>Ga0302275_10000680_pt1 | contig 38158 bp, 35 predicted proteins | sample III_Bog_N2_2_FD_200229 | JGI IMG/M metagenome (GOLD analysis project Ga0302275, IMG submission 200229) | Peat permafrost microbial communities from Stordalen Mire near Abisko, Sweden - III_Bog_N2_2 | ecosystem: Environmental > Terrestrial > Soil > Wetlands > Peat | place: Sweden: Abisko... | reverse complement strand
GCTCGGTCTCGGGGCGGGGAATCAGCACGCCCGGCTCGACATGAAACTCGCGCCCCCAGAACTCCTGGACGTGCGTGATGTATTGGGTCGGCTTGCCCTGCAGCCGCTCGTGCAGATAGCGCCCGTAGTGCAGCCATTCGAGTTCGCTCAGCTCGTACTCGGGGTGCGAAAAGAGGTAGATGCGCTCACGCCGCAGCGCATGGCAGAGCAGGACCTCGGCGGTCAATTCCGGCGCGCCAACGTGGCCTTCGCGGAGAAGCTCAAGCCCTTGCTGGAGCGCGGTTCGGAGTTGCATCGTGCGACTCCTCGGCCTGTGCCTGGAGCAAACGGGAATTGTAGAAAGTCGTGCAGGCCGAGATCAACTCGTCCAGGTCGCCTTCCATCACCCGGTCGAGCTGATACAGCGTGAGGCCGATGCGGTGGTCGGTGACCCGGTTCTCTTTAAAGTTGTAAGTGCGGATCTTCTCGCTGCGGTCGCCCGTGCCGACCTGGCTGCGGCGGTCCGCGCCCATGGCCTGGTGTTGTTTAGCCATCTCCAACTCATACAGACGCGAACGAAGCACGCGTTCGGCCTTCGCGCGGTTCTTGATCTGTGATTTTTCGTCCTGGCAGCTCACCACCAACCCGGTGGGCAGGTGGGTGATACGCACGGCCGAGTAGGTCGTGTTGACCGACTGGCCGCCTGGACCCGAGGAGCAGAACGTGTCGATGCGGATGTCCTTGGCTTCAATTTTGATATCGACGTCATCGGCTTCGGGCAGTACCGCGACGGTGATGGTCGAGGTATGAATGCGGCCCTGCTGCTCGGTGACGGGCACACGCTGCACGCGATGCACGCCGCTCTCGTACTTCAGCCGCGAATAAACCTTGTCGCCGTTGATCAGCGCGATGACTTCCTTCGCGCCTCCGGCCGAAGAGTCGCTGGCCGAAGTGATTTCCACCTTCCAGCGGTGATTCTCGGCGTAGCGAGAGTACATGCGGAAAATCTCCAGCGCGAACAGGCTCGCCTCGTCGCCGCCCGCGCCGGCGCGGATTTCGAGCAAGACGTTCTTCTCGTCGTTGGGATCTTTGGGCAGAAGCAGGAACTTCAGCTCTTCGGTAATCCGCAGCAGTTCGGGCTCCAGGCGGGCGATCTCTTCCTGCGCCATGGCGAGCATCTCAGGGTCGGTTTCGCCGGCCATCAGGCGCGCGCCTTCCAGGTCCTCGGCCGCCTTCTTATACTCTCGATAGACTTTGACAATCTCATCCAGGTCGCGATGCGACTTGGCGGTCTTCGTGTACAGTTCGGTGTCGCTGATCACGGCCGGATCGGCCATGGCCGCGTTGAGCGATTCAAACTTCTTTTCGACGTCGTCGAGTTGCTTTGCGAAATCCATCAGGCGATTACCAGTTCTCCGCCAACCTGTTTCTCAATCTCCATCGCGCCGTCGAGCGCCCGGATGGCGACTTCGGTCTGATCGTCGGAGGGCGGCTGCGTGGTGATGCGCTGCAACCAGAGACCCGGGGCGGTAATCCATGCGAGCAGGCTGCCCTTATGCTTCGCCGCGAAGCGGATGATCTCGTAGCTGATGCCCATGATCAGCGGGAGAGCCGCGACGCGCGTCAGAAAGCGGGCGAGAAACGTGCTGGTCGGAATGAGGGCGTAGACGGCGATGGAGACCAGCATGACCACCAGCAGGAAGCTCGTCCCGCAGCGCGGATGGAACGTCTGGAAACTCTGCGCGTTGGCCACCGTCAGCGGCTTACCCGACTCAAAATTGAAGACTACGCGGTGCTCGGCGCCGTGGTATTCGAAAACGCGGTGAATGTCCTTGGATAGCGAAAGCACCCACAGGAAACCGAGGAAAATCGCCAGGCGGACAATTCCGTCCAGCAGATTGAGAATGATCCAGCCGTCGAGCACGGGGAAGGCCTTTTGCAGCCCCGTCGCGATGAGCAGCGGCAGGAATTTGTACATCAGGATGAAGAAGCCGAGGCTGAAGACGATCTGCGCGACCATCATCCACTGCGGCATCTCGGCGCTGGCTTTCTTTTCGCCGGTCTCCGGAAGCGTCTCGCCTTTTGCGGCGGCCTCACGCGCCATCTCGGCTTCCAACGCCACGTTGGCGGAGAACCGTAGGGCCTTCAGGCCCAGCCACATAGAGTAAACGAGAGTACCGACGCCGCGGGCGATCGGGTACTTGAAGATGGGATATTTGTCGGAGAGCTTTTCGAGCGGCGCTTCTTCGGTCGCATAGCTGCCGTCGGGACGCCGTACGGCGACACAATAGCTGTGCGGAGCGCGCATCATGACGCCCTCCATCACGGCCTGGCCGCCGACCAGGATCTCTTCACCGTTTTCGAGTACCGGGAGCAACTGCGCGTGCGCGGCCCACCGGAGGAAAGTCTTCCAGTTCAATGGGAAAAGGCCTCTCTGACTTCAATTATAGCGTGCGGCCAAAATCGGCCTGCCACTTCCTATCTGGATGCGCGCGGACCGCTTTGGATTCGAGTACGGCGCCGCCGTAAAAGCCCGGCTAACCTCAATACTGTTCACCTACAAGGCAATATGGTGGGGCAGACGATCACTTTGTGTCGTCTGCCGGGCTCCGGACGCGACAGACCACGCACGGCGATGGTCCCACAATTTGAACAGCATTGCGGCTAGCCCTCGAACTTATAGCCGAAGCCGCGCACAGTGAGGATGTAGACCGGCGTTTTCGGGTTCGGTTCGAGTTTCTGGCGCAGCCACGCCACGTGCACATCCAGCGTACGGGTAGGGATGGCCGCGGTGTAGCCCCACACTTCCTTAAGCAGCACGTCGCGGTCGAGCGTCTCGTCGCGGTGTTCAATCAGGTATCGCAGCAAGTGGAACTCGCGGGCCGACAACGAAACCGGCTGGCCGCCGCGGGTGACCTCGGTCCGCTTGAAATCCACGTGGATGTCGCCAAAGGTGTATTCGGCGGCGCCGGGTGGCGCGGTCGGAAGCGCCGCGCGCCGTAGCAGCGCTTCTATGCGGGCCAGCAACTCGGCGAATTCAAACGGCTTTGACACATAATCGTCGGCTCCAAACTGGAGGCCGGCGACCTTGTCCACCACCTCGCCGCGCGCCGAGAGCATCAAAATCGGAGTGTTGCGGCCCTTCTGCCGGACGCGCCGGCAGATGTCGAAGCCGCTGATGTTGGGCAGCATCACGTCCAGGATGATGGTGTCGAACTCACCGTCGAGCGCAAGAGCGAGGCCGGACTGCCCTTCCGCCGCGTTTTCGACTTCGTAACCCTCGGACCTCAGACGGTCGCAAAGGGTGAGCCGGAGGCCCGGCTCGTCTTCCACTACGAGTATTCGCTTACCCATCGATCCAACTCTTCCGAGATCAACGCAAGCCGTTCCGCGGCCGCGTGTAAGTGCCCCAGAACCGCGATACAACCGCTCCCTGACGGTCGCGACTCCGTTCCATTAGTCCGGAACGCCCGCCATCCAGTAGCCGCGCCGGGTGCGAACCCGCATGCCGGGGAGGTCGACGGTCACGCGGATAGTGTGGAATCCGCCCTCTATCTTATTGTTCGGCGAATAGCTCAGAATGTACTGGCTGCGGATTTCGGTGCCAATCGTGGCAATCGCCTTCTCCAGCTCTGCCTGGGTCATGAAACCCAGTTCCTGCCCGCCAGTGAGCTTGGTGAACACGCGCGCGGGGTCCTTGACGAAAATGTGCTTCGTCTGGCGGTACATCTCTTCGACTACCGGGATGAAATCCACGCTGTCCCCCTCCGCGCCGCCCATCTGGGCCATAGTGGTGGGGTCGATGGATGTCCCCGCCGGATGGGGACGCGCGCCGGCCGGGAACGGATCGGGCCGCGGCACGTCGGGTTTGGCCGTCAGCGCGGTGAGGATCCGGTTGATATTCAGCGTGTAGACGTCGATGTTGTTGAGCTGCAGGTCCGTGGCCACTTCCCGGGCATGGGCTTCACTGGACTTGTCGAAGATCTCGGAGATCAGCACGATCACCTTGCGCCGGTCCTTCTTGTACTTCAGCATATGGACGGCGCTCTGCACGGCGTCGATCATGCGGCTGTTCTGCCCGCCCGGCTTGATCTTCGCGACGGCCTGATTGATCAGATCCGGATCATTCGTGAAGTCCTGCAGGGTCTCGATGCGATGGTCGAAGCTCACCACGGCGATCTCGCCGCCCTGGCCCACCAGTTGGTCGTGGAGCACGCTGCCGATCTTGCGGATCTTGGGCAGCATCACTTCCACGTTGGCGCTGCGCTGGATGCAGATCACCAGGGAGAGAGGCAGGAATGCTACGTCCCGGTCGATTCTCTGCGGCTTATCGTTGTCGAAAAGCGTAAAGTCGTTCACCCGCAGCCCACTGACGGTAACCCCCTTCCTATTCAATACGAGCGTCGGCACCAGCACCACCTGGACCGTGCTGCGGATTACCGGACCGTCTTCCTCGCTCGTTTTCACGGGCGGAGTGAACGGCTGGGGCGCACTCTGGTCCGGGGTTTTGGGATTCGCCTTGTCCGGGTCCAGCGTGCCTGGCATGACGCGCTTTTCTTGCGGAGGTGGATCGGTCCGAGGCGATTCTTGGGAGACCATCACCCCGGCCGCGAGCAGAAACGCACACACGGTCATCGTGACAATACTGAAGGTTTTCATGAGCGGTTCAGTTCCGGTCGCACTGGCCCAGTCTGGAGGACGTTTTTCGACTCATTCCGGTTTCGCCGCCGGGACTCCGCCGGGCGGATGCTCCGTACGGCCCTGTAGCAATTCCACAACGTGTGGTACCAGCTCCAAGATAGCATTCAGCGACTCCACAGCACCCTTGGGCGAGCCGGGGAGGTTGACGATCACCGCGCGTCCGAGCGGGCCCGCGGTGGAGCGGGAGAGCGCCGCGCGCCGCGTCGTTTTCAATCCTTCGGCGCGCATCAGCTCGCCGAATCCGGGGATCTCCCGCTCGATCACCGAGCGCGTCGCCTCCGGGGTGACATCGCGCGCCGAGAGTCCCGTGCCGCCTGTCGTGAAGATCGCGTCGCACTCTCCCGCCCCGGCGAGATCCTTGAGTTTCGCTGCGATTTGTTCGCGTTCGTCGGGCAGAACCGCTTGAACTACGACCGAATGGCCCGCCAGCGCAACGCTTGCCGCCACGGCCGGGCCGCTCGCGTCCTGCCGGAGACCGGCGTGCGCGCTGTCACTGATGGTCAACACGGCGCAGCGGAGTCTCATGTCACATCCTCCTCCTGAAAGTCCGTCCGCGGACAGGGGTAACACTTTATTCCGAGGACATGGGTGACAGTTGATTGGGGTTGGATCTCATGGTCTGTTCCTCATTGTATGTATTCGGATTCGGGCTTGTGGGAATGTGGGAATCGCCCGGCGATTGCTTCAAGACCTTCGGCATGCGTCTGCTGAATTGCTGCCGCCATCCGTCGAGTCAGCCGATCCGGATTGGCCCGTAATAGACCTCCAACCACTCTTCGCCGGCCGGCTTCAGCCCCGGAGACTCCTCGCGGAAGACCTCGCTGATGAAGGTCCGCTCGCCCCTTAATAGACGTGAATCCGGCCTGCGTTGAATTCGGCGACCGAGTTTGCAGAACATGACCCAGCGGCCTGTCCCGCAACGCGGACTCGCGGTTACGGCTGGCGAGGAAGTCCGGCGATTTCTGCCGCTGCAGTGGGACGCAACGTCACCGGAGCGAGCAGGTCGGCGGACGAGTACTCGGCCTTGAACAGGCCTTCCGCATCGTGGTGCTTGCGTCCCGACAGCACATGGTAGATCTCGTGCAGGGCAACATGGCTCAGCGCTCTGCCGAGCAGCCCCGCGGGGATCATGGAATGCGGCCAAGCCTCCGGAGCCATCAAGATGGTCTTCACCCGGTCGCAGTCGATCCCGATGAATGGTAAGACCCGGCCATCGGAGGTGCTGGTCCAACCCAGCGGACCGCTGCGGGCAAGCAACTTGGGCATGGTCGTTGAACAGTCGCCCTGGAAGGCCACGACAATCAGCCGGTCGAACGATTCGGAGGAAGAGAAAGATGCCTCGTCGCGCCACGCCAGCGTCAGGTTCCCGTCCTTCAGGGATCGTTCTACGCCCAACGCGGTTTCCGCCTCAAAATGTTGGCGGACGGCGCTCGGGACAGCGGCGTCCTGCCGGATTACGAGACCAAGCGTTGCGGGATTCGCCGCCGGCAGTGACATCGCTGCCAGGATGAACACCGGAATGATTCGCAGCCGCATGGGCCACCTCCGCTCGCTTGGGCTTTCGCTTTATGTCAATTCCGCTACCATCATATTTCGAATCGGTAACAACGGGATTTGAAATCGTATTTTCAAGTCTGAAATATTCAGTCGTTCCGTCGTGAGCGAACGCCCGTTCGTCAGCGGACGTGCCATGGGCCTCAAATCGGACGGTCCGGCAACTCTTGCGGGAGATGGCGAATAACCACCGTTTAGGAACGTCTTTCACTGCCGTAGGGTAAGATTGAGAGGAAGTTCACCACCCATGAAGGCCCTGTTGGAGATCCTGGAGCCCGGTAACCGGGAATGGGAGCTTGCGTGCTCGCTGGATTCGGCGCGCATGCCGGCCCACATCGCTGTCATCATGGATGGCAATGGACGTTGGGCGAAGCGCCGCAATCTGCCCCGCGTCGCCGGTCACAGGGCCGGCGTCGAGCCAGTGAGAGTGGCGGTTGAGACGTGCGCGCGGCTCGGAATTCAGAGCCTGACGCTTTACGCGTTCTCCAAAGAGAACTGGAAGCGGCCGAAGTCCGAAATCGACACGCTGTGGCGGCTGCTGACCTATTACCTGAGCCGCGAAGTTCCACGCCTGATGGCCAACAACATTCGCATGCGCACGATCGGACGCATCGACGCGTTACCGGAAAAAGTACAGCGGGAATTGGCCGAGGCGATTCAGATCACGAGCTCAAATACCGGCATGATCCTGAACCTGGCGATCAATTATGGCGGCCGGACCGAGATTGTAGACGCCGTGAACCGGCTCATCGCCGAGGCCCGCGAAGATGGGGCGCTCGACGCCCTGGTGGTGGACGAGGATGCCATCGAGCGCAAGCTCGACACGGCCGGCCAACCCGAACCGGACCTGCTGATCCGGACTTCGGGAGAGATGCGAATCAGCAACTTCCTGCTCTGGCAAATCGCCTACGCCGAGCTTTACGTTACAGAAATATGCTGGCCGGATTTCGACCGGACCTGCCTGCTGGAAGCCATCGCGGCTTACCAGAAGCGGGACCGGCGTTTCGGCGGCCTTCGCCCCGCACACGCGGGCCCGGCCACCGAGGCGGAAGCGGTCAGCGCCCCCATCCGATGAAGCGCCTCATAACCGGCCTCTTACTCACCCCCTTCTTCTTTTACATCGTCTGCTTTGCCCCCCAACAGGTCTTCCAGGCAACCCTGGTCGCAGTGGCTCTGCTGTGTTACTACGAGTTTCTCGGCATCGCTTCGGCCACTTTTCCGCAATACGAGAATCTCACCAAGACATTCACCGGCTATGTTGCGGGCGTGATCGTTCTGCTAATGCCGCTCGGGCAGGTGGGCGTATTCGTCCTGCTGTTCGCACTGCTTTCCTTCGCGCTTTCATTGCGCCACAGCAAACTGGAAGCCGTGCTGCCGATGACCGCATGTTCAGTGCTCGGTGTACTCTACGTCTTCGGAAGCTGGCGTTGTGCGGTGGAGTTGCGCGCCATCAGCCCCTGGTGGCTCCTGTTTGCCTCTGCAGTGAACTGGGTCGGAGACTCCGCGGCTTACTATGTGGGTAAGAACTTCGGCCGTCACAAGCTCTCGCCGGTTATCAGTCCCGGCAAGACGTGGGAGGGCACGGTCGGCTCGCTCATCTTCTCCGGCATCGCCGGTGTCACCTTCCTGCACTTTATGTTCCCGCGCGTGCCGGCCTGGGAGTCAGTGCTGCTCTGCGCTGCCGCGAACGCGGCCGGGCAGGTGGGCGATCTGTGCGAGTCGGCCATCAAGCGCGGCGCAGGCGTAAAGGACAGCTCGAACCTGCTGCCGGGCCACGGCGGGTGGCTGGACCGGGTGGATTCCTCGCTGTTCTCCATTCCGCTGGTTTACTGGCTCATCAAGTTCGGCTGGTTCCAAAACTGACAGGCCACCCCGCCTCAGGCACGAGACGGACCGTCTGGTCCGGCAACTCATGCGGTTGGATGTATGATTTGAAAGCGGTCAGGAAGCAAAGGCGGAAATCCTGGCTCAATTTGAGTACGACAGGCCAGGAGGTCCCCTCAGCATTGCGCCAACGGTTGAAGACGTACAGAGACTGTGGCAATCCTCTGTCTCGAACATACTTTCGTCAACAGCGCCTCCCGTTGACGGCATCCCGGACCGTTTCACATCGTCAGCAAAACCTTCTACTTGATGGGCCGATTCTGGCGGGATATTGAGATGCAGGCCCGCACTCGCGGGCACTGGTTGGAATACGAACACATTCGCATTAAACGGATCTGACAATGCAATCAAACAGACGTGAGTTTCTCTTCGAGGCGGCCGCAGCAACAGCCGCCTTGGGTTTCGCCAATCGCAGTGCGCGGGCACAGACCAGCCCGGGCGCGAACGAGCGCATCAACATGGGCTTCATCGGCCTGGGCGGTATGGGCAGCGGCCGGCTCGAACAGTTCATGAAACACCCCGACGTGAATGTCACGGCGCTCTGCGATCTGGATGAAGCGCATCTGAACAGGGCCGTAGGCATGGTGGACAAGACGCGCGGCAAGCGCCCGCCGGCGTTCCACGATTTCCGCAAGCTGCTGGAGCAGAAAGACGTGGATGCCGTCTGTATCGCCACGCCCGACCACTGGCACGCGCTCCCCACCATCCTGGCGTGCAAGGCGGGCAAGGACGTGTTCTGCGAGAAGCCGCTGTGCTACTCCATCGGCGAAGGCCGCGCCATGGTGGCCGCGGCCGCGGCGAACAAACGCATCACGCAACTCGGCAATCACATTCACAACGACTACCCGAATTACCGGCGCGCGGTAGAACTGGTGCGCTCTGGCCTGCTCGGCAAGATCGACCGGGTTTCCTGCTGGATCCAGTCCGACGACAAGGGCCTGGGCCGGCCTGCGGACGGCGCGCCGCCCAAGGAACTCGACTATGATTTCTGGCTCGGGCCGGCGCCAAAGCGGCCCTACAACCCCAACCGCTCGCATTTCACCTTCCGCTATTTCTGGGACTACTCGGGCGGCGTCTTCACCGATTTCTGGTGTCACATCACCGATGTGGCGTATTGGGCGCTCGACCTGAAGGCTCCCACCAGCGTTGTCACGCTGGGCAATCGCAACCTGGACGACAACGCCGAAACGCCCAACCACATGGAAGTCGTCTACGAGTATGCCGATGGACCCATGCTGACGTGGACCGTTGGCCCCAACGGTTTCCCGGGTTTCGAAGACCACAACATCGGCTGCCTGTTCCAGGGCTCGGAGGGGACGCTGCTGGTGGATTATACCAGCCACCAGTTGTTCGTTAAAGGCAAGCTCGTGACGGACTTCCAGCGGCCGCCCCAGACCATCCCCGACTCGCCCGGGCACCTTCGCGAGTTCCTCGATTCTATCAAGTCGCGCAAGCTGACCACCTGCAACGTGGAGTATGCGCACAACCTGACCAAAGGCGCCTTGCTCGGCAACATCGCGTACCGCACCGGGCGGCGGTTGCGTTGGGACGACGCAAAGGAGCACGTCCTCGACGATAAAGCGGCGCAGCAGTTGGTGACCCGGCGCTACCGGAAACCCTGGAAGCTCGCGTGACCCGGCCTTGAACTCTCGTGCGGATCGATCCTTGCACTTGGCGCCACGGCTCACGCGCTAGTCAGGTGTGAACTCGTGCCCCTGCTGGCAAGAGGGAGGGCCAGTGGAACGGCCTCACACATGGGCTCCGGGTTGAGAGGAGCCGATCTGGAGATCGGCGCTCCCAGGCATGGTCGCGGCTCCGGGGATCGCCGGTCTCCAGACCGGCCACCTTCGAAAGCCAGCCGACTTTCATTTCCATTAGGTGGCCCAGAGGGCTATGGCGACTCCCCCACTTCCCGAGTCTCTTGGGCGGCGCGCCGTCCCGGTCGTATACTGAGAATCCAACCAGATGATTCCTGAGAACGAGGGTGACGGAGCGGCGATGATATTCACCGCATTGCGCTTTGCCGACGACGCGCACTCCGGGCAGTTCCGCAAGGGTTCGCGCGTCCCCTATCTGATTCATCCGCTGAGCGTGGCCAGGATTCTGCTCGACCACGGCTGTTCCGACGAGCTGGCGGTGGCCGCTCTGCTGCACGATACCGTGGAAGACACGCAAGTCACGGTGGACGAGATTCGCACGATCTTCGGTGAAACCGTCGCGCGGCTGGTCGAGTTCGCCACCGAACCAGAAAAGATATGGAGCTGGGAGAAACGCAAGGAGCACACGATCCGCTTGCTCGGCGAAGTCGAACCAGCGGCGCTTCTGCTCAGCGTCGCCGACAAGCTCGATAACATCCGGTCGATCCGGTACGACCTGGAACGATGCGGTGAGAAAGCCTGGCAACGCTTCAAGCGGCCCCGGGCCAAGCAGCGCTGGTATTACGAATCGCTCTGCCGGATTTTCGATGCCCGCCTGGTCGATTCGCCGGGGGTGGATTTGGCCGCGAAGTTCCACGCCGAGGTCGAGGCGGTCTTCGATCAGACGTGAGCCTGGCAATGGAAGGCGCGACCATGGAATATCGTCCGCTCACGACGGCCAATTGGACCGACTTTGAGAGCCTGTTCGGCGTGAGAGGCGCCTGCGGAGGCTGCTGGTGCATGTCCTGGCGGCTCGCCCGGGCGGACTTCAACCGGGGCAAAGGCGAGGCAAACCGGTCCGCGATGCGGGCTTTGGTGGAACAAGGCCGGGAGCCAGGGATCGTGCTCTACCGCAACGGGCTGCCTATCGGATGGTGCTCCGTCGCACCGCGCGCGGAGTTCGTAGCGCTCTCGCGTTCGCGGGTGTGGGCGCCCGTGGACGACAACCGGGTCTGGTCGATCTCCTGCTTCTTCGTCGCGAAAGACCATCGCAACCGGGGCATCTCCGTGGAACTCCTGAAAGCCGCCATTGCATTCGCGCGCAGCCGGGGTGCGCGCATCGTCGAGGGCTACCCGCAAGAGTTGGACGGTGGCCCCCTGCCCGCTTCCTTCGCCTGGACGGGGCTCGCCTCCGCCTATAGGAAAGCCGGGTTCCGGGAGGTGCTGCGGCGCTCGGCGAAGAAGCCCATCATGCGTTATGAGATCCTGCCGGGCTGAGCGAAGCGGTGCGGGTCCTGGAGCGCCGCTCCAGTTTGCACGGAAGCCGTGTGGTTTGAAGACGACGACACAGCGGTGAGGGGCTTGGAAAAGGTGCGGAGGAGGAAAAAATGCCCGGTCGCCCAGGGGCGAGCGACCGGGTGAAAAGGGGTCTCAAACTACAGACTGATCCTCGCACTCAACTGGACTTGCCGGCCCGGCGGGGCCGCTTCGGTGATGCTGCCGAACTGCGGGGTATTTACAAAGCGGTTCGGCGTCCCCAAATTCGTGTGATTGAGTCCGTTAAAGAACTTGGCGCGGAACTGGAAGCGGGCTTGTTCGGTGACGCTAAAGTCACGAACGAGCGCAAAATCGAGCGCCTGCCTTGCGGGAACACGGACCGAACCGGGTACGGCATCGCCGGAAATGTAAGCCAACCCGAGAGGCCCGGACTGGGCGTCCAAGAGGCTGCCGGCCAGGCTCGTTAAACTCGTCTGCACGAACACCAGCCCAGACAATCCCCAAAAGAGTCCCAGAAGCACATACCGCATTGAATGGTATTGTATAAGGCAGTCACGCAAATTACAACACTTTTAAGTATATTTTTCTTATAATATATTTATATTAGATATATAGTATGAGTCGATTCGGATACCGATAGCGGCTTCCAGTTTGTGCGGCGACGTTTGGGAACGCACCAGGCCGGAGCTACTTGACGGCAGATGTAGCGCGGTCGATCTGCGCGGCCAGAGCCCTCAAAGCTACGGAAACGCGGCCGATTTGTGTTTCCACCTCCGGCCAGTTGCGTTGTTCGATGGCTTCCCGGATGCCGGGCAGCGTCTTGACTCCATAGCCGGTGTAGAGGCCGGGCGCATAGAGCATGTGGCGGTACCAAGGACGCAAGGGAAGGCCCTTCTCGTCGAGCAGCGACTGCTCCGCCTTCATGAGAATCTCGTCCAACGCCGCGGCCCGGGCCGGATCGAGGTTGCTAGTATCGGTCTTCGACCAGGCGTCGACACTCGATTGCAGCTTCGCCATCGCGTTCTGCAGGGGAGCGAAGTTGATGAACGGGACGGGTTGCTTAGCTGGAGCGGCCACGCTGGTCTTGCGCGGATCTGCCGCGAGCCGCAACGCGCCACTGGCGGCCAGCGCGTTGTAGCTTACGGTCTGTTCGCGCTCATCGTCGACGAGTTTCGTCAGCTCTTTCACATAGCCCGCCACGGTCTTGCTCAGATTCTCGAAGCGCAGCGGCAGCACATCCGCGTTCGCCAGTCGCAGGACCATGCGGCCCCCGAGTTGGGCGGTCGTGAGACCGTATTGGAAATCTGGGTCTTCGAACCTCACGTGGTGGTCGTAGGAATCGTAGGCGGAATGGTAGACGCCGTAATCGTCCTCGCCGCCAAAACCGAAATTGAGCGTAGCGATGCCGAGGTGTTGCAGAAAGGGAGTGAAGTCGGAGCCGGAGCCGAGGGGATCGATGGTGAACTCCGCCGGCTTCGTGCCGGTCCTGGCGTATTGCGCGGCCTGCTTGCGTTCCAGAGCGGAGACTTTGTAGGCCGGATCCTGCACGTCGCGAGCGGCCTGGGTGGCGAAGAGCTCGAGGGTATGGGAACCTCCGATGTCGACGAAGCCGCGGGTAGTGACATCGGTATTGATATACACCGCCGCATGCTGTTGCAACTCAGTTGCATGTTGTTCCGCCCACTCCGTGGAGCCGAGCAAAGCGGGTTCTTCGCCGTCCCAGACGCAGAAGACGATGGAGCGTTTCGGACGCCAGCCCTGCTTGGTCAGCTCGGCGATGCCGCGCGCCTCTTCGAGCATCTCGACCGTGCCGCTGAGCGGGTCGGTGGCGCCGAAAACCCAACCGTCATGATGGTTGCCGCGGACGATCCACTCGCCGGGACGCTCGGCGCCTTTCAGGCGCGCGATGACGTCGTAGGCCGGCGTGAGTTTCCAGTCGAACTCGAGTTTCAAATGCACGGTCGCCGTGCCGGGGCCGACGTGATAGGTGATGGGCAGCGCGCCGCGCCACTCCGCGGGTGCGACCGGCCCGCCGAGGGCGCGCAATAGCGGCTCGGCGTCGCCATAAGCGATGGGGAGAACAGGAATCTTCGTAATTGTCTGGGCGTCTTTTTGATCGAGACGCTTCGCATCTTTCGTGGCTCCCACGCCGGGCGTCAGCGGGTCGCCGGGGTAGACCGGCATGTCGAGAACGCTGCCGCGCTGACCGCTGAACGCAGGCCGGTAGCCGCCCTTGGGATAGGTGTCGCCGTTGTAATAGCCGTCTTCCTTGGGATCGGAGTAGATGAGACAGCCGATCGCGCCGTGCTCGGCGGCCACCTTCGGTTTAATGCCGCGCCAGGAGCCGTAGTAGCGAGCGATGACGATCTTACCCTTGACGTCGATACCCATCTTTTCCAGACGCTCGTAGTCGGCGGGGACGCCGTAGTTGACATAGACGAGTTGGCCGGTCACGTCGCCATCGGTGGAATAGGCATTGTAGAGAGGCAGGCCATCGGTCTGGGTCGAGGTTGTGTCCCCTTCAATGGGCGGTTCCGCAAGGCGCGCGGTGTAGCGCTCGGGCGAAACCATTTCGAGCAGGCGCGTCTTGGGAGTCGGGAAGAGCGGGTAAAATGTCTCGATTTCGGTCTCGTAACCCCAGCTCTTCAGCAGTGCGGCGATCTTATCCGCGACGATCTTGCCTCCCGGAGAGCCGAGATGGTGCGGGCGCGAGCTGAAGTCCTTCAGCCAGCGATCCATGTTCTGGCGGCTCAGCGTAGCGTCGAACTGCTTTTCAAGTTCGACCTCCTTCGCGGCCGTGGCGGCGTTGAAGCCGGCGAGCGGCGGCGCGGGCGATTGCGCGAAGACAAACGTGGCGGCGAGTAGCAAGGAGACTACAGGTTTGTTGGTCATTTCGGGTGATTTATTGAGCGTAACACCCGCGCCGCGGAACGGGCTGCAACTTCGCCAAGTGGAGGAGGAGACCGCAATTTGCGCTGCACCGTTGCGGCCACTATCATGGTCGCATTGCAATCTCGCGTTTACCCCATCGCAGACACAGAGATTCTGGCCCGCCGCGGCTTCGAGCCGGCGGCGTTCGTTGAGGCTTTGCTCGACGGAGGCGCGCGGCTCGTGCAGTTCCGGCACAAGCCTTCCTACACCCGACAGAGTTACGAACAACTCGAAAAAATTGCAGGCCTCTGCCGCGCCGCGGATGCGCAGTTGATTGTGAATGACCGCGCGGATTTCGCGGCTATCTTCGATGCCGGGTTGCACGTGGGGCAGGACGATTTGCCGCCGGCGCTGGCGCGCCGTGTGATGGGCGGACGGATGCTCGGTCTTTCGACGCACACCGAAGCGCAGCTCCGCGCGGCGGCCGGCGAAAGCGTGGATTACGTGGCGCTCGGCCCGCTTTTCCGCACCGATTCCAAACGGAACGCCGAACCCGAAGTCGGCATCCAACACCTCAAGGCCTGGCGGCTGCTGGTAGCGAAACCGCTGGTGGCCATCGGCGGCATCACTCTTGAAAATGCCCAAGCTGCGCTCAGCGCGGGCGCCGATTGCGTGGCGGTGATCGGAGCATTGCTGCCAGAGTCCAATGATCTGGGACAGGTGAAAGCGCGAATGGAGACATGGATCAGACAAGTCCAGTAGACGTAGCCGCTCCAAGCAAGGGCGTAAGTCTGGTGCAGAGCCTGGGCCTGCTGGACTCGACCACGCTCGTGATGGGCTCGATGATCGGCTCGGGCGTGTTCATCGTCGCGGCGGACATCGGACGGCAAGTGCAATCGCCGGGACTGTTCATGCTCACGTGGGTCGTGACGGCGCTGATGACGCTGGTAGCCGCGCTCAGCTATGGCGAACTGGCCGCCGCAATGCCGCATGCAGGCGGTCAGTACGTCTACTTGCGCGAAGCGTTCGGGCCGCTGAGCGGCTTCCTGTATGGTTGGACGTTCTTCACGGTGATTCAGACGGGCACCATCGCCGCAGTGGCAGTCGCGTTCGCCAAGTTTCTAGGCGTCTTCGTGCCGGCGGTTTCGGCCCAGAGCTGGTTATTCAGATTCGGATCCGTGGGCGTCAACACGCAGCAGGCCGTGGCGATCGCGCTCATCGTATTTCTGACCTGGGTAAACACGAACGGCCTGCGAGCCGGTTCCATCATTCAAAACGTCTTCACGATTGCGAAGACAGGAGCGCTCGCGGCGCTGATCATCCTTGGTGTCGTGGCGGGCAGGAACCCGCACGCGATTCAGAGCAACTTTGGCGATCTGTGGCAGGGCGCAACGTTCGGTTGGACGTCGGTGCGGCTGGTGGGCGTGGCGATGGTCGGCGCGTTGTTCAGCTCGGACGCCTGGAACAGCGTCACGTTCACGGCCGGCGAGGTGAAGAACCCGAAGCGGAACCTGCCATTGTCGCTCGCGCTCGGCGTGCTCGCGGTGAGCCTGCTCTACATTGGCTGCAACCTGGTTTACCTGATGGCCTTGCCGCTGAAGGACATTCAGCACGCCGCCGAGGATCGTGTCGCTACAACGGTGATGGCGCAGATCCTGGGCCCGGTGGCGACGCAACTGATGGCCATCGCGGTGATGGTCTCCACGTTCGGCTGCAACAACGGACTGATCCTCTCCGGCGCGCGCGTGAATTACGCCATGGCCGCGGACGGCCTGTTTTTCAAGTCGGTTCAAAAACTGGACCCCAAGACGCACGCGCCGGTGCGCTCGCTGTGGGTGCAGTGCCTGTGGGCGTGCGGTCTGACGCTCACCGGGCGCTACGGCGATTTGCTCGACTATGTTATCTTTGCTGTTTTACTCTTCTATGTTCTGACCATCATCGGATTGTTCGTGCTGCGTCGCACTCGTCCAACGATGGAACGGCCTTATCGAGCGATCGGATACCCAGTCCTGCCCGCGTTGTACATTGCGGCGGGCGTACTGATCGAAGGCCTGCTGTTGGTGTATAAACCGAATTACACGTGGCCGGGCCTGATCCTCGTGGTGCTAGGCGTACCGGTGTATTGGGCCTGGAACCGGAAGAGACGGAGCGAGGTCTGACGGATGAGCTTGCATGCAACGAACCGGCCAATGACGATCGACGCAATAATGAACAAGGCGTGCGAACCGGCATGATTCCCGGACGCCGTTCCAGTTCGGCCTTCCCTGCCCGCTCTGCGCGGTTCGCCACCGTGCGGCAGCCCAATAATCCCTCTATCGCCCGGCCAGGCGCCGGCGACTCGAAGTAACATCGAAAGTATCCCTCGCTCATGCAACATTTGTTTTCGACGAAACCAATCGACGGTCTGATAGCCGAAGCGAACCAGCAGAACGCTAACAGCTTGCGGCGGACGTTGGGTCCGTTTTCCCTGACCGCGCTGGGCATCGGCGCCATTATCGGCGCGGGCATCTTCGTCATGTCGGGCCTTGGCGCTCAATACGCCGGGCCGGGCTTGATGCTCTCCTTCGTGCTTTCCGGCCTCGGCTGCGCCTTTGCCGGGCTGTGCTACGCGGAGTTCGCGGCCATGATTCCGCTGGCCGGCAGCGCTTACACCTATGCCTACGCTACACTCGGCGAGTTGATCGCCTGGATTATCGGCTGGGATCTGACGCTGGAATACGCGATGGGCGCCAGCACGGTCTCTTCCGGCTGGTCGAACCATTTCATCGAATTCCTGCGCATCTTCAACCTGAAAATCCCGCTGTGGCTGGCTTACGATCATTGGACGGGGTTGCGCGCCGCCGTGGACTTGATCGCCCGCCAGCAGACCCTGGCCACGCACCCTTCCATGCTGCCGGGCTCGCAGGCATTCCTGCATCAGATCGACCACATCAAGAGCGCGCCATCGGCCGATATCCTGGCCCGCGCGCACGAACTGCTGGCGGCTCCGCAGATCTTCGGCGTCGAGATCGGATTCAATCTGCCGGCATTCCTGATCGCCCTGCTGATCACCGCGATTCTCGTGATCGGAATCAAGGAAAGCGCCCGCTTTAACGCCGGCATCGTGGTGATGAAGGTCAGCGTCGTGCTGTTCGTCCTCGCTCTCGGTTCACAGTTCGTGCATACGGAAAACTGGGGCAATAGCTGGTCTACGTTCGCGCCCTACGGCTTCTCTGGAATTGGGGCCGCGGCGGCCTACATATTCTTCGCCTATATCGGATTCGACGCGGTGTCAACCACGGCGCAGGAAGCGAAGAACCCGCAACGCGATCTGCCCATCGCCATCATTGCCTCCTTGCTGGTGTGTACGGTGCTCTACATCGGGATCGCCGCCGTGCTGACCGGCATGGTGCCGTGGCGCGAGGTCAACATCGAAGCTCCCATCGCGCGCGCCTTCCTGGACCGCAATCTGATATGGGCTTCGCACATCATCACGGCCGGCGCGCTGGCGGGCTTAACCAGCGTGATGCTCGTCATGTTGCTGGGCCAGACGCGCGTGCTCTACGCCATGGCCAAGGACGGGCTCCTGCCGGGCAAGTTCTTCGCGGCCATCCACCCGAAGTTCCGCACGCCTTACAAGAACACTATTCTGGTGGGTCTGCTGGCCGCGGTGGTGGGCAGCGTGACGCCGATCGACGACATCGGGAAGATGGTGAACATTGGAACGCTGCTGGCCTTCGTCATTGTGTGCTGCTCGATCCTGGTCCTGCGCCACACGAACCCCGAGCGGCACCGTCCGTTCCGGACTCCGTTTGTTCCCGTGGTGCCCGTCCTCGGCATTCTGTTTAACGGCTACATGATGTACAAGCTCGGGTGGGTGAACTGGGCGCGGCTGATCATCTGGCTGATCATTGGACTGGTGATTTACTTCACCTACGGGCGAAAGCACAGCAAGGTGAGGAACCCGGGCGTTCAAGTGAGCGAGTAAAGACTCACCACGTCTCAGGTTTCAAGCTTAAACGGCGCAAGTTCGGGGCTGATCCCTCGGGCCCGCGCTGTTTTTGTGTCCGCAGTTTAGGACGCCGCACGATTGCAATCGTCGCTTATTCGCGCGCCCGTTTACGACGCCAGGCGAAACCCACGGCAACCGCGATCAGCATCAAGCCCGAAGAGCCGGGCTCCGGAACCTGTGCCACGCCGGACCACGTCCCGGGCGAATCAACAACATAGGCGCTGGAGTCCGATTCCCCGGAGTTGAACAGCGCCGCCTGATCGTAGTTGGGAAGAGATTCGTCCGCAAACAGCCACCCGTTGTCTAAGGTCTCTTGAGCGACCACGTACCAGGAGGCGATTCGCCCGGATGCGTCCGTGGCGATCACGCTGTCGAGGCTTCCCCCGAAATAGGATGGGCCGAAAGTGTACAGCCCGTCGCTCACCATCCAGTCCAAGAGGGTCCCGCCGAAATTCCCGAAGAGCCCGCAGGCGAAAAGCTGGGACGGCGGCAGTGGTTGCTCGAAGGTCAAGGAGATTTTGATCTCCTGGAAAAGGCCCCCTAGCATCCCCGACTGGACAGTGAACGGATTGCCCGTGTAATCATAAACAGTCGACGCGTGTGCGACTGAAATCGAAAAGAAAAGTGTGGCCAAAAGCGTTACTACCTTCGGCTTCTTCATCATTGCCCTCCCAACATATACGCGATGTTTTGAGAGTGGATCGCCTGGTGGCAATGGCCCGCTCCAAAACGCTTCCCAAGTCTTTGCCGGCGGAAAGCGAATCGCGATAATGAGATCTCAATATACATTGATTTGGCGTTCCCACGCTCTTGCCGCGGGGTATTTCGAGTAGGTGGGAACCGGGGCCGAAGCGGGCCTCAGCTCCGGCGCTGCAGGGCTGGTTTCCGGGGCCGCGTTGGTTCCGCATCTGGCGGTCGCGCGTCCGCTGCAAACGACCGGTGACGCGGCACGATTGCGGTCGTCAGTTATCCACGCGCCCGTTTACGACGCCAGGCGAAACCTGCGGCAACCGCGATCAGCATCAAGCCCAAAGAGCCTGGCTCGGGGACTAGTGTCACGCTGCTCCACGTCCCCGGCGAATTTTGGACCGAGGCGTTCGAGTCTTGACCCGTGGTTCCAAACAGCCCCGCCTGGTCGAGGGAGGGCGTCGATACGTCGTGGAACAGCGACCCATCGCTACTGATCGCAAGAGCGTCAGCCAGCCACACAACAATGTTGCCGGATACGTCGGTAAAGAGCACGCAGTTATCCAGACTCCCGCCGAAAAAAGCGGGCCCGAAATCGAACAGGCCATCGCTCAGTTGCCAATCCAGGAGCGTTCCGCCGGAAGTCCCGGAGGGAGTCTGGGAATACAGGTGCAGCGGCCCCAACGGCTGCGCGAAAGTCAACGAAATCGTGACCTCCTGATAGAAGTCGCCGAGCGTTCCCGTCCGGTCCGTGAACGGGTTACCCGTGTAGGTATAAACGGTCGAGGCAGATGCGCCCGAGACCGAACAAAAAACCGCGGCCAGAAGCGTGACCAGCTTCGCCTTATTCATTCTCCCTCCTTATTCGACAGCGCCCAGGTGTGGGTCGCTTGCCCGCGAGTGCTCGTGGCTATGCCTCTTGTCCGGTTGTACGCTGATGGCACGCCGCGATCGTTTGCAACAGCAAGACTTTGAGAATACACGTTTTCCATCCACGCCGCGCGCTGCGGCAAGCAGGCGGGCCTGCCGTGAAAAGGCTGGCGCGCGGCGGCGCGTGCTACGCTGAACTGAAATTGTGGGCAGGCCCGAAAAAGGGCCGGAAGGAACCGTTCGAATCATGGCCAGATGTCTGTTTATTGCAGTCTTTTCCTGCCTTCTGCTCGGCTCCGTGGCCTCCCTGGCGGCCGACAAGCCGAATTTCAGCGGGTCATGGAAACTGGATGTGGAAAAGAGCGACTTCGGTCCAATGCCGAAGCCAGAAAGAATCGATTACGTCCTGACGCACAAGGACCCTGAGCTGACTGTCAAATCGACGGCCATGACGCAGGCTGGCGAGGTGAGTAATGAGGTGAAGATCCTCACCGATGGCACTGAGTTCACCAACGACTTGCACGGCCAGCAGATCAAGGGAACCGCGAAGTGGGAGGGAGCGACGCTTGTGGTCACGCAAAAAGCCACGATGCAGGGCACTGAGATTGTGGTGGTGACCCGCTGGACCCTGGCGGATGATGGCAAGAGCATGACGCAAGAGGTCTCGATTTCTACTCCGCAGGGCGAATTGAAACAGAAGGCCGTCCTGGACAAGGTCTGAGCGCTGCCAGAAGCGAAGGCTCCGGAGTCCTTGGTTTGATTGATTCTCCTTCGCGCAATGACAGGAGATAGCCTCCGGTTCTTTTTCATCTCTTGCGGCGCTACGGCTCCATCCGGGCCAGACAAAAGAGCCGGGAGCAGGCGGGACACTGGCCATATTCCCGATCCTTTTGCAGCGCCCGGCCGGGCAGGTGAATCTGTACTAAGAGCATGAGCACAACTGCCCGGGCGCTACGCCGGTTTGAGCGCGCCAACCACCACTACCGATTCCTGGAGATGTTCATCGTCATCTTCGTGGTGATCCTGCTGATCTCGAATCTGGTGGGCGCCAAGATCATCTCGCTGGGGAGTTTGCGAATCGCCGGCCTCGACATCGCGATCCGCTTTGGCGGCGGGAACCTGCTCTTCCCGTTCACTTACATCTTCGGAGACATATTCACCGAAGTTTACGGCTACGCCGGTTCGCGGCGCGCCATCTGGCTGGGTTTCTTCGCGTCGATCCTGATGGCCATCGTGTGCGCCCTGATTGTTGCGCTGCCGCCCGCGCCGGAGTTCCACGAGCAGCACTCCTACGAAATCGTGCTCGGAGTTGTGCCCCGCATGGTGGCGGCGAGTTTAATCGCCTACCTGTGCGGAGAGTTCGTGAACTCCTTTGTACTGGCGAAAATGAAGATCTTCACGAAGGGCAGACATCTGTGGACCCGCACCATCGGCTCCACGATGAGCGGACAGTTCGTGGACTCGATCATCTTTATGGTGGTGGCGTTCGCCGGGTTGCAAAGCGCCGGCGTCATATGGGAGCTCATTTACTCGGGCTATTTGTTCAAAGTGATCTACGAGGCGGCGATGACGCCGCTCACGTACTGGATCGTGAACAGGCTGAAGCACGCCGAAGGCGTTGACGTGTACGACGTCGAGACCGATTTCAGCCCCTTCGCTTCGGGCGACGCGGGAGTTGCGCTCGTACCAATCGGCGAACATTTTACGAATCTGGAGTCTGAACACGCGTTGGACTGACGGGGGGTGAAACGGAAGGGGCTCGCGAGACATCTCACGTCCGGTAGCCTTGCACTTCGGGTTACACTAGAACTGTCATCAGTGCTGGGGGAAACCGGGTTCAAACGTATGCAGTGGAAAGAGTTTTGCATGATTGCCGCCGTCGGCGCCCTGGTTCTGGGAACCGGGGCGGGCTTGGCAGTCGGCCAAGTGGACAAGAAAGAAAAGGACACCGGGCCGCGCGACACGGTGGCCAAGCCGATGACTGCGAAGGAAGCCAAGCGCAAAGCCGACAAGCTGCGCAAAGAGCTGATGACGCCGTACAAGAAGTGGATGGACGAGGACGTCGTTTACATCATCAGCGACGAAGAGCGCAAGACGTTCAAGAATCTGAACACGGACGAGGAGCGCGAGCAGTTCATTGAGCAGTTCTGGCTACGGCGCGATCCTACTCCGGACACGGTTGAGAACGAATTCAAAGAAGAGCATTACCGCCGGATTGCATACGCGAACGAGCGTTTCGCGTCGGGTATTCCGGGCTGGAAAACGGACCGCGGCCGCATCTATATCACCTTCGGTCCACCGGACGAAATCGACTCCCACCCCTCGGGCGGATCCTACTCGCGGCCGATGGAGGAAGGTGGCGGCGAAACGTCGACCTACCCGTTTGAAACATGGCGCTACCGCTATCTGGAAGGCTCAGGCCTCGGAACGAACGTTGAAATCGAGTTCGTCGACACGACCATGTCGGGCGAATACCACATGACGATGGATCCGTCCGAGAAGGACGCGCTGCTGTACGTGCCCGGCGCGGGTCTGACGATGAACGAGCAGATGGGAATGTCCTCGAAGACGGACCGCTTCACGCGCACCGACGGCACACACCTCGGGACGGGCACATCGCCTCTGCCGGAAAGCATGGGCGAGTTCCAGCGGCTGGAGCGATATGTGGCTCTTCAGAAAGCCCCGCCCATCAAGTTCAAGGATCTGGAAGCGGCCATCACTTCGAAGATTACCTACAACGTGCTCCCCATGCTGGCGCGCGCCGATTTCTTCCCGGCCACTTCGAGTTCCGTGATGACCAACATCACCTTGCAGTTCGCGAACAAGGATCTGCAGTTCAAGCAAAAGGACAACGTCTCCACGGCGGCGGTGAACATATTCGCGCGCATCACCACTATGTCGCGACGCGTGGCGAACACGTTCGAGGACGTCGTGACTATGGAAGTACCGACCGCGATGCTGCAGGAAGCGATTGGCGGCGTGCGGATGTACCAGAAGTCGATTCCGCTGGCGCCAGGCATGTACCGCATCAACATCGTGGCCAAAGACATCACGGGCGGCAACATGAACAACTACGAGATGGCGCTGAACGTGCCCCGTCTCGAGGAGGACAAGTTGATGGCCAGTTCGCTGGTACTGTCCGACGTACTCGAAAAAGTACCGACCCGCCAGATTGGAACAGGCCAGTTCGTTATCGGTTCATCGAAAGTCCGGCCGCGCGTGGGCGAAGCCTTCAAGCGCGGCGAGAAGATGGGCATCTACATGAAGCTCTACAACCTTGGCGCGGACGAGACGACGCACAAGGTGGCGGGCGATGTCACCTACGAGATCATCAAAGCGGGCGACAACTCGAAGGTGCTTGATTTCACGGAAGATCTGTCGAATCTGGAAGGTTCGGCGTCGCAGATGACGATCGAAAAACTGCTCCCGCTCCAGACCCTGGACCCGGGCAGATATGTAATCCGGTTGAAGGTCAATGACAAGGTGAAGAACCAGACCTTGACCCAGTCGGCGGAGTTTTCTATAACTGCTGAAGGCATTTAGGAAACGGGTGAGGGCCGCATTTGGATGCGGCCTCGCAGGAGATGCATGCTCCGCATTGCCGGCATTGCGTTGATGGGCGTCCTGTTGGGCAGCGCCACGAGTGCGCAGGGCGGCGGGATTCGGCTGCTCGGCGCAATCGAGGGGCGTGTGCGCAACTCCGTTGGCATGCCTCAACCCGGCGCGATCGTCCTGCTTCAGACCCAAAATGAACACCTGGTGGCCCGCACGCAGACGGCTGTCGATGGACGATTCCGTTTTGACTCGCTGACTCCCGACAGCTACACGGTCCGAGTGTCGTCTTCTTCTTTCCTGCCAGCCAATCGCCAGAATGTTCCAGTTCGCGCCGGGATGGAGAGCCTGCTCAGCGTCCAACTGGCAAGCTTCTTCTCGACGATCGAACTTGTGTCCACACTGCCCGCGCCTGGCGGCCTCGTCACCGACGAATGGAAGTGGGTGCTGCGGAGCAACCCGGGTCTGCGGCCCGTCCTGCGCCTTTCACCGGAATTGGATCCCCTGAGCGCTCATGGCGATCCGGTGCCGGACGGATGGCGCAAGACCCGCGGAGTGGTTCAGGTGTCCGGCGGCGAAGCTTCTTCTGACTTGATGGGAAGCTCGAGCGACCTGGGAACAGCTTTCGCGCTCGCCACCAGCGTCTTCGGAACGCGCGAGTTGCAGTTCAGCGGCAATGTCGGATACGCGGCGGCTTCAGGCAACCCGGCGACGGCTTTCCGCACCCGATACACCGGTCTGGGCGGCGCATCGTTGACTCCGGACGTGGAATTCACGGTCCGGCAACTCGCCTTTGGCCAGCGCGCAGGACAGGCGCTGCTCACGGGCCCGGGCGCAGTCCAAGAGTTACCTGCATTGAGAAGCTATTCGATCAAGCTGCAGGATCACCAGGAAATCGGCGACAGAATGCGGCTCAACTACGGAATGCTGATGGAGGCCGTCGCATTCGTCGATCACCTGAACGTCCTCAGCCCGTTCGCGAAACTGGAGTACGACCTGCCCCACAAGAGTGGAGCGGAAATGGCGTTCAGTGCGGGCGCGCCGGGCGCCGATTTCTCCTCCCCCGCCCCAGCGCCATCGCAGGCCGAAAGTCTGGCAGGCTTGAACCTCTTCCCCAGAGTATCTTTGCTGAGCGGGAAGGCGCGCTTGCAGCACGCTACAAGTTACGAGGCGGGCTACCACTTGAGCCTCGGCAACACGACGTTGCACGGATCGGTTTACCAGGAGCGGACTTATAACCAGGCGTTTGTTCTGGCTGGCGACACGTCGGTGCTGAACACGAAGGATCTCCTGCCGGATATGGCATCGAGTTCCTCTATCTTCAATTTTGGAAACTTCACGTCGTCGGGTTATCTGGTCTCGGCCTCGCGTCCGCTCGGCGCGCAGTGGAGCGCCTCGGCGTTATTTGGCTCGGGGGGAGCGTTGCGGCCGGACAATACCGGGGCATTAGTCAGCGATGCCTCATCACTGCGGGACCGGATGCGCGTCGGGCAAGCCAAGTGGGCATCGGCGCGGGTTGCCGGCACGCTACCCAGCGCAGGCACGTATTTTTCCATGGCGTACATCTGGACGCCCGGCGGCCGGCTGATCCCGACGCACGCGTTCCTGACGCAAGACATGCAGACCGGCCTCGGCTTCAACTTCCAGGTCCGGCAGCCGCTGCCTGTCATCAACGGGCTGGGCGGCCGGTTTGAAGTGACGGCCGAGGTGCGCAACCTGTTAGCTCAAGGCTATCTGCCGGTGCCGTCGAGCGATGGGCAGTCGATGCTGCTGGTTCCCTTCCCGCGCTCCCTGCGCGGCGGGTTGAGCTTTATTTTTTAGACAAGCTCATCGTACGATTGGCCGCTCTCGCGGATCTGAGGGCGGACCACGCCAGCGACTGCGACACGCCCAATTCCGATGACGTTCCATTTCATTCTTGCCTCCATGCCCAACCTCGGAGCATCATCAGGAGCAACGGGGCGCCAGGAGGATTGGATGGTGCTGGGTTCAAAAACGGCTGCGGACCGGGAGGAGGGCGCGATCCGGCGCCTGATCACTGAAATCGACTCGCTTGATTCGTGGCGGGACCGCGTGGGCAAGCGGATTCTCGTGTTGTTCTTTTCCACCTTTGCGGGCGCTCTTTGCCTGCTGGTCTGGGCGGTTACTCACACCGGGAATCTAGTTAAGCCGCCGGGACCGCGCGTACCCGGAGTCCTGCACTCAGCGCGCAGCGGAACTCGATAGCCGGCTTGGCGCGAAGCATGCTGATTGGCGACGCGAAGAACTAAGCAGCAACTCAGTTTCCATTTTTCCATTTCAAGTGGCTGATTCTAAACGGGCATAGGATTGAAAACTGGGAGCGGAGATTCCGTTTCACCCGCACATAGACTCGAAAATGGAGCGGTGCCCGCGATCGTGCGGGCGCTCCTGCGCCAGCCAATAGCGCTGTACGGCGCCGAAGAGCCTGCGCTCCAGCATTCTGCCACTGCTCCGGTTCCGCCGAACCTTACTACCGGCTTACTGGCTGAGCGGTTTTCCCACGGAGAGCGTCTGGACCATCTCCTCGAGACTCTTCTTGTTCAAGGGATCCGGAGCCTGGGCGAGCGCCTTCCTGGCGTGTTCCAAAGCCTTCTGCGTATCGCCGGCGGCGGCGTAGCCGCGCGCCAATCCGACATGCACCGGCCAGGCGTCGCCGTTGCGCTCGGCGTTCATCTGGAAGACGGCCAGCGCCTCCGCGTTCTTCTTCGCGGCGAGCAATTGGCGGCCGTACTGGTGAATCTCGAGCGGCGTGGTTCCTGGCAAGTGGAGCGCGGTTTCCATCGCCGCCTTGGCCTCGGCGTCCCGGCCCAACTTTGCAAGAATCTGAGCCTTGGTGGTCAGCGTGCCAAACTCGGCTTTCCCGATGAAAGGCATGCTGACGGCCGCCTCCGCCCACTTGAGCCCCTGCTCCAAATCGGTTCCCGTGGTCAGGCAGAACTGCGCGGCCTGGTTGTAGGCTTCGTAGTCGAATCCCGGCATCCCGGTGAGTTCGCGGCGCAGCGAGGAGAGGTAGGTCTGGTTGATGTCTTTGACTTTGATGTTCCAGGCAACGGCCAGATCCTCCCACTGCATCTCAGCGGTCGCTTCGTCCGGGCGGCGCGTCGTAAATTCGTACGTGAGCCATTCGCGGTAGTCGTGCTTCTTCGGCTTAACGGTAACCCGCAAGGCGTCCTCGCTATCTTCGTAGAAGAAGCTGCCCCAGGCGGAAGAGTTCTTATTGAAGATCACGGTCCACTCCTCCGGCCCCGCGATCATGTGCAGGCCATAGCGCCCGGCGCTTAAGGGCTTGCCTTCGATCTCCACGTCGTTTGAAACCGTGAAGACCGTATTCTCATTGGCTCCGGCGCGCCACGGATCGGGCTTGTTGTTGCCGAAGACGGGATTGACCAGACCGTAGGCCACGAGTTTGCCCCAGATCTTGCCGCGCCGGTCCTCTCCGGATGGGCTATGGACGGCCGGACTGGAGTAATTGATGGTGACCTCGACGGGTCCGATGTGTTGGGTGACGGAGGCTTTCTGGTTGTTACCGCTGGGCGGAAGGGTCAGCTTCGGGGCCTGAGCAAACCCGGCGCCACAGATGACGAGAGACAACAAGGTTGCGCGCATAGACGTATGAGACGCACGGTTTTCAAAAACGTTCGGTTTTCTTCTTAAGGCTTCGGCGGCGGGGAGCGCCTGTGCCTTAAATGCAGTGCGACTTCGCTACTCGGTCCATTTCGCTGGGTCTATTCCGCTACCCTCGATGATTGCTCTCATTGTTCCCAGGGGCAGGACTCGGCCCCGGTGATATGGCACGATCACTTGCTTTGTGGTGAGAACGTTGCGCCACTTCTGATGGCTGCCAGCGGAACCGGCGAGCGCGAAACCATGATGGCGGAGAATCAAGATCACCTGGTCGGCCGTCAAGCGAGGCGTCCCTCGGCTACCCAACCGTTACCTCGAGCAGCCTTGCGGTCGGTGACAATTCGATCTCGGCGGGAGAGAGGTAGAGTCGAATCGCTTCCTCAATACCGCGCTTCGCTTCCTCCACCGTCTCGCCGGCCGAAGTGCATCCTGGCAGCTCTGGACAGACGGCGGAATAGCTCTCGGCTTCCGGGTCATACTCCAATACGGCACGGAATTTCATGTCTGCAGTATAACGCCAAATCCCGCGATACCCTTCTTTGGGCCTTCCGGCGGCCTATAGCTGAACTTTTGGCGGCTCAACCCGCGAAAATAGAAAAGGATGCATGATCGAGTTGGATGGACGGGAAGGGTGAAAGCCGGGCGCTGGATCGCCTGCGCCGCGATCCTGTTCGTGCTCGCGGCGCATCCCGGTGGAGCGGCCGCCAGGACTGAGGCGCCTGTCCCAGTCATCTCGATCGACTACCCAGAGAACCAATCGATCTTCCCGCCCGAGATCACTGCGCCCACTTTCTTATGGCGCGATGCGGTCCCGGCGGCTGGCCTCTGGAAGATCGATGTCGTTTTCGCGGACGGTTTCGCGCCCATTCACCTGACGTCGCGTGGCGAGCGAATGCGGATCGGCCAGATCGACCCAGACTGCATCTCAAAGTCGAACGAACTGCCGCGTCTGACACCCGCCCAAGCGGCTTCTCATACATGGACACCCAGCGCTCTCCTCTGGGGATCGATCAAGAAACACTCGGTTGCAGGCGCAGCGATTGTGATGATTACCGGCTACCCTGCCAACGCCGGAACCGCAGGCCCCGTCTCGCGCGGGCAGGCGACCATCCGCACGTCCAAGGACCCGGTAGGCGCGCCCATCTTCTACCGCGACGTGCCCCTGATGCCGACAGAAACGGAGAAGGGCCAGATTAAGCCGCTGGCGCCGCAAGCCCTTCCGCTGGTGGGCTGGCGGCTGCGCTCCGTCGGCGAGCGAACGAGCCGGCTGCTGCTCACCGACATGCCGGTCTGCGCCAACTGCCACTCGTTTTCCGCCGATGGCAAGACCATGGGCATGGACCTGGACGGGCTCAAAAACAACAAGGGGCAGTACTTCCTGACCGCGCTAAAGCCTGAGATTTCCGTGGCGCGGGAGGACGTGATCCAATGGCGCTCCGGGGCAGGCCGGTTGCAGGGAAACATCCGCGCCGGGTTCATGTCCCAGGTCTCGCCCGACGGGCAATTCGTCGCGACGACGATCAACCCGGCGGAGCTCGACGGGCCGCAAGCCAGCGCGCCGCGCAGCAACTATTATGTGACCAACTACCGCGACTACCGCTTCCTGCAAGTCTTCTACCCGACGCGCGGAATCCTGGCCTGGTACAGCCGGGCGAGTGGAAAGCTGCAGCCGCTCCCCGGCGCCGACGACCCGCACTTCGTGCAGATGACGGCCGTGTGGAGTCCCGACGAGCAGTACCTGGTCTTCGCGCGCGCCGCGGCGCAGGAACCGAATCCGGAGGGAGCGCCCGTCGCGCTCGTTGCGAACGATCCCAACGAGCGGCAGATTCGTTACGACCTCTACCGCATCCCCTTCAATCACGGCAACGGCGGGACGCCGGAACCGCTCGCCGGAGCGTCGGCGAATGGGATGAGCAACACCTTCCCCAAGGTCTCGCCCGACGGCAAATGGGTGGTCTATGTCCAATGCCGCAACGGGCAACTGATGCGTCCCGACAGCCAGCTCTACATCGTGCCGGCAGCGGGAGGCACGGCGCGCCGGATGCGCTGCAACACGCCACTGATGAATTCCTGGCACAGCTTCTCGCCCAACGGCCGGTGGCTGGTGTTCTCCTCGAAGAGCCGCTCGCCGTACACGCAGATGTACCTGACGCACATCGACGAAAACGGTAACGACAGCCCGGCGATCCTGATCGATGACGCCACGGCGGCGAACCGCGCCGTGAACCTGCCTGAGTTCGTGAACGTCGCACCGGACGCACTGCGGAAACTCGGCGGACCGGCCATCGATTACTACAAGAGCTTCAATCGCGCGCTGTACCTGCAGAAACGAGGGCGGCTTGAGGAGTCCGCTGGAGAATGGGCGCGAGCGATCGAGGACAATCCCTTCGACCCGCTCGCGCGGGATAACTTTGGCATGGCCCTGCTGCTCGCCGGGCGTCACCAGGAGGCGGCGGAACAGATCGGGAAGGCGCGCGAATTGCGATTGAGGAGTGCGGTGGAGGCCGCGCCCGGACAAGCCGGGCCGCACAGCGAGCTTGGCGTGTTGCTGCTGCAGGCGGGGCGGAGCGGCGAAGCCCTGGAGCAGTTCCGGAGGGCCTTGGAGATCGAGCCCGCGAGCGCGGCGGCGCACTGCCATTTGGGAGAGGCGCTCGACGCACAACAGAGACCGGAGGACGCCAGGGCCGAATTCGAGCGGGCGCTCGCGCTCGATAACCGCTACCCCCCGGCGCTCTACCAGCAGGGCAGGACGTTGGAGAAACTGGGGCAGGCGGACGCGGCAATCGCGTCGTGGCGCAAGGCGCTGGCGCTGCAGCCGAACTATGCGGACGCGCATCTCAGTCTGGCTCACGCCCTGTCCGCCCAAGGGGATAGCGCGGAAGCGCTGGAGCACTGGCGCGCTGGTCTCGAGTCGCATCCGAATGATTCTCAAGCGTTGCGAGAGGCGGCCTGGGCGCTAGCAACGAGCTCCGACGCCGCACTGAGAAACGGCCCAGAGGCCGTCTCGCTCGCGGTCCGGGCGCTGGAACTCGCGCGCGGCCACGGCGCTGTGAGAAGCGCAGTTGCGGCGACGCCAATCTCGGAAGAGGAGGCGACCGCTCTGGACACACTCGCCGCCGCTTACGCCGAGTGCGGGCGCTTCGCCGACGCAGTATTGACAGCGAGCCGGGCGCTGGTCGCAGCGCGATCCACACGAGCGGACGAGATCAGGGCACGCATCCGGCTTTACGAGCGGCAGTTGCCATTCCGCCAGAGCGGTCCCGGCCGCCCCGAATGACTCGGCAACGAATGGCCCGCCATCATTTGTGGGGCGGCTCTCCAGAGCCGCGTGGGGCCTCCAGGCCCCACAACGAACTTGAGCGGGCTCTGGAGAGCCCGCGCGGTCCTGGAGGACCGCCCCACCACAACAGAGGGTGTAGGAATGCGAGGTGAGCACCCGCCACTCTCAGGCGAGTTTGGCCTCTACGCTTCGGATCTTGTCCTCCATCGTCTGCTCACGATCGGTCCGCGTCCCGAAGCGCATGCTGCTGGAGATGCGTGCAACGCCCATCGAGTGCAGAGTCTCGTGGCAGCGCTTGATGGCGGCGAACACGTCGTCCCATTCGCCTTCGAGGTTGGTCCCGTAGGCGTGCAGTTTAGTCTTGAGACCAGCCGCGGCGAAGATGCGCTCGCACACGCTGACTTCTTTCGAAACCGAGAGCCCGATCCCCATCGGGATTACGCAGACATCGGCGATGACTTTCATGCGGCCTCCTTTGGAAATTCCTCGCGAATTCGTGCCCGGCGCACCTGACAGACAGTTCAGAATTGCGCGGCTTACGGGCGCTCTCTTTCGTTCGCAGCTCGGTGCCGAGAGGCCCGTCCCTATCCCAGATTAAGCCTGCGATCACGACCTCAAGCCAAGGAAGCTTTGATAGTCAGCTCGAACTTGTAACCGAAACGCTTCGAATTATCCAGGTAGCGTGCCCACTCAGGCTGAAAGCAATACAGACGGCTGCGCGCGATGGCGGTCTGGAAGAGCGGCTCCAGATGAAATCGGGCGCAGTAGGCTTCCACGATCTCGCGACGTTGGGAGCGGGCGGTGACGACCGCGACGGCGCCACGCATCTGTACGCCCCGGATGTCCTTCCACTGCTCAGTCGGAGAGTAAACGGAGACCGCCGCCGCAGGGTTTCGCTTGAGGTTGCGGCTGTGTTGTGAGGAGGCCGAAGAGAGCCAGTACAGGCGCAACTCGTCATCGGCGAGGTAGAAAAGCGGCGCGACTTGAGGAGCGCCATCCCCTGCAGTTGTCGCGAGGGCGAGCGTGCTCTGGCTCTTCAGGAACGCCGCGATCCACTGTGTGCGCGTCACATCCATCAGGTTAGCCGCACGCTCAGAAGCTCAACAACAGGTGCCAGATGTAGAGGTACCCCAGGCCTTCGATGTCGTCCCAGACCTTCTTAGCCAATCCCGCGTCACCCTGGATCGGCGGCAGTTCGCGAACCTTCTCGGCCCAGGGACAACAGACGCCCGGGCGCGGCACAGCTTGTGTGATCCAGTCGGGCAGGCCGGCCGTCGCCGTGGGCGCCACAGGAACGGCGGGCGTTGGAGACGACGCTGAGCGGTACACGCCGTACTCGCGCGTGGCGTCGGTCATCGCCTTCAAGTTTTCGAGCGTCGCATCGTTCTGCATGATTGCGCTCGCGTCCATCACATAGCCGCCCTCTGCGCCGATGGTCTCAATGAGCTTGCGGCAGATGGCCCTTACCTCCTCCGGCTGCGAGAACGCCAGCTTCACGTTCGGCACACCGCCGCTCAGGCAGAATCGCTTGCCGAGAATCTCGTGCGCGCGTTCGGGCGAGGTGCGGTCGAGATGGTAGACGATGCTGTGCTCGGGCAGCGTGGCGAAGTCCTCAAGATGCGCGTCCCACTTGCCCTCGGCGTAGAACAGCGTCTGGTTGCCCTGCGCCCAGAGCGCCTCGACGATGGGCTTCAGCGTGGGCCAGTAAATGCTTTTGAAGTGCTGCTTCGAAATGAAGGGCGTGCATCCGCGATGCATCCAGATCGGAATGGGCACCTCGCGTTGCGGGTCGGCGCCGGTGAGCGCCAGGTAGGCCAGGTGCGGCATCAAAGCCTCGCAAGCCTGCTGGACCTTGTCCGGAATCTCCATCAGGTCGAAGGCCAGGCCGACGTAGCCGCGGAACTTGTCTCCCAGGATGTCGAGCGGCGCTTTCAACATGCCGCAGATCGCCGAGACCGTCCCGCACTCGCGCCGCATCCGCTCCACCTGGGGACCGAAGGCGGTGAAGTACTCCATCATCGCCATGCTGCTTTTTACGAAAGCGAGGTTATTGCGGAACGTCACGGCCTGCCCGCGTTCGCAGAAATCGGAAGAGACGCGCGGCAGCCACGTTTCGTACAGGAACCGCACCGGATCGGCGATCAGATCGTCGTACTCCTCGCGCTTCATGAACGCCGTCTGGTCGGCCGGTTCGCGGTATTGAAAACAGACGTCGGCCGGGACGTCGATGCCCGGGACGCCGTAGTATTTCAGGCCCGCCGCCTGGGTCAACCCGGTCCAGACGTAGACCATATTCGGGACGGTGGCATCCCAATCGTAGTCGTGGCAGCAGCGGATGATCGCCTCGAAGGCCTTGCGGTAATCGTGGGTGACTTCCTGGCACGTGAAGCCGGCGTGGCGCGCGGTGATCTCCGCGGCGAAGGGGCGCAGAGGCACGCGGTCGGGCATGCCATTATGCATGGCCGTGACATAGCGCGCCAGTCGCTCGGAGTAGAGTTCTTCGTTGGAAATCTGCAGCATGGGGCTCCTTGGGACCATCGACACCCTCTTTGGGCGGGGCGAAGACCATACTGATTCTACAACCGGGATACGGATGTTTTTCTCCTGAGCGGTTCCGCCAGTTCACCCGTTGGTTCGAGCGGTATCGTGGTCCGAACGGAGGAGGAACCTGGCGCACGATTGTAAAGAGGTGGCCCCACATCAGGCGCGCAACGCTCACGCGAAAGCCACGGCCCGTGGGGTGGGGCAGGCTTCAGCCTGCGCGGGGCTTCAGCCCCGCAGTCTCCGCCGGAGAGACCGGCTGAAGCCGGTCTGCAGACTGAAGTCCGCCCCACCACGCACACTGCGAGTTTCGCGATCATGGCGCCAGGGTGTTGCCCTTGGTCAGGCTGACGGAAGTCACTTGCAGCCGCATGGAGCGCCGCATGGACTCCCGGCTTGCGCCGGGGAGCATTTTCCGTCCGTCGCTCGCGCCAAACCCAGTGAGCCGCTCCCCCTCCGGCTTCAGGCTGAGCTGGAAGCTCCTGCGCATGACGCCGTCCTCCAGTAGAGCCCCGCCGAGATTCACAGTGAGGACGTACGGCGGCTTCTTTTTCTTCGAGTATTCCTGGAAGGTGCCGCCCGCGATGCTGGCCAGGCCGATATTACCGGCGACGGTGCCGTCGGGCAGGATGGCCAGACTCACGCTCAGACTCTGGACCGAGGTCCAGTTGTTCACAATGCGCCCCTGGCCCTGCCACCGGCCGACGAGTTCGGGCGGCGGAATCGTGCCGGGCTTCCCGCCGGCTCGCGCGGTAACAACGGCTCGCGAGGAGACAACGAAAACCAGAGCCAGAAGTAGTGCAGCCGCTGCTGACAGCACAGGCGCGCCGCCCCGGCACATCTGCCTTCCACCTTCACCTGAGTCCGGCAGGCCCTCTCGATTACTCCATCCAACAACGGCGCGGCTCATTGTTCCGCCGGTTTCTGCGGACAATTCTCGTGCAGCCGCTTGCCGTCTGGCGGGGTGTCGCTCTGCACGAGATTGTCGGCGCTGATGCGCGCGACCATCGCGCAATCTGCATAATGGTAAACCGTCGACCGTTTGCTCCAGGCGTACTTCGGACCGCCGGTCAAGATGGGTGGAGGCACAACGATGACCGGCGCAGGCGTCACCGCGCCGCCGCCGCCCGCTCCAGCGATCGGGTATGTGACCGGGCTGCCGGCGCCCGTGCGCACAGTGTAGGTAGCCGCGCCCGGTGCTACCTCCACGACGACGCTGCCGCCGACCGTGTCCAAACCGGGTTGCGGCGTTGCTCCGGCTCCTGTCTCGGTCCAGTAGGCCGCGACATTGGCGGCGTGCAACCGGGCCACGCAATCCGGCGCCGGATGGCCGTATCCGTTTCCGTCTCCCGTGGAGATGATACCCACCGCGGGCCGGGTGGTCTCAAGCCACGTTTCATTAGAGCTATAGGAACTGCAATGGTGGTGAACCTCGTAGACGTCGAGGCGTCCCACCAAAGGCGCCACAGTAGTCTCTATGTCCTTATATGTTCCTGTCTTGGCGCCGCTCAGATCACCTCCGATTTCGGCCCGGAACGAACCGAACGCCAGCAGGATCGAAACACTCAGGTCGTTCTCGTTGGTGGTCGCGATACCCGCGCCGTTCACCGCGATCACACTCAAATCGACCTCGCCGCGGGTGCCTGCATCGAGCCGGATCGTCTGTCCTGCCTCGGCTGTCTGCCGGTGTCCCTGCACGGACTGGGCGTATTTCTCATACGTGTCGCCCGGGTAGCTGGCGCCGCGGTCGTACGCCGCCCCGGTCAGCGGGAATTGAGCGAGCACCTCGGGTACGCAGCCGATGTGGTCGAAGTGATAATGGCTGATGATCAGGTAATCGATCTTGTTGATCCCTAACTGGCGCAGATACGCCAGGGGCTTGTCGCAGCTTTTCAACTTCAAATCTTCGCCTGCATCGAACAGAACCACCTGCCCCTGCGGCGAGATCAACACCGCGCCGTCGCCTTGGCCGACATCCATGAAGTGGAGTTGGAGTTTGCCATTCTGCTGGGCAAACAGGCCGCCGGCGAGGAAAACGGAGATGAGAATGCGTCCCATGTTTATCCTCATCGTCACCGTAGCAGGTATCTGCTGGTTTTTCCGCGCCGGAATCGCCGCCGCGCCTCGGGAGCAGGCTGGAAGCTGACGTGCATTGAAGACGTTGTCTACACCAAGGTGCTGCGCCCAGTCCGCTGCGAGGTTTCCAAGGCCGCGCCGCCGTGCCTGTTCCGTTTTTGCTATGCGACTCGCACTCCTTACGGCGTTCGCGGCCAGCCTTGCGCTGGGCCAGTCCCCGTGCCCCCAGAGCGTCCTGGAGCGTTACTTACAAGCCAACGCGGTCCATCCCTCCGTGGAGCGGGAGGGGTCGGTGGAAGTCGAGATTGAAGCCTCCTTACCACGCCTCAAGAAGCACGGCACGATGCGCGGATTGAAGGTGATCACGCGGGCTGGCCAGACACTTTATACCGGTCTGCGCTTCAGCGGAGACAAGCTCATCGGCAAGGACGTCATTGCCCGCTACCTGGCCGCCGACATCGAGAGGCGATCCGATCGTGCGGAATTCGCCATCGCAAGTGGCAATTATCGCTTTCAGCCAACCGGTCAAACGGACTACAACGGCCGCGTTGCCCAGGTCTTCCGCGTGATTCCGAAGCGCAAGCGCGCCGGCCTGTTCCGCGGGGAGTTGTGGTTGGACCAGGCTACGGCGCTGCCCTTGCGGGAATGGGGGGACTTCGTGAAGTCGCCTTCCCGGTTTCTCAGTCAGCCCCGTTTCGTGCGCGATTACAATCTGGCTGAGAACCAGTCGCGGCCCCGCAGGCTGATTCTCACAGCGCACGCTTCCTTCGTCGGCGATGTCCTGATGACCATCTGGTTTAGTGACGGCGCAGGCCGGGATGAAACGAGAGACAGCCTTTCCGACGCGGAATCTGACTTGGAACCGGTTGCAGCCTCCAACCCGTAACTGCTCGATTCCCTGCCCCTGGCCGCCCGTGGCCGGATATGCAAACCGCTCATTTGATCGGTTTTGTTTTGCAAGTGTTTGAATCGTAATGGGTTATTTTCGAAAACCGCTCACGTGAGCGGTTTTCGATTCCTACCAAGGGCTGCCAGCGGAATTGTCAGCGGCCCAAAATCCGGCGAATCCAGTCCCACCCGCCCCGCGAAGGTTGGCGTCGCGGCGTAAAGGCTACGGGAACTCCTAGCGAATGGAGCAGGTCCGGCGAGGCCGGCGGCTCGGCGGAGACCAGCCGGGCGCCCGATCCGAGCATCCGCTGGAGCAATCGCACCCCCGGCGCATCGGCGCCCGTGAGGTCTGAAACGTCGAGCACCAGTTGCTTGTTGCGCATGATCGACGTCGCAGTTTGCCAGGCGTGTTCCAGATCCGTTACCCAGGGGCCCGCTAGTTCGCCCGCGAGTTGAAAGCGGAAGGTGGTTGCTCCGTCGTGCTGATAGTAGTCCATGATCCTCTGTGGCGCGGCTGCGCGCCGGAATGCGCCCTCCGCCCGAGCCCGGGCTGTCCTGTGTTGAAGCACGATGGCTTCCACTCACGGCAGCGCCGCCGCGGGGCGGGCACACAATTGGAACGACGGATGAATGACCAGCCGCGTTGCGAGCAGTTAGACAACGGACGCGGATGAAGGCCGGCGGCGGGAGGCGCAAGAGAAGCCGTTGCCACCGCGGATGGCCGGTTTCGTGCATGGGCCCCAATCGAATGGACTCTTTCGCCGGGGCCAGCGCTCTGAACGGCAATTGCCGGTGCCTTCGCTCCCCATCCCAGACTCGCGAAGAAGCTGAGGGCGGTGCCCATGGGCTCCCCGTGCTCCCTGCTAAAGAGGACATCGTGCCGAGAAGTTCGGCACATGCCGATGGCAATTGCCGGAATCTCGGCTCTACAGGCGTCGTGTTGCTATGCTGATTGACGTGCAGCACTCGCAAACGGAGATCTACCAGGCGCTCTTTGAACTTTCTCAGTCCATTGCCAACCATAGCGACCTGGAGAGCCTGTGCGACGGCTTGGCTCAGGCGTTGAGGCGAGTTATCGATTTTGAGCGGTTTGCCCTCATGCTGCACGACCCCGAAGCCAACATCATGCATGTGCATGGCGTCGGCGAAGGCCGGACGGCGAGTCGCGAGGTTGACCTGACCATGCCTCTGGAGCGGACGCCCGCCGGGTGGGTTTTGTCCAGCCAGCAGCCGCTCGTGATCCCGAATCTGGAGCGTGAGACCCGTTGGCCGAAATTCGTTGAGGTGCTTTGTGCGAAGGGCGTGGTCTCTCTGACGCTGGTTCCGCTCACCACGGGCGACCGCCATCTCGGTGTTCTCGGCTTTGGCAGCAACACGGAGTACTCGATCAGCGCGCCGGAGCTGGAGTTCATGCAGCGGGTCGCTTCGGAGTTTGCGGTATCGGTAGAGTCGTACCTGACGCGGCAGCAGTTGGTCCACGAGCGGGACCGCCTGCGAGCCCTGTTCGAGATCACCAACGCGCTGGTATCGAAGCTCTCGCCCGCGGAACTCTTCCCGGCAATATCCGGGGAGTTAAGCAAGGTGATCGCGCACGATAGCGCCGGAATCACATTGCTCAATCGGACCAGCGGTGAGGTGGAACTCTACGCGCTCCACTTTCCCACTGGGATGGGGGTACCGGTGGAAAGGAAGTCGGGCCATCCGGAGGGCACGCCGTTGTGCGAAGCGCTGGCCACTGGGAAGCCGGTGGTTGTCAACGCCCCGGACCTTGAGAGATTCCCTTCAGCATTCTATGAAAGCATGGTGCAGCAAGGGTTTACGGTCCATTGCTCCATCCCTCTTCCGACGCCGAACGGCATCGCCGGCACGCTGGAATTGGGCCGCATCGGAGGCCCGCCTTTCACGGAGGAGGAGATCGAACTCGGCGTCCAGGTGGCCCGCCAGATCGCCGTCGCCGTGGAAAACTCGCTGGCGTTCAAGGAATTAGACGAGCTGAAGGACAAGCTGGCCAACGAGAAGCTCTATCTCGAGGACGAGATCCGTTTCGACCAGAATCTGGGCAACATGGTGGGCGAAAGCCCGGCTTTTCAAGCTCTATTGAAAAGTGTGCAGATCGTCGCGCCGACTGACGCCACGGTGCTGATTCTGGGCGAGACCGGCACGGGCAAGGAGTTGATTGCCCGCGCCATCCACGAACTCAGCGATCGGGGCAAACACAATTTCGTGAAGGTCAACTGCGCGGCCATCCCGTCAGGGCTCTTGGAGAGTGAACTGTTTGGCCACGAGAAGGGCGCCTTCACCAGCGCGATCGGCCAGAAGATCGGGCGCTTCGAACTCGCCGATCGCGGGACGCTGTTCCTGGACGAGATCGGCGAAATCCCGCTCGAATTGCAGTCCAAGCTGCTGCGCGCCATCCAGGAGCAGGAGTTCGAACGCCTCGGCGGGAATCGCACGATCAAGGTCGACGTGCGATTCGTGGCGGCGACGAACCGCGACCTGAAGCGG
>Ga0302275_10000679_pt1 | contig 38224 bp, 31 predicted proteins | sample III_Bog_N2_2_FD_200229 | JGI IMG/M metagenome (GOLD analysis project Ga0302275, IMG submission 200229) | Peat permafrost microbial communities from Stordalen Mire near Abisko, Sweden - III_Bog_N2_2 | ecosystem: Environmental > Terrestrial > Soil > Wetlands > Peat | place: Sweden: Abisko... | reverse complement strand
CGCTGGACAGCGGGGAGCAGATCACGAAACCGCTCGAACACCGCTTTCCTGACAAGGATGGCTGGTTGAAGCTTGTCAGAGGCATCGACGAGCTTGACCATTGCCGTGTGGCGAGTCGAGAAGAGCTGGTATTGGTCTTCCACCCGGCAAGCGCATACGGGTCCAGTGCGGGCGAGAAACCATGTATGCAAGTCTTCCGTAGACATGGAGGAATCTCCAGATATGAGATGTGGCCGGAAGGTAACCATGACCACAGCCGGCCGCGGCAGTCAGTTGGCAGGACGCGCAATGGGCGCACATAGCCTCATGTACTCCGACAGGGCGGCGATGTCTTCCTCGATGCAGAGCAACTGGCCTTCGGGAATGTGGAACGTAGTACCTCCGGAGAACTCGCGGAGAATGGTCGCGAGACGGTCAAGCAGAGCGAGCGCGTAATAGCCTCCGTCGGGCGAGTGCCGCACGAGCGTGTATTGCTCCAGGTCGCTCGCCAGGTCCTTGAGTTGGGGGAACGCCGGGGTGGAGGTCAAATGGAATGCCTCCATGAGGGCAACCGCGTAGTGAAGGTCATTGGTCAACTGCTCGATTTGCATCCGGTACCTCCCAGCGACTTCACAACCCCGAGACAACGCAACAGCAGGAATCCATCGATTGAAGTGGAGTGGGGGGTGGGACGCGGCGCCTAAAACAACTTGTAGAGACGCCGCGCTGTGGAGGTAGGGTGAGGGCGGGATGCGGTGTCTGGAGCAATTCCTTGTGACACCGCACTGTCATTGGAAGGGAAAACATACAGCAGCTGGGAACGGTCAACGAAGCAGGCCTCGGAATAGGAAAGTTGATTTTCCGCGTCCCTCAGCATCGAAGAAGTCGTCCCTGGTGACAGGTTGCCGTGAAGAGATGTGAAAGGCAAGCCTACGCGCACAAAAAATGCAGCCGAATGTGAAAAAAAAAGTCATGCGGCGCGAGGGAGTCGCGCCACATGGGGAAAGCAGGAGCCTACGTCCTGGCAGGCATGACCAGCACCCGGTAATCGAGCGCAGTGTCATCCGTGTGTGGGCGCAACTGGACGGAGCTACTCGCGTCGCGCAACTCCACGCGAACGAACCATCGGGGTTGGGGTTGATCTGCTCAAAGTCGCCCAACTGGCCCTCTGTGCATCCCTTCAGGAAGGCATTGAGTTCGTTGAGGGAAGCGAACTCGTAATCGGCCGTAATCTTCTCGTCGCAACTGGCGCCGCTCCCCCATACTAGACGGACCTTGTGGAGCTTCGTGTCTGCGGGCGCGGCCTCAACGCCCGGCGTGCCTACCACGGCGCTGTCGGCCTGGGCCGGACGGGACTGCATCAGGGTGTTGAGCGCAGCCGCGATAGAGTCTTCAGCAAGGGCTAGGGAGTCAACCTCTTCGGTGTCTTTGTACTTCTCGATGTGACCGAGAGCGGAGGTGAGGAGCGTAGCGGCGTTGGCAGGGAGGGTGGCAGAAGTGGAATACCCGGCCTCGTCGGTCGTAAACGGTCCGATGATGCTGGTTAACAGCTCGCGGGCGGACTCTTCGGTGTCGCAGTCGGCGATGGCGTCCTCGGTCCGAACGCTGCTCACTTCTGGGTTGACGCCGTAGAGGGTCCAAATGATCGTCTTGCCCTCGCGCCCACTGACGGAGCGACGGGCCTCAAACTGCGCGCGATCGCGTTCGGCATCGGCGAGGGTGGCGAATGCCTCACAAGACGCGTCGCCTTTCTCGTCCATCGATTCAACGACAGGACGGATTCTGTAAGCTTCGAACATTGCTCAGGCACCTTTCGTGCGGGGAGGATGGGGATAAGCAAAGAGAATGGGAGTGGTGGTGGAGGGAAAGCAGGTCAGATGCGAAGGATTGAGGCGGTAGTAGCCACCGCCGAAGGAGACCTGTTGAGATGCGGAAGAGTTTTGTACGTGGCAGAGGTCATCTGGAAGAGTGAGCGAACTTGGCTTCACCGTGGCCCATTACCCCAGGCAGAGTCGTGTTTTACGAGTTTCACTACGTCGCTTCTAAGAACTCTCACCGTACTCGTTTCGCTCCCTCCGACAGTTTGCGTTGCTGTTTCTATGCCGTCTTACCCTTCTGCCGCCTCTCTGCATAGCAGCCTGTGTTCGTAGAAACAGACTTAAAGCCAAGAAGGCAATGTGATGCTTATCACATATTTAGACGGTCGGCAGGAGACTTGCGCGAGAGTTGCAATGGCATACTGCATATCAATTTGCGAATATGGAAATTTTCCTTTGACAACCTGGATTCAGGGAGTTTTAATCAGAACGACATTTTCTCAGGCTCAAACTCTCTTCTCCCGCTATTTGGGCATTTTCTTGTAAGGCCGGGTTTGGCCTTTCTGTGATGCATGGGCCGGTCCTATTTCAGAAGGCGGATTCAACAACGAAGTGCAACGGCAACTCCGGCAGTCGGAATCTAGTCGCAAGTTAGGCCTTTTCAGGGTACTTAGGAGACAACCGCAGTAGCCTCCTGCGCACAGCCGGGCTGATTCATGAAACATGAACGAAGATGGCGATGACGCTCAATCCCACGAAAGCCTTGATCTGCGCGTCGACTTTACGCCCAACACGCCCGGACCGCCCAATGTGGGACTCGGCGTCGTGCAGCAAGGAAGATTCGTGGATGGAAAGTGGGAACTTACCCGTTGGATCGAAGGCGACGACGATGCACAAGGAGAGATCCTGGTGCTGAATCCGGGCACGATAGTGCGGGTCCAGCTCTACCGCGTTCCATAGGTTGAAAATTCAGATGTCCTCGCGGTTTCTCTATTGCCGGCTTAATCAGTCGCATGTACTCAATATGAAATCGTGCCGGCCCGACTGGATCGATGCTCTTCAGGGGACTGATTTCTCTGTTGAAGATCTCGGCCTTGGCAGGAGATGACTCACATGATGACCTTTCTGCGTTTTGAGATCACCAATGCGCCGAGCGAGGAGTTTTCGCGCTGGGCGTTCGTTGAGAAAGCTGATGCGGTATCCGCCATGATCAAAAAGCATCTTGCCACTTTGCTCTGTCTTCTGTCTTTCGGGTTTGTCCCGGCGCTTGCGCAGCAATCCCGTTACCCATTCAATGATCCTTCGCTGCCGATGGAAAAGCGGATCGATAACCTGCTTTCACTCATGACCATTGACGAGAAGATCAACTGCCTGAGCACGGACACCGGCGTGCCGCGGCTTGGCGTAATGAACTACGGCAGCTCCGAAGGCATCCATGGAGTCGTCCAGCGTGAAGGCAGTGACAAGCGGCTGCCCATTACAACGACACAGTTTCCGCAACCTCCGGGCATGGGCGAGTCGTGGGATTCAGACCTAGTCCGTCAGGCCGGGGACGTCGAGGGCTACGAAGCCCGGTTTATCACCCAGACCGAGAAGTACAACCGTCAGATCCTCATGCTCTGGGGACCGCAGGCCGACCTCGCGCGCGATCCCCGCTGGGGCCGCAGCGAAGAGGTGTACGGCGAAGACCCGTTCTTCAATGGAACGATGGTGGCGGCCTTCGCCAAGGGCCTGGAGGGGGATGATCCGAAGTATTGGCAGGCCGCCCCGTTGCTCAAGCATTTCCTGGCAAACAGCAACGAGGATTACCGCGATGCATCGTCGTCGAACTTCGACCAGCGGCTATTCTGGGAATATTATTCAGTGCCTTTCCGGATGGGATTTCAGGATGGCGGCGCCAGAGGCGTCATGGCGTCCTATAACGCCTGGAACGGCACCACAATGGCGATCAATCCCATTCTCAAGAGCATTGTTCGCAATCAATGGGGCGTGGACGTGATTTCGAGCGACGGAGGAGCGGTCAAGCTGCTTGTCGATCCGCGTCATCTTTTTCCCGATCAGAAGGCAGCGGTGGTTGCGTGTTTAAAAGCCGGCATAAATCAGTTTCTGGACAGGTATCAGGACGAAACTAAGCAAGCGCTGAAGGAGGGCGAGATCACCGAGGCGGAGATCGACGCCCTGCTTCGCCCCAAATTCCGGATCACGATCCGCCTCGGGCTGCTCGACCCGCCGGAGATGGTTCCTTATACGAGGATCAAGAACGCGCCGGAGCCCTGGAACACCGGGAAGGATCGCGTAGTCTCGAAACAGATGGCGCTGGAATCGGTGGTGCTGCTCAAGAACGATAACAGATTTCTGCCGCTCAAGAAGGAGGCCATCAAGTCGATCGCCGTCATCGGGCCGCTGGCCAACTCCGTCCACTGGGATTGGTACGGCGGCACGCCTCCGTATACGGTGACGCCGCTCGAGGGAATCAAAGCGGTGCTCGGTCCGGACGTGAAGGTGAATTACGCCGAGAGCGAGCTGGGCAACGCGGCCATCGACGCGGCCAAATCCTCCGACGTCGCGGTAGTCATCATCGGCAACGACCCCACCTGCGGTCCGGATATGGCTCATGACTGGTACAACACAGTCGATGGCGGCGGAACACTGGCCTGCACCGCGCCCAGCGACGGACGCGAAGGGCGCGACCGCGAAATCATCGATCTTGCCCAGGAACAACTGGTGAAGCAGGTCTATGCCGTCAACAGGAAGACCGTTGTCATCCTGGTTTCCAGCTTCCCCTTCGCCATCAACTGGTCGCAGGCTCACATTCCCGCCATCCTGCATATGACCCACTCCTCGCAGGACGAGGGCACGGCCCTGGCACAAGTTCTTTTCGGGGAGTATAACCCCGGCGGACACCTGGTGGAAACTTGGCCGAAGTCCGTCGATCAACTGCCGCCGATGATGGATTACAACATCCGCGACGGTCGCACCTATATGTACTTCAAAGGTGAGCCGCTCTATCCTTTCGGTTATGGACTGAGCTATACCACCTTCAAGTACTCCAATCTCCGCACCAGCTCCGCGGAACTGGCCAAGGATGGCGCCCTCACCATTAGCGTGGATGTGACGAATACCGGCAGCCGCGCGGGCGATGCCGTGGTGCAGATGTACGTGAAGCACCAGGGCTCGAAGGTGGAGCGTCCACGCGAAGAGCTGAAGGGCTTTCACCGCGTCACCGTCCAACCAGGTGAAACCAAGACCGTTCAAATTCCGCTCAAGGCTTCAACGCTTGCCTGGTGGGATGAGAAACTTCCCGGATTCCGCGTCGAGGCCGAACCTATTCGCGTGATGATCGGCAATTCTTCGAGCGACATCCAACTGACCACCGAGGTGCGTGTTCAGTAGAGAGGTTCAGCAGTGAGCGTGCCCTTACAAACCGTACAGGTAGTGAACGCCTGGACCGGCCCGCGCGCAGAGTGCAGGAGAAAGAAGGATTAAAGACGATGAAAAACTTCATCATCGCCGCCATTTTGGCGGCATCGAGCAGTGGGTTGGCATTGCAGGCGCAGGTAAAGGAACATCCAATTCCTCGTCTCGTCGAGAACGATGGACGCTATGCCCTGCTCGTGGACGGCGCGCCCTTTCTGATGCTGGGCGCGCAATCGAACAACTCCAGCGACTGGCCGGCCACGCTCCCGAAGGTGTGGCCGGCCATCGAATACCTTCATGCCAACACGCTCGAAACTCCGATCTACTGGGAGCAGTTCGAACCGAAACAGGGGCAGTTCGACTACTCGCAAGTGGACACGATCCTCGCTCAGGCCCGCGAGCATCACGTCCATCTGGTGCTGCTCTGGTTCGGCACCTGGAAGAACGGCAGCCAGCACTACATGCCCGAATGGATGAAGCTCGAACCCGAGCGCTATTCACACGTGACCAATAAGAGCGGAGAGCTGGTTGACTCGCCGTCCCCGTTTGCCACGGCATCCCTCGAAGCCGACAAGCGCGCGTTCACCGTCTTCATGAAGCACCTCAAGGACGCTGATCCGGAAAGAACAGTGTTGATGGTGCAGGTTGAAAACGAAACCGGCACATGGAGAACTCTGCGCGATTATTCCGCGGATGCGAACAAGCTCTTTGACGGTTCTGTCCCGGCCGAAGTTCTGAAGGCCATGGACAAGACGGCGGCCACGCCCGGCGCGAACTGGGAGCAGGTCTTCGGTCCCGAAGCGGAAGTAAACTTCCATGCCTGGGCGATTGCCAGGTACGTGGGACAGATTGCGGCTGCGGGCAAGGCCGTGTACCCGTTGCCGCTTTATGTCAATGCCGCCTTGCGCGATCCACTGCCGCCGGGAGCGCCCGGCACCTACGAGAGCGGAGGCCCCACCGACAACGTGCTTTCCATCTGGAAGGCTGAGGCGCCCGCAATCGATATCCTCGCGCCGGATATCTATATCTCCAACACCGAGGCGTATCTCAAGGTGCTGGACCTCTATCATCGCCCGGACAATGCCTTGTTCATCCCGGAAACCAGCGGTGCCGTTCATGAAGCCCGTTTCCTTTTTTCCGCCCTCGGCCTTCAGGCTATCGGCTACTCGCCCTTCGGGCTGGATTACACGCGGACCAATCATCCGGAGAGAATGGTGCCCAATGAACCGAACGCCTTTCTTGATCCGACGGCGCAGAACTACCAGCTCATCGGCCCCATGATGCGCGATGTCGCGCGCCTTAACTTCGAAGGCAAGCTGCAGGCGACAGCGGAAGTGGAAGGCGAACCTACCCAAACACTTCATTTTGGAAACTGGGACGCGGTGGTTTCCTACGGAACTGACGGGAGGAGCCCCGCCAAAGGGAAGCACGACCCCGTCGGGCGCGCGCTGATCGCGCAACTCAAGAACAATCAGTTTCTACTAACCGGATACGATTGCAACGTCGATTTCCGGCCAGCCGGCACCGAGCAGCAGCGGAAATCCGGGAATATCGTAGTGGGAACCGGACAGACACCCTCGGCTCTCATTGATGGCAAGTGGCAGCATCGTCAATTCCTTCGCGTTGAAGAAGGCGCGTACGAAAACGGCGCTTTCAAATTCCAGCGCATCCTGAATGGCGATCAAACGGATTGGGGACTCAACTTCTCTTCGCAACAAGAGGTGCTTCGGGTCTCGGTCGCCACATACTGAAAAAGGAGATTCATGTTTATGCAAAGATTTCTTTCCATTCTCGCACTCGTTACCGGAATTACTCTCACTGCAGTTTGCTCGCAAGCGCAGAACCCCAGCCAGCGCCTGGAACTTGACCGCAAGGGCGAGACAATTGTGTTGGAGCCGTATGCGCCCAACATCCTGCGCGTCACGCTCAGCCTAAAGCCGGAGTCCGCGCTGGCAGCTCCGGGCTATGGTGTATTGGCCGCGCCCGCCCCTGCTGGATGGAGCGTCAGCCAGACCGCGGAGGACGACGTGTACCGTTCGCCGCGGATGGTGGTCAGCGTGGAACGCGATCTTCCCCCCACCAAGCCGCCGCTGCAGACGCAACTCGATATTGCCAAGTACTTCAACGGCTCCACGCCCGGCGCGCACATTACCTTCCGCACCCCCGCGGGCGCAAAGCTGCTTGAACTGACCGGCTGGTCCCAGGCCGTTCCCAACACCAAGGACGGTACGGCCGACGTGCTCCGCGATCGCCGCCCCACCGACCCGCCCTTCTACACCGTGGGCGCAACCTTTGCCTCGCCCGACGACGAGCACTACTACGGTTTAGGGCAGAATCAAGAGGGCTACCTCGACCATCGCGGCCACCCGGTGCATTGCTGGGCCGATTATCTAGCCACGGCAGCTCCCAGCTTCTGCGTGCCGTTGCTGGTGACCAACAAGGGCTACGGCTTGCTCTGGGACAACCCCTCCAAGACCACCATCGAGCCGGGCTTCAATGAGCAAACGAAGTGGACCTCGCAGGTGGGCGACCGGGTCTCGTTTTTCGTCATTGCCGGCACCACCGCGGACGAGATCTACGCGGGCTATAAGCTGCTCACCGGCACCACCCACATGCTGCCCAAAGCGGCCTACGGTTACATCCAGTGCAAACAGCGCTATGCCAGCCAACAGGAATTACTGTCGGTTGCAAAGGGCTATCGCGACCGCCATTTGCCGGCCGACGTGCTGGTGGTGGACTGGTTCTACTACACGAAAATGGGCCAGTTCGACTTTGATCCTAAATTCTGGCCAGATCCGGCAGCGATGAACAAGCAGCTCCATGCGATGGGCTATGAAACCATGATCAGCGTCTGGCCGCGCTTTGTGCCGGAAGATCGCTACTATGCGGAGTTGCTCAGCAAGGGCTGGTTCATCCACCTCGCCGACGGCACGCCGATCAACGGCCTGCCCTATGACCGCGCCGGATCTGACATCGATACTACCAACCCCGAAGCCGCCACGTGGTACTGGAACACGATCCGCGACAACATCATCAGCCAGGGTTTCGACTCCCTTTGGGCCGACGAGACTGAGCCCGATTTGCCTCCCAACGGCGCCTACTTCCATGTTGGTCCCGGAACGGAATTCTTCAACGTATATCCGCTCTTCCACACCGCGGCGCTCTATAACGGCTTCCGCAAGGACGAGCCAAGCAGGCGGGCGTTAATCCTCTCCCGCGACGCTTACATTGGCGCGCAGAGCAACGGAACCATCTTCTGGTCCTCTGACATCTACCCCACCTGGGATACGCTTAAACGCCAGATTCCCACCGGCCTCGATGTCGCCGCCTCGGGATTCACTTACTGGTCCAACGACACCGGCGGCTGGCAATATCTTCCCCAAACGCATCTTCCCGACCACAAGCCGCTGCTCGATCCCTCCGACGCCCGCGCCAATGTAGGCGGATACGACGACTACCCGGAGCTATACGCCCGATGGTTCCAATACGCTGCCTTCCTGCCCATCTTCCGCACGCACGGCAGCCGCCTGGCGAATGAGGTGTGGTCGTATGGCAAACAGGCTGAGCCGATTCTGGAAAAGTACCTGCGCCTGCGCTACCAACTGATGCCTTACATCTACTCGCTGGGCTACCAAACCTGGCTCTCGGGCGCTCCTTTCATGCGCGCCCTGCCGCTGGACTTTCCGGATGATCCCAAGGTTGCCGACTTGCGCGACGAATACATGTTCGGACCGGCCTTTCTGGTTGCGCCGGTCACCGACCAGGGCGCCACCAGCCGCGAGGTCTACTTGCCGGCCGGGACCGATTGGTATAACTTCTGGACCAACGAACGCGTGAAGGGTGGCCAGATGATCACTGTTGCTGCTCCCATCGACACCATTCCCTTGTTCGTCCGTGCCGGTTCGATCGTTCCGCTGGGAGCTCCTGTCGAAAACACTCATCAACTGCAGGCTATAGCGCAGTTGAAAGTCTATCCCGGTGCCGACGGCAACTTCACTCTCTTCTCCGATGACGGTACGACCTATGCCTATGAGAAGGGTGCGGGCTCCATTACCCGGCTCCATTGGGACGACGCAAGGCAGATGCTCACGCATGACGGCGCCGCTAGCTGGAGCGAACCAGACAACGCGATTGTCAGAATTGCCGGACATTGATTTGAGTCATGGAACATGGAATTGGGCTTTTCGTGCCTCGCTGGAGATGCTACAGGTTGCCAGGTCGATATCTGCCGTGGAGGATGCCCTTGAAAGTGAGTTTTTCTATGAGGGAGGATGCCAAGCGAAAAAACTCCCCTGCCCCCCGTAAGGGGAAGCTGTTTGGCTTGCACCCTCCCTTATAGGAAAACTCACGAACCTTCTCCTCATGTCAGTCGCCAAGTAGATACGCGTCGCCGTGTCCGGGATCACGTTTAGCGCCTTCCAGGCTTACCAATGGATTGCGAAGTTCCGATACCATTGAGCCGATAAACAGTCTACACGTGAGGCATAGCTTCACTCAGCTTACGTTCAGCGGAAAGTGCAAATGTCACGGTAGGAGCCACGATGAGCCGAAGAAAGCGGATCTCGAAAAACTGCGTATCGGGGAGTTCTGAGCGTGCTGAACTGCTCGCACTTATGACAATTCCATGGCGATCGGATAAATGTCGCTATAAAGACGGCGATTTGTATCTGTGCCAGCTCCCGCCCCTGCAAGGGCTGGCTGGACGTGCATCCCAGAGGCTACTGAGACTCGTCGAGGACTTCAATGCCCGAAACCGTTGCGTAGTTCGAGATCGGTTCGAATGTGAGATTGATTTTTCCCTGAGCCGACGGCTTCAAGTGGTAGAACGTCATTGTAATTGCATGGTGGTCACCAGCTTCCTTGTAGATATCGAAGTCGTCCAAAAGCGTGCTGCCATTGCAAGTCACTCGGAAAACGCGGCTGCCGATTCCGCCGCCAGCACGTGATTTTGGTCCAAAATTGAACTCCGCAAAATGGAGCGCCAAAGTGTACCGGCCACGCGAATCAACGGGAATAGCGTATGCGAAATGGCCATATCGTTCGGCCGCGAAAAGGTCAGGATCAGGAGTTCCCGTGACCGATTGCCGATCAAGTGACAGCTTTCCGTGTGTATAATAGTTGTCTGGATGCCAGACCTGTCCAAGGTGATCAGTATACGGCGTTGGTTGCATGACTAGCCGGATCGGGAGTTCCTTGTGGGGAGTTCCCGGCAACACTTCGATACCACTCACCTCAGGTACCGCATTTTCGTTCGTAAAGCTAATGTGTATCATTCCATCGCTTGCTGGCGAAATGTCTCTGAAGACCCGCTCATCGGCGACGTAGTACCCCATTGCGTCCGAATTAACATCGAACCCTGAAAGAACGTAATTTCCGTTAATCGCTACGTTGAAGGCGGAGACATTTTCGTAATAATCGGAGGAGACGAAAAACAAGTGCAGTTCGTAAACACCGGGCTTGAGAGGAATGTCATATGAGAAGATACCGGACCGGAAGAATTGGAAAATGAGGGGGGAATTGGTATTGACAAAAACGTCTTTCGGCCGGCGCCATGATCTGCCTCCCTGAAAATACCGATCGGCTTCCCAAACATTCCCGTCACTATCCGTTTGAGGATTTCCACTGTAGCCAGACAAGAGACGAAGAGGTACAGGAGCAGCAGCGAATGAGCCTAGCCGCGGCGGCATCTCTGGCTGCACTGGACTCTGCACAGGCTTGGCAACCCCCGCGCGGGCACTGCCTTGGGAAACCAGGTAAATCCCAAGAGCGGCCAGAGTCAATGCTGCCGCGATGATCGGGTACAACCAAAAACGGGGGATCGCCGGAAAGAAATACCGTCTTAGCCTGTCCAGATTCCAGGCTTCTGGTTGATATCTTTCTAGAACGGGTTGAACAGCTTTGTCGTACTCGGGGATTCTGGGGATATCCGCGTGCGCAGACGGTGGAACTTCAGCCGATGAGCACGTAAAGACCGGAACGTACGCTCCAAAAGGAACGCTAATTTGCACGGGATGGTCTTTGCCGTCGCTTTTGTAGAATTCCTTTAGCGCTCGCCGCAATCGATAGGCCTCGACCCGCACGATTGCGTCCTCGCTAGCGTTGAAGACAGCCTTTGATCGCCCGAACACTTCAGTGGCAATGTTGTATTCGGTTATCTGATCAATATCGCCCAGAAAATATTTCTCTCCAATGTAGCCCAGGAGTTTGACCAGCCGGTGTGATTCGGAAAGCGCCTTCATTACGGCGTCAAATTCATCATGTTCCGCTTTGGAGGGATTCCGAGTTAAATTAACCTGCATGATACGACACCTTGTAATCGCGCATGGGCCGAAAATCATTTTAACATAGGCAACAGGCGGCCAATTAACGAACGTAACGAACGCGTAACATTGCGCAATAGTATTTCAATATCTCAAATGTAATCAATAACATACAGTTCTTTACCGATGCCGATAAAAATGTTCGTGCATGTTAATACTTTCGCTTCAGTTGGGTAGCGCCTAGAATTTCGCTGCATCTGAATTATTAGCGTTTATTCATCTCTGTCGCCAACAGATAAACGCTTTCCGATTACGGGTGCTGACTATAGGGAGGACGCGACCCGGACTTCAAAGTCGCGACTCAATTCGAATTTGGAGGTAACACAGTGAACAATTCGAAATACCACATCGGGATGCTTGTTCTGATCCTGATTTGTTTGACCGCGATATGCCCCCTGGCTTTCGCGCAGGTCACAAACGCAAGTCTAACCGGCCTGGTTACTGACGCCAGCGGCGCCGCAGTCACCGGAGTGCAAATCAGCGTACAGAACACCAACACCAGCTTCGTCCAGAGGACTGTATCCAACGAAGCGGGTATTTATCTCGTGGCGCCTCTCAATCCTGGCCCCTACACCCTCACCGCGGAAAAGAAAGGCTTCCGCAAGCTGGTCCAGACGGGCATCACATTGACGGTTGATCAGGCAGCCACTTTGAACCTCATTCTTCAGGTCGGCGATACGAAAGAAACAGTGACCGTCACCGCCGACGCGGAGCTGATCAACACCACTACCGCCGAGGTTGGAACGACCGTCGGCGAGGAAGCGGTCTCGGAACTGCCATTGGGTGGTAGGCAAACTTCAGCTCTGGTGTTTCTCAGCGCGGGCGTGGTCAACGTTCTGCAAACCGCCGGCGGTAAGACTCAGGGTGAGACGACGATGCCCGATGCCACCGGCGCCTCGGCCGGCGGCGGACGCCAGGGCAGCACCTACTATATGCTCGACGGCGCGCCCAATATGGATACCTACATGTCGCTGGCCGCGTCCTTCCCGGACCCCGACGCCACCCAGGAGTTCCGCGTCGTCACCAACAACTACGATGCGCACTACGGCTTTGCGCCCGGCGCCATCGTCACCATTCAGACCAAGTCCGGCACCAACAAATTCCATGGCGGGGCCTACGACTTTATCCGCAACCAGTTAGCGAATGCCTCCAATTACTTCGGGCACAATGTCGACGCACTGCACAGAAACCTCTTCGGCGGTTCCTTTGGAGGGCCGGTTTTGAAGAACAAGCTGTTCTTCTTCGGCAATTTCGAGCACACCCACGAAGGCTCACAGGGTTTCAACAACTTCGCCAACTTTCCAACGGCTAAGATGTTGACCGGCGATTTCACCGAAGTATTATCCAGCCCTGGAGTCATGCAGGTCATCAATGGACCGGACAACCTCTTTGTAGGCAACAAAACCACTCATCTGAGTCCCGGGGCGGTGGCAATGGCCACAAATGCTCTTCCCGTGGGCACAGCAGGCGCTTCAACCAACCCAGGGTATACGGAATATCCCGGCTCGCCTGGGAAGGACACCTACAAACAGGGAACCACGAGAATTGACTACAACATCAGCGACAAGCAGCGCATCTTTCAGCGCAGCTTTATCGATTACTACACCCAGAATGGTTCGTCCATCAAAGGAAACTGGATTGCTGTGACGCCCACCCACTTGGGTGAAGTCTACAACGAAGCCCTTGGCCATACGTGGACGATCAATGACACCACCGTCAACGTGGTCAACGTCTACTACGCGCAGATGGACTTCTTGAGCGAGCAGGAAGCTCTGGACAAGAGCGGCGCTCCTGTCTGCTTGTCGAAGTACATCGCGGTCACCGAACCAACTGGGCATTGCTACATGATGGGATCTGGCGCCAACGGCGGAAGCAACGGCTTCTGGTCGAACTGGACAGAGCCCACCAGCGAGAGAAGATACACCTACGGCCTCTCGGATGCCCTTACCAAGACCATCAAGAGCCACACGCTGTCGGCCGGCGGAGAATTCATGCACCTGTTTGCGCAGGAAAACACCGATTACCCAGCCACAGTCAATGCCCAATTCAATGGAAGCTGGACAGGCTTCGGCATCGCCGATTTCCTTACCGGCAACGTAGACAGTTTCACGCAGGGCGGAGGAGAAATCTCCAGCCTCAAGGGTTGGATGATGGGAGTCTACGCACAAGACCAGTACCGGATCAAGCCTAACCTGACCGTGACTCTGGGCCTGCGCTGGGATCCGAATACGCCTCCCACGGTCACCGGGGGACGCGGCTCGCAGTGGCGTCCCGGAGTGCAAAGCACGATGTTCCCGAATGCACCACTGGGAATGATCTTCCCTGGAGATGCGGGACTTGACGCGCGGCTGATGCCGGGCTCCTACAATAACTGGAATCCGCGCGTTGGCATAGCCTACCAGCCAAAAGCCTTGCCGAAGACCTCCTTCCGCGCCGGCTTCGGCATCTTTACCGGGCCGCTTCAGTACTCGGCTTACAACCACACCTCGGACATCGCGCCCTTCAGCCCAACCTTCAACTTCAATAGCCACGTTGATACCGGAACCCCGGCAAACGACCTTCAGATTCCATTCGACGCTCCCTGGACCGCGGATTATCTGTATGCACCAGGCGCGCCAAAACTTTACCCATCGGGAAACCAATTCGCGGCGGGCAACTTTGCTTCACTCCACTACACACCGCCAAAGAACTCGCCTATCGTGACGCCGGTCTCTCTGGGCGCGGAGTTCGACCCGAACTTCAAGCGGGGCATCACGGAAAGCTGGAACCTCTCCGTCGAGCAGCAACTCACGTCGAACATGGCCTTGCATGTTGCTTATGTGGGAAGCGAATCCTATCATGAGTCAGTCATTTTCGACGCGAATGCCGCAGTAAATGGCGTCCGCCCATACGCCAATTTCAGCGGCATCGATGTTGATCGAAGCATCGGAACCGCACCCTACAACTCCCTGCAAGTCGGATTTGATGAGAAGAATTATCACGGTCTTGCTCTTCATTCCAGCTTCACCTGGTCCAAGGTCGAGGATATTACCTCCTCGGGCAATATCTCCTTCGTGGGCGGTGTTGGCGATCCCTTCAGCATCAAATGGAACAGGGGCATCTCAGACATGAACGTACCCCTGGTCTGGTCAATGAACTTTGTCTATAAGTCACCCACGCTGAAGGGCATGAACCCGATTGTCAAGGCCCTGTTCGGGAACTATGAACTCAGCAGCATCTACTACTGGCGGTCGGGACATCCGTTCAGCATCTACGGTGGATGGTGCAATACCGGCGGATGGGACGACTGTTCGAACTCTTATCAGTACGGGGATCGCGCCGATTTCGTTGCAGGACAGGTTCCCTGGTCGGGTCACGGCAGCAAGAAGGACTGGATCAATACAGGGTACTTCAACCAGGCAGCCTTCACGCATAACGCCGCGCTTACCTTCGGCAACACGCCCAAGAATCTATTCAAAGGGCCACATCAGCAGTATGATGACGCAGCGCTCAGCAAGCATATCAAGGTTTACTCTGACAAGTATGACCTGCAGCTCCGCTTCGAGATGTTCAATACCTTCAACCATCCCAGCCTGGGCACTCCTGACGTCTGGGTTGGGGATGGATCTTTTGGAAAAATCAACGGCGGTGGCGATGTGGCCGCTCGCGTCGCACAGGGAAGCGTGAAATTTAATTTCTAACCTTCAACCTTTGACCACAAAGCCAGGGCGTAGCGCAGATTGCTACGCCCCTGGCTTTGTGCGGTAACCGCCGCGCATCCAAACTTGGGTTCGCATTCTGTCACCTTCACCTTGATTGCCGCTCCTGAAGAGACCGCTTATCGGACCACATTTCTGTGCTTGAACACGGATCGTGTATGAGCAACGCACAAACGGACTGATTGCAGCTACGGCGAGAATTCTCCTCATCTCACTCTCCGTAAGTTGTCGGCAAAGGAAGTTGGAGTGTCGTTTCGATCTCAGTGCGGAAGCTCCAACCTTGACAGATATTGGTTGGAACGGAATGGCGCCAAAGGAGACTTTTCGTCTTGCTCTCTTGGCCGCAAAATAATATACCCACAATCGCGCGGCTCACAAGGCCGAACACCCTCAAACTAAGACACGCTCCGAGAGCTGCCCTGGAGAAGATCAGCGAGGCGGTGGGGGGATAACGCGCAGCGGGAGATTTCTGGTGTACGCCGACAGGTGATCCTTCAGCATATCCGCCTGCCGGGTATTGCCCTGTTGGACAGCGATGCTGATCGCCTGCTGCTCCGTGTCGATGGCATCCGGAAAGCGGCCAGCCTCAGCGTATGCCGCAGATAAAGTATCGAGCACGGAGGCGTTTTGCCCTTTGGTGAGCATCCTGGCGCGTTCGGCTAAAAGGATCGCGGCGGCGCCATTGCGGACCGAATCATCCGGGCAGGTGGCAAGAATGATGGCGCGAAGGTTAAGCAAGAAGACACGATCCGGCTGTAGTTCGGCCGCACTGCGCAAATGCGCCGCGGCATCGGAGTATTTGCGCTGCAAATAAAACGCCATGCCCAGGCTTTCCTGTGCTTGAGAAAGCTCCGGCTGGAGGCGGACGGCACTCAACCAGGCAACAATGGCCTCATCGACGCGCCCGGTATCATTGAGCGCCATGCCCAGGTTGTAATAGGCATCAGAATACTTGGCGTTCATCCGGGTTGCATTTTGAAAATAGGGGATTGCCTCTTGTTGTTTACCCACCGATGCCAGGGAGACTCCCACTGAATTGTTGGCCCGCGCATCATTGGGGTCCAGTTCGAGGGCCTTCTGCCACTTGGCGAACGCGCTCGTCCAGTCGCCGCTTTTCTCCAAATCCGAGGCCTCGTCCACGATGCGGTAAAAGTCGGAGGCGGGAACATCGATATTCTCAAGGCCGTCGGGCGCAATATTGATGAATTCCGGCAAGTTGACAGCCCGGTTCGCGGCTTTGGCGTTGTCAATATAGATAGGCGGGCTATCGTTTCCCTGCTGATCGATGTGAGTGAGAAACATATGCGTGTAAGGCGAACGGCTCTTGGAGGAAAAAACCATCCAGCGGCCGTTGGGCGAGAAGCTATGCCACGAATTCATGAGCGAGGTATTGCATCTCATGCGCCGCGCCGCGCCGCCCTTGACTGGAACTATATACAACTGACTGTCGGGGCGCATCAACTGGCCATTGCGGCACTTGACGAAGACGATCCACCGGCCATCCGGAGAGACCTTGGGGAAGTTATTGCTCATCCCATTGTTTGAGGCTCCCTCGATTGGCTCCGCGACGCCGCCCTTGCCATCATTGAAGGGAATGCGGTAGAGGCTGTACTGAATCTGGATTTCGTTGGGGTCATTGGCGGCGAGCGCCGGTTTTCCTTCCTCAGGATACGGCTCCTTCGCCTCGGCGCGGGCGAAGATAATGTATTTGCCATCAGGACTCCAGACTCCATCGGTCTGCACATAGCGAGGATCATCGGCGCCGGGCAAAGGTTCTCTGCGCCCGGAGGCGCGGTCATACCAGGCGAGAATTCCGCGGGTAGGATAAAAAACCTGGAGGAAGCGATAGTCTTTGAAGTTTGCCACAAAGTAGGAACTGCCAATATTCAGATCCTGCCCGGCAAACGTAGAGAGCACATACTTTCCATCCGGCGAAACCTGAGACATGAATCCAATGCGGGACTTGCCGAGGGTAAGATTGCTGTTCCACGAAAGGACATCCTGACTGCGAATGACGATATTCCGCTGGACGGGAACCAGGGCATAGAGGCCTTTGTCGTTTCTGGGACCATCCACGTCCATTCCCATGGTCTTGCCATCGGCGGAAAAGGAGTGGCAGTTGGCGCAGGTGTGCATATCATGCAGCACAATGCGGCTTGCAGGCTGGCCGACATCCCGAACCTGCCAGTTAATCAGAAACATCAAGGCGCGACCCAAGGGTTCAATCTGCCCCTTTACTCCTTCGGTCGGCATCAGGGGAACATCGCGATAAAAGATGGGCGCTCCCACAGGATCCCTGGAGGTGGAGAAAGCGACGCGACTTTGAGAGACCGGACGACCCGAAGCATCGATGCCGGTGATGGTAACTTTGGCTGCGTGTGACAAGGAGTGTTGCTTGATGGCCGCCCAAGTCTCAGCGCCGGGAATCCAGGTGTGCGCGGAGGCTTGCTCGGGCGTCAGCGCGGGGGGTTGATTGTTGATGGAAACGGTGCGTGGATCAATCTCTCCCAGTTGAATGGGTTCACCGTAAGAGACGGCGTGAATCTGTTTAGAGTCCTCGTCGAAGGCGATGTCGATCCGCCATTTTTTCGCTGTAGAGCCGGCGTCGCGCCAGATGAAGGTGGGAGGCGTAATCTCAGGCGGGAATATGGACCCTTCTTCCGGATAATCGACGGTGATCGATTCGCTTACCGAGACCGGCGAAGCAGCCACGACCGTTGCCAAGTCGAATTGATGAGGGTGTGAAAACGCATCATGCACGAGAAAAAGCACAATCACCCCTGCTGTCACCAACAGAGCAGCGGGGGTAGCTTTGAAAGAGGGATTTTTCTGAGGGTGCATTTCGGTTCACCTCCCGGCATGATGCAGACCACCAATTCGTGCAAGGAAGATGGCGCTTGAAGCCAGCCTGAGTAGAAGATATTGTATTCGAAGCAAGCTTGTCCAGTAGAATTCTTACGGATTCGGTACGGGGCCGGCGCTTTGGATTGACGCCACCGCCGAGTACACGCAGGTCGGTTGGCTGCCGCGCATGGATCAAAGCCGTCAAGCGCTCATCATCGCCGAAGGCACAACCTCGCTGACAACCACACCAGAGTTCAATCCTGAAGAAGATCATCGGACCGAGGTGCGCGAGGTGGAGATGGCGGTCTACGGTCCTGCGCATATTATCGAGACTTCGTTCACCGAAGGTTCCGTCGATGCCGACTATCGCTCCGGTTTTGGCGAGGCGGACACCCGCGAGAAGCGCAAGAATCTGGAAAACTATGCGCGCGACCATTACCTGGCCAAGACGCTCAGCCGCATCGAACGCGGCGATGGAAAGGACCTGACCAAGCCCCTTCGTGCTCAAACTGGAGATGGCCGAGGCCAGACGTGGCAACACGCTAATTGAAGATGCCGCTCTCGGCATCCATTCTTCGGCATCTTCTATCGGCTGCCCGACTGGTTCAGAACCGATCCAAAACTCAAGAGTGAAAAGCTCACGCCGCAAAAAATGGATTACACTCTGCAAAGCTGGGACACGGCGAATAAAAGTGGAGAGTGTAACGATTACAGTGTCTGCACGACATGGGGAACTCTTGATGGGAACTTCTATTTGCTTGACGTCTTCCGCAAGCGATTGAACTTTCCAGAATTGAAACGGGCAATTCTTGATCTCTTCAAGAAATATAATCCGGAGAAGCTTCTGATAGAGGACAAGGGATCGGGCACATCCATGCTTCAGGAGCTCAAGTCTGAATACATCTGGTGCTTGGAGGCCTACAACCCCCAGCAAGGCAGCGACAAACTGATGCGTCTGGCTGCACAGTCAATCAAATTTGAGAGTGGCAGAGTATACCTCCCCAAACAGGCACCGTGGCTCGACGAGTATGTGAGTGAAATTACCGGCTTTCCCGGAACCAAGCACGATGATCAAGTCGATTCAACCTCGCAGGCGCTGGATGCTTTGACAAACCATGCATATCCACCAATTAAATTCCCGTATCATTGGCCGCCTCGGGTGTACGAATACTGCTAGATGGAGCGTTCCTATTTTCTCTTATTTCGATTGAATTCTGCTTGACTTTTTGCCCCCGGCGAGCGGCTAACCGATCGGTCGCTCAAAGGGGGCAAGCCGTGCGTAATGGCTAAATAAGACTTGACTTCCAGCTCCAACAGAGCGGAAATGTGGACACCGGAGAGGAGGTTCGCAGGTGTCCGAGAGGCTCGAAGTCGAGATTGCAGCACTACCAAAGATGAATTTGACCCAATTACAGGCCAAGTGGCGGCTGGCCCTGAAACAAGCCCCACCACCTCACATTCGTAAGCCGCTCCTGGTGCCTTTGCTTGCCTACAAGCTTCAGGAGCAGGCCTATGGTGGCCTAAGGCCGGAGGTCAAGCGCCGACTTCGGGAACTGGCCGCTGGCTTCCATCGGGATTCCAGGAAGACCACAGCACAATGCACGGGTCCCCTGCGGTTCAAGGCAGGAACACGGCTGATTCGCCAGTGGGAGGGGAAGACGCACCACGTAACAGTCGGCGAGGCCGGCTTCGAGTACAACGGGGAACGCTACAAGAGCCTCTCCGCGATCGCCAGGTTAATCACCGGAACCCGCTGGTCGGGTCCCCTGTTCTTCGGTCTCAAGGGGTACCGCTCATGAGCACCTTACACAAGCGTTTCATCCGTTGCGCCATCTATACCCGAAAGTCCTCTGAGGAAGGGCTTGAGCAATCCTTCAACTCGCTCGACGCCCAGCGCGAAGCCTGTCAGGCCTACATTCTTAGCCAGCGCCAGGAGGGCTGGCGTGCCATCGACGCCCAGTACGATGACGGAGGTTATTCCGGCGGCACCATGGAGCGCCCCGGCCTCAAGCGCCTCTTGGCGGACATCGAAGCCAAAAAGGTCGACACGGTTGTCGTCTACAAGGTAGATCGGCTGACACGCAGTCTGGCCGACTTCGCCAAGATCATCGAGGTCTTCGATGCTCGCGGCGTAAGCTTCGTCTCCGTCACACAACAGTTCAATACCACCACTTCGATGGGCCGGCTTACCCTGAATGTCTTGCTCTCCTTTGCCCAGTTCGAACGGGAGGTGACAGGAGAGAGGATCCGGGACAAGATATCGGCATCAAAACGAAAGGGCATGTGGATGGGTGGTCCCGTACCTCTCGGTTATGACATCAAGGACCGTCACCTGATTATCAACGAAAAGGAAGCAGAGCAGGTTCGTGATATCTTCGAGCTTTATCTCAAATTCGGCTGCGTGAAGAAGCTGAAAGCATACCTCGACCAGTGCGGGGTGAAGAGCAAAATCCGGGTGAGCAGTTCGGGCAACAGCTCAGGTGGTGCATCATTCTCCCGGGGAGCTCTTTATTTGATTCTGCGGAACCGAACCTATCTAGGCGAGACTCCTCACAAGGGACAATCGTATCCCGGGGAGCACGCGCCGATTGTCGATCGTGAGGTCTGGGAAAAAGCGCGCACACTGATGGCGGAAAATGTTCGCGTCCGCCGTCACGGAACCAACGCCAAAGCCCCGAGTCTTCTGCGTGGGCTGCTCTACGACGAAGATGGAAACCGTTTCACTCCGTCCCATGCGTGCAAACGCGGCAAGCGATACCGGTATTACGTATCGCAGAGAGTTATTAAGGACGCGTCATCGGGCTCAAGTCAGCCCGGCAGAATCCCGGCGCGAGAGTTGGAAAATCTGGTCCTTGCCAAACTGAAAAGCTTCTTCTCATCCGCGGACCAGGTCGTCAGCGCGTTGGGCCTTCCCGAGGATGATCTTGGCGTAACGCAAAAGTTGATTGAGTCTGCTGCATGGTACACAAAGCGCCTGGGTGAGAACTCGCCTTCGGGACTAATTGAATTACTCGAAACAATCGTGGCCTGTATACTGGTCCATCAGGGATCCGTCGAGATTCAGACCGACAAGGCCAAATTACGTGCGCAGCTTCTTGGTACCGATGGCATGAGTTCTCAGATGCAAGAAGCGATGAACGATCTCAACCAAGAGCCAATCACCTTGATGATTGAAACAAAACTGAAGCGTTGCGGGGGCGAAATGCGACTCGTCATTCCGTCGCTGTCAGCGGATCAGGCTCCTTACAATGCCATGCCAGCATTGATCAAGGCCATCAGCCGCGCTCACGAATGGGTACAGTTGATCGTGGCTGGAGAATACAAAGATCAACGGGCGATCGCTGCAGCTACCGGTCTCAATGAGCGCTACGTAAGCCGTATCATACAGAGCGCGTTCCTGGCGCCTCAGATAGTGGAGGCAATCGTCAAAGGACGGCAGGCACCAGAGATGACGCTGGCGGCATTACTCGACAAAGTCCCTCTCAGCTGGGCAGAACAGAACGCGAAGATGGCTACCTTCGTCACGCAATAGACAGTCCCGTTCTACGACAGGTCACCTCTGGAGCACTAGGCTTTAGTAAATTTGCTGGTACCAATCCGAAAGAAATGTTCTGAGTCGATACGATGACCGCCATATCACACCGGGCCCGACCACTAAGACTTCCGAACAGCGCATGATGATCTGGTGACCGCGTGTTACGTTGCAGTTACAAAGAAACCGGCGAGGTTCAGTGTGCGAGATGTGTGCTCGCAAGATCGCTTCATGGCACCGGCAGTTTCAATTCAACCGCCCCACTCATGCTTCGAACAGGCGCGCACGATTCAAATCCAGGCAAGAGAAACACCGCCTAAGCGATTGCCTGGCAATCGCTTAGGCCCATACCGCTGAATCTAACCGAGCAGCGGTGAGACCTGATGTATGCTTTGGCTATGCCGATTTTCCGGGCGAAACTCCCGGAAAACTGGTACAACCATGTGCTTATTTCAAGACGGATTGCTCATGCGCATGCCGGCTTCCAGCTTATTTTTCGCTCATTTGAGATCTCCCGGAGAAGGGCAGCTTCTCAAGGACCACCTGCTCAACGTCCCTGCGATCACCTCGCGGCTGGCCGCGAAGACCGGCAAGCCTCGTGTCGGCGCACTCATCTGAGGTACACATGACATTGCCGAACGAATCTTTCGCAGAACAATATGCTCATACGCTTGCCGATCACGCTCCCGGCGATTGGGAGACGCTTGCGGCTCATCTCGACAAAGTGGCGAGCTCTGCTTCCACCTTCGCGGAGGCGTTTGGAGCGCAGCTTTGGGGAGAGGTTCTCGGTCGGTGCCATGATTTAGGCAAACTCTCTGACGACTTTCAACTTTATCTCCGTAGCCAAGGAGCAAAATCAGTTGATGCAGGAGTGGAAAACGACGATCCTCACACAAGGCGGGTTGATCACTCCACCTTTGGCGCACGCTTTGTAGCAGAGAATGCCGGAACCATTTTCGGTCAACTCCTGGCGTTCTGCATAGCAGGACATCATGTTGGGCTCCCGGACGAGGCCTCCTCTGACGACGCGACACAACGCAGCACACTTCGCTACAAGCTGGATACGTCCAAGTATCGTATTCCCGATGTACCGGCGGCCAACATTGTTCTGTCGAAACTGACATCACCCCTGAAGCCGTCGGCAGCCGGTAGAGACGAGGTTCCGTTCCAGCTTGCCTTTTTCACGCGAATGTTGTTTTCATGCCTGATCGACGCGGACCGGACGCGAACCGAGGAGTTCTGCGCGCCGGAAAAAGCTGTAGCGCGAAGCGGCCTGGATGCGGGGCACGGCAGGCCATCGCTTGCCGCGCTCAAAGATCAACTTGATACCGGCTTGCTAGAAAAGCAGAAAGGCGCAACGACGACGGAGGTCAATCGTCAGCGGGCCATTGTGCTCCAACACTGCCGCAACGCTGCTCAACGGGAGCCGGGTTTCTTCTCGCTCAATGTGCCCACGGGCGGCGGCAAGACCCTTTCATCGCTGGCCTTTGCGCTTGGTCATGCGGTGAAGCACGACCTTCGGCGCGTTGTGGTGGCAATTCCCTTCACCAGCATCATTGAGCAGACTGCCGATGTATACCGCAAAGAACTTGGGCCGCTCGCCGAAGCGGCGCTGGTTGAGCATCACACCAATATCCAGACCGAGAAAGACACTCGCTCAAATCAATTCGGCGCCGAAAACTGGGATGCGCCGCTGATCGTCACCACAAATGTGCAGTTATTCGAGAGCCTGTTTGCGTACCGGACAACGCCTTGCAGAAAACTTCATAACCTCGCGCAAAGCGTGATCGTGCTCGATGAAGCGCAGACGATTCCGGTTGATCTGCTCAAGCCCGCGTTGGCGGCGCTGCGCGAACTGGTGCTCAACTACGGCTGCTCCATCGTACTTTGCACGGCAACGCAGCCTGCGCTCGAACATCGCCAGGATTTCGAGCTTGGACTCGCAAATGTTCGCCCGATCATTCCAGATGCCGTACCGCTCTTTCATGCGTTGAAGCGCGTGGAGGTGCGCAGGCTCAAGAAGTTGCCGGATAGCGAACTGGCACTGCGGATGGCGCACGAGAAAGCCGCGTTCTGCATCGTGAATACGCGGCCACACGCCTCTCGCCTCTACGACCAGTTGGCTGCGATCTCAGAGCCGGGCGATTGTATGAGCGCCGGAGCAAAAATAGACCACAGAACGCCGCGAGAGCGGTGTTTTGCGGCGGAGTAAAAGTAGACCACCGCCGGATCTTGGTTTCGTGAGCCATTGCCTGGAAGGGGTGGTTTATGGGACACCGGAGGGATGTTCCAGGTGGAGATATACGGGCGTGTGCGGCGTGCGGTGCTGGTGGAAGGACGGAGCCGGCGAGCGGTGGCGCGGGAGTTTGGCATCTCGCGCAAGACGATTGAGAAAATGCTGCGGTATTCGGTGCCTCCTGGTTATCAGCGCCGGCAGCCGGCGCGGCGGCCCAAGCTGGGTCCGTGGGTGGGCGTGATCGACGCGATTCTCACTGAAGACAAGACGCGGCCTGCCAAGCAGCGGCATACCGCCAAGCGTATCTTCGAGCGGCTAAAAGAAGAACATGATTTTACTGGCGGCTACACCATCGTCAAGGACTATGTGCGCGGAGAGCAACTGCGCGGCCGGGAGATGTTCGTGCCGCTGGTGCATCCGCCAGGCGAGGCACAGGCCGACTTCGGCGAAGCGCTGGTAGTGATCGCCGGAGTGGAGCAGAAGGCGCACTTCCTGGCGATGGATTGTCCTCACTCAGATGACGGATTTGTCGCGGCGTTTCCTGGCGAAACGACAGAAGCTTTCCAGCAAGGCCACGTGCTTGCCTTCCAGTATTTTGGCGCCGTTCCCACGCGCATCCTCTACGACAACACCAAGATCGCGGTGGCGCGGATACTTGGCGGCGAGGAACGGACGAAGACGAAGGCATTCCTGGAGTTACAGAGCCACTATCTGTTCGCCGACAAGTTCGGGCGCCCCGGCAAGGGCAACGATAAGGGCGACGTGGAAGGACTCGTCGGCTATGCACGGCGGAACTTCATGGTTCCGATTCCCAGCGCAAATAGCTGGGATGAGTTGAACACGTACCTGGCCGGACAGTGTCGTAAGCGGCGTGAGCGGCGGTTGCGCGGCCATACGGAGACGATAGGCGAACGCTTCGAACGCGACCGGGCGGCGATGCTGCCGTTGCCCGCTGCTCCATACGAAGCCTGCGAAAAGGTCTCTACGCGGGTCAGTTCGTTGTCGCTGGTGCGTTATCGCACGAACGACTACTCTGTGCCCACCGAATATGGGCATCGCCAGGTGCTGGTGAAGGGTTACGTGCATCAAGTGGTGATCGCCTGCGGCAGCGATGTTATCGCGGTGCACACTCGAAGTTATGAGCATGAGGCGACTGTCTTCGATCCGCTGCACTATCTGGAGTTACTGGAACAGAAGACACGGGCGCTTGACCAGGCTGCTCCGCTGGTAGGCTGGCAACTGCCTGACTGCTTCATCACGCTGCGGCGCTTGCTGGAAGCAAGACTCGGCAAGCCCGGCAGCCGCGAATACATCCAGGTGCTGCGATTGCTGGAGACCTTCGCTCTCGAAATAGTCAGCCACGCCGTCGCAGACGCTCTGCGGCTGGGTACGATCAGCTTCGACGCGGTGCGGCACCTCTTGTTGTGCCGCATCGAGCAACGGCCGCCGCGGCTGGATATGGAGAACTGGCCGCATCTGCCGCTGGCACGGGTGCGGACCACGCAGGCCGCCGACTACATGGTGCTGTTGCCATGCCTGCCTGCAGGCACGCCGCACCTGGACGTGGAGGCTGCGCTATGAGCAACCAGCCTGATATGCCCACTCCCGATACCCCGCAGTTGCTGCTGGAGCATCACTTGAAGGCGTTGCGGTTGCCGACTATCTTGCGCGAGTACGATAAAGTGGCGCGGCAGTGCGCCGCGGAGAAGGCCGACTTCCCGCGCTATCTGCTGCGGCTTACCGAACTAGAGCTGCTCGATCGTGACCGCCGGGCCACCGAGCGCCGCATCCGCCAGGCCAAGTTCTCCGTGGTCAAGACCCTCGATACTTTCGACTTCCTGGCTATCCCATCGGCCAACAAGACGCTGGTGCTGGATCTGGCTCGGTGCGAGTTCCTCGCGCGCAAGGAGAACGTGTTGCTGCTCGGCAACAGTGGAACCGGGAAGACTCACCTCTCGCTGGCCCTCGGCCTGGCCGCGTGTCAGCGCGGCCACCGTGTCCGCTTTACCACCGCCTCGGCGCTGGTCAGCGAACTGATCGAAGCCCGCGACGAAAAGCATCTGCTCCGCTTCCAGAAGCTGCTCGCCAGCTACGAGCTTCTCATCGTCGATGAACTGGGCTTCGTCCCCCTGTCCAAGACCGGCGCCGAGTTACTCTTCGAGACCTTCAGCCAGCGTTATGAACGCGCTTCTTCGCTGGTCACAAGCAATTTGCCTTTTGAAGAATGGACCGAAGTCTTTGGCTCCGAACGCCTGACCGGCGCACTGCTGGACCGGCTCACCCATCATGTTCACATCCTGGAGATGAACGGCGACAGCTTCCGTCTCAAGCACAGCCGCCGCAAACGAACCCCGCCCACCGAACGCTGAACCCCCACCCCGCCGAACGCGCCGCGGGGGAGCAGGGCCTCTTTCGCTACGCTCAAGAGGCCCTGCTCCCCCGCAAATCCCTGCTTATCGTTCCCTCTACTGGTAACCTTTTGCTCCGCCCCAGTGGTCTACTTTTGCTCCGCCCTTGACAGGTTCGACAGGGCGAAGATGTGTTCCTGGTGTGGGACGCGGAAAAGATCGAGTCCGATGTCATCCTGCGTGCTGGTCTTTCGCTTGCGAAAGCTCTGTGCGTCCGCCAGCAGAAGGAACGAGATGATAAAGAAGGCAACTGGGAGGACATCGATGCTGCGATCTTGGCGGTCGAAAAGGAAGCTGCTCGTTTGGCAAACATGAAAACATGGACTGAGACCATCCAGTCAAACAGCGGAAAGATTCTCGAAGAAGTTCGCAAGATGGCAGACAATCTGGAGAAACAGCTTGTGGTACTTCGTGACAGTGTGGAGACCTTAAGGCGGGAATAGGAGAATTAGCTTCAACCTGGTCATGAAACACATGGAGCGGCTACCAACGACCGACGGCCGCTGCGCTTTCATCCTCAGCCACTCTGCTCTTCGCATGCGGCGATTTCAGCTACGCTACGTCCGCCGTTATCCATCCAACTGGAGGTTTCGATGAAGGTCGCCCTGTACGCCAGAGTTTCCACCAACAACGGTCAGCATCCTGAAATGCAACTGGGTGAACTTCGCGAGTATGCCGGTCGGCGGGGGTGGGAAGTCGCCGGCGAGTACGTCGATGAGGCTGTGTCCGGAGCTCAAGAGCGGCGACCTGCGTTGGACAGGCTATGGGTGGACTGTCGCAAGCGGAAGGTGGACGCCGTAGTGGTTTATCGATATGACCGTTTTGCTAGGAGCCTTCGCCACCTGGTGAACGCGTTGGAGGAGTTCCGGGCATTGGGCATCGAGTTCGTCAGTCTGCACGAGGGTGTAGACACATCGACTCCAAACGGTAGGCTAGTGTTCGGCATCTTCGCCACCATCGCGGAGTTTGAACGGGAACTCATCCGCTCGCGCGTCCGCAGTGGTCTAGCTTCGGCCAAGGCAAAAGGTAAGAAGTTGGGGCGCCCTCGTGTCGCGGTGGATGCCACACAGGTGGCTACTCTCCGAGCCGCCGGTGCCTCGTGGCAGACCATCTCTGAGCAACTAGGCATCGGTGTTGGAACCGCTTGCCGGGCTCTCCAACGACCTTCCAAAAACCTCCCGGAATCCTCCCTCGCAAGTGCCTGATTCCATGGCACCGAAATCGGCCGTTTCGACCCTTCCGAAAACATGTGTTATTGGGAGGAGCCCAGACTCTCTCAGCCGTGTTCTTGGCTGGCTGGATGTTTCAGGTCATGAAATTGAGATACCCAAGGCGTTGCTAGACTCAAAGCCTTGGGTCGACCGGTTCGCTTTCGAGCGCCAATACACCAAAGACGCACTCGTGTGTACGCCGCAAAGGTTCTTTGCGGACGAATCGCTCCAGTGCTTCGATGCCGAGTGCGAACTCACGGGAGGCAAGCGACCGTTTGGCGCCGAGACCGCGGGAACGGAGCCGATCCAGGTTTTCAGGCAGAAGATATTCAGGGCCGTAGATGATGCGTAGGTACTCCGGGCCGCGACACTTGACCGCAGGCTGCACAAATCCGCGTCTACCCTTGGCAATGAAGTCAAGCGGCTTGACGACCATGCCTTCGCCCCCGGTCGCGGTCATCTTCAACCACCATTCAGTTGCTGCATTGCAGCTCGCCGAGTCGTTGACATCGACTAATGTGCAGGGCGTCGCGAGGAGCAACGGGTTGTCGATTGCACAGAGTTTAGCGAGCGTTTCCATGTGCCAGGTATGCTGCTTATCCATGTGAACGGCGCCTTCGCTGGCAAGCAAATGGAAGGGCGCCAGCTTTAGGTCGTCGATCGATCGCACCGGCCAACAGTAGTGTCGATAGGCAACCCGGTACTTGATCAGGGCTTCCAGGCGTTGTTCTGTCCGCGCGGCCAGGTTAGAGAGGCCGTCTGTCCGCTCGAGCGCTTGCTTGAGGACAACTGAGGCAGCCGTAAGAGCCTCCGTCCCTGCCGTGCCCACAGGAGCATACTGCGAGACCAGCAGCTCCTGAGCCTTGGCGGACCATGGCATCAGTTCGCAATCGAGACAGAGCCAGTCCGTTTCCAACTCGTCCCACAGGCCTGCGTTCGTCGCGGCCCGGTGAACTTTCTGGAGGAAAGTCTGCTCTAGCTCAGCATCGCTGAAAAATGGCCGTCCGGTTCGCGTATAGACCACTCCCAGCGATGAGGACCTGACGCCGAATCGCTTGACCGAGACCGCATCATCTCGGCAGAGTACAACGATCGCTCGCGAGCCCATGTGCTTCTGCTCGCAGACGACGCGCGGTATGCCCTCATGTCGGTAGTAGGCGAAAGCCTCTTGAGGATGCTCCAGCATGTTGGGCAGCTTGGAGGTCTCGCACGGTGACATGGTGGGCGGCAGATAGATGAGCCACTTGGGATCAACTGCGAAGCGACTCATTACCTCCAGTGCGGCGATAGCGTTCTCCTGGCGGATAGTGATCTTGGGCAGCAGCCGCGTATCAACGAGACGCTTGCCAACCACATCGTCGATGTCCAACACATCGTCAGCGGCGTGTTGAGCGGCACGTGGCACTAACTCTTCGGCGGACAGGAACGGCTTCTTCGATTCGTAGTAGATTGCCTTGGCCGGAACGCTGACGGCTTCCCGCTCTGGATATCGGAGGGCAGTGAGCCGGCCGCCAAAGACGCAGCCCGTGTCAATGTTGACCGTATTGTTGAGCCAGAGCGGCTCCGGTACGGGAGTATGCCCATAGATCATCAGTGCCTTGCCGCGATAGTCAGAGGCCCAGTTGTAACGCACCGGCAGGCCGAATTCGTCCGTTTCGCCAGTCGTCTCTCCGTAGAGGGCGAATTCGCGAACCTTGCCGGAGCCGCGGCCCTGCATGGACTCCTTCATGCCGGCGTGGGCAACGACCAGCTTGCCGTCGTCGAAAACAAAGTGGCTGACCAGTTCGTCGAAGAACCCGGCAATCTGCTTGCGGAACTCAGGGGTTTCCTTATCGAGCTTCGCCAGCGACTCAGCAAGACCATGAGTTTGCTGTACGCTACGGCCTTGTAGCGCCTTCATCAACTTCACGTCGTGATTGCCCGGTACACAGATGGCCTGATCGGCGGCAACCATGGTCATCACCAGCCGCAGGACGTCGGCAATAGCCGGGCCGCGATCCACGAGGTCACCAAGAAAGATGAGCTTGCGGCCTTCCGGCGGAACAACCAAAAACTCGTCATTTTCGCGGCTGACCTGATAACCGAGTTGGGCCATCAGTTCCAGCAACTCGTCCATGCAGCCATGAACGTCGCCGATCACGTCGAATGGGCCATGCTCATTGCGACGGTTATTCCACAGAGGCTGCCGCTCAATCTCGACGGCATCTACTTCTTCCGGCGATGACAGCTTGAAGATGTGGCGAAAGCCTTCACGGCCCAAGCCACGCAGTGAACGGTGCATCTGTTGTTTCTGGTTGCGGACCACATGCGGACCAAACTGCCGGTTTGGACGGTTTGCATTCCGCTCGTGGCATAACTTCTCTGGTACGTCGAAGACGATGGCGACGGGCAGAACATGGTATTCACGCGCCAGTTCGACCAGCGACTTGCGGGCTTCCGGCTGCACGTTAGTAGCATCAATTACCGTCAGCCGGCCACGCGCCAGCCGCTTACTTACAATCGTATGTAGCAATGCAAAGGCATCATCGGTTGCACTCTGGTCGTTCTCGTCGTCGGAGACCAATCCGCGGCAGAAGTCCGAGGAGACGACCTCCGTCGGCAAAAAGTACTTCCGTCCAAGCGACGACTTGCCGCACCCTGACGGGCCTATCAGAACAACGAGCGAGAGTTCCGGGATTGTGATTTTCATGCCTGCTCTCCTGCTCGTGAAAAGATTGCCATCTGCGTTGGTGCACCGAGTGTTTCATCTATTGGGCCCACGGGCTGAAAGTGCAGGGTGTAGCCGTGCTCCGCGGAGACACGCTCTGCCCACCTGCGAAACTCGTCTCGGGTCCATTCAAAGCGGTGGTCGCGATGGCGGAGCTTGCCAGCTGGAAGCGTCGGAAACAGGCTGTTGTACTCTACGTTCGGTGTGGTCACCACCACGTGCCTGGGTCGGGCGAACTCGAAGAGGACGCGCTCGAATGCTGCCAAGCGGTGCTGGTCGAGATGTTCGATAACCTCAATTACCGCCGCGGCATCAAAGCCCTGAAGCCTCTTGTCGCGATACATCAGCGAGCCTTGCACTAATTCAAGCCGCGCTCTCTGCTTCTCTCCCATCTGGTTCAGCTTCAGCCTGTCAGAGGCAATCTCAATCGACCTCCACGACACATCCATGCCCAGAATCTGTTCAAACTGTCCGTCAGTAAGTAGCAGGCGCAGCAACTTCCCCTCGCCACAGCCCAAGTCGAGCACCTTCTTCGCGCCGCATCCACGCAGGACTGAAAGCACCGTTCCCATGCGCTGTTCGTTCAGGTTGAGCGGGCGCTCGACGCGCTCTTCCTCGACATCCCGCTGGAACTCTTGTGCTTCTTCCTCGGCGGGCGTATCCTCGGCAAGACGCTCCAATGCCTCCCGCGTCAGGCTGCGCTGCTTCTTCAAGTAGCGGGAGACGATCAATTCCTTCTCCGGGTGCTGCGAAAGCCACCCTTCGCCGCGCTTCAAGAGCTTTTCGATTTCGTCCTCGCCCATTCAATAGTGCTTCTCGTTATCGAGTACCGGGATCAGGACGTAGAGATGCGTCAGCAGGTTCTGCAACGTTGTGGTTGCAGCGATTTCGAGCGACACATAGGGCGAAGGCCCCCACTCAGGGAACTTCGAATCCAACTCATGATGCTTGACGCTGACTGCATAGCCGAGCGGCTCAAAGAACCGACAGACAAGTTCCTCGCCGCCGCGTGCCGCGATGACCGGCAGCCTAGCGGAGAGCGGAATCGCCGTCTCAGCAAGTTGTTGCCGCTCCTTGCTCTTCCCGTTCAACGCTGTCGTGAACAGACGGCCGATCGCCACGCTCAGAAACGAGTTCGCTCCATAAGGACGGTCGTTTACTTACTGCTCCAACTGGCCGCCCTCGCCTGCCGGACCGCGCCGTCCGCGGACAAGTGCAACAGGGTCCACTTCGAGCATCATGGCAACGGTGCAACGGTCCTCGGCAGCCTCCGGGTAGAAGACATGCACCTTCCCGAATGCAAGCTCATCCGTCTGTACATGGGCTGGGTTCTTATGCAGCAGGAAGCCCAAGTCCGTTGCCGGGCGATGAGTGGTTGTAATTGTCAGAAGCATTGTCTACTAGTTTACCTGTTAACTTCGCAGAAATCGTTCTATATCAGATTCGCGGCCCGGCAAAGGATTGCCTCGGCATTTGAATCCGGTGAGGCAGCACCATCCACCACAATATCTGCTAACGGCAGGAGTGCTTGTTCAAGAAACCTCTCCATAATGTGGTTTTCCGCTCGCTCAATCTCCTCCAGACTCATCCCACGCGCCGCTAGTCGATCGGTCCTGATACGATCATCGGTTCTGATAAACACCACGATTAACGGCACCTGATTTGCCAATAGCCGAATCTGCTCCAAAACACTCTTGTGCCGAAGACCGTCAATAATTATGCCGGCACAGAAATCGATGCTGGAGAAAGCTTCTTGCGTAAACGACTCTGGATCATTCGCGACTAATCGTTCACCAAGGTCTTGCAGAGCCTCACGATTCACACTTGTATTTTGAGTGAGTGCGATTTGCTTCACATACTGTCCAAATGAGAAGACCCGGTATCCGCTCAACAACCCTAGCGCCTGAGCCAATGTGGATTTCCCGGCCCCGATTCTACTCGCTAGAACGATAATTGCGGGCTTAGGCACAAGGACTCCCTCCATTTTACCAACGTCACCCAGCCGCGCCTGTCTCTCTTCGCAACAGAAAATGGCACAAGCTGACAAACGTCAGCAATCGTAATCAGCGTGGCAAAAGACGCTCTTGCTCGATCTTCCCAAAACTTCTCATTCTCGGGACAAATCATTTTTGAAAATCGGCTCTTCAATTCAAGAAGCCGGGCTTTGTCAAGTTCATAGTACGAGGCAGAGGTCGCTCTGCAAATACCTACGACCGGACCAGAGACCTGTTTCAGCAGAATGATGTCCCCCGGTAGAACGCGCTTATAGGGAGCACAGCGTACAGACGAGAATCGCGACTCGACCGTTTTTCGACCATCCAGAATGAATGAAAGATACGGTTCAACGAAAATCGCAAGGTGAAGATTATTCTTTTCGGGCAGGTTCGCTATATAAGTACGCCAAAAGGGATGGTCTTGAACAATGCGTTCGAGAGCATCAGCGCATCCCATTTGCCAATCAACTGACACTCAAACCCTCCGCTTGGTGCAGGTACTCTTGCTGTTCCAGAGAAATTATTTCTGTTAAGCGTCTCGCAGTCTCACCGACCTTGCAAATCTCTGCCGTGGTCAATTTTCGCCCAATTACGCCTTCCACGAATGTGACAGATAAATTACCAGTTCTGAGCCCTCTCAAGATTATCAGTAGCGTGGTCGTATCGGAGCACCTAAACACTCGATTTCCAGACGTCCAAACGTCGACATCCTGTCGCCGCCAGTCGCGCCGACTCACGGAGTCAAGCACATCGTCCGGGGCAATCTCAAAAAGTCCAGGAGAAACCGTGATACATTCCATCATTCGACGGAGTCGCCAACGAACACCCCCTACATTCTCCTGATGCCACAGGGCAAGCTCCGAAGAGGCGACAGGACGATCGACAACAGTGATTCGCTTGCGCACGAATGTCGCGAGGCATCCAGTTCGCCAATCGGAGCTGACAAATGCGTGCCCAGCCGCATTCAGAGCGTTCTGTTCAAACGGAGGAGTCTGATAGCGTAGTACCGGTTCAAACATAACCAAGTCAAAGCCCAGGGATTGAGTGAACTTCTTTATGTGTGTCCACTCCTCCACTGCTTCTGGTCGTGTGCCCTGATTAGGTCCGCATAGCAATAACATTCCGCCACTGCGGATAAGTTGCCCAGCAGCCCAAACAAACGCATGTGAAAATTCTTGGTACCACGGCGGATCGGCAACTACCACATCGACAATGGCTGTCGGCAATGATTCTTCGAGAAGGTCGCAAGCATATAGTCCTCTCCTTCCGTGCTTGGCTGCAAGAAACGAAATGGTTTCTACCGATCCGTCAGCTAGTACGATCGCCGCATCGGGACGCGTCTTCAGTAACTGCTCGAAAAGTGTCGGAGTTCCAAGTAACGTCACAGATCCTCGGGGAGGCAACAACGAGGTGACACGTTGTGACAGGGAGACTTGAGTGTCCTCAGTAAAGCGCCAATCGTAGTCCAGAGGATGCGGTACAGGAAAGCCATCCTCGCCAGAGGAACGTGGCAAGTCCATCTTGCGACCTGCAACTGTTAGGAGCCGACTCGATGTCTCTCCGAGAATCTGTACAAGATCGCTTGGATACACCCCTGGTAGTGCTCGAACGAGACCGTCGAGGTCCATTTCAGGATGCTGTTCTAACGCAGCGATGGCCCACTTCTGCACCAGTGAGCTAAAGTCGCCATCGTTCATACGACCTCCCGAAGCGGAATTTCATAAATTGCTCGCTCCAGCCAGGAACTCGGATAGAGACGTTCCAACTTTTCGGACCATTCAAGAACCGCAGCGCGCTGATTTTCAAGGGATTGGGATCTCAGAATATTAAATCTGCCCGAAGTGGGCGTGTAAGGCCAAATTTGCAAAGGAACAACTCGAAGCGGCAAATAATCGCTGATTGCTCGTAGGCGGTCAATGAACACCGACATCTTGGAGCCGAGGTTCGCAACGTTCGGACAGGTGAATGTGGCGTAACCGTATATATCAATGCCTAAATTGATCAGGCGCGCAATTCTATCAAACTGGAGGGAGAATTCATTCGGAGCAGCGCTCGTGTTAAAAGAGAAGGACTCATCGTCAAATCCTTTGAAACAACATACACGTCCATATCCAGCGTATCCTCTGATGAACTCGCGCTCGGCATCAGTTAATGCAGTCCAGAAGTAATCTGTACTCAGGTTGTCGTCTGACCATAGATAGACCTTTCTATCGAGACCTCTAGAACGAATTTCATTTATTGTCCAGACAATCCATTCGGGCACGATATCCGGCTGCCCTCCCGACAGATCTATCATCGCCGGCGGCTGTGGTTCTTTCTCCCAAAGATCGATAAGCTCACTTACACCCATCAGCGAGGAATGTTTGGTATTAGCATCAAGTAACCTGAAAGGAACGAAACAGTACCAGCAGCGCCAATTGCATACTGCGTTTTGGAATACTTGTGCTTCGATAGCGTCCGCAGGAACTAATTGCAGATAGTGCCGAGCGGGATCGATCGGCAACGGGTTGTCTGGCCATTCTGCAACTCGTGATCTCTGAAAGTGACGTATCCGACCATAGCCGTTGCAATTCGCCGGCACGGAGAGGTCGTCCTCTTGTTCGGTTCCGCTAAATTGTGTAACCAGAATCCTACGCCCAGGCACATCTAAGGCTTTCGAACGATAGCGATTTGCCATTTCGACGGAGTTCAAATATGAAGCTTTCATTGTATTATTCATCTTCCTCCCCCGGTGCGGCTCGGCGAATTGGTGGCACCTTTTCACCAAATTCGGAAAGCTGTGGAAGACGATCAGCAATAAACTTATTTACCATCCCTGTGCAGTAGCTAAGCTCCTCCTCGCTAAGCTCTCTTCCCTGAGGAATTCCATGCCAGTATTCAACGCATTTGCGGCAGCAGGTAGCAGTAGCGTGCTGCGCATAGAACAGTGGATTGCCGCTTTTCCCAGTTTGGCGCCCATCAAACGCAGGTTGCGCAGGGCCAATCGCTTTTCTAATTCGATTCTCCGCTGCGGCAATCATCCCGACTCGTCCTTTGCGCATTGCATAATTTATTGCCCGCTGATCAATCGAAACATGCCAATAGTGGTGGCGGATCAATTCGAACCGCAAAGAATTGAAAGTGTATTCCACATCGCGCTCCGTCCGCTGATGCACTCTCGGAAAATCAACCAAATCGGCCCCACATTCGATACAGCGACCTCCCACGACGTGGCTTTCACCCCGTGTCTTGGTCTGGCGAAAGCAGTGCAAGTTGTCGTCGCAGGCAGTGCTGGTGCAAGTGAGTCCTAGCGGTTTGCGTTCCTTAATAGCCATCGTTCTAGCCTCCGTCTGTTAACGCGAGCTGGAGAAGGTCAGCGTCAATCGAATTTAGGCGAGATGTGTTGATACGCGAAATCAGAATGTCTCGTGCATCTCTCAACGGGTCCGTTCCCTCCTCCTGCAAATTCTGTGCTGCTCCCCACCAGTTTTGTCCTTCCTCTGAAAGCCGATGGGCTAAGTAATTCGCGAGAACGTCGACCCGAACATCCCTCTGTTTAGCAATCTTTGGAACCACCGATTTGAGTGCCTGTAGCCGACCCTTAGCAGCCTTGGCACACTCCTCAGCAATCTCGTCCGCATCGCCTGCGAGGGTCACATTCACCGCAAAGTCGGTAACCGCGGTTTCATCTTTGGAAAGATCTTGCGCGTCCTCTAGATCGAATTCCTCGACAATGGAGAAATCGTGATCTTCTGGACGTTCACTCGCGTGCCTCAACTCGTGGAATAAGTCAACAATCCATTTACCAGTTGATGCTGTCATTTGCTTCAAGACGATCACATTCCGACCAGCGACCCGCCAACACGCACCGTGAAACCCGCCAGGATCGCTCAGGGGCAAAACGGGGATTCCCAAGTCCCATACATATTCGAGACAATTGCGAAGAGTGATTTCACCATAGGAGCTTCGGATTGCATCAAAGATTTCCTTCGGCGCATCTGGAATCGGCCGGCTTATGAGATGTTCGCTACATTGCAGTACCAGAAGTGCTAAGTAATGAGCGTATATGGCATACGTGTTAGCCCATTTGTGATCAGCATTTTTGGGAAGTTTGAAGCGCGTACCAATCAAGGAGGCCGAACTGAAATTGAGTGTGGCATCAGAAAAAAGAAGAGAGGTTGGTACATTGAAAATGCGCTCCAATCGAGCGGCCCCTTGCAGCACGATGGCATTTCCAACAGCTTCTCGTAAATCGTTCTTGTGTCTTGGTAGAATACGTTGTTCAATAAATGAGTCTCGGAGACCGAGCTCATTCGAACGAGCGAGGAATGTTGACAAAGAGAGACGGGAACTGGGAAGGAAAACTCCGCGACTAAGCGTAAGCCCTAACGCATTGACTACTTCTTTGATTCTGTCAAGACTTGCGGAGGAATACCCAGTAGCTTCGTATCTTTGAATCTGCTGCTCTTTCATCCCGAGTTGAGCAGCGAGGTCCTTCTGCGTTAAACCGGATGCAATTCTTGCTCTTACGAGAGATTCCGGTAGATCCTCCAGCGATACCACTTGAACACCTTGAACGCCACGATCTTGGAGGGCACGGTATTCCTTTAGCTCCTTTTCTAGATCGTTCAACTGTCCCTGCAATGCATCGCGTTGAACCTGTAGCCACAGTTGATCGTCGGACTGACTCACACTGAGGGCCATTAGAGCGTCCCCGAACTCTTGTACTCGCGCCTTAGTGATCCGATATTGCCGCTCGTTGCTGATCATATGAGACCTCCGAGGTCGATCTCCACTAGGCCCTTCGCGTTCGCTGTGCTTTTGTCCTTAGAAAAGAAGTCGATAAATGTCCTTCCCGTAATTCCCTCGGCGGCATCAGCCGGAAACATTTCACCGCCGTACCTCAGCTTTTGCGCCCTTCGACCGTTCGTGAAGTCGAGCAGAATAGGATCATGTTGCTGGAGATCAATCAAGGACATTCCTGTCCGTTCCCAACATCCATCAAAATCATTTGGGAAATCTTTATCCGTCACGAAACTCCCATCGATAAGGACCTTCATGCAACCTACTGATTTCAGAGATAATAGCATCTGTTTCATGCCAGCCAACAATCGTCTCCTGTGACCGTTCGTGCCAAACCGTTTAACAAAAGCATCCCAATCCGAGGCGTGGAACCCCGGTGGTAGATTGCCGTCTCTATCAAAGTCCGGAATCATCTCAACACAACAATAATGCTGTGTTGGGGAAATGTCAAGGGAAATTCTCGTGCAGCGAGTGATGCTGTCTATCTCGAAAAACAGGACATTCGGCTGCAAGCCCCCGATCCATCTGCGCCCACGAGTTCCTTGAGCCTGACCATCGACCGAAGTTCTAAGAGCCACCGTCCCTAATAATCACTTTGACAGGAAGGATGCCCGCCCTTCCCTCGTTATAGCGAGGAGAGCCAGTTCCAAAAAATGTACTGCTTTTGTGCCTCCAGGCTGCCGATTCGCGCGATTTTAGCGATTTCAGAGGATGTGGTCAGTGCCATGGGAGAACCGCTGCAGCAGTTGTTTTTCCAGTACTTATGGCAATATGTGCGTATTCCGGTCGATGTGGGCCGGTGATTCCATTGGATGTGGGCCACTGATTCCGGTGTGATGTGGGCCGGGATTCCGTTCTGATGTGGGCCTCATTTTTTGTTTCACCGTAATCGTGGCCCACATGGCGTAATCGCGGCCCACATCGAATGGAACGATGGCCCAGAAGCACCGTAACCGCGGCCCACATGGAACGTAATCGTGGCCCAGATGCAACGTAACGGTGAAGTGGGCCAGGGCCTGAGCAGGCGTCGTTGGTAATCCGGGGCGGATGTTTTCCTGAAATCAAAGGAGAACATGTTGCCAGAAAAGAGATTGACCATGCGACACACGAGAGAAATCCTGCGTCTCCACTTTGAATCCCACCTCGCCCCACGGCAGATCGCCAAAATGTCAAGGGCGGAGCAAAAGTAGACCACTGGGGCGGAGCAAAAGGTTACCAGTAGAGGGAACGATAAGCAGGGATTTGCGGGGGAGCAGGGCCTCTTGAGCGTAGCGAAAGA
>Ga0302275_10000677_pt1 | contig 38294 bp, 42 predicted proteins | sample III_Bog_N2_2_FD_200229 | JGI IMG/M metagenome (GOLD analysis project Ga0302275, IMG submission 200229) | Peat permafrost microbial communities from Stordalen Mire near Abisko, Sweden - III_Bog_N2_2 | ecosystem: Environmental > Terrestrial > Soil > Wetlands > Peat | place: Sweden: Abisko... | reverse complement strand
GACTCCAAACTCAACTCTTCTGCTCGAACCATGCGGATGTTCACTACCCAGCATGACCGCCCCTTCAGGCTCATCTTGTGTTGGAATCAAAGTCTTCCTTCAGGCTCATCTTGTATTGGACAAGAGTTGTTCTTGATCTGGATCGGAAATGCGCCTAGTATTAAGAAATAAAGCCCGACCCACAGTTACAGCTGTGGGCCGGGGCAAGTGCTACAGGGCTCAGTGGAATTCGCGCCAAAGCCTAATCACCTTGGCAACGAAGTCCACCACAACCCACACGGTTCCGGTCCAGGATCGAACCTGGGCGGACCAATGGATAGGCGATGTTCTCTTCATCGTTTTCTCCTCTGAATCGCCGGTGCTCCAGCATCGGCGATTCTTGTTTTGGCCGCGATGAATTGCTGCCAGTGCCTGCGAGAGTTCCACGAGTGCGCTGTTATGTCAACGATTTCTGTCTTGGGTGGTCCTTTATTTAGCTAAGCCCCTATTTATGCTTTTCTTAGGCAGATTCTTGGGCACGTTCTTGACGCCACGACGTCTCGCTGCGATCCGATCCATTCACCAAGGACGATGAGGAAACAGAAGATGAGTGAATTGGTTGAAGTTCTCAACGGCGACAGCGCACACACGCCGCCGGCGGTCATTCTTGAAGGGCTCACGAGCGAAGCCGCACACCACCTGATCGCCGGCGCTCCCCGCACCATCTACGAAGAGCTTTGGCACATCGCGTTCTGGCAGCAGATCACCCTGGATTGGGTGCGCAGCATCGAGACTCCCTACCCGGTCCACGCTTCGGCCGGCTTTCCCACCGCCGACGACGCCGCCAAGGAAGACTGGGATCAGCTGCGGCAGCGCTTCTTCAACACCAACAAGGAAGCGGCCGCGGCGGCACAGGACACGACCCGGCTGGAAGTCGAGGTGCGCTGCCCGTCGCGGCCGGGAATGCCCGTTCGCGTGATGACGGTGCGGGAGCAGCTCGAAAGCCTGGGCGCGCACAATGCTTACCATTTCGGACGGATTGTTTTGTTGCGGCAGCTGCAGGGATTGTGGCCGCCACCCTCAGGCGGCTTCAGTTGGTAAAGCCGAACACCATCGAAACTGAACTCCCGGCTGGCGCGCACTGTTTGTGACTGCCTTGCATGGGAAGGTATCATTGCACCTTATGGGAACTCCGCCAATTCAGATAGCCAACCTGGGGATGGCCGATTCGCTGATCCTGATGGTGATGGCGCTGGTGGTCTTCGGCCCGCGCCGTCTGCCGCAGATCGGCCGCCAGATCGGCAAGCTGATGTACGAGTTCCGCAAGGCCTCCAACGACTTCAAGTTTCAGATGGAAGAAGAACTGCGGAATGCCGAAGATGCCGATCGCCGCAAGGCAGACGAAGAGCGGATCAGAGCGCTGGCGGTTACAACGACAGCGCCGAAGCTGTCAGCGACAGAGGCAGTAGCTTCTCTTGTGCCTCCAACAATACTCGACGCCACCGTTCCCCCTGCGACAACCGAAAGCCCATACCCGAATGAAGGGGATTATCCACCGGCAATTCCGGCATACTCCGCAGTCCCGGCCGAAGAGACGGTTCCCTGCATTCAGCCGCCGTCGACCGGGGAACAAGTGGCGGCAGCGCGCCCCAACAGCCTGACAGCGCTGGCGGTGGCTGCCAAGCAACAGGACGCCGCTGCCAGCGCGGAAGACGGCCCCAACGCAAGTCCTGAGTTCCATCCGGCAATCTCTGAAGTTGCAGTCGTACTCACGGTGGATCCGGGAAAATCGGAAGAACCGCCGAAGCCAGAAGCCGAGCAGGCGGCCCACCATGCTTGATCCCGCGGACGCAATCGGCAAGGCGCGAGCGGCCGTCACCGAGCGCGCGGAATTGCCCGGCATGAGCCTGATGGAGCACCTGGACGAACTCCGCAAGCGCATCGTCCACTCCGCAATCTACCTGGCCTTGGGCTTCGTTGCGGTCTGGTCGTTTCACAACAGGTTCGTCGATTTCATTCAGGCGCCGCTCAACCACATCGGCAAGTCGCTGGTCTTCACCCACCCCATGGATGCCCTGAACCTGGACCTGCAGGTCTCGCTGGTGGGCGGGGCGATTCTGGCTTCGCCTTTCATCCTGTTTCAGGTGTGGATGTTCATTGCGCCGGGGCTCTACCAAAAAGAGCGGCGGTTCGTGGTTCCCTTCATGCTGGCGACCGTGGGTCTGTTTCTGGGCGGCGCAGCATTCGGCTACTACTATGTGCTGCCCGGGGCGCTCAAGATCCTGATCGTGGACTTCGGCCATAACTTCACGCCCATGGTCACCATTGAGGAGTACAGCAGCTTTTTCCTCTCCATCATTTTGGGGCTGGGCATAAGCTTCGAGATGCCGATCCTGATTTTCTTCCTTGCCTTGTTCGGCATTGTCAGCCCCAAATTTCTGTGGAAGAACATCCGCTACGCGATTCTGGCCATCTTTCTGGTTGCGGCCATCATCACCCCCAGCCCCGACCCATGGACCATGTGCATCTACGCTGTGCCCATGTTGTCGCTCTACCTGATCGGGATTGGCGTGGCCTGGTGGGTGCATCCTTCGCGGCGCAAGGCCAAGGAAGCGAAGAAGGCGGCCAAGGAGGCGGGGCTGTGATTCTTTCTTCGCTACGGCTCTCATGGTTGAGGAAACTTGTGGAGGGCTGGGCGCCCCACGTCTCGCTTCTGAGACCTGGGAAACCTCAAATCCGGAAAAGGCTGGGTGCCCCATCCTTGACGCAGCTTTATCGCGACAAGGATGGGAGACCTCAACGCTCAACCTCCATTTTTTCGGTCCTCGCCGTCGTCGCGTTGCTCTGTCTGGCCCCGCTCGCCGTCTCCGCCCAGCAGCACTTCAACGGCGCCAAGGCTCTTGAATACGCACGCCAATTCGCAGCCATCGGCCCCCGTTGGCCGACCGGCCCCGGACACCCAAAGGCGGAAGCCTTCCTGCGCGACCAGTTCAAGCACGATCAGGTGGAAGAAGATACCTTCACCGCCAACACCCCCATCGGCCCTGTCGCCATGCGCAACTTCATCGTGCGTTTTCCCGGCAAGAAGGACGGCGTAATTGTGCTCTCCACGCATTACGAGACCAACTACCCGCTCCGCAATATCAACTTTGTGGGAGCCAACGATGGAGCTTCGACGACCGGCCTGTTGCTGACCATCGCCGACCAACTCCGTGGCAAGACGCTCGATGGCTACTCCGTCTGGCTGGTCTTCTTTGACGGCGAAGAGGCAATTCAGAGCTGGTCTGCATCCGACTCGACCTACGGCAGCCGCCACCTGGCCGCCAAGTGGGGACGCGACGGAACGCTCGGCAAGATCAAGGCATTCATCCTTGCCGACATGATTGGCGACAAGGACCTGGACATCCAGCGCGAGTCGAAGTCCACCGGCTGGCTAGTCGACCTCGTGCGGCAGGCCGCCCACAAATTCGGCTACGACCGCTATTTTTTCAAGACCGAAGAGGCCGTGGAGGACGACCATTTAGCCTTTGTGGACCGCGGCGTCCCGTCGATCGACTTAATCGATCTCGACTACGGCCCCAACAACAGCTACCATCACACCGCCCAGGACACCATGGACAAGATCAGCGCAAAAAGCCTGACCATCGATGGCGACGTGTTTCTGGAGACGATCCGGCTGATCGATTTGCGATGAGGCAGCGGTATTCGGGCAGTACGAATTCCATCCCCCGTCCTGATCGCATTTCCCAAATTGGTGCGTCCCTCCGCTACGCGCATCACTCCATTAAATTGCATCAATGGTCTAGATGATGCATAATATTCCCATGCGAACCACCGTCACACTCGACGACGATGCTTATGAGCTGGCCATGCTTCGCGCCAAGGGCAAGGGCATTACCCTCGGCGCTGCCCTGAGCGAGTCCATCCGCGAGGCCCACGAGGCGCGCCTTCAAGACAAGCCGCTCCCCGAAGGCCTTGTTCGCGGGCCGAAGGGGATGCTCATGTTCGCCCCCCGCAAGGACGGCCGCATCCTTACCAGTGGGATGGTAAAGGCAGCAACGCTGCAATTGGAAGAACAAGACGATGAACGCAGAGCGTTTCCTGCTCGACGTCAATATACTCGTCGCGCTGTTTGACCCGGCGCACAGCCACCATCGCATCGTCGCGCGATGGTTCAGCTCCCCTAGCCTGCAGTGGGGCGTGTGCGCCTTTACGGAGGCCGGCTTCCTGCGTATCGCCACAAGCACGCCCGCGGGCCGGCGCACCCTTGGGCAGGCAACAAGCATCGTAGCAAGTTTCAGCAACGATCCGAACTTCACCTATTGGCCCATTCGGACCAGTTGGGCCTCTCTCGTCGCACCATTCGCAGGCCGCCTCTATGGCCACCAGCAGATCACCGACGCCTTTCTGCTCGGCCTCGCCGTAAAAGAGGGCGGAGTCCTCGTAACTCTGGACAAGGCCATGAAGCACCTGGCCGGTCCGAAGTACAGCAAGCATGTGCTTGTGTTGGAGTAATCGTTGTTACCCAAACACATAGCGCCTCGCCTCTCCTGTAGCATTTCCCTATGATTGCGGGCATCTCCTGGGTCTGGTGGGCGGGGTTTCATGCGGTCGTGCTGGCACTGCTGCTGATCGATTCCCTGCTCCCCGGCCACAAAACCGATGACAAGAATGCGCAACTCTTCGCATGGCTATGGACGGGCGTGCTGGTGCTGGCAGCCGCCGCTTTTGCTACTTGGATTGCGGCGACGCAGGGCCGCCAGACAGCACTTGAATTCGTGGGCGGCTATGCCCTTGAAACTTCGCTCAGCGTCGACAATCTATTCGTCTTCCTGGTCATCTTTCAGGGCTTCCGCATCAGCCGGCAGCGGCAGCACAACGCCCTGCTGTGGGGCGTGGCCGGAGCGGTGGTGCTGCGCGGCCTGTTTATCCTGGGGGGCATTACTCTGCTGAAGCGCTTCGACTGGATCACGTGGATCTTTGGCCTGTTCCTGCTTTATGCGGCGTTGAGGCTGGTGCGCGGCAGTTCGGCGAATGCGGCCATTCCGGATTGGATTCGCAAACTGCAGCCGGCCAAGGGCTCGCTGCTTCCGGTGATTCTGGCCGTCGAAGTCACCGATGTGGTTTTCGCGACCGACTCCATTCCCGCAGTACTGGCCATCAGCCACAATCCATTCGTGGTCTACACGTCGAACATTCTGGCCATATTAGGTCTACGGTCGCTTTACTTCGCGCTGGCGGCGCTGTTGGACCGCTTCCGCTATCTGCACTATGGGCTGGGAGCGCTGCTGGGCTTTGTCGCATTCAAGATGCTGGCAGCGCGCTGGATCGAGGTCCCGATTACCCTGTCGCTGGCAATCATGGGCGCGATTCTTGCGGTTTGCGCTGTGGTTTCGTGGATGGCTCAGAGCAGGGATCAGGGAGCAGGGACGGGGGACGAAGGGACTCCCATTCGTTGAGGCCAGAGAAATGTGACACTCGTCCCGCTCTTCTTGCGTCGAGCCCCGATTCCTGAATTGGAGGCACGGCTCAGCTATCGAGGATTTGGTTCAAGAGACTCTTCATGCAGGTTAAACAGGAGGCTTAGCAGAATCCAGCCATCCCCAGTCTTATAGGCGACGAACTTGACGAACTGCGGTTCTTTCTCATAGTTGAGGGCAAGATAGATGACTCGAATTTTCGGGGAAAGGTCCTCCACCCGGATGACATCAAACCCCTGATAAGCGCCAAATTGTTCCTGAAACGAACGGAGCGAGTTGGCCCAGGAGGCATATCCTCTCTCCGATTCCCAAGAGCTGCCTTTGAACCAGACGTTGCAGGCCTCATCCGGCCCCTTATCTCGCAACTGATTCAGGCCAGCGATGATGATCTGAGGAATCTGTGCCACCGCCTGATCGGGACTTGGAGCGGTCGTTTGGGCGACTGATGCCAATTGAGCAACGCCAACAAGACAAATGCTCACAAAGAGCGCAATAGTACGCATTTTCACCCCTTGCATCTCGATGAATGATGTCCTGATGCTTCAACAACTAGACGAGGGAAGAACGGTTAGCGCTCCCATTTCTCGAACGCTACCCCGCCGCCCCTGAAGATGGAGTGCTGCTGGAAGGTCTCATCGTCTCGATGCGGATAGTCATTGCGGAAGTGAGCGCCGCGGCTCTCGGTACGGGCCATTGCCGATTGCAAAATGGCGCACGCCACTTGGCTCAGCGCCTGGGCTTCGAACAGTCGGCGGCTTCCCTTCCGCTTTCCATGCCCGGCGATTTCGGCCAGGCTAGCCACGCAGGCGGCTTGAGCAAGAAGGCCCTCTTGCAGCGTAGACTCCTGGCGGAGAAGACCGGCATAGGCCCACATCGCCGCCTGCAGCTTGGCAATTGCAGCTTCTACAGCCGCTTCTTCGGCTGCTGATAACGCAGCATAGGTTGGTTGCGCGGCGGTGGGAGATTCGAACGGCAGACCATCGGCTAGCATAGCCTGCGCAGCCCGCGCCCCGAAGACCAGCCCTTCCAGCAGCGAATTCGAAGCCAGCCGGTTGGCTCCATGCACGCCGGTACAAGCCGCCTCACCTGCCGCGTACAAGCCTTTCAAACTCGTTCTCCCATCCAGATCGGTCCTAATACCGCCCATCAGGTAATGGGCCGCGGGGCGCACCGGGATCAAATCCAGCGCAAGATCCAGATCGTGCCTGGCAAGAAAAGCACTGATCCCCGGAAAACGCTCATGCAAATCGATGCTTTTAACATGCCGCATATCGAGATGCACGGCCCTTGCTTCTCCGTCTCCTGTACCCATGCCCTCGCGGGCGATGGCACGCGCAACCACGTCGCGGGGAGCGAGTTCGAGCAGGGGGTGATAGCGCTCCATGAAGCGCTCGCCGCGGTCGTTGCGCAGATACGCGCCCTCGCCGCGCAGCGCTTCCGAGAGCAGGAAGCGGGGAACGCCAGGAAGGGCCAGCGCGGTGGGGTGAAACTGGTAAAACTCCATGTCGGCCAGTGCGGCGCCGGCCTCAAGGGCGAGGGCGATGCCGTCGCCGGTGGCCACGCCGGGGTTGGTGGTGTCGGAGTAGACCTGCCCCGCGCCGCCGGAGGCAATGAGAACAGAGCGGGCGCCGATTCGATGCGGAACAGGGTCTACGGCGAGAGGCCCGGCGCTAGCCAGATCTGCCCCGGCGACGCGGCCATCTACGACCACCAGGCTGGTGACCATGGTCCACTCGGCGAACTGAATGCGCTTGTGCGCGTGGGCAAAAGCGACCAGCGAGCGGCTGATTTCGGCGCCCGTGGCGTCGCCGTTGGCGTGGAGGATGCGCGGCAGCGAATGAGCGCCTTCGCGAGTGCGGAGGAGCCGGCCTGCTTCCTTGTCAAATGCCGCACCCCACTCGATCAGCTCGGCCACGCGCAGCGGGCCTTGGGAGACGAGCACCTCGGCGGCGGGGCGGTAAACCAGGCCGTCTCCGGCGTTTACGGTGTCTTCAAGATGGAGAGAAACGTCTGCCTCGCCCTCCGTGGCGACGGCGATTCCACCCTGTGCGTAGTGGGTGTTCGATTCGCTGAGCGACTCCTTGGTAACTACCAGAACATCGCCGTGTTGGGCCAGCTCGACTGCTGCGCGCAATCCAGCCACGCCAGCACCCATGACCAGAAAATCCACCTGTGACGGAATTGCCATAACCCTTGAGGCTAACACCGCCGGGGAGTTGTCAGTGGTCAGTGGTCAGTCGTCAGTCGTCGGCGGTCCATGCGGTGGGGAGCGGGAGTTGGTTCATAGTGCTCAGACTGTGAGAATAGCCGGGGCTAGAGTTGGAATCGTAAGGACAGATAGACATCAACCCCCGACAGCGTGAGGGATTTCTAAGAACGAATTCAGAATCCTTATGGTGGCTGCTGCGGCTGGATGGTTCATCGGGCTGCAGGGCACCCCACGCACCTCAGGCAACCGCAGACACCTTAAGGGGGTCACACATGCGCGGACTCAAAACCCTACTCGGTACAACAGCATTGCTCGCGGGCCTGGCCATGGCGCCAACCGCTCAGGCACAGGTCATGGTTGAAGTTGGCGTTCAGCCGGTTTGTCAGTACGGCTACTACGACTATGCGCCGTACGCCTGCTCGCCCTATGGCTTTTACGGGCCAGGTTACTTTTACAACGGCATCTTCCTGGGCATGGGCCCATGGGCCGGCTGGGGCTACGGTCACGGCTGGGGCGAGCACAGGTTTAGCGATGGCGGCGGCGGGAGTTATCGTGGCGGCGGCGGCGCAGCGGCGGCTCGCGGGAATTATGGCGGCGGGGCACAGGCAGTGCGCGGCGGCGGCGGAGCAGTCCGTTCAGGCAGTAATGCGCGACCCAGCGCTGGCCGCCCATCGGTAGCGCGTGCCAACACATCGCGCCCTAGCCCACAGCGGGCAGCTCCTCGTGCCGCAGCAGCACCTCGTGCCGCATCAGCACCTCGTGGCGGCGGCGGAGGAGGTCGTCCCGCAGGTGGTGGTGGTGGGCGGCCCGGCGGGCATGACGGCGGCGGCGAAAAGAAGTAACCTGACGGCTGCTGAATAGGCAGCAGGTTGTGCAGTGGGCGGCGGAGCATACCAGCTCCGCCGCTTTGCATTTTGGTTCACGCCTCATGCTCGATTTGAGAGCGAAGTTCGCTTCTCTGGATCACCTGGGCATGACTGGCTTTACGACTTCCATGCCGCGGCAACGGACCCTGCGCCATTCATACTCCGCGGCAGTGCTGCCATTTAGGATTAAAGCAGCGTGCAGACAATACGGGTAGAGACACCTTCGGCGAAGTATGACGTAGTGGCGGGAAGCGGGCTGATTCAGACGCTGGCGCCACGGATCGAACGGGTTGCGGGCAGGCTGCCGCGACGGGTTTTCGTGCTGACCTCGGGGCCAATCTGGGCGCTCTGGGGCGAGACCTTTCTGGCTTCGTTTCCTGAGGCGCCGGTGGTGCTGTTCCTGGAGCCGGGAGAGAAGTTTAAAACGCTGACAAGCGTGGAGAAACTGCTGCGGCAGATTGCGCGGGCGGGCGGGGATCGCGGCTCGCTGCTGATTGCCTTTGGCGGCGGCATTGTGGGGGACGTGGGCGGATTTCTGGCTGCGATTTACATGCGTGGAATCCGCTATGTTCAGGTGCCGACCACGTTTCTGGCGCAGGTGGACTCGAGCGTAGGCGGCAAGACGGGCGCAAACCTGCCGGAAGGAAAGAACCTGGTGGGAAGCTTCCTCCATCCCCTGGCGGTGTTTGCGGATATCGGCGTTCTGGGGACGCTGCCCGAACGCGAACTGCGCGCCGGACTGATGGAGAGCGTGAAGGCTGGGATAATCCGCGACCGGACGCTGGTGCGGTTCATGGAAGTGCATGTGGACGATGTGCTGGGGCGCGACGCGAAGGCATTGGAGAAAACGATTGCCGCGTCGATAAGGATGAAAGCGGGCGTAGTGAACCGGGACGAGCGCGAGAATGGGTTGCGCATGATCTTGAACCTTGGGCATACGGTGGGTCATGCGCTCGAGCAAGCGACGGGCTACAAGACTCTGCTGCATGGCGAGGCGGTGGGGTGGGGAATGATTGCCGCGCTTTATCTGGCGCGGAAGAGAGGGACCATTAGCGGCCACCAGTTTGAGCGGCTGGAAGGGCTGATCCATTTGTATGGACCGCTGCCGGCGTTGAAGCTTCGCGCGGCCAAGGTTGTTGCGGCTACCGGCGGGGATAAGAAAAATATAGGTGGAGTCAGGCGGTTTGTGCTGCCGGTTGGGATTGGGGACGCGGGCGTGGTGGAAGATGTGACGCCGGCGGAGTTGGAGGCGGCCGTGGGCTATATGCTGGCGCGGGCGGGGGAAAAGACTGCTGGGCAGCGGGTCAGCTAGTCGGGGGGGCACGGCGGTTTGATGGTGGATCGAATAGAGAAAGAACGGAAGGTTCAGATTTGAGGTTTCCCAGCCGGGTTATCGATTTGGATTTGAGGATTTGATGGGTGAAACAGGGACTAAGCCGGCGGGGGCTGTAGATGAGGCGGGAGCCGCGCGCGCTGTACAGCAGATGTTCGACTCGATTGCACCGCGCTACGACCTGCTCAATCATGTGCTTTCTGCGAGTGTGGACCGGCTTTGGTGGTGGCAGACCGCGCGCCGATTCAAGGCAATCCTCGCGCGACCAGATGCGGCGGTGCTGGATGTCTGCTGCGGCACGGGGCACATGACGCGGGCACTGCTGAAGGGCCGGCCGCGGGAGTCACGACCGATCCTGGCTGCGGACTTTGCACGCGAAATGCTGAGCCGAGGGGCACGACGATTCAAAGCACGCAAGCCCGGCGAGCCTGCTGCAATTGCTTTGGAGGCCGATGCGCTGCACTTGCCGCTGAGGTCTGGTTCGCTGGACTTGATTGTGACTGCCTTCGGGTTCAGGAATTTGGCGAATTACGAAGCGGGCTTGAGGGAATTTGGCCGCGTGTTGAAGCCGGGTGCGCAGTTGGGCATTCTCGACTTTGCCGAGCCGGGTGGATTTATCGGCAAGATTTATGCAGTTTATTTCCGGCGTGTGCTGCCGGTGATCGGGCGGCTGATCTGCGGAAAAGATGGTCCGTATAGTTATTTGCCCGCTTCAGTGCAGAAGTTTCCCGCGCCTGCGGAGATGCTGGAGCTGATGCGGGCATCGGGGTACACCGAGTGCGCGTGGAAGCCTTATACGTTTGGTATTGCGGGGTTGTACACGGGCGTGCGGAGCAGTGAAAGCTGAAAGCTGAATGACGACAGTCGCTCAAAACCCATTGACTAGAGACACGGCTGGATTCTCTGCCGCGAAGCGTCGCGTGGCGTTGCACTCGATGGTGGCCGCGGCGGCCATGACGGTGCTCAAACTGGCTGCGGGGCTGCTGTCGGGTTCGCTGGGCGTGCTGTCCGATGCGGCGCACTCGGCGCTGGACCTGGTGGCTGTGACGCTTACGTTTTTCTCTGTACAGGTAAGCGACAAGCCTGCGGACGAGGACCACACCTACGGCCACGGCAAGATCGAAAACCTCTCAGCATTCCTTGAAGCAGGGCTCATGGCCGTGAGCTGTGCGTGGATTATCTGGGAGGCAATGGAGAGGATGGTCCGCCACACCGTGGTGTTGCATCATTCGGTGTGGCCGGTACTGGTGCTTTTGACGTCGATTGGCGTGGATTGGTGGAGGTCGCGGCGGCTGCGTGCGGTGGCGGAAAAGACGGGAAGCCCGGCCCTGGCGACCGACGCGTTTCATTTTGCTTCGGACATCTGGTCGACACTGGCGGTGTTGTGCGGGCTGTGCGCGAGCTGGATTGGCGTACGGATGGGCATTGGCTGGCTGGGGTATGCGGACCCGTTTGCGGCGGTGGTGGTTTCGCTCATGATTCTGCGCATGACTCTCTACCTGGGGCGCGAAACGGTGGCCGTGCTGATGGATGAGGTTCCGGTGGAAACCCGGCAACGGCTGGTAGATGAAGTCGCAAAAGTGGATGGCGTGCTGGAAGTGGAACAGGCGAGGGTGCGTCGGGCAGGGTCAATTTATTTTGCCGACCTGACGCTGGCACTGCCGCGGCAATACACATTTGAGCATACGGGAGAACTGGTGCGCGCGGCTACGGAGGCTGCGCATCGCGCATTGCCACAAGCGGACGTGGTCATCCATACGGTTCCGCGCGAGGCCCGGGCGGAGAGCATCTTTGACCGCGTGCGTGCGGTGGCGGCGCGCAACAACGTGAACGTGCATGAGCTGAGTGTGCAGTCGCATCACGGAAGGCTGCGCGTGGAGCAGCATGTGGAGTTGGACGAAGACATGACGCTGCTTGCCGCGCATGGATTTGTGAGCGCGATGGAAGCGGAGATTCTGCGCGAGGCGCCGGAGATTGACTCGGTGCTGACGCATATCGAGAGCGAGCCGGCGACGATTGAGCAGCCGGAAGAGATCGTCGAAGTGGATCGCAAGATTGAATACGCACTGCGGCAGACGGCGCGGATGTTCGCGGAGATCAAGGATGTGCATGAGATTGTGGTGGGCCGCACGGTCGATCACATCTCGCTGAGCTGCCATTGCACGCTGCCGGATGAATTGCCCATGCTGAAGGTGCATGAGGTGATTACGGCGCTTGAAGACCGGTTCAAGCTGGAGTGCCCGGAAGTGTATCGGGTGACCATTCATCCCGAGCCGGCAACGGATAATTTACGGTAGAACGCGATGATGTAGGAGAACAAAATGATTGCGCGCAGCGATTGGAAACACGACAGCATTTTTGAAGGGACCGCGGAGAATGGAAACACCATTCTCTTTGACGCGGACCCGGCGCACACCGAGGGACCGAGCCCCATGGAAACGGTACTGATGGCGCTTTGCGGCTGCACCAGCGTGGATGTTGTTTCGATTCTGAAAAAGAAGCGGCAGCCGCTGACGGGGCTGCGCGTGTCGGCCGTGGCTGAGCAGTCGCCGACTCCGCCAAGAGTGTTTACTAAGATCGAGCTGACCTATGCGGTGAGCGGGAAGTTGAGCCGCAAGGCTGTTGAAGATGCGGTGGCGCTGTCGAAGAACACCTACTGCTCCGTGTCGAAGATGCTGGAGAAGGCAGCGGAGATCGAATACGAGATCGTGTTTGTGGACGGTGAGCCGGAACCATGAAGACGCGTGTGGTGAACTTCTTTCAGGTGGCGTCGCTGGTGATGCTGCTGGTGGCAGTGGCGCTGTTATCGGCCATCGCCACCATGCACTTTGCCATTCATGGCGCGGAAGTGCAGGTTCCCGCGCTGCAAGGCATGACGGTGGCCGATGCGCGCAGCCAGACGGCGGGTCTGGGGCTGAACCTCGACGTGGATAACCGATACTACTCGGGGGATGTAGCCGCGGGGCACATTCTTACGCAGTCACCTGCAGCGGGAACGGTGGTGCGGCGGGAGTGGCGTGTGCGCGTGGCGGAGAGCCTGGGCCCGCAAAAAGTGGACGTGCCGGAGACAGTGGGCAAAGACGAACGCGTCGCGGCTTTGACGCTGCGGCGCGTGGGGTTGGAAGTGGGCGTGACCGCAAAGCTGCCGTGGAGCAACGCCGCGCCTGGCACTGTGTTGGCGCAGGATCCGCCGGCCCATGCGCAGGGGATTTCAAGACCCAGCGTGAACCTGCTGGTTGCGGCCCCGGACGATGAGACAGCCGATGGTTTTGTGATGCCCGATCTGGTTGGCTTGCCGGTGGTAAGCGCGCAGGCGCAGTTGGCCAAGGTGGGTATCAAGACAGCGGTGCCCACGTATGTGGCTGTACCCGTGGGGCCAGTGGGAAGCGGAGATGCACCGCCTCGCGTGCCAGTGAAGCCAGGATCGGTGATTGCGCAGGCACCGTACGCTGGGTCGCGCGTATATCAGAACTCTTCGGTCGCGCTGACCGTGGCGGAGTGAAAAAGCAGGGAATAGGGAATAGGGACTAGGGGTTGGCCGATGGGATTGAGTGAAGATCTGGAACAGGTGGCGCTGCAAGAGCGTGAACTGCGGTTGCAGCGGCTGGATGCGCAAGTAGCGTGGGAACTTGGTGTGCGGCTGCGAACGATGGCCGAAGAGCGTGGCCTGGCTGTCGTGATCGATGTGCGGCGGTTCGGGCAGCCGCTATTCTATGCGGCGCTTGATGGCACGACCCCGGACAATCCGGAGTGGGTACGGCGCAAGAACAACGTGGTGGCGCGGTTTCATTGCAGTTCCTACGCAATGGGTCTAAGGCTCAAGGCGAAGAACGAGACGCTGGCCGAGCAGCAGGGACTGCCGCTGGCTGAATTCGCCACGCACGGCGGAGCATTTCCGCTGGCCACGGCAGACGCGGGCGTGGTGGGCAGTGCAACCGTATCCGGCTTGCCGCAACGCGCTGACCATGAGCTTGTCGTCGAGGCACTGTGCAGTTTGCTGGGGCGCGACTATTCAGAATTGCGTCTCGCTGCGGAGCGAAGTTAGCTCGAATCAGCGTGTCATGGGCGCGATGCTTCGATCGCCGTCCGCTCGTCCAATTTCTCAATCAGCGCGATGAAGAACCCGTCGGTGTGGAATGCGCCGGGAAGCAGGCGGAGCGCGCCTTCCGGGGTTAGTGCGGCTTGAAGGCGTTCTGCGGCGGATGGGTTGAGTATGGATTCATTTCGAAGCGATTCGATAGACGGATGAAGCGAGATTTGTCGAGCAATGGGGGATGAAGCGAGAACCGCGGCAACGACTTGCTCGTTTTCTTCCGGTTCGAGCGAGCAGGTGGAATAGACTACATGACCACCGGGACAAACGACACGCAGGGCTGCGGTGAGAATGGCGCGCTGGCGTTCGGCTTGGCGCTCTAAATCTTCGGGACGATGGCGGTGGCGGATTTCAGGGTTGCGGCCCAGCGTGCCGGTGCCGCTGCAAGGGACGTCGGCTAGAACGAGGTTGAAGGCTTCGTCTTCATTCAGCTGGGTCGCGTCTGCAAGGCGGCACTCAATGCGGTCGGAGTAAGCTGCCAGGCGCGTTCGCAACTGTTCGAGGCGCTGTGGGCTCGCTTCGCAGGCGAGGATGCGGGCACTGGGATTGCGTTCGGCGAGGATGAGGGTTTTGCCGCCAGGCGCCGCGCAAACATCTGCGATGCTTTTAGATTTTTCGTTGAGGTTTGCAGCCGCGAGTTCGGCAACCAACTGCGAACCTTCGTCCTGCATACGGACACGGCCTTCGTGAAAGGCTGTTGTCGCAGTGAGGTCGCCGGAAACAACCATGCGGGCAGCAGTGAGGATCTGGCCGGGTTCGAGGACGATGCCGGCATCTGTAAGTTCAGACTCGACCGCAGGGCTGGACAGGCGGATCGTGAGCGAAGGCTGCGATTGGCCGTGGCGGCAAATTGCGCGGGCGGCATCAAGACCGAAGAAGCCGGCCCATCGCTCGACCATCCAAGTGGGGTGGGATTCGGCGAGTGCCAGGTCGGCGACGGTCTCTTCCGGGGGATTCACGGGCGGAGCGGTGGCTAGCTTGCGGAGAACAGCATTGACCATGGCGGATGCGAAGCGGTGGCCGGCATGCTTGGCAAGCTCAACGCTCTCATCAATGGCCGCGCGAGCAGGAATGCGATCCATGTGAAGAATCTGGAATGCGCCCAGGCGGAGGGCGATGAGAACTTCTGTATCGAGTTTGGCCTCGGGGTGTTTGAGCAGGGATTGAAGCTGGTGGTCGAGGCGGATTTGCCCGCGGAGTACGCCGAGGACAAGGGCTGTCGCGAGGTTGCGGTCTGGAACAGAAAGCGCGTTGACGGCATTGCTGCGCAGCAAGTCGTCAGAGTGGGAGTGGCCGCGCTCGACGGCCAGAAGAACGCTGAACGCCGCTTTGCGAGCATTCGAGATTTCGGCGATGCGATTCTTGGGCGCGGGTTTGCGAGGTCGGGACTGCTTAGGCACGGTCATTGGGTTTTGGAACCAAGGCGGGCGCCGGCGAGGAGTTGGTTCCCACGCAGGAATTCAGCAGCGGGGAGACGTTTTTTGCCTTCGAGTTGCAACTCGATAAACTCGAGCCAGGTGTTGGCGGCACATGCGGCGAAGAGACGGTGGTTTTCGATACGGATCTGGCCGGGTTGGACAGGATCGATTTGCAATTCAGCCACTGCGAGGCGATGTACGATAAGCTTTTTTCCGTCGAGTGTGGAGAATGCGCCAGGCCAGGGTTGGAAGCCTCGCCAACGATTGTAGAGTTCGTGGGCAGTGCGGGCGGCGAAGTCCATGCGGCCGTCTTCGCGGTCGAGGAGCGGGGCGAATGTGGCTCCGTTGTGGTTTTGGGGCTCAGGTTCGATAGCGCCATTTGCAAGGCCGGCAAGGGTCTCAACCACCAGCGGCGCGCCGGAGCGGGCGAGGAGATCGAAGAGGTCTACAGAGGTTTGGTCTGGGCCAATCTCCAGAGTTTGCTGGAGAAGAATCGGGCCGGTATCGAGGCCTTCTTCGAGCAGCATGGTGGTGTTGCCGGTAACTGCGTCGCCATTGGCCACAGCCCATTGGATGGGCGCAGCACCGCGGTATTTGGGCAGGAGTGAGCCGTGCAGATTGATGCATCCGAAACGCGGTAGAGCCAGCATCCAAGGCGGGACGATGCGGCCATAAGCAACGACGACGATAGCGTCCGGGGCAATGTTCTCAAGCTGGGCGCGGAACTCGGCGTTATTGCGGATTTTCTCCGGCTGGGTGACGGAGAGTCCGGCAGCGAGAGCGGCTTGCTTGACGGGCGGCGCGGTGAGTTGCTGGGCGCGACCGACGGGGCGGTCAGGCTGCGAGACAACCAGCGCGATTTCGTGACCTGCCGCGAGGAGCGCTTCCATGGTGGGCACGGCGAAACTCGGAGTGCCGCAGAATACTAGTTTCATTGGGCGCCTCGCGGGTCTACCACTTGCCGTCGCGCTGCATTTTGCGGATCTTGCGCAGGATGAGGTCGCGCTTGAGAGCACTCATGCGGAAGATGAACAACATGCCGTCGAGGTGGTCGATCTCATGCTGCATGCATCGGGAAAGCAGGTCGTCACCATCCATCTCAAACCATTTGCCGGTGAGATCCTGGGCGCGGATACGGACCTTGGCCGCGCGAACGACCTTCTCCTTGATCTCAGGGAAGCTGAGGCAGCCTTCCTCTTCGTATATCTTGCCATCGCTGAAGATGATCTCCGGGTTAACCAGGACCAGCTTGTCCTTGGGGTCTTTTCCCATGCTGAGATCGATCACGGTCAGGCGCTTGGACACGGCCACCTGCGGTGCAGCCAGGCCAACGCCCTGCGAGGCGTAAGTGGTCTCAAACATGTCGGCAGCCAGCTTGCGCAACTCGGCATTGAATTCGGTGACTGGTTCGCCAGGCTGCGAGAGAACCGGCTCGGGATATTTGACAATCTTGAGAATCATTGCGGCTTTCCAACAGCTCCGTTTCTGCTTAAATCTTCATTTTTCAGTGTCTGGCTATTTTCTATTTTAATAGATCCGCATCTGTTCGATGTAGCCGCGGAAATTCCGTTGCATTTCAAGGACCGAGTCGCCGCCAAACTTCTGTTGTGCCAAGCCGGCGACGGTGAGAGCGACCATGGCCTCCGCGGCCACGCCGGCTGCCGGAACGACGCAAATATCGGAGCGCTCATAACTTGCGCTGGTGGCTTCGCGCGTGTCGAAACGGACTGATTCCAACGGGCGGCGCAGCGTGGAGATGGGCTTCAGGTAGCCGCGAACGACGATGTCTTCGCCGTTGGAGACGCCGCCCTCGATGCCTCCTGCGTTGTTCTGTGGGCGCGTGAAACGCGTGGGACGGCTTGATTCTTCGCTCGCATAATGAATGGGGTCGTGGACCTTCGAGCCGAAGGATTGGGCAGCCGTCACACCGCGGCCTATTTCGACGGCTTTTACGGCTTGCAGGCTCATGACGGACCAGGCGAGTAGGCCGTCGAGGCGTTCGTCCCAGTTGGCGTACGAGCCCAGGCCTGCGGGTGCGCCGTGGACAACGACCTCAAAGACGCCGCCTACAGTGTCGCCCGTGCGGGATACCTCCTCGACCTCTTCTTTCATGTGGGCTTCCGTGGTGGGATCGACGCAACTGAGCATGATGTCGTCTTTTGCGGCTACGGCGAGGATCTCTTCCCAAGTGGCGGGGCGATCGAGTTCAGCACGCCCTACGCGGATGACATGGCTCAGAACTTCAATTCCCAAGGTGCGCAGGAAAAGCTTGGCCAAGGCTCCGGCGGCCACGCGGCTGGTTGACTCGCGAGCCGAGGCGCGCTCGAGAACATAGCGGGCGTCAGGGAAGTTGTATTTAAGTGCACCGGCCAGGTCCGCGTGGCCTGGACGCGGCGAGGTAACAGCCTGATGTTTGGCGGGATCTCCCTCTTCCACGGGGAGCTTCTCTTCCCAGTTCTTCCAGTCGCGGTTGACAATCTCAATGGCGATGGGCGAACCGATGGTCTTGCCGTGGCGCACACCGCTCAGGATGTGGGCCTTGTCGGTTTCAATCTTCATGCGCCCGCCGCGGCCATAGCCCTGCTGGCGACGCCATAGCTCGCGGTTGATGAATTCGAGATCGACGGGAACGCCGGCAGGGAGTCCGGAGATGAGTGCAGTGAGGGCTTCCCCATGGGATTCGCCGGCGGTTGAGAAACGGATCATAGCTTCTTGATTGTAACGGAGGAACAGTTGTCAGTGGTCAGTTGTCAGTAATCGAACGAGGTGCCCCGATGCTTTGCTCCCACCCCGGAGACGCTCTCGTGTATTCTGCTAGCGAGTTCCCGCGCTCTCCGCCCGTAGCGCTCACTGACAACTGACAACTGAAAGCTGACAACTCCCTATGAGCTACTTCCTCTTCAAGACTGAGCCCGATGTTTACTCCTTCGACGATTTCTTGCGCGACAAGGAGACTGTGTGGGATGGAGTGACCAACCCGACTGCTGTGAAGTATCTGCGCGAGATGAAGGCGGGGACGAAATGGATTTTCTACCACACGGGCGATGAGCGTACCGGCGTGGGCACGGGAACCGTGGTGAGCGTGGACCCGAGCGATCCCAAGATTCCCATCGTCAAGGTCAAGGTGGGCAAGCGGCTCAAGGAGCCTAAGACGCTGGGGGTAATAAAGGAAGAACCGCTGTTTGCGAAGTCGCCGCTGGTGATTATCGGGCGGCTTTCCGTGGTCCCGCTGACGGAAGAACAGTGGAACTGGTTCTTGGGCTGAGGAATCCCAGGTCTCAAAGGCGAGACCTGGGGCACCCACAATTCCGTCGCTCGAAAAACTTGGACCAGGGCCTGCTTCGCTTTCCATTCTCTTCGCAGTCAATTAATCGTGGTGGTCGCCTGAACAACACGAGCCTGCAATTTTTACGAGCTCAATCTTCTCAGGTTCCATGTAGGGCTGCGTTGTATCCACGAAGTAGCCCTGACCGTACTTATCATGGTGGCGGACCCAGGCCATGGTGTGAGCCAGGCCTTCTTCATCGCGGCCCTTCGGCGCCATGTCGAGGAAGTTATACGTGCCGACAAGAATGTCGAGGCCGCGCGCATAACTGGAATAAGTGTGGAAGATACCGCCGTTCGCATCCTTGAAGAACACACTTAGTCCCGGACCTTCTTCGCTGGGAAACTGGGTGAGTTCATAGTTATAGTTCACGTTTCCCTGCGCCCGTTCTTCCGGAGTGAACGACACATGATAGTCGTAATTGAAATCGGTGCCGAAGGAAGACACCCAGTGGAAGCGCCAGCCCATGCGCTTCTTGAAGGCTTCAATCTCCGCGATTGGCGCGCGCGAAACCACTGCGAGGGTTACGTCGCGATTGGCCAGGTGGATGGCGGCGCCGTCGTAATGATCGGCCAGGTACGAGCAGCTGGGGCAGCCCTCTTTCCATCCTGGACCAAGCATGAAGTGATAGACGATGAGCTGGCTGCAGCCGTCGAATAAGTCGCTCAGCGTCTTCTTTCCACTGGGACTGTCGAAGGTATATTCCTTCTCAACTCTCTCCCAGGGTAACTCGCGGCGCTGGCGACTTAACTCATCGCGCAGGCGTGTGAATTCTTTCTCCTTGGCCAGAAACGCCTTGCGCGCCTCAAGCCATTCGGAATGCGTGGCAACTTTCAAATGCTCAAGTTCTGTGATGGTGCTAGCCATGGTGATCCTCCTTGTTGGCGGGGATGTTATTGGCGGCGTTGCCGGTTGCTACTCGTTTGAGTACGAGCGCGGTCATGCCGCCGGTGGAGACTGCAGCCGCGGCGATCCATGCCGCTGTTGCCAAACACACTGGACACATAGAGACCTCCCTCTGGTGCGCGTTGGGGAATTATTGCTCTTGCCGTTCTGCTCTTACCGAGCTTCTGCAGCCTTGCGGACACGCTCCAGAATCGACGCCCAACCCTGGTTCACGCCTTTTCTGTGATCTTCCTGAATGAAGCCAAGCGCCGTGTGGCGGAATGCAATGGTTGTTGCGCCGTCCTTCTCCGCAAGCCGGTATTGCACGTTCGAGACGAAAGGATACGACGCGAATAACGGGCCTGTAAACTCGAGCAGCGTGGGCCGTTTGATGGCTTGTACATGGGCCCACAAATGTCCGTTATTGTCGCCCAGGTCGCGGTACCACCGGCCGCCCGGCCATGGTTCCAGCTTCATGGGCATGGGGTCGCCTTCACCCCTCGCGTTGAGCGGCCCGAGTTGTTCGAGCAATGCTTCGAAAGTCACTTCGATGGACGCGTTGATATGGATCTCCTGGGTGATGGTCAACGTGAGATCCGCTATGCTTTCGGCTGTCGCGATCATGGTTTCTCCTTTGGGGTGACGTTGGGGTTAAGTTTGCTCATCTGCTCTTCGGCCCGCTGCTTGACGCTGAGCAACTGGTGCTGCCAGTAACGTTCGAACGTGCCGGCCCACTCATACAAGGGGCGGATGGCTGCGGCGTTGGTCCGGTAGTATTTGTAGCGGCCATTGCAGCGCATGTGGACCAGGCCAACACTCCGCAGTACACGAAGGTGCTTGGACACGGACGGCTGATCAAGGCTGAGGTTTTTCACGATGTCGCCGACGGGGCGCTCGCCCAGCGCCAGGTAGCTGAGGATTTGCCTCCTGCGGGGTTCGGCGACTGCGTTGAATGCGTCGGAAGTGGTGGCGGCACGCGGCATGGTTTGAAAATACATTCTTATATGGGAATATGTCAAGCGATAAATTCTCGTAACCGTATTTTTCTGATTTTCTTGTCTGCTACTTTGAGTCTTCCCCCAGCCAGCGTTTGGTATTCAGCAACTGCCGGTTGTCGAGCGCCCACACTTTGTTGGTTAGCTCGTTGGGGCCTTTGCCTTCTCTTGCCGACTTGTCGAATTCGCCGCTGACGGCTTGCATCTTCGCATCGAGGTCGTCGAGGAAGTTCAACACCAGCGCTTCGGGGATCATGGGGAGCTTGGGGGAACCGAATTCGAGCTTGCCGTGATGCGAGAGGATCATGTGCAGGACTAATGTTTTGAGCTTGGGCGGGAAGTTGGGCAGACTGTCGATGGTGCGCTCGGCGAGCGCGGCTCCGATCTGGATGTGTCCCAGCAAAATGCCTTCAATGGTGTACTCGAATCCGATTTCCCAACTCAGCTCGCGGACCTTGCCGATGTCGTGAAGAATCACGCCGGTGAGCAGCAGGTCGCGATCGAGGAGCGTGTAATGCGGGGCGACGCGGTCAGCGAGCGTGCATAGGCTCACCACATGCTCCAGCAGGCCGCCCAGCCAGGCGTGATGGAGTTGCTTGGCGGCAGGGGCTTCGCGATAGGCCTCGGCCAGTGCTGGGTCATCGAGCATGGTGGTGAGCAGGAGCTTGAGGTCGAGGTTGGTGAGGCTGTCGACGAAACCGAGGAGCTGACGCCAGAGCGTGGCTACGTCGTAGGTGGTGGAAGGCAGCAGGTCGGCCTTGTCCACTTCGTTAGGCAGGGCTACGCGTAGCTGATCGATCTTCAACTGTACGCGGTCTTCGAAGCGGGAGGCGCTGCCGCGGGTCTTGACGATGTCGCCGCGTTCAAAGTCTTTGGCGATGCGGGGGTCGCCCGGCTCCCATACGCGGCCTTCGAGCTGACCGGATTTATCGCCCAGAATCAAGTTCAGATAGGGCTTGTTGGTCTTGGTGGTGCGCTGCTGTTTGGCGAGGACAAGGAAGAAGCCGTCGAAAAGTTTGCCTTCGTCGAAGTTGGCCAGATCGGCAATGTAGATGTCTTTCATTCTGGGGAGAAGCTTAACGCAAGCGGCTGCTGTTTCCAAAAAGGCCGCCGGGCCTGAGACGTAAATCCCAGGCCCGGCGGGGTGGTTACTGGTTGCTCTACTGCTGTGGCGCTGCGGGCGATTGAGGTGCGGGCGTCGAAGCAGGAGGCTGGGCAGCGGGAGCGGATGGCGTTTGCGCCGCGGGAGCCGACGGGGTAGCATTCGCATCCGGAGTAGCCGCGACCGGCTTCTTGTTTTTATCCGTCAGTCGAGTCTTGTCGGTGATGGTGGTTTTCTTCTTCTTTTTCTTGGTTCCCGTGTCACCACTCAGGCCCAGAGGAGCGGCTTGCGCCTGACGATCGGCAACCTCGGCGGCATCCGCCGGCGGTGGAGCGTTGCTGTCGAGCTGCGGACCCTTTGCCTTGGGCTTCTTCGGGTCTTTGGCATGAGTGCTGAAGCGGGTCTTCTGGGTTGGCTTGTTGCTCGCTTCCAGCGGATTGGCGAGCTCCGGAGTTGCATTCGCAGCGGGTGCGTTCGCGCCGCCCGGCGGTAGAGCTCCTGCATCCTCGGTGGCAGTTGACGGCGCTGCCGGCAGTGTCTTAGTGGGTGACTGGCCCAGGCGGATTTTTTCTTTCTTGCCTGCCTTCTGCACGGTAGCGCTGGCATTCTTCTTGGTGGCCACGGGTGTTGCGCCAGCTGTTGCGGCGGCAGGAGCACCAGCCGCTGTTTGCGCCCCCTTCTGCCGGAAGTGCGTGGTCTCGCGGAAGCGGGTGCGCTCAACCTTCTTCTTTTTCTTGGCGGTAGGCGGAGTGTACGCGCTGTAGACGGGCTTGATCTGCTTGGGACTTGCGCCGCTATCGACGAAGCCCGGCTTGATTTCGACGTACGCCTCTTCGCGCATCTGCGTGAGGTAATCGCGCATGGCCGGTTCCATACGGCTCAGGTAGTAATCCTGCTCCACCTGCTGCTCCACGTCCTTATCCTTGAAGTCGGGAGGGCCGCCGGCGGTGTGCTGGTCGACCTTGAAGACGATGTATCCCTGCTTGGTCCGGATGGGATCTGTGTACTGGCCGGCCTTGAGGGTGAAGGTTGCGTCTTCAAAGACCTTGGCAAGCTCTCCGTGGCGAAATGTGCCGAAGTTGCCGCCCTCGGCGGCCGTTGTGCCGTCGCTGAAGGACTTGGCCAACTGGCTGAATTCGCCGCCTGCGTGCAGTTTGGCCTCAATGTCGTCGGCCTTGGCCTTGCCCGCGGCGGTCTTCGCGGCGTCGTCGGGGTCGGGGCCGGTGGAAACGAGAATCTCGCTCAGCGTGACGCTCTCCGGCTTGGCATACTCCTGCTTGTGCTGGTCGAAGTAGCGCTGCGCCTCGCCCGCAGTGACCTGAATCTTGCGGCCGACTTCTTCGCGCATCACCTGTTGGGTAATGATGGTGTTGCGGATATTGGCCTTGAAGTCTTCAAACGAGACACCTTGCTCCTTGGCGGCCTTTTCCAGGTCCTCCATGGACTCAAGGTTGTACTGCTTGCGGATCTCGTTCAACCTTTGGATCAGCTCAGTCTCGCCATTGATGCTCAGTTCCTTGCCTTTGGAGAGCCAGAGCTGGCGGTCGATGAGGTCGCGCAGCAGGTCCTTGTGGCTTTCGGAAATCTGTTGCCGGGTGGCGCCTTGCTTTTTTGCCTCGTCGTCCATTTCCTTCATGGCGCGGTCGTAGTCGGACTGCGTGATGATCTGGTCGTTCACGCGGGCGACAATATCCTCGACGGTGACGCCGCCATAGGGGCTCTGCGGCACAGCGGGATGCGTTTGCGGCGAAGCCGAACTTGCGAGCAGCGCCGTGCCGAACACGAAAGCCGCGGGAATGCGAAGGAATCTTAGGGTCATAGGTTAGGGCATGGCAGGGGGTAAAAACATTTCTCCCCTGAGGCATAGACGTGATTGTAAATGGCTGGGCAGCAGGAACGCGACGATTGAGGCGATTCCGGGGCAAATCGCGGATGAAACCGGATGAAATTGCCTCAGGTAAACAAATTCAGGTTGGAGGAGCCGGAAACAAGTTGTGTTCGCGGAGGACGGCTTCGGCGGCGCTCAGAACTGCTGCATTTCCGGTGCAAAGGGGGTGATTTCCCGAAATGGCCGGAACGTAACTTGTTTGTTTCGATAGGTGTTATGGGCCATTATCGATGTAACATTATTGTTTTCATGAATATGGTAGGAAAACGGGGGAGGGGTGGGTAGTGACGCGGTCGCGGTTGAATCGAGGGATTGGAGGAAATTGCGTGATTTTTGGTGCTTTTGAGACCATGAATCGATTGTGCGCGTTTCCGCGAATTAGACTGCAAACTCCGGGAAAAGATTGGAGACTGTTTCCCAGACTGGCTGCGCTTTGTCCGGGCTATTTTCGTTGCCGGCCTACGAGAGTGCTAATTACAGTGAAATCCGCCGCCCAATTCAATGGAATGCCGCCACCGAATACGGCGTAGTGCAGTCCGGCGATTGCGTCAGGAGAGGCAACAGCATCATCCACGCCGCGGGCGCGACGGAGTGTTTATTCAAACATAACTTCCGGTTAGCCGGTCAACGTCCCGGAACGCTAAGCTCTGGAATGCTCAAGCCGCCATGTTCAGTTCGCCGCGCTGTAGACACACTCGGGCTGTTCTTGGTTTGCTTAGGATCAGGTTGTGAATCAGGAGGACCTATGAGACCGAACAAGGAGACGCGGAATTCCGCCGAGGGCACCGCCCCCGTGCCAGGCAAGGCGGTCAGGGGATTCACGGACGAGGAACGCGTCGCAATGAGGGAGCGCGCCGAAGAGCTAAAGGCGGAAGAGCGGCGAGGCCCGCGCGCGAAAACGACGGATGGGGAAGATGACGTGCTTGCGAAGATTGCTGAGATGCCGCAATCGGATCGCACCATGGCCGAGCGGCTTCATGCCATCATCAAAGCCAGCGCACCGGTCCTCTCGCCGAGGACCTGGTATGGGATGCCCGCGTATGCTAAGGATGGCAATGTCGTCTGCTTCTTTCAAAGTTCGCACAAGTTCAAGGCGAGATACGCCACGCTCGGCTTCAGCGACAAAGCGAACCTCGACGAGGGAACCATTTGGCCAGTCGCCTATGCATTGAAGGAGCTGACTGCCGAGGACGAGGTAAGGATCGTGGCGCTCGTGAAGAAAGCGGTGCGCTGAGGAAATCTCTGCATTGGGGATTGTGTTCCGCCAATCATCCTGTCCCGTTCCTCAATTCACGGTTAACAGCCCATAAGCGGCCAATCGGTGCCCATTTTCGTTCAGGTGGTGTGGAGTTTTCTTATCTCGGCGAGGATCTTGATGAGGCGTTTGGAGAGCCTGAGGAGCCGATTGCGGGCGCTGCCGTTTGGGAGCGAGCGACGGAACATCTCCATGACATGTTGAGTTGCGATTAGTGTGTCGATGATGCCGTCGAGGCCTATACGCGCGGGTGCGGCGGATATCTTTGGTTGTGGAGCCAGATGCCTTGGTTTGGAACGAGCCAACTGGAACTCGCGTTCGAGATCGGTGAGGGCAACATCGACGTAACGCATGGTCATAATCACCCCATGTCGAACCTCAACTTCACATCGAGGCTGTCAGCAATTGCCCAAGGAGTTGTCCATTGTCAGGTATGTGCCCGGTCTGTACCCAGCGCTTATGCTACCCACCCCTCCCCCGTTTTCGCCCCATTCATATGAAAACAATAACGTTACCTCAATAATCACAAGAAGCACCTGCGAAAACAAAGCAGTTACGGACAGCAAGAATTCGCACAATGCCGAAAAACCGCTCGAAACCCGAGAGAAACAGGCGGCGCAAGCTGCGGAAAGGACACATTTGGGTGCTAGACCGGCAATTCAGCCTGCGCTAACCGCCTCGACCGAATCATGTTCCAACGGCTGCTTGATCGAGGGCTGAACGTAGCCTTCATCGGCCAAATGTCGGCCCATCTGTGCATACATCTCCGGGTTGGTTGGCTGCCATGTGCCGAGTCCGTCGACATAGCGGTTGTACATGCAGAAGGCCGCGGCAATGAGCACAGTGTCGTGAATCTCAAGGTCCGTCGCGCCCTGTTTGCGCGCGGCCTCAACATCCACCGCAGTGACCAGCTTCCCATCCTGCTGCACCTTGCCGGCAATCGCCAGCAGAGCCTTGAGTTTGTCGCTCACTGGCGCCGCGAGATAGTTTGCCTTCACGCTATCGACAACCGAGGCATCGCCGAGATGTGCGGCAGCAGCGGCTCCGTGGCTCAATTGACAGAACTGGCAGTTGTTTCTCGAAGAGACATAGGTCGCGATGAGCTCGCGCTCGCCAGGCGAAAGGGAGCTCGGCTCATGGAGCAGGATATGGGCCAACTGGCGCATTGGCTTGGCCGTCTCAGGGCGAAAGGTGAACCCGGCGCTGATGCCGGGAAAGCCCTCGGGAAGATCGATATGTGGCATGTTTTTCTCCTTGATGGCAGGAATTGGGGATGGATGGAAATGTGGCTCAGGATAGCTCGGTTTCGGGGTCCAGCGCCGGTGCAACGTGTTTTCCGCGCAGCAGGAGCCGGCGTACGGGCAGACCGGCCAGTACCACGGTTGCTCCCAGCAGCGAAGGCCATAAGCTATGCATCAGCAGCATGATGGCAAGCAGGCCGCTTCCGGCGATGAAGACGATGGGCGCCAGCGGAAACCACCAGCGCCCAACCGACTCCGATATGCGGAAGAGCGTAGCTACAGTGAGCGCCAGAAAGACGACGGCGGAAAAAATGATGAAGGCCAGGATGCGGTCGAAAGCTCCCAGGGCCAGCACTCCCAGGGCCACGCCGGTTTGCAGCAGGACAGCGTTGGCCGGCGAACCAAAGCGGGGATGAAGGCGTGCAAAGAATGCCAGCGGACCGGTTCGATCCCCTTGGCCGTTGCTTCCGGCTTCCTCCCGTGCCAGCGCGTAAGTCACACGCGGCACAGCCATGCTCAGGACCATGAGTCCGCCAAGGACGCACAGCAGCACGCAGGCTGAGAGCACGCGCCCGCCCTGCGCTCCAAACAGCGCCTGGCCAAACTGGGCAACAAAGGCTGTATTGTTCTGAATCTGCTCCATCGGAACAACGGCCACAAAAGCAAAGCTGACCAGCAGGTACACGGCGGTGACGATGAGAACGCCCGCAGTGAAGGCGATGGGCAGATTGCGGCGCGGGTTGCTTACGTCTCCGGCAATCTTGCCTGCCTCCCACCATCCGCCGAAACAGAAGAAGGCGCTGATGGCCGCTCCGGCGATGGCGCCGATGAGCGGATCGGACCCGCTGCGGCGCAACGTAAGCGGAGCGAGGTTGGCCAGAGTGGCCTGGCCGGAAACGAGTGCCCAGCCCACCAGTCCAGCCAGCACAGGGACTTTGAGCCAATTGAGGGCAGTCATGAAGCCGCTCGAGAGGCGCGTTCCGGCAAAATTGATTGCGCCCAGCGCGAGCAGGATGAGCGCGGGCAGTGAAGCAGCCAGCCACCCCGGAAGCGGAACGAGCGACTGAACATAGGGGACCAAGCCCACGCACAGCGCAGCCGCGACGCCGGGATACATGACGACAGCGGCCATCCATCCGTAAAGAAAGGCGACGCGGCGTCCAAATCCGTGGCGCAGGTAGACGTATTCGCCGCCGGCTTGCGGAAAGCGCACGGCCAGCTCAGTAAAGCAGAGAGCGCCGGCCAGGGTAACGATCGCCATCCCGCACCAGACTGCTGCCAAAAGCGCAGGTGAACCCAACGATCGAGCCATGCCAGCCGGGGTGAGGAAGATGCCGAGGGAGATGGCCTCGCCCGTGACAACGGCCGTGGCAGCCCACACTCCCATCTGCCGGCCCATCTTCCGCCCCGGCTGTTGCCGTGCCCGCTGTTCGGTGCTCATTGTTCCGACATCCTACGCAGTCTGGCTGCAGCCATGCATCGGCCATTCGGTGGAGGTTTGTTCGAGGCTGGCTCCAAAATCTGCCGCATTCAAGGTATCGATGCATCCCGCCCCTTCGGTGTATCGTCCAATTCGTATGACAACCGTGAACTGCGCCCCGCGTCCCGCGCCTGAGGCGGAAGAGCTTTACCGCCGCTGGCTCCAGTTTCTCGACGATGAATTCGTCCGGCACAGCTCCCCGGAACGGCGGGCGGAGATTGTGCGCGACCAGCTTTACCAGCTCTATCTTGGCCGGCCGCACGGGGGAAAGCTCAACCTGACCCTCACCAGCGAGCTGCCGGGCAACATTCTTGGGCTTTCGCTGGACTCGGCCAACGTAACGCTGGAGGCGGAGTATTTTTGCGACGTCGACAGGGAACGCTATGCCCAGCGCAAGCCGCTGCTGTGGTTCTGGCAGATGTTCGACCGTTCGCCGATCGGCTTGAATCTCTGGCTCGGTGTCCGCTTCCGCTGCATGCTCGGCCGGCACATATTTGAGCACATGGGCAACAGCGTGAAGATCTTCCACGGTGTCGACCTGACCTACGGTTACAACCTGAAGATCGGCGACGGCGTGACCATCCGGCAAGGCGCGCTGTTGAACGACCGGGGAGGCATCACCATCGGTAAGAATGCGGTGATCGGGTCGTTTGCACGGATCTACTCGCACACCCACGCGGCTGACAATTTCGAGACGGTCAGGTCGGTGCCGACAGTGATCGGGGATGGTGCGCACATCGCGAGCCATGCCATCGTGCTGGGCGGGCAGACCGTTGCCTCTGGCGAAGCGATCGGCAGTTTCCCGGCAGACAAGGCCTGAGGATCGAGCCGGGCTCCCCGGAGCCTACCGCGGGGGAATCATCCCGCCAAGCGCCACATCGGACTTGGCCGCCCGGCGCAGGATTACCGCGTGTCGTAACTTATCCCACCCGGCAAGCCGCAGGGTATCTTCAACTGCGGTCCATCCCTGACCCCAAGGGCCGGGTGTCGTCCAGGCCTTGCGGGCGAATTGGCGCATCGGCATCTTCTTTACGCCGCTGGGGTGGCGCAGTTTGAAAAGATATGACCGGCCGCGATTCTCCAGTTCGACCACTTTAGCCCGGATTGATTCGATCCTGTAATCTGAGCAGCCGGTTGTTCCATTCGGGACTCAGCGCAGCATTCCACAGGTTCCCTCTCCTACTGGCCTTATCCTGAATGCATAGCCTTCCGTGTCCGATTTCGCACAAACCGTCAAGCAGCAGGCCGACATCGTCAAGGTGATCGAGGGGTATATCCGCCTGCGCAAGGCGGGGGCGTCGAATTACTCCGGACTTTGCCCGTTTCATAAGGAAAAATCGCCGTCGTTTTCTGTCCATGCGGTGCGGCAGTTCTATCACTGCTTTGGGTGCCAGGCTTCAGGAGACGTCTTCAGTTTCGTCGGCAAAATAGAGAACGTCAGCTTTCCAGAGGCGGTGCGAATTGTGGCGCAGAAATGCGGGATTCCGCTGCCCAAGCGCGAATTTTCCTCGCCCGAACAGGCCGCTGAATCCCGCCAGCGCGTCAAACTCCTGGAATTGCATGAGACGGCTACGGCCTTCTTCGAGGAGCAGTTACGCGGACCTGAGGGCGCTGTGGCGCGGGAGTACATGGCGGGGCGCGGTCTGTCGCCGGAAGGGATCAAGGCCTTCCGCATCGGTTGGGCGCCGGACAGCTTCAGCGCCCTGCGCGACCGGCTGAGCGGCATGGCGGATGACGAGACGCTGCGGGCTTCCGGCCTCTTCAGCTCCAAAGAGCAAGGGGATGGTACGCTGGGCCACATCTACGACAAGTTTCGCAAGCGGGTGATGTTTCCCATTGCCAACGAGAGCGGGCGGGTGATCGCCTTTACCGGGCGGACGCTGGAGACGGGCGAGAAGGCGGGGCCGAAGTACTTCAACTCGCCGGAGACGCCTCTGTATAGCAAGAGTTTGGTGCTGTTTAACCTGGACAAGGCGAAGACCGCCATCCGCCAGGCGGAGTTTGCGCTTCTCGTCGAGGGGCAGATGGACTGCATCTCCGTTTTTCTGCGCGGGATTCAGAACGTAATTGCCACCAGCGGGACGGCGTTTACAGAGCAACAGGTGGCGCTGTTGCGGCGGCATACTACGAATATTGTGGTCAATTTCGATCCCGACACGGCGGGCGCCAATGCGGCGGAGAAGTCCATTGCCCTGCTGACCGAGGAGGGGTTCACGATCAAGATTGTGACCCTTGACGGGGGCCTGGACCCGGACCGGTTTATTCGCGAGCGGGGCGTGGAGGCATACACGCAGGCGGTGCGCGGGGCGCGGAGACAATCCGATTACCTGATTGAGCGGGCGCGGCAGGAGTTTCCGGGCGCAAGCGCGGAACAGAAGCTAAAGGCGATGAACTACTTGCTCCCACACATCCGGCGCATGCCGGAAAGGCTGGCGCGCGACCAATTTGCGGGAGACGCTGCGCAGAAGCTTGGGATTGACTCCGCGGTGTTGCGGGAGGAGTTGCGGCAAGCGGCGCTGAAGCGGCGGGACCACATCGAAGTGAAGGCGGCGAGGCTTACCGAGGTGGAGCGGGTGCTGCTGAGGGCGCTGGCCATCACCGATCCGGAAAACGAGCTTCCGAGGAGACACGCGGTTCAGGCCGTTTCCACGCAAACAGCCTGGTTTGAGCACCTTGGGACGTTCACTGCGCTGCAGGCGCTTGCTGGGCGGCAAGCAATAGACCCTATGGACGTGGTTGAAAACCCGGCGCAGCGCGCCTTGTTGGCCGAAGTGCTGTTGGCGGAGACCAAGCCTCCTGCGGAGAGCGAGGTGCTGAGCGCCATTCAGGAGCTTCAGGAGCGGGCTATTGTGAACCGGCTGCGGGATCTGCGCACCTTGATTGCGGAGGCGGAGCGGCGGGGGGATTTCACGGAAGTTGCGCTGCTGACTCAGCAGAAACTGGATCTGGATCGGGCTCTGCGGCATTTGCATCGGGACGGGGTGTGAAACGGCGGACAGGTGCCTGGCGATGAACGGGGCGAGTGTAGGTTCGAGGTTTCCCACCCTTGCGACAGAAAAAAGTCGCAAGAATGGGGCACGGAGATTTGGTGACGGGTCGGGCGCGGGGTCATCACTCCCCAAGCGCAGCGAAAGGAAATCATGAAGCTGGAACCGAGAATCGAGCGATATCGGAACTTGGACTGGCTGTTGGCCAATAAGGTGGCCATTGCCGCTCAGATCGAAGAGGGCTTTGCGCAGGCTGAGCGGAGAGAGCTTGTGGATGCCGAGCGAGCTATCCAGATACTCCAAGATCGCCGGGTAAATCGGCGAATTGTCTGAAAACCCTACTTCGCCCTTTCCATAAGGCGTTTCCGTTACCCGTGCATCGAATCGGCGCCAAAGTGCGTCTAATGAACAGGAATTGGAACGGGTGAGAGAGAAAACTACCCGGCCCGGCAGCAGATCGGCTTGCAAGCGCCTTGACTGAAATGAAATCGGCATTGGCATTCGTGGGAGCGGCTGTGGTAATCTATTGATCTCTGTGAGGATGCGCGCCCCTCTGCCCCAACCATGAGCTCCGGCTCGCGGGCGACCCAGGCGAAACCTGAAGCGCTTGTCATCCTGTTCCGAGCAACTACCTGAGACCGCTTCTTTTTTGCGGGTGACCGCAGGTCCATCTCCATACGCGCCTTGATTTCCGCAAAAGGTATTCCACAATGGAAATCTTTTTGGGCGTGTTCGGGGTTAGGATGCGCACCGGTGCGCAATACGGTGCTGAATCTCTATTGCGAAAGAGAGTAGGAGTATTTTGGCGATTGACGACAAATTCGAACACGATATTGACAGCCTGATCGAAGTGGGCAAAGAGAAGGGCTATCTCACCTACGGCGATGTGAACGATATGCTGCCGGAAGAGATTGGCTCGGCCGACGATCTGGATGACTTGATTACAACCATTGGTACCCAGGGCATTGACCTGTTGGACAGCCCCAAGTTCGGCGCCGACAAGGACTTTGAACTGGAAGAGGGCGAAGATGTCGAACTCGACCTGACGCCTGGAACGCTGGAAAAGACAAACGACCCGGTGCGCATGTACCTCCGCGAGATGGGCACGGTTCCCCTGCTCACGCGTGAAGGCGAAGTGGAGATTGCCAAACGCATTGAGCGCGGCCAACTGCGCGTGCTCAAGGCCATTTCGCGCTCGCCGATCGTGATCCGCGAAATTGTTGCCCTGGGTGAAGACCTGAAGCGCGGCGTGCGCAATGTAAAAGAAGTGGTCATCTTCGACGAGGAAGAGCTCACCGAAGATGTGGTGCAGGCGCGCGTGAAGGCCACAGTGGCCCGCATCGATGCGCTGGTGAAGCACCAGAAGAAGATTCTCGCGCATGAAGAGAAGCAGGCTGCGCCCTCGGCCGTCAAGGTGAAGGCCTCGGGTGTGCGCCACACTCGTTGGCTCATTGCGCGCGAGAAGGTATTCATCTCGCGCATCGTCCGTGAATTGAAATACACCGCCATGGAGCGCAAGCGCCTGCTGGACAAGGTCAACAAGACCGTGGACACCATGCGCACGCTGGAGCGGCAGATTCGCTCGCTCGACCAGAAGTTCGACGCATCGAAGAGCGAGGAGTTGAAGAAGGAGTATCGCCGCCAGCAGAAGAATTGCAAAGCGGACCTGGAAAAGATCGAGGGCGACGCGGGCGTTTCCATCGCCGAGCTCAAGCGCACGCAGCGCGAGATGATCCAGGGCGACATGGACGCCGAACAGGCCAAGCGCGAGCTGATCGAAGCCAACCTGCGCCTGGTGGTTTCGATCGCCAAGAAGTACACCAACCGCGGACTGCAGTTCCTCGACCTGATTCAGGAGGGCAACATCGGCCTGATGAAGGCGGTGGACAAGTTCGAATATCGGCGCGGGTACAAGTTCTCGACGTATGCCACCTGGTGGATTCGTCAGGCGATTACGCGCGCCATTGCGGATCAGGCACGAACGATTCGTATCCCGGTGCACATGATCGAGACCATCAACAAGCTCATCCGCACCTCGCGTCAACTTGTGCAGGAGCTTGGCCGCGAGCCCTCGAGCGAAGAGATCGCGCGCCGCATGGATATTCCGGTGGCCAAGGTACGCAAGGTCCTCAAGATCGCACAGGAGCCCATCTCGCTGGAAACGCCGATTGGTGAGGAAGAAGATTCGCATCTTGGCGACTTCATCGAAGACCGCCAGGCCGTGTCTCCTTCCGAAGCGGTCATCAGCGTGAACCTGAAGGAGTACACCTCGCAGGTTCTGCGTACCCTCACGCCGCGCGAAGAGCGGGTCATCAAGATGCGCTTTGGTCTTGAAGACGGCTCTGAGCACACGCTGGAAGAAGTGGGGCAAAGCTTCCAGGTTACGCGCGAGCGTATCCGGCAGATTGAAGCCAAGGCGCTGCGCAAGCTGCGGCATCCTTCGCGGAGCCGCAAGCTGAAGGCATTCGTCGAAGGCGTCAAGGACATGTAGTTCGGGCAATTCCAGTTCGGCTGAACGTTAGCCGTTAAAGGGCCGCAGCTTTGGAAGGAGCTGCGGCTCTTTTTGTGTCTATGTGACTTCCCAATGCGTAAGAATATATACGTATGTATATATTGACTATAGACACGGTACATATATTCTTCTATAGTGAGATTCACATTGTTTTTACTAAACAGGGGGAATATCCAATGCCCGTCGCAGCCGCTCCGAAAGCTCCCGCTGTCCATGCACGCAAGGAACGCGTCCTCGTTGAATTTCCTGAGGACCTTCTCAGGCGCGCGGATGAAGCTGCCCGCGAGATGGCCAAGAATCGCAGCGAATTGATTCGAACCGCCGTCGAGCAGCTTCTGGAGGATATGGAAGCGAAGCGCTTTGAGCTGGAACTGGCCGCGGGCTACAAGGCAAATGCCCAGCTCAGCGCAGAGATTGCGGAGGAATTCATCCACGTGGACCGAGAGGGCTTCTGATGGCGGGCAAGCCTTTTCGAGGCATGGTTGTTGACGCTTCGCTCGATCCGGTAGTCGGCCACGAACAAGGCAAATCGCGGCCTTGCGTGGTTGTGCAAAACGATGTGGGCAATCGCTTTGGATCGACCACGATCATTGTGCCGCTGACCGATGCGGCGCACATCCGAACGCCGTATCCGATCTATGTGCTGGTAAAAAGAGGAGACGGAGGAACGACGAAAGATAGCTACGTTCTTTGTGACCAGATACGCTCGGTAGATCAAAGTAGATTTCGAAATGTATATGGTGCGCTTTCGCCTGAAACGATGGCGCGTATCGACAGAGCGCTGCTGGTCAGCCTGGGTTTGCCGGGAGCATCCTTCAAGCGGCCCCCTGCCGTTTAGAATTCCATTGCCCGGTGAGGCCTTGGTTGAAGTCCCTCCAGTGAAGACTTACCCCCTGGCCGCTGTTTCAATCCCCGCCCATTCCTCTGCGCTCAGCTTCAGCTCTGCGGCGGCGATGTTTTCTTCCAGATGCGTCACCTTTGAAGTGCCCGGAATCGGCAGCATCACGGGCGAGCGCTGAAGGAGCCAGGCTAACGAAAGCTGTGCGATCGAAGCATGATGGCGAGCGGCAATCCGCGCCATCGTCTGTGCCGACGGGCTTTCCGGCTTCAGCATTTTTCCGCCGGCCATGGGGTACCAGGGCAGGAAACCAATTCCCCTTCCCGCACAGTAGTTGAGAGTTTCCTCATGGCGGCGATCAGACAGACTGTATCGATTCTGGACAGTGGTTACGCTTATGAACTTATTCGCATCTTCGATTTCAGTCTGCGTGACTTCGCTCAGGCCGATGTGGCGAATCTTGCCCTGCTCCTGCATTCGCTTCAGCGCGCCCAGCGATTCTTCGAGCGGAGTCCGCGGGTCGATGCGGTGGAACTGGTAAAGATCGATGCAGTCCAGGCGGAGCCGGCGGAGACTCATTTCTACGCACTGAATGAGATACCCGGCGCGGCCAACATATTCCGTCTTCGCTGGCCCCTGACGCGTAATGCCGCCTTTGGTGGCGATGACCAGGCCGGGCTTGTAGGGATACAGTGCCTCACCGATCAGTCGCTCGGCAATCTCCGGACCGTAGGCATCGGCAGTGTCGATCAGCGTGATGCCAAGCTCGACGGCACGCTGCAGAACGCGGCGCGCTTCGGCTGGGTCGCTGGGCTCGCCCCACGCGCCGTCGCCTACCAGGCGCATGGTGCCGTAGCCAAGACGATGGACAGGTAGATCGCCGCCGATGAGGAAACTTTCGCAGGAAGACGCGGAAGGTGCTTGAATGTTCATAATCGCCCGAAACCGTCCGGATGAAGTAAGCTTCACCCATGGCAAGTGTACGTCAAGGGTCGATTTATCTGTTTCGACTAGCGGGCGTGGATCTATTTCTGCATTGGTCGTGGTTTCTGGTGGCGGCCTATCAAATCGAGAACCGCAATGGCAGGTACGGTTCCATCGCCTACAGCGTATTGGAGTATCTGGCGCTGTTTCTGATCGTGCTGACGCATGAGTTCGGCCATGCCATAGCTTGCAGGCAGGTGGGCGGGAAGGCAGACCAGATTGTGCTCTGGCCGCTGGGCGGGGTGGCGTATGTGAATCCACCGCAACGGCCGGGGGCAACGCTATGGAGCATCGCGGCTGGCCCGCTGGTGAACGTGGCGCTCTTTCCTGTGTTGCTCGCAGGTGTTATGGTGGCGCGGTCGCTGGGATGGCCGGACACGCTGCCGGATGTTTATCGGTTGCTGCGGGCGGTTCTTTACATCGATGTGGGCCTGCTGGCTTTCAACATTCTGCCCATTTACCCTCTGGATGGAGGGCAGATTCTTCGCTCGCTGCTTTGGTTCGTGTTGGGACGCGCCCGCAGCCTGATGGTTGCGACCGTTCTGGGATTTGTTGGCATCGTTGGGTTCTTCGGCCTCGCGTTGTGGTGGCGTTCCGTCTGGATTGGGGCAATTTCCGTCTTCATGCTCATGAATTGCTGGGCTGGCCTTCAGCACGCGCGGCACTTGTTGCGGATTGCGAAGCTGCCGCGGCGCCCTGGATTTGCTTGCCCCAGTTGCCGGACGGCGCCACCGATGGGCGCTTACTGGAAGTGCGGCGCATGTGGACAGGCATTCGACACTTTTGAAACCAGGGCGATTTGTCCGAACTGCGCTACACGGTTCGACCTGACCAGGTGCCTGGATTGCGGCGAACAGCATTCGATGAACGAGTGGGTGGTTGGCTCGTATGCAGGCGTGGGCACGATGAATGGCAGCTATACGGCGAAGTAGCGGCCACATGAGCCTGGGGAACCCGGTTGGCGGCCGTTGCGTATCTTGAAGAGAAGAGCAGTTAAGGAGAACCAGCCATGAGCAGCATTCCGTATCCCAACCCGCAAGCCATCTTCTATCAGCATTATGAATCTGTTCGCCGCGACGAAGTGGTTGGCATTCTGCTGGCGCTGTTCCTGGGCACCTTCGGGATTCACCACTTCTATCTGCGCCGGACTGGCCTGGGGATTCTCTATTGCTGCTTCTGCTGGACGGGGATCACGTCGATCCTTGGCTTTATCGAGTGCTTCTTCATGCCGGGGCGCGTACGTGAATTCAACGCGATTCAAGCCGCGGGGATTGCGGCGGCGCTGGGGATTCCTATCCCCGGATGGGGTCAGCCTGTGAATGTCACCGTGAATATGCCGTCGGCCGGCGTTGCGGCTTCAACCCAGCCGGGAACGCTGCTGGCCTGCGGTCGCTGTCAGCAGACTAACCCACCCGGAGCCCGGTTCTGCGCTGGATGCGGCGGAGCGTTATAGAACTGCTCTCTGACGCGGCGCACCACTTTCGAAGCGCACAGCGCACTCTGTTTACATGTTTGCCTGGCCCGAGCGCATGGACTCGTTGAACTGCGGCTTGGTGAAGTTCAAAGCTGCTTCAAGAGTGGCCTGGTACTCCGCTGCACGGGCCAGCAACGCCGGTGTGGCCGCGGCAAATTCGCCTTCCAAAGTCATTAGACCTTGGCCTGCCTCGTGGCCGGCCATGCGCAACAAATCGGCCTCGGTGGTATTCAGGTATTGCGCATCGCGGGGGTCGGCAATCCACACCGGCTTGCTTTCGCCCAGCACTCCGGAGAGCCAGTAGACCTTGCGCAGCAGATATTCCAACCGCTCCGCGTCGGTGGTCTCGGTAAAGAGAAATTTCTTTTGCCAGCGGCTGTAGTAGCGGGTGGTCACGGGGACCGGCTGGCGATTGCCGGACTTCAGGAACTCCAACTGCCCGTAATCGACCGTCTTGCGGACCGCGTTGTAGACAAAACTCTCGGCGTAGGGCTGCTCCATGGCGGGTACAATCTCAGCAAACGTGAGCGTGACCGCGGCGGCCAGCTTGGCGTGGAGATTGTGCGTGCCACCATCGGCCAAGTGCATTTCGCCGTGGACGATGTAGGTGTCCGCGCCGGAGGTCGACTGGTGGAAGGGCCACTGAAACTGACCGAAAGCAATGGGCAGGCCGCCGAGGGTCACATAGCACTCAGGCCGCGGATTGCGCAGGCGCTTGGCCTCGCCCGCAAGGTGGGCCGTCATTGTGGGCAGCAGGTCCGGCTTGTCAAATTCGAACGCCTCGCTCAGTTCCAGCCGGAGCGTGCGGCCGGCCGCTTCACCGCCCTTCAAGCCAAGCTGAAAAACTGCCGTGGGCTGTCCGTGGAAGTCACGGCCCTCGGTGACTGAGACGAGAAGCAAGCCAGCCTGTGCTGCAGCGGCTTGAACGGAAGTGACAAGGGAAGACTTCAATTCGGCGGTCATTCGGGGAACATCCTGCGTTCGAGTATCGTTGCAAGACCATTCTAAGGGACCGGACGGCCAGCCGTCGCATTTACAATGGAAAACGTGCCGTCTGAACCGTCTTCGCCGATCATTCTTGCCGAAAACCTGACCAAGGTTTACACGACAGGCCGACTCCAGGTCACCGCGGTCCACGGGGTTTCGCTCTCTGTGCAGGCGGGAGAGTTTGTGGCCATCGTGGGCCCCTCGGGTTCGGGCAAGTCCACCCTCTTTTACCTGCTTGGCGGGCTTACGCAAGCAACCACTGGGCGCGTGGTGATTGACGGCGTGGATTTTGCCACGCTCAACGACGGCGAGCGCACCCGCCTGCGCAAGCATCGCATTGGATTTGTCTTTCAGAAGTTCAACCTGCTCCCTACCCTATCGGCCATGGGAAACATCGAGATCGCATACGCTGTGAGCGGGCGGAAAGACCCCTTGGACCTGAAGTACCTCGATCACCTGAGCGAACTTCTCGCGATCAAAGGGCGTCTGGATCATCGGCCCTCGGAACTGAGCGGCGGCGAGCAGCAGCGGGTGGCCATTGCGCGCGCACTTATTACCCGTCCGGCGATTGTGCTGGCGGATGAACCGACCGGCAACCTGGACACCAAAAACTCCGACGCAGTGTTGCAAATGCTGCTCAGGTCAAACCGTGAGCTGGGCCAGACCACGCTGATGATCACGCACAATCCCGACGCTGCGGCCATTGCCAGCCGTATCTTATACATGCGGGACGGGGAGATTGTGCGGGAAGAAAAGGGCGCGGCCCCGGATTTGGCGCTCTCGGGGTCAAACGCTGCGGCCTCTGCGAGTTGACCTCGTTGGTTTGACCTGGTTTGGGGCGCCCGGTATACTCAATACTGCAACAAGCGGGAGTAGCTCAGTGGTAGAGCATCGCCTTGCCAAGGCGAGGGTCGCGAGTTCAAATCTCGTCTCCCGCTCCATTCCGCCCTCCGGCGCCAGCCG
>Ga0302275_10000673_pt1 | contig 38356 bp, 26 predicted proteins | sample III_Bog_N2_2_FD_200229 | JGI IMG/M metagenome (GOLD analysis project Ga0302275, IMG submission 200229) | Peat permafrost microbial communities from Stordalen Mire near Abisko, Sweden - III_Bog_N2_2 | ecosystem: Environmental > Terrestrial > Soil > Wetlands > Peat | place: Sweden: Abisko... | reverse complement strand
TCCTGTGCTCTCTCGAATGGGATACTTTCGACATCGAGCGGGCGCCGGGCCTGCCGACGCGGCCCCGGCGATCGTGACCTACCATGGGGTTTTCCCGCGCGACTACGAGATTAAGAACAGAGCCCTTGATGGGAATCTGGTTTACGGCTTGTCTCTGCGGCGGCAACTGCAGCTTCTCACGAACGACTATCATGTGATCGCGCCGTCCGATTTTCTGCGATGGCTGGAGGCGAAAATATCCTTGCCGCCGCGCTCGGTCTTACTGACTTGCGACGACGCACTGCAGAATACTTTGACGGAGATGCTTCCCATCCTGCAGGAGTTCAAGGTCTCTTGCCTTTTCTTTGCCACGGGCGCGTCGGCTGGCGAAGGATCGTCCATGCTCTGGTACGAAGAGCTCTATCGCATGCTTTTGCAGGCACCGCGGCCCATCCGTCTCGTCATCCCAGATTGCCAGTTGGAACTTGGCCCCGTCGCACACGAACAGCTACACGGCTGCTGGTGGAATCTGGTCGAACGCTTCTCGCAGTTTGAGCGCGCCGCGCGCCGCAGCTTGCTCGACGAGGTAAGAAGTCAAGTTGGCCTGACGCCGGACTGGGCTGAACGATTTGATCGCAACGCGGCAACCTCGTCCCGATTTCTGATGCTGAATCGCAAAGGGCTGCGCCAGTTGGCCGCCGCTGGCATGGAAATCGGAGCGCATTCGATGTCGCACCCAATTTTGTCGAGAGCCGGTGAAGATATAGCGTGGCAGGAGATCTCCGAAAGCAAACTCGTATTGGAAGAGGCGCTGGGGAAGTCCGTATGGGCGTTTGGATATCCTTTCGGCAACGCCGCGACGGTTAGCTCGCGCGACGTAGGATTGGCCGAGCGAGCGGGTTTCCGTTGTGCCTTTCTGAACGTAGGAGGAGGGTTCGGCGCGAAGGTCAGGGTGAGCCATAACAGTCGTTTCGCTTTCCCTCGTGTGCACGTAACCGCCGACATGACTGTCCCAGAATTCGAGGCGCATCTGTCCGGTTTCTACCGTTGGATACGAGAGAGAACGACAGGTGTCGATGAGACCGCCTTTCTGAAAACGTAGGAGTTTTCGAGATTCCAGAAGCTAACCAACCCTGCGAAGGACGTTTCAATCTGTGTACGTGGTTGAGCTGGCCATTCTTCCTCAGGTGTTTCGTCAGCTATACTGTCGAGCACAAGCACTTATCCGAAAAAACAGAGCTTCTGCGCCAGCGATCGTTCGAACGAAGCAGTGGACGCGCAGTTTGGCAGAGGCGATTGTTTTGCAGGGCGTGCCGCACCGGCGACGGTACAAGTGTCGCAAGGTCGATTCGTGGCATAGGCCACGGAAGCAGTTGCGCCCGGGAGTTCAATTTTTTTCGGCTTCTAAGGAACACGAATGGTGAATTGGTCGCAGGAATCGATACTTGTAACCGGCGGGACGGGATCGTTTGGCAAGAAATTCGTCGAAATCATGCTGCGCGATTACCAGCCCCAAAGACTGGTTATCTTCAGCCGCGACGAACTTAAGCAGCATGAAATGAGGGGTTCCGGGTTCGACCATCCCAGCTTGCGCTATTTTATTGGCGATGTCCGCGATGTGGAACGCCTGAAGCGTGCTCTGTCGGGTGTTACGGTGGTGGTGCACGCGGCTGCGCTAAAGCAAGTCCCAGCTTGCGAATACAATCCTTTCGAAGCGATTCAAACGAACATTATGGGCGGACGTAACGTCATCGACGCCGCCATCGATCAAGGGGTGCGCCGGATTCTGGCGCTGAGCACGGACAAAGCGGTCAATCCCATCAATCTCTACGGCGCGACGAAACTGTGCGCCGAAAAAGTTTTTGTGCAGGCCAATGCCTATTCCGGCGCGAAAGATACACGCTTCAGTTGTGCGCGCTATGGCAATGTAGTTGGGAGTCGCGGCAGCGTCATTCCGGTTTTTCTCGAGCAAAGGCGGCGGGGCAAAATCACACTTACGGATTCGCGAATGACTCGCTTCTGGCTGACGCTCGACCAAGGGGTGAGGTTCGTGATCCGTTGCATCGAACAAATGCACGGAGGCGAGATATTTGTTCCGAAAATTCCCAGTATGCGGTTGTTAGACCTCGCCGAGACTGTAGCTCCGGGATGCCAGATCGAACACATCGGAATTCGTCCGGGAGAGAAATTGCACGAAGTGCTTCTCTCCGAAGATGAGTCGCGCCAAACTCTGGAGACGGATGACATGTACATAATCCAGCCTGCGCATCCCTGGTGGAAATCCGAAAATTGGGTGGATGCGAAGCCGCTTCCAGAGGGCTTTCGCTATTCGAGCGACAGCAACGATCGCTGGCTGACGCGGCGCGAATTAGAAGAGTTGGTCACACCCGAAACCAGCGCTCCCGAGGCGGTTCCCGCTTCCGCATAGCATGGATGTCCGAGCATGAAATCCGCAGCCACGAATTTAGAAACACTTGCTCTTTACGGCGGTGTGCCGGTGCGCGAAAAGTTGCTGCCCTACGGTCGCCAAAGTCTCGACGAAGCGGACATCCAGTCTGTGGTCGAAGTGCTTAAGTCGGACTGGTTAACCACAGGGCCGAAGGTTGACGAATTCGAGGAGCGCTTTGCCGCACGGGTTGGAGCGCGTTACGCCGTCAGCTTCAGTTCGGGTACGGCTGCTTTGCACGGAGCGGCGTTCGCCGCCGCCCTCGGCCCGGGCGATGAAGCGATCACCACACCGATGACATTCTGCGCGACCGCGAATTGCGTTCTATATCAGGGTGCTACGCCGGTTTTCGCCGATGTCTCGCCCGATACTTTGAATCTCGATCCGAAAGAAGTTTCCAGAAAGCTCTCGGCTCGGAACTCGACGAAATCGGCCCGAGTAAGAGCAATCATCGCCGTCGACTATGCTGGACATCCGGCCGCTCTCGACGAATTGAGCCAACTAGCGAGATCCCAAGGCGCTCTGCTGATAGAAGATGCCTGCCACGCTCTGGGAGCGGAATTTCACAAGAAACGCGTGGGCAGCATCGCCGACATGTCGGTGTTCAGCTTTCATCCTGTCAAACATCTGACCACTGGAGAAGGCGGCATGGTGGTTACCAGCGATCCACGTCTCGCCGAAACTCTCCGCCGCTTTCGAAATCACGGCATCAGCAGTGAGGCGCGTCAGCGTCAGGAAGCGGGGCAATGGTTCTATGAGATGGTCCTGCTCGGCTTCAACTACCGGCTGACTGATATCGCATGCGCGCTCGGCCTCTCGCAACTTGACAAACTGGACGCGAACCTGACTCGCCGCCGCGAAATAGCCGCGCAATATACCGCTGCCTTCAAACCGCTGGATGCAGTTATCGTGCCGGTTGTCCGCGAAGGGGTGAATCCCGCATGGCACCTCTATCCCATACGATTGCAACTGGATAGATTGGCAGGCACGCGTGCTGAAATTTTTAGTGCCCTGCGCGCCGAGAATATTGGGGTCAACGTTCACTACGTCCCGGTCCATCGCCATCCCTACTATCGCGACCGTTTCCCGGATGGCGGAGGTTATCCGGTCGCCGAAGACGCCTACGAGCGCCTGATCAGCCTACCGATGTTCCACTCGATGACCGAGCAGGATGTCGAGGATGTGATTCACGCGCTGAAGAAGGTCTTGCGCCACTACGAAATTACAAATCACGAGAAAGGCGAGCTTTCCCCTGTGCTCGAGGCGGGGCAAGCAGAATAATCTCATGTCCAGTACCGCCGACTGGGTAGACTATCGGACATTGGTGGTCGGGTGCGGTTCGATTGGCCGCCGGCACGCGAGAAATCTGAAAGCGCTCGGCGTCCGTAAGATCGGTTTCTGCGATGTCAGCCCGCAATCGCTAAAGGAGTGCCAGGAAGAGTTTTGTGGTGAAACATTCGCCGACTGCGCGGACGCATTGCGAATATTCGCGCCCGACATCGTACTGATCTGCACGCCACCCGTCTTCCACGTCGAGAACGCGCTCGCCGCGCTCAAAGCTCGCGCTCACGTTTTTATCGAGAAGCCGCTTTCGCACGAGTCGAGCGGAATTCAAGTCCTCATTGCCGAAGCCCGCCGGCGCGACCGGAATGTGCAGATCGGGTACAACATGCGTTTTCACCCTGGTTTGCAGATCCTGAAAGACGTGGTCGACTCGGGAAAGATTGGCCGCGTGCTTTGGCTAAACGTCGAAGCGGGACAGTATCTTCCCGACTGGCGTCCCTGGCAGCACTATCGCGAAAGCTATAGCGGACGGCAGGAATTGGGCGGCGGCATCATTCTCGATGGGTCCCACGAACTCGATTACATCTGCTGGCTGCTTGGTCGCCCGACGGAAGTGACTTGCCGTGCTGAGCACCTTAGCAACCTTGAAGTGGATGTAGAAGATTCAGCTTGGATCTACCTGAGTTTTCCCGAGCGGCGCCGCGCAGAACTGCATTTGGATTTTGTGCAGCGCGCCTATACTCGTACATGCAAAGTGGTGGGTGAGATGGGGACAGCGCTCTGGGACTTCGGTGTCCAGGAAGTGCGCTGGTACTCTGCTGAGCAAGAAGTGTGGACGAGCATCCCCTATGCGTTCGAAGCGAACGATATGTACGTGGCGGAGATGCTGCATTTTCTCGAATCTCTGGGCAGTCGAACCGGTCCCATGGTGGATCTGGAGCAAAGCCGCGACGTCATACGGGTGGTTGAAGCGGCCAAACGCTCCTCCGAAACAGGGACACCGCAAGCACTGAACTGGACCAGCGAACCGAGCGAGGGACCGGTTGTCGCAATCATTCAGGCGCGCATGGGATCGCGCCGCCTGCCCGGAAAGAGCCTGGCGGAAATCGAAGGCCGTCCTATGTTGTGGCACGTCATTCAACGGGTGAAGCAGGCGACTTTGGTCGACCGCGTGGTAGTGGCCACCTCTGATTCTGCGGCGGATGACGCCATTGAAAAGATGTGTATTGCAGAGGGGATTCAATGTCACCGGGGCAGCGAGACCGACGTGCTCGATCGTTTCTATCATGCTGCGCGCGACGAGAAAGCTGCCCAAATTCTTCGTATCACGGCCGATTGTCCCTTAATTGACCCGGTGGTTATTGATCGCGTGATACGCCGTTTTCAGGTCGGCGACGTGGATTATGCGTCGAACGCGATGGTGCGCAGTTATCCCGACGGACTCGACACAGAAATTTTTTCCTTCACGGCGCTGGAGCGAGCCTGGCACGAGGCCAGTAAGGTATCAGAGCGCGAGCACGTCACTCCCTATCTGCGCTCCCAGAAATTTCGCACGGCTAACGTGGAAAACGATTCGCAGTTGCAATACCAGCATTTTCGCTGGACCGTGGATGAAACTGAAGATTTGGAATTTATTCGCGCGGTCTACAAATCTTTTCGTGGCAAAGAGAGTTTCGGAATGAAGGAAGTTTTCGAGTTAATCGAGCAGACTCCGGGTTTGGCAAAACTGAACTCAGAGATTGTCTCGAATCACGGCTACTATAAAAGCCTCTTTGCGGATGCGCGTCCGGCCGCCGCGCCCGCCCGACCGCTCGATCAATCGAAAGCCTGGTTCGAGCGAGCGCGGAGAGTCATTCCTGGCTGCTCGCAAACGTTCAGTAAGGGCTCGAATCAACACGTCCGCGGCGTGGCGCCCGTCTTCCTCGCCAAGGGGCAGGGCTGCCTCGTTTGGGATGTCGATGGCAACGAATATATCGATTACATTCAGGGGCTGTTGCCGAACATTCTCGGCTACGCCCACGCGGGCGTGAATGCGGCGGTCACTCGCCAACTGGCACAAGGGCACAGTTTCTCGTTACCCCATCCGCTGGAAGTCGAACTCGCCGAGCGCTTGAGCGGGCTCATCCCGTGCGCCGAACGGGTGCGTTTCGGGAAAAACGGCTCCGATGCGACCTCTGGCGCGGTTCGCGCCGCTCGCGCTCTGACGGGACGCGATCGCATTGCTTGCTGCGGCTATCACGGATGGCAGGACTGGTTCATTGGCAGCACGACGCGAAACGCGGGAGTGCCCGAAGCGGTGCGGGCGCTAACCCATCCCTTCGTTTATAACGATCTGGAATCCCTGCGCAAGCTTTTGTCCGCGCATCGCGGAGAGTTCGCCGCGGTGATTATGGAGCCCGTAAATTTCTGGCCTCCCGCGGCGGGCTTTCTCGAAGGTGTGAAGGAGATGGCGCGGGAGCACGGCGCATTGCTGATCTTCGACGAGATTTGCTGCGGTTTTCACTTTGGCCTTGGTGGTGCGCAGAAGAAATTTGGAGTGACTCCCGACCTTGCTTGTTTTGGCAAGGCAATGGGCAATGGTTTTCCAATCGCCTGTGTGGTGGGGCGAGCGGATGTGATGAAAGTCTTCGAAGAAATTTTTTTCAGCTTTACGTTCGGTGGAGAGGTGGCGTCGATGGCCGCCGCCATGGCCGTGCTCGATGTCCTCGAAACGACCGATGCGCTGGCCCGCATGGACGCCAATGGGCGCGTTCTGCAAGAAGGATTGAACGCGCTGGCCAAAGAGGCGGGATTGGAAGATCGTATTAAGTGCATCGGGTATCCCTTTTGGTCGTTGATCCGATTTCTAGACGAAGCCGGTAAAGACAGTCTTCTTGTGCGAAGCCTGTTTACGCAGGAATGCGTGAAGCGCGGAGTATTGCTTCTGGCAACCCACAATATGACAGCCGCCCACGACCCGCTTGCGGTTGAGCAAACGCTGAAAATCTATGCCGAGGTTTGCAAGACGTTGGCAGTATGGTTGAGCGACACGCGGCCGGAACAGTTTCTCGAGGGCGACATGATCCAGGCAGTTTTTAAGGTTCGTTGAGTTAGGACGCTGGGAAAACAAGCAGACCGACAGTTCGTACCGGTAGTCCATATTGGTAATCACTATTCGAACATTGCATTAGCTCAAGCTCAGTAGCCGGGAGAATAACCAAAACAATGAAACGTGGCGCCCTTTTAGTTCGGGCTGATTCCACTGTCGCGTCCGGTACTGGACACGTGATGCGTTGCCTCGCGCTCGCTCAGGCTTGGCAGCGCGGAGGCGGGAATGTGATCTTCGCCATGTCCCGATGTGCACTCTCCCTTCGAGAACGGCTTCATCGCGAACGCATAGAAGTGGTTGACATCGAAGCCGAACCCGGCAGCGATGACGACTTGCGCAAGACCGTCGTAGCTGTCGATTTGCACCTTGCCCATGCCGAATGGATCGTCGTAGACGGCTATCATTTTCGTCCAAAATATTTGTCGGAGCTGCAGAAAAACAATCGTATCTTGCTCATCGACGATAATGCTGAACTTGACTTCTATCCCGCCGACCTGGTGTTGAATCAAAATCCGCATGCGCGTCCCGAAATGTATGCCAACCGAGAGTCTCGGACTCGCATGCTTCTTGGCCCGCGCTATGCGCTCCTTCGTAATGAGTTCGCCGTTTGTCGCAATTGGAATCGAAGAGTACCAACCCGAGCTTCGAAAGCGTTACTTACCGTCGGGGGCAGCGATCCCAAGAATCTGACGCCACGTATTCTTTCTGCTTTAGCCACTTTGCCCGTAGAAGAATTGCAGATTCGCGTTGTGGTAGGTGGCAGCGCCGAAAACTTGAAAGCTGTGGAAGCCGCCGCTGCGGAAAATAATGATGGACGGATTGAAGTACTCTCAAATGTTTCCAACATGGCGGAGTTGATGACATGGGCCGACCTTGCCGTAGCCGGAGCTGGCACGACCTGCTGGGAGATGTGCCTGCTCGGCCTGCCGGCAGTCTTGATTGTCGTTGCGGAGAACCAGCGGCGGCTCGCTGAATATCTCTCAACGATCGGGGCAGCCGTCGCTTGCGATGCGGAATCCCTGGATATCGCCTCGCTGCAGCAACTCACCTGCGAACTATTGGCCAATCAAGACCGCCGACGCGAAATGTCCCAAGCGGGCCGGCAACTTGTGGATGGCCTGGGTCGCGAGCGTGTCGATGCGGCGCTGTTCAATCGGGAATTGCATCTTCGCCTGGCACAAGCCGCCGATTGCGAATTGGTGTTCGAGTGGGCAAGGGATCCAATCGCGCGCGCCGCATCTTTCCATTCCTCGGAGATTTCGTCGGAAGAGCATGCCAGATGGTTTGCAGATAAGCTGCAAGACTTAAATTCGCCAATCTACATTGGCGAGAACTCTGACGGCGAGCCCGTAGGCCTCGTGCGATTTCAGATAAAGAACGACACGGCTGTTCTCTCAGTCAACGTCGCGCAGGCATATCGCGGCGAGGGGTGGGGCCGGCAACTGGTCCAGTTCGGGACCTCCGCCTTGTTTCGAGCACGCTCCGTCTGTCGCATTCATGCCTTCGTTAAGCCGGGCAATCAAGCCTCCGTTCGGCTGTTTGAAGCCAGCGGATTCCAGCGCGCCGCTCCTCAACAAGTCGCCGGACAAGATGCATTCCTCTTTATCTTAGAGGGCAACGTCTTGGAGAGAGAAGTCATGGAGAACGAAATCTTGGCGAGCAAAGGCTTGGAGAACGAAAAACTAAGTCATGCCGAATGAGAAAATCTCGACGGAGATTAGTATTGCCGGCCGCCGCATCGGCCCCGATTCCCCCGTCTACGTAATTGCCGAACTTTCCGCTAACCACAATCAGAATTTCGATCAGGCGGTCCAGATTCTGCATGCTGCCAAGGACGCTCGCGCCGACGCCGTGAAGCTTCAGACTTACACGGCAGATACAATCACAATGAACAGCGATAACGAGTGTTTTCGAATCCGCGGCGGTACTCTGTGGGACGGACGCACACTTCACGATCTCTATCAGGAAGCCTATACGCCGTGGGAATGGCAGCCCAAACTCAAAGCGATCGCTAACGAACTGGGGATGCACTTATTCTCCAGCGCCTTCGACGACAGCGCGGTTGATTTCCTGGAGGCGATGAATGTCCCGGTCCACAAAGTCGCCTCGTTCGAGCTGGTCGACATAGGGTTGATCCGGAAAATGGCGCGTACCAAGAAGCCGCTGATCATGTCGACCGGAATGGCCACTGAAGAGGAAATCATCGAAGCCGTCGACGCAGCGCGAGGCGCAGGCGCCGCCGAAATCGCGTTGCTGAAATGCACCAGCGCCTACCCCGCTTCCCCGCAAGAGGCGAATCTGGCTACGATTCCTGCTCTTGCACGTCGTTTCGATTGTCCGGCCGGCCTCTCGGATCACACTCAAGGAGTCGCCGTGCCGGTTGCCGCGGTGGCCCTCGGCGCGAACATCATCGAGAAGCATCTTTGCCTTCGTCGCGGCGATGGCGGCCCTGACGCGGCCTTCTCGCTCGAACCCGATGAATTCAAGTCCATGGTCGAGGCGGTACGGATCGCGGAGCAAGCTCTGGGCAAGGTGCAATTTAGCGCTGGGCCAGGGGAGATGAATAGCCGAAAGTTTCGGCGCTCGCTCTTCGTGGTCGAAGATGTAAAAAAGGGCGAGACATTTACCAGCGAGAATGTTCGCTCGATTCGCCCTGCCGACGGATTGCATCCGCGTCACCTTTCGGAGGTTCTCGGCAAACGCGCCAATCGCGACGTGAAGCGGGGAACTCCCCTTAACTGGACGTTTGTCGTTCGCGAATAGGGCGAAAGGTTTTCGACCCCGCCCACGGACTTCACCTTGCGCACAGAACCGATTCGAGGTCCTCCGCGCGGATGACGGTCCGCAAACTTTGGCGTGTCTCTTCTGTAATCGAGATCCGTTCCACGAGTTGCGGAATCTTGCGAATTCCCTCCGGTGAATGCAGTTGATATCCAGCATGGAATTTGGCGTATTGTTTCCCGTAGTCGTACCACGAAACGTCCAGCCAACTGCATAGAAAACAGGGAACGCCATGCGTCGTGCTCTCGACGGCCACGCTGGATTCCACTGTGACGCTGCACCACGCTCGTTCGAATAGGTCCGGTGTCATCGGTCCTTCTCGAAGCTGCACGAGATTTCGTTGTTCCGCGGTTAAAACCTTATCGACGATCGCCTTCCGCTCCCGGCCACTCTCAAAAGGATGCAGCTTAATCACCACCTTGCGATTCGTTCGTCGCGCCAGCGAACACAACTCGGGCAAAACTTCTGCATAAAAGACATGGGTGCGTCCGGGCAAGAGTTCGTAGGCCTCGGAGTAAAGCACGATCCAGTCCTTCGTGATCTGACCCGGCTTTGCCTCGGATCCATGAGCATCCAGCGGTGCTCCCACAATGACTTTTTCCCGCGCGAGCCCGCACCACTCTACGCTGTAGTCCCGAGCCATCTGACCTCGCAGGAGATATTTGTCGGATGCCGCTCGTCGGATGGCGAAACTCATGTTTAATGCTCCATGATCGCAAAACACGGTCGGCACTTTCGCCGCTGACGCCAGTAAAATCGGCAACCGTGTCGTCGGATTATTCTCGTCCGCCGAAAGCACAGCCGTGACTGGCTCGAGCGCCAGAACATTCCGCCAGGCGTCGCGAACTCGCAAGATGCGCTTCAGAAATTCGGCAAAACCATCGAAGACCTTAAGCTCTCGAGCCACGCTGAAGATAGCGCTCGGCTCGAGCACAAGTCTCTCGACATCGCGCCACCGCATCAGCAACTGCGCAAACTCAGCATCCCGAACACGTGAACGGCCCGGAGCGTAAGCCGCCAACTGCCGTACATTAACGTTGGCGGGCGGTTCGGGTAGCAGACCGTTACGGCGCGTCACGACCAGCAAGAACTGCCGGTGCGGCAGCATTCTGGCGTACGCGATCTGCGATCGAGAGACATTTCCATAAGCCGACGGCAGCAGGGTAACGGAACTCGAAGCCGCTGATTGCGACCGTGCAAAATGCCGTCGAACCCGGTAATCCAAGTCCCACTTGTCGAAACAGATTTCGATGATTTGTGCTGGCCGCAGCGTAACCGCTGCCCTTAGATACCGTCGAGAGATTTCTTGAATTGCGCGTGGCCGCCGCTCGGGCAAGAAGCTTTTGATCTCGCTCGATTTTCCCGCTCGCCTCAAAAGAAGCGAGAGTGCCTTGCGCAAGAAGCCTGGACGCGTGGCGAAGATCTCCGCTTTTGCGGGTATGTGTTCCACCAGCGCAGACAAAAGAAGAAGTTGTTCCGCCGGTTCGTATAGATTCGGGGAAAAAAGATCCCACCAGTCGACCGCTTGTGAATCAACCAACTGGCCAAGACCTAGAGCCAACAGTTGGCGAATACGATCGCGATGTTGCGCATGGTCGAGGAGGTCATACATGCTGAACACCCGAAATCCCAATCGCTGGGTTTGCTCAGCGTACCAATGGCGTCCCGACCACCCTAAATCGACTGCGAAATCCCATCGGATTCCCGCCCATGTTCCCACGTCAATCGAATCGTCGGGATGCACCAGCAGAATTTTCATGAAATAAGAATGAAATAAAATAATGAACGGCAGCAGTACCGAATCCCAGCCATTGTCTACTGCCACGAGCGCGCAATGCGCTATGATAATCGATTGCTGGGACACGAATCAGCGCCGCCCTCTGGAAGAACCGAGTGACACACACTCCAGTCTGCCCCTCTGCGGTAACCGCAGCTTTGCGCTCGGCCGGCGTCACACGTGGCACGGTTGCATTAATTCATCCGGATGCAATTGTTGCAGCTCAGTTTGATGTACCTTCGAATGCCGCGTCGCGCGTTCTTTCAAACGAGCGGAGGTTGGATCTTCTCATCGAGGCCATGCAATCGGCTGTCGGCCCCGACGGCACGCTCCTGATTCCAACTTTCAGTTACAGTTTCCCCAAGGGAGAGCCCTTCGACGTTCGCAACACCCCAAGCGCCGTCGGCATGGTTAGCGAACGGCTTCGCAAGCTGCCCGGTGTTCGTCGTACCTTGGATCCGATTTTCAGTTTTGCCTGCTGGGGGCGGCTTGCCGAAGAACTGTGTGCTCTCCCTGTAAAGGAATGCTTCGGCTCAGACTCGGTCTTCGCCGTCTTGCATCGCGTCAACGCCCTTCTCGTCGACCTCGGCTGTTCCATGAGTCGCGGAGGAACGTTCGTTCATTATGTAGAAACCGCACACGGGGTTGACTATCGCTACAACAAGACTTTTAATGGCACGATTATCTCCGCCGATGGTAATGCTCGACCTTTGTCGGTCATCTACAATGTCCGCGACCTTTCCCGTCGCTCCGAAGCAGATCTCGCTCGCCTGCAGAACCGCCTCGCGGACGAGGGGAAATCCAAAACCGTCACGGTTGGCCGATTCCGAATCATGGCCGTCACCGCCAAGGATGTCTTCGACACTGCATGGAGGATGTTAGACGAGGATCCCATCTCCCTGATCGCCGAAGGAGCACGTCAATAATTTCAACTAAAATCTTAAGAAAAATTAAACTGATGCGAACAAACGCACACAAGAATCAGGCTTCGCCCGCAGGAGAATCCCATTGAATGTCGGCGATCAAATGTACGGATGGGCCCGCGACCTCTTTCCCCTCTGTCGCAGTCTAACCGGCAACGGCGTCCGTCAAACGCTGGCCTACTTTCAGAAACTTCTGCCTGGATTGCAAACTCATGAAGTTCCCTCCGGAACCAAAGTGTTTGACTGGACAGTTCCGGACGAGTGGAATATCCGCGACGCCTACATCGCCAACGAGTCCGGTACCCGCGTAGTCGATTTTCGCGAGAACAACCTTCATGTGGTCGGCTACTCGGTGCCTGTTTCGGCGGAAATGACACTGGACGAACTACAGCCCCATCTCCATTCCTTGCCCGCGCAGCCCGAAGCGATACCTTACATTACTTCGTACTACGAAAAACGTTGGGGTTTCTGTCTGACTCAGAAAGTGCGCGAAAAGTTGCGCCCACAAAGATATCGAGTCGTCATCGATAGCACTCTCGCACCCGGATCCCTGACGTATGGCGAACTCATCTTACCGGGAGCCGATCAACGCGAAGTTCTTTTATCGACCTATGTCTGCCATCCCTCGATGGCGAACAATGAACTCTCGGGTCCCGTCGTAACTGTCGCGCTCGGTCGGTGGCTGCAGTCTTTGCCGCAGAGACGTTACACGTACAGAATGGTCTTCGTGCCCGAAACGATTGGCTCAATCACCTACTTGAGCCAGCATCTGGAAGAGATGAAGCGCAAAACCATCGCAGGCTATGTTGTCACGTGCGTGGGTGACGATCGCGGCTACTCTTTCCTCGAATCGCGCACTAGAAATACGCTGGCTGATTCAATCACAAAGCACGTCGTGAAACATCACTATCGCGACTGCGCCAACTACAGCTTCTTGGAGCGTGGCAGCGACGAACGCCAATATGGCAGCCCCGGAGTCGATCTTCCCGTCGTCTCTCTCATGCGATCCAAGTACGGCACCTATCCCGAATACCATACTTCGCTCGACAACCTTGATTTAATCTCCCCTGCAGGATTATCCGGAGCCTTCGGGGCTTTGCAGCGGTGCATCGGTCTGATCGAAGCGAACGCCACTTATCGCGCGACCTGCCTTGGCGAGCCTCAACTCGGCAAGCGCGGTTTGTACCCAACCCTCAGCCAGCGCGGTGGGGCTGATTCGATACAGACAATGTTGAACATCCTGGCCTATGCCGACGGTACTTTGGATCTAATTTCCCTGGCCGAGCGTATCGGGGTGGCAGCCGAAGATTGCATTCCGGTTATCACGCGACTTTTGCGAGAGGGGTTGCTCGAAGAGGTTGGCTGAAAGCCTTACGCCTGCGAGGTGGGTGCCCATGCCGAATACGAAGAAGACTTTTTCCAAGCCCAAGGCGAACAACGCCGGTACACTGCGATCCGACAAGGAGCAGACGTTCGCCGCCAGAATGGAACGCTGCATCGCCGACAGTCCCTTTTCCAACCTCGAGCGTCTGCAGAATTTCCCTCTCTATACGCCACGCCAGGATTTGACAAATTTTCTGGTTCGCTACGAAATCTTCAAACGCGTGCTCAATGTCCAAGGCTCTATCATCGAATGCGGAGTCCTCCGGGGCGCCGGACTCATGGGATGGGCGCAGTTCAGCGCCATCTTCGAACCGACCAATCATCAGCGGAGAGTGGTCGGCTTTGACACGTTCAGCGGCTTTCCGAAACTCGCCCGGCAAGATCAATCCAGTGAGTCCTCTGAAGCCCGCCCCGGCGGTCTCTCCGTCGATTCCTACGCTCACTTGCTGCAATGCACCGAACTCTACGACTTGAATCGCTTCGTCGGACATGTTCCCAAAGTTGAATTGGTTCGTGGTGACGCGACGAAAACCATCCCCGTATATCTGGAGGAAAATCCGCAGCTGATTGTGAGTCTCCTTTACCTCGATTTCGATATCTATGAACCGACCGTTGCTGCGCTGAAACACTTCGTTCCGCGGATGCCCAAGGGCGCCGTAATCGCCTTCGACGAACTCAATCTCAAAGACTGGAAGGGAGAATCTGTCGCCGTCCTCGAATCCCTCAACCTTCGCGAATTTCGCATCGAGCGCTGCTCTTTCGGATCAGTGATCTCCTTCGCCCAGATCGATTAGAGCGTGTAGTAGGATGAAATTTCCCCAGACTTTTTCGGCTGACGGTTGGTGCGAAAGGCAAGGGCTATTGTGAACATCTCCGACACAGCCGAGACCGCGCAGACGTCGCCTGCCAGCGAACATGAAGCGCACTTTCGGCGTGAGATGGGTCAGATCTCCCGTCACTCTGCCGTTTTTTTTGCGGGAACTCTGTTTACAGCGGCCGCCGGATACCTGTTCAAAATCTATCTGGCACGCGTCTTAGGGGCAGGCGCTCTAGGCCTGTTCACGCTCGGCATGACCCTGGTCGGTTTCTTCGGACTCTTCAACGGACTAGGTCTGCCCCAAGCTGCGGTACGTTTCGTCGCGGCTTATTCGGCAACGGAGCAGTGGTCACGGCTGCATGGTTTTCTCCGCCGCGCTTTTTTGTTGCTGGGTCTTGGCAACATTGTTCTGGCCGGAGTGTTGCTGGTCCTAGGGCCGATTTTAGCGCGGCGAATGTATCATGCCCCCGATCTCATTCCCTATCTTCCTCTCTTCGCCGGAATTCTGATTCTCGGCGCTTTCACCTCGTTGCTTGGCCAGGTGCTCGCCGGATACAAAGACGTCGCACTGCGTACCGTAATTACGAATTTTATCGGCAGCCCGTTGAATATCGTCTTCGGCGTGATTCTGCTCACTTTGGGTTTTGGACTTCGCGGATACCTCGCAGCACAACTAGCTAGCGCAGCAGTCGTCCTGCTGATGCTTTTGGCAGCTGCCTGGCGGCTTACTCCGAAGCAGGCGAGACGAGCTTTTGACACTGCGACTCCGATGGAGCGCGAAGTGTTTTGGTTTTCCGCTGCAGTTTTCGGCGTTAGCTTTCTTGAATTCGTGCTCGGCCAAGCGGACAAGATTCTGCTTGGGGCGTTTCTCGATGTCCGCCAGGTCGGCATTTATTCCGTCGCCGCCGCTCTCGTCGTTTTCGTTCCCGTAGCGCTGCAGTCCGTGAACCAGATATTTTCTCCCACCATCGCGGATCTTCACGCGCGCGGTGAGCGCATACTTCTCGGCCGCCTCTTCCAGACTTTAACCAAGTGGATTCTCGGATTCACCCTGCCTTTGGCATTCGTGATGATTCTCTTTTCGAGACCGCTGATGCGTCTTTTTGGTCCGGCGTTTGAGGCCGGGTGGCTTGTCTTAACCCTCGGCGCTCTCGGTCAACTGGTCAACGCCGGTACGGGTTCGGTCGGCTACTTGCTGCTCATGTCGGGCAACCAGGCCAGGCTGATTCGGGTGCAGGTGTTGATGGCGATCTTCATGGTGGGCGCAACATTCGTCCTGATCCGGCCCTTTGGAATGGCCGGAGTTGCGCTGGCCTCTGCCCTAACCAATGTTTTCAATAATTACCTGTGCCTGCGGCAGGTTCGCGCCGCTTTGCAACTGTCTCCTTACAACCGCACCTATCTTCGCTTGCTTGCTCCTGCGGCGGTGAGCCTGGCGTTAACGGAAGCATTGCGCATCGTGGTTCGCTACTACAGCCTCCACCCCGATTGGCTCTGGATTGTCGTCGCGCTCGGGATTTCCTATGCTTCGTTTTCCGGGCTAGCTTTACTCGCCGGAATAGACAATGACGATAAAATGATCGTGGACGCGGTTCGCGGACGTGTTCTAGGCGCATTGGGAAGGATGCCGTCGCGCACTTAGTCTGATTTCTGCAATGTCCGACAAGTCAAATATTCCGCGCCGCCCGATTACTTTGCCCGAAGAGCTGTGCGCCTCGGCTGAGCAGCAGTTCGGCGCTCATTTCGAGGGAGTCGAGCCTCTGCTCGAATTTGTCTTGACCGAACTTCTGCGTCGCGATGTCGAAGTTCTCGACAAGTCCGAGCAAGCCATCCTTGACCAGCGTCTACGAGACTTGGGATACCTCTAAACTCATTCCATGCCAAAGCGCTCCGCCCTGGAACAAATTCAGCAAGAGAGTCGCGAGCGGCTCTATCCTCGCGTGACGAATCCAAACTGGCTGGTCCTCCGGCATCGTCGCAAGATTTTCTCCGCCGGATTAAGTCGCTTGCCCGGGGAACCCCTAACTGTTCTCGACATCGGAGGCCGCCTGCAGCCTTATCGCGCTCTTCTCGCCGATCGTCTAAAAGATGATCGTCTAAAAGATGGCGTTGTAAGAAATGACGTTGTGAAGCGTTACATCGCCATCGACCTCCGCATTACGCCGCTCTTGAATGTCGGCGCTGCAGCCGAGGCACTCCCTTTTCGCGACGATCAATTCGACTTTGTCATCTGCACGCAGGTTTTCGAGTACCTGCCAAACCCGGCGCTGGCGGTTGCGGAAATTCGACGCGTCCTGCGGCTTCGGGGCGTCCTCTTTCTGAGCGCTCCGTCTATCTTTTTGCAGGATGATGAAAAGGAGTGCTGGCGCTTTCTCCCTGAGGGCTTGCGCTCGCTCTTGCGCGAATTCGAAAATGTGGAAGTTATTCCAGAGGGAAACAGCCTCGAAGGTTTTGTACGTACGTGTAATGTTTTTCTTCTAACGTTCTTGCGCCCCAGATTCCTGGCGCCGTTATGGCAATGGACCGTGGTTCCACTCCTGAACATACTGGGTTGGGCGCTAGGGCGGGTTGGCAGAGAGAATCACGATTTCACGGCAAACTATAGCGTGTGGGCGCGAAAGTAATGAGGCGAGGGCGAACTAATCGACCGGGCAAGAGCGGCGTGTAATGATCTCGCGAATACGAAATCGGCTAAGTTGGACGAAGAGCAAAACGCCCGCCGGCCTGCGTTTCGATCGCCCGTTGGTCCTGTTCCAGAGCGACGACTGGGGGCGGGTCGGCGTGCGCGATCGCGAAGGGTGGGAAGAACTGTGTGCCGCGGGTTTGAATCTGGGCGAAAAGCCATATGATTTTTATAGTTTAGAGACCGCTGACGATTTGCACGCCTTGACTCAAGTCCTGCAAGCACATTCAGACTCGGTTGGACAAAAGCCGTCGATAGTCATGAACTTCATTTTGGCGAACGTTGATTTCGAGCGCTGGCAGATTGAGGAGAAACAGATTCCACTTCGCGCTCTGGACGAAGGCTTGCCGGGAAAGTGGAATCGCCCGAATCTATTCGACGCTTATCGCCAAGGTATCCGCGAGCGTGTTTTCTATCCCGCGCTGCATGGGCTGACACACTTCTGCGAACCCGCGATGCAGCGGGCATTCGAGACCCAAGGGACGCAGAACAACGAGCGCTCCGAACTCATTGAAAAATTGTGGACCGCCCAGACGCCGTACATTCACTGGCGAATGCCGTGGATTGGATACGAGTATTGGGATCCGGAATTGGTGCCGTCCCAGCGATCGCTGCCGTTGGAGCGCCAGCGTTCGGCGATTCGAGGCGCCGCAGAAACTTTCCAGAAACTCTTTTCTTCGTCCGCGTTCAGTGCTTGCGCGCCAGGATATCGTGCTAATGCTGACACGGCACAAGCCTGGTTTGAAAACGGAGTGCGCGTTGCGCAGAACGGCCGCGGCGAAATACGACGCCCTTATTTGGACGAGCGCGGCATGTTATTTACCTTCCGTACGGTTGAGATGGAGCCAGCAGTCGAGCCTTGCGACTTGCAGACTCTCATGTCGCAAGTTAATGAATGCTTTGCGCACGGTATACCTGCCGTAATTTCGATGCACTCGATTAATTTCCACTCGACGCTGAAAAACTTCCGCGGGCCTACGCTGGAGCTCTTGCATGAATTTCTCGGCGCTATGGAAAGGCGCTGGCCCGATCTACTCTACGTTAATGACGCCGACTTTTTCTCTATCGCTACTTCAGGCGCCTATGATGCCGAGTCGGGGAAAGTAAGCGTAAGGACAGTTGTGGAGAAGGTGAAGACATAAGTGGAGCGCATAGCAGATCCTCGCCTACGATCGCTGATTCTCATCACGGTCGACTGCCTGCGCGCCGACCACTGCGGGTTCTATGGCTACTCACGTCCTACGACTCCGTTTCTGGACTCACTGGCGAACGAATCTTTGGTCGTTCCCAACGCCATCGTCGGAGGGGTGCCGACCTACTATTCTCTGCCCACAGTTTTTGTGTCACGCATGCCGATGTCCTTAGGACGAGACGTGATCGGAATCGCGCCCGGAGAAAGCACGCTCGCTACGGCACTGCGAGACAATGCCTATGCGACCGCCGCGTTCTCCGCTGGCAACCCCTACATTTCGTCGCGCTTCGGATACAACCAGGGGTTCGATCTCTTCCACGATTTTCCGGACTTCCATCAGGTGTCGCAGGCGGACGGTCTGGATTTGCCGCATACTTTGTCCGTTGCTCCCGGCACGGCTCCCGATGGGCCGCACGAATCGTTTCGAGGGAAACTCAATCATGCAATAAAAACGACCGCTTTTAGCCTGGGGCTGGGATCGACCTACAACGATTTGTATTTCGAATATTGCATGAAGATCGCTCCCGCGGCTACCCAGATCGACGCGCTGAGAAAGTATCCGTCCGCGGACATTCTCGTCGACCAAGCGCAGCATTGGCTGGGGACGATTGGCCCGCGTCCTTTTTTCTTGTGGCTGCACCTGATGGACCCTCACGGCCCGTATTACCCGCCCAACAATGCGTTCCGTGATCTGACCGGAAGGGAAGTCGACCCCGCACGCGCCCGGTATCTCAACGAATACTGGAACCGCTTCGATCTTCCATCGTCGCGATTCCGCAAAAAACGCAAGGAGATCATCGAGTTGTACGACGCTGGTATCCGCTGGGTTGATCATCAGATCGCCCGCCTGGTGGGCACTCTCAAACAGTCGCAACTCTGGGATGAATGCGTCTTCGCGCTAACCGCCGATCACGGAGAAGAATTCCTCGAGCACGGTGGCCGCTTTCATGCTCCGGTTCGGCTCAGCGAAGAAGTGATTCGTGTACCACTCCTCATCCGATCTGCGGGACAGCGCGTTGCGAGATTGCCGTCCTCGCCCATGAGTCATCTGCACCTTGCGCCGACGTTGCTCGACGCGGTTGGGGTGCGGGCCCCATCGAGTTTTTGTGGGCGGAGCCTGTGGCCGAGCCTTCAAGGCCCAGGCCAGTGGACCAATCCCGCGATCATCGAATGCGGATACGATTGCACGAACCCGCTGCGCCTGGGAAAGCGCAATGTGCCTAAACTGATTGCCGTTCGTGATGAGCAATTCAAGCTGGTGATGGAGATGAAAGCCGGAGCGATCGAGGAGATCTACGACTTGAAAGATGACCCAGGAGAGCTGCATCCATTGCCTGGAAGGGTGACGGGAAAGGTGGCTGGAAAGGTGACGTCCGAAACGCGCAAGGAACTATTGGGGCTCGCTCGCAAACATCTGCAAGATACCGAAGCCGGGCAGTCGCGGGCCGCCGTACTACGCCTGCGCTCGCGCCTCCGCGATTTGCGCGGTGAAATTTTGGGGGACAAGGTCTAGCGTAGGGGAGAGATCGCTGTGCCTGAGGATCGGGGTAGATTTTGAGGGATGCGCTAAAATGATGATCAATTCCCAACAACGCACAACGCCAGTCGCCGAAGGGCTTTGCCACAGAGATGATCACAGTTTTCACGCCCTCGTTTGCCGATGAGGGCAACACAAACGCCCAGAACCTGACAGTTAAAGAAGTCGTCGCCCGGATGGATCCCTCGCGTTTTCGCGTGGTCATGCTTGCGATTGGGAAGGTCGATCCGAGAATCGCGGAGCGTCCGAATACAAAAATTATCAGCTATGCAAAACGCGGAAACACGGCTCGCATTCTCCTGCAGTTGCTGGCTCATGTTCCAGATATTTACTTTTTTCCCCGCGAAGGTCCGCTCGATTCCGCATTCTTCACGGCCCGGCAAAAACTGAATTGGAGGTCGGCGCTGGTGACGTATGTAGTTTCCGGCGGACTGGAAAGAAACTACGAGCGCCCAATCCTGATGCGGGCCATCGACGAAGCAGACGCCATCGCCGGCAACAGCATTCACATGTCAGAGACGGTCGAGCGACTTGGCGGACGCAATGTCCACACGGTCTACGACGGCATCGATCGGCGTTTTTACTATGCAGCCGGGAAAACCCATAGGCAGAATGAAAAGGCAGATGATGACGATAGCGGTCCGCCCCGTGTGCTGTTCGCAGGATCGTTCCGCCCGGCCAAGCGGGCCGACCTGATGGTTCGTGAAGCAGCCAGACACCGGCAATGGCAATTTCGTTTTGCAGGAATCGGGGAAGAGTTCGATGCCTGCCAGCGTTTAGCGAAGGAATTAAACTGCAGCAACGTCGTGTTTCTCGGACACTTGAATGCCACAACGCTGGGAGAGGAGATGCGGCGCGCCAGTATATTTTTCTTTCCCAGCGAAATCGAAGGCCACCCTCAGGTGTTGGGACAGGCTGCGGCCTGCGGTCTCCCGTGCATAGCCAGAAGTTCGTACCATCCCGACTACGTGGTAAACGAAGTGACGGGATTGTTGTCTTCCTCCGAACAAGAGATGAGCGAGTCGCTGAGACGGCTGATCGACCAGCCAGATCTCCGTTCACGAATGGCCGAGGCGGCGGTAAAACACGTCGAAAAGTTTGACTGGGACGTCATCACCCGCCAGTGGCAAGAGATTATGGAAGGTGCTATCGAGCGACGTGTTAAGAACAGACGACCAGGGAGCGTCATCATCGCTTGATGTTGAAAGCTGCGCACAATTCGATACACCCGATTCCCAGCCTCTGGCATGAGGAGTCGAATCGCGGACAGCGATCCAGGAGACGGTGCGCGTTTTTTGGTTGGCAGTTGTGGAAACGGACTGTGCGCAGGCCGATAAGGGCCGCGGGTGCATGAGCCACAAAATTGTTATTCTTACGGAGATCATCGCACCTTACCGGATTCCCGTTTTTAATGCGCTTGCCAGCCGTCCTGAAGTCGATCTGCATGTCATTTTTCTTGCCGAGACTGACCCAGCGCTTCGCAAGTGGAAAATCTACACCGATGAAATCCGCTTCTCGTATGAAGTGTTGCCTTCGTTGAGATGGCGCGTCGGTAAGAAAACTCTGCTCTTGAATCGCGGAGTAAAACGCTCGCTGCACGCTGCGAAGGGCTCGACCATATTGTGCGGGGGCTACAACTATCCGGCGTCCTGGCAGTCGCTCTGGTGGGCTCGCCGACACGGAGTCCGTTTTGTTTTGTGGTCGGAAAGTAATCAGCAAGACCAGCGATCGGGAAGCGCGATCACGGAGCGGATGAAACTATATTTTGTCCGTCATTGCGACGCTTTCGTCGTACCCGGCAAATCGTCGTTTGCCTATCTGCAAAAGCTCGGAGTCAATCCGCAAGCCATCTACACCGCTCCTAACGCGGTGGACAATGACTTTTTCTCGAAACAAGCGGAAGCGATTCGACGCGAACCGTCGGTATTTCGCGAGGCTTTAGATTTGCCGCAACGCTATATTCTGTACGTGGGAAGGTTGGTTCCCGAAAAAGGTGTCTTTGATCTTCTCGAAGCCTATGCCAAACTAGGCAATCAACTTCGATCGGAGGTCGGAATAGTGTTTGCGGGCAATGGATCGAGCGCAGCCGAACTGGCGCAACGATCGAAAAATATCAGGCCGGGCACCATCCATTTTGCTGGATTTGCCGAGCGCGAGAAACTCGCGAGCCTGTACGCGCTGGCAGATGTGCTGGTCATGCCGACGCACACCGATCCCTGGGGTTTGGTCGTGAATGAAGCCATGGCCTGTGGCCTCCCGGTTATCGTGACCAGTGTCGCTGGATGCGCCGCTGATTTGGTGGAGGATGGCTGGAATGGTTTGGTTATGCCTCCTAAGGATCCGAATAAGCTTGCTGCCGCGATGAGTTTATTGCTCGAACAATTCCACGTCCGAGAAAAAATGGCCGCTCGCTCCTGGACTCGCATTCAAAGCTATTCTCCGGAAGCATGCGCGGACGGTTTGGCTTGCGCCGCGATGTCCATCACCCCGAGGGCTCGATGAGCGAACTGAAACCGTGGCAATGGCTCGCCCTGGTGGTTGGCACTGGACTCGGGCTCTTCTTTATTTATTCTCACCTGGGTTATTTCCGCGATGTTTCCTTTCTGGGCGCGATTTTGCTGATCGAGGTTATCCTGGCGTGCCTCTGGAAATTTGACCAGCGCTTTTTCATTCTCTTAATGATCAGTTTTGTCTGGGCCGGCATGAATCTTCCGCTGCAGGGCGCATTTACCGGTGGACGATGGGCCGTCTTAGCCGCGGGTGCTGTGGTGGGTGGCATTGTCTGGATAAAGGATCTTCGGCGGCCATTTGGCACGATTCACTTACTCGCGGTTTTTTGCGTATTTGCCGCGTTCATTTCTGCGACGACCTCACCGTTTGTACAGATGGCGTCGTTCAAGGCCTTGAGTCTGCTGTTGCTTTTCCTTTACTGTGCTTCGGGTGCGCGCCTGGCGGTAATTGGACGCGAAGAGCGCTTCTTCGCAGGCCTGGTCTGGGGCAGTGAACTCACTGTGTATGTCACCGCGGCCTGCTATTTCGGAGTCGGTATCAGCATATGGGGTAATCCCAACTCCCTGGGCGCGGCCATGAGCATCGGGATCTTTCCCGTTTTACTGTGGGGATGGCTCACGACTGAAGCACCAGGGGCGCGTTTCCGCCGGTTATGCGCCCTCCTGCTCTGCACTTACCTGGTTTTTTTCAGCATGGCTCGCGCCGGTATCATGACGATTTCTCTGGTGACCCTTATCTTCTGTTTCGGCCTGCACCAGTACAAACTCCTGGTGCGCGTCGTCGCCATCGCCGTGTTCATGATTGCATTTACGGGAATGTTCGCTCCGCAAGCCTTGGATACCCGAGTCAACGACTTCACGGATGCCGTGATCTACAAAGGACACAAGACTGAAGGTGTGCTCGGTTCGCGGCGTTCCCCGTGGGATGTTTCCGTTGCCACCATCAAAGAGCATCCGTTTTTCGGGACGGGCTACGGTACAAGCCCAACGGGAGAAGATCCAGGGTTGGGTTTCGGCCAGTTCGCTTCCAGCGCCGAGACTGCTCGTGAACACGGGAGCAGCTACATGACGATCACGGAGTGGGTGGGATTACTGGGCGTTCTGCCTTTCGTAGCCCTCTTGGGACTGACGCTGGGCAACGTTCTTAAAGTGTGTCGCTGGATGAGTCGGACTTCCGATCCGCGTCATTACTCCATTCCGCTAGCCATGGTCGTTTTGTCGGGCATGATCCACGCTGGATTTGAGGATTGGCTGTTCGCGGTTGGCGCCTATCCGAGCGTATATTTTTGGGTATTCGCTTTCCTGCTCGCTGATTTCGTTCCGAGCCGCGCAGCAGTTCCCGCAGTGATTGTGAATCGAATCCAACAGCCGTTTCCCAGGGATTTCGGGGTCGTTGCCTCCGATGCTTTTTTGTCGAAGAGATGATCCAACGCGAGAGTGATGCAATCGAATCAAGGGTACGGCTATTCATCAATGGACTTGCGGCCAGCGCTGGCGGAGGCGCTACTTACCTGCGCAATGTCATCCCTCATCTATCGCGACGAATAGACGTAGAAACTACGGTTCTGCTGAATCCCGCGATCCGCCGGGAATTTGGCGATTTGCCCAACATCGCGTTCGTAGAAATCGGCGATACAGGTGGCACGCTTCGTCGTTTTATCTGGGAACAGACCGGTTTGCCGAAGCTCTTACGGCACAATCGCGCACATGTCTTGCTTTCCCCGGGCAACTTCGCGTTGTGGAATTCTCCGGTCCCACAGATTCTATTGTCGCGGAACTCACTCTATACCTCGGATGAGTTCTTGCGCGATCTTCGTGCTCGAGGCGACTACGGGATGTTGGCGGATACGCTGGTGAAGGGCTGGTTCGCAAAACAGTCCCTGCGCCGAGCTGAAATCAGCGTCGCACCCAGCGCAGGTTTTGCTCACGAACTAAGCCAGTGGAGCGGCGCCGAGGTCCGCGCTCTGCACCATGGCTTTGACGCCGACGCTTTCACTAGCGATCGTACTCCCCTGCCGCCCGAAGTCCTGAGGGAGTTTGACCACACGAAAGACGCTCTGCGACTCCTGTTCGTGAGTCATTACAACTATTACCGTAATTTTGAGACACTCTTTCGCGCCTTGCCGATTTTGTCGGAAAAGATACCCGGAAAGAAGGTCAAACTGTTTCTCACTTGCAAATTGAGCTCTGCCGCGAATCCTGGCGCTTATCGAACTGATCGAGCCTCGTCGCTGGCGAGCACACTTTGCAGCTATCAAAGCGTGGTCGAGTTAGGGACCATCCCTTATCGCTCGCTGCATCACCTGTACCGCCAGTGTCACATTTACGTGACTCCCGCCTACGCCGAATCTTTCGCGCACCCACTCGTGGAAGCGATGTCGAACGGCTTGCCGGTCGCGGCGTCTGACTTGGCGGTGCATCGCGAGATCTGCGGCGATGCCGCCGTCTATTTCCCTTACAATTCGCCTGAAGCGTTAGCCGAACAAGTCCTCGAAATCTATCGCAGCCCCAATTTGGCGCAAAAACTGGCCAGCAACGGCCTGCGACGCGCTCTGGATTTTAGTTGGAGCCAGCACGTCGAAAGCTTAATTACGATGGTCAAAAAAGTGACACGCAAAAAATAACGTGCTTGATCTGCTTTAATTCTTTGTCTACTGCAAAAGGATGAAAGAGGATAAATTGCTTAAGCAGCACCGTTGGTCTGCCCTTGCTGTCGCGCTGCTGGCAGTCGTCGCAATCTTGCGCACCGTGGCAAGCTATAGCACCACGGCTCAAGGATTCGACGAGCCTTGTCACATTGCCGCTGCCATGGAATGGCTCGACAATCGTACGTATTCTCTTGATCCGGTTCATCCGCCTCTGGCACGCCTAGCCATAGGACTGCCTCTTGTCGCAGCGGGCGAGAAGTTCCCTCATCTTCCCGCAACCGATCCTGAGGCTCAGAATTACAACGTAGTTGGCAATCACATCATCTACGACGCGGGACACTACGCTCGGACGCTCGCCCTGGCGCGTTCCGGCATGATCCCGTTTCTGGTGCTTGAGATCGTCTTGGTGTTTCTCTGGACGCGCCGCGAGTTTGGAGATGTGGCTGGGGTCCTGGCCGCCGCTCTATTCAGTACGCTGCCCATAGTGCTTGCGTTCAGCGGCTTGGCCTACACTGACATCCCCGCGTCCTGTATGCAGTTCGGATTGTTCTTCGCTTTCGTTGCCTGGCTCGAACGCCCCACTGCGCGCAGCACCGTGTGGCTGGGGTTGGCCGCAGGATTCGCCGTTCTGACTAAGTTCACGATTCTGCTTTTCTTCCCGGCCGTTGCGATTGCGCTGATCGCGTGCAAACTTCTGCTTGCAAGGCACGACACGAGGCACGCTACGAGGCCGGACGAATCTGTTAACCGTCATCATGTGAACCAACCAACGAGACGTTCACTCCGTGGGTGGTTGGCGAGGTCCGCGCTCGCCGCCGCTATCGCCGTCATCATCCTCTGGGGCGGGTACGATTTTTCTATCGGTCACGTCCGCGAGAGCATGGAGCTTACTCCGCAGAACATGCCGTCTTTTCAGCATTTCCCCGGTGCGCTGCGTGGACTCGCGCGAGACATGGTGACGGATGATTGGGCTGTGCCGGCCCCGGCTCTGCTCAAGGGCATAGCGACCGCGTGGGCGCTGAATAAAATGGCGACTACCAGCTACATTCTCGGCAAAACCAAAGTTGGAGGCTGGTGGTACTTCTTCCTAGTCGCAGTCGCGGTTAAGACTCCATTACCTTTCCTGGTCTTGTGCCTCATCGGTACCGCCGCCTTATTTGCCAAAGGGAGGGACGGGGGAAAAAGCCACGTCCGTTGGCAAACATTAGCGCCTTTGATCTGCGCCGCCGCTGTCTTCGTCGTTACGATGGGAGTGAGCTATGATGCCGGACTTCGCCACGTCCTGATTGTCTTCCCCTTACTGGCGGTGATTGCGGGATATGGCGCTGCCTTCTTATGGCAACTCCCGCGCCCAGCGCGTTTCGCTTCTGCCGCAAGAGTGCTGGCGGCACTGCTCTTGCTGGGGCAGGGATTTACGTCGTTTGCGGCGAGTGGCGACTATCTCGCCTACTTCAATCTGTTAGCGGGGAGAGATCCCAGCAAGGTTTTAGTGACCGGATGCGACCTGGACTGTGGCCAAGATCTCTACCGCCTCGCCGCAGAATTCCGCGCCCAGCACATCTCCCACGCCAAACTGGCCTTGTGGAGCAGTGCTCAGCTCTCTTCGATCGATCTTTCGAACACCGAGATTCTCGAACCTTTTCAACCCGTCACCGGATGGGTGGCCATCAGCGCTCGCTCACAGCGCTTTGGCGATGTCTTCCACAACACTTATCCTCCGCACGCTTTTGATTGGCTGAATCAGTACCAGCCCAGGGAGATGGTAGGAGAAACTATCCGTTTGTACTACATTCCGGCTGACGCGCCGTCCCCCATAACGAAAGAGTGATGCGCAGGATGTTGGCGGCGCCCTGGGCCTTGCTCTAGCTTCAGACTCCGCAGCCGACGGGAGCCCTTGAGCCTGTACTATACTGAAATTCCAGCTCACAATTCTTAAGCACGATCTGTATTGTAGGAGATGCGCCATTGGGAAATTCTTTCGAGCCAAGCGCCAAAAGTAACGCGGCCCGCGCTCGCGATCTCTTCCCGACACTCTCTTCGAATCGTGTGGAAATTCTGGAGTGTACTCTCCGCGATGGCAGTTACGCCGTCGATTTCAAGTTCACTGAAAGAGATACCGAAGTTCTAGCAGGAGTACTCGGGCGTCTCGGTTTTCGCTGGATCGAGGTCGGCCACGGACTTGGTCTCGGCGCCGCACAAGCAGGCAAGGGCACGATGCCCGCCAGCGACGATCGCCTGATCGGATCGGCCAAGCGAGCCGCTCCCAATTCCATGATTGGAAGCTTCTTCATTCCGGGTATTGGGACGCGTGAACAGATGCGCTCGGCGCGCGAATCTGGAATGGACTTCGTTCGCATCGGATACAACGCTCCCGAAATTGAGGAAGCGTATCCGTATCTCGAATATGCCCGGGAGCTAGGTCTGATTCCGTTTCTCAACTTCATGAAGACCTACGGGGTGACGCCAATAGAATTCGGTGAAAAGTCGGCGGGCGGAGAAAAAGCTGGAGCCGCCGCCGTCTATTGCGTCGACTCGGCGGGAAGCATGTTCCCAGACGATGTTCGCGCGTATATCAGCGCGGCCCGTGACCGCTGCCGGTGCGCCATCGGATTCCACGGTCACAGCAATCTTCAATTCGCGGTAGCGAACAGTGTCGAAGCTTTTCGCGCCGGCGCACGTCTGATTGATTCCACTCTCTATGGACTTGGGCGCAGTTCTGGCAATGTTCCGACCGAAGTTGCCGTTGCCGTATTTCATAAACTCGGCGTCGAGACGGGCATCGATCTGCACGAAGTGATGGATGCCGCCGAGGAATTTCTGGAGCCGCTGATGTCGCAGATTCAGCTCTACGACATGATGGCCGTGTCCATGGGATATAGCCAGTTTCACTCCTCGTTCCTGCCAAAGGTGGCGGCTGCGGCCCGCAAACACAGCGTCGATCTGCGCCGCCTTGTCATTGCCATGGGCAAACTTGATTCGGTTCATCTCGACGAAGCGGTCCTCGACCGCGTGGCCGCCAATTTGCCAAAACGGAAAACGAATCGTTCGCAGACAACGTTAAATTCTTTAACTTCGTTCCGCGCGCCCGGAATTTCCGAACACAGCATCAGCAGCTCGCTCTCCGCGATTCAATCGCTGGTCGATGGAATGATCGTGACCGCGGCGAAACGTCGAGCCCGGGCGGTGCTGGAGTTAGTGGCGGCCGAAACTCCGTCTTCCAGCTTTGTCCTGGCAGATCTCGTTCTAGCCGAAGACAGCATCGTTCTCGGACGCGTCACCTATGGATCTTTCGATATTCTGGGGCAGATTCTCGCTATTACCAGGAACGACATTTCAGCGTATCTGGTCGACCTCGATGGCGGCACTTGGGCGAACGATTGGCCCGCAGAAATAATGAGCATAGTCGGAGTCGAGCGAGTTATTCCAATCCGTTCGCGAAACCTGCTCGCTAACTATCTTGACGAGGTTATGATGTCGTCTGCGCAACGCCACGGGGATTTCTGCCTCATGGTGTACGGCAGCCCTGACGCTCTGCTGCTCAAGCCGTGGTCGCAGAGCTTCAAGAACATTGTTGTTCGTGGAGACTTGCCATCCGACGCGCCGAAAAATTGCTGGCGCATCGAAGACTTCTCCGACCGTATGCACTTTGATCTCGGAATTTCGGTTGCACTTATTCTTTGTCCCCCGAGCAGCGCCGACACGCAGTCGATCGATCAACTGATGCGCGGTGATGGGGTCCTGCTGACGGCCGGATACTTCCCGCGTCTCGAACAAGATCTTCCGAATCGCCCCGTGATCCGCCTCGACCCGAACGATGCCTATCGGGGCCAGATGCAGCGTTGGGCGGCAATCGCAAACCTCTTGCGATCCACGGAGGGCCATTCCGTGGTGGTTCCGGTTGCCAGTGATCCAGTTTCGAGTACAGTCCCCAGCAATACCGTCACCAGCCATCAATGAGCATCCGCCAACAGCTTCTCGATCAAATAGAAGAAAACGCCGACCGAGTTTTCCTGATCGACGCGCACACCGGAGCGCCTACTACCTACCGCGAGTTCCATGAGGGAGCCTGCGCGCTCGGGGCCGACCTTCAGCGGCGCGGTCTCAGCCACGGCGACCGCCTCGGCGTCATGGTTCCCAATTGCTGTGAACTGGCTGTGCTTTATTTCGCGTCTTTTTATGTGGGTGCCACGATCGTTCCCATCAATCCCAACCTCAGCGCCGCGGACCTGCGTTTTATATTGTCGAGTTGCCATCCTCGCTTAGTGATTGCCAGTCCGCCACTCTGCGAGCGAGTCAGCGCGGCGGGGGGTAAACCGATACCCTTCGTCACCGCCGGTGCGACCAGCGGGACTTCCGGAGCCATTGATCTTAGAGCGCTCTCAATCTCCACAGAATTTCGACCACTTGAAAGATCAACCGCCGAAGATCTGATAGTCATCGTTTACACCTCCGGCACAACAGCAAAGCCGAAAGGCTTAGCCCATCGCAGCGGACGCATGTTCCGTAACGCGCAGGCTTTCGCCGCGCAGCAGCACATCAGTCGGGATTCGCGTTTCTACCTGACGCTGTCGATGGCCTATATGGGAGGTTTTTACAATCTTCTGATCCTGCCATTTCTGCATGGAGCGAGCGTGGTGATTGATCACGTTTTCGACGCTCGCTCCAGTCTAAGTTTTTGGGATCGCGCGAGCCGTCATCAGGCGAATACTCTGTGGTTGGCGCCCACTGTAATGTCGATTCTCCTGAAAATGGATCGTGGCCATCTCGGCGAAGAATTTTGCCGCCGCTCGGTTCGTCAGGCGTTCGTAGGATTCGCCCCGCTTCCCTTGAAACTGAAAGCCGATTTCGAAGCCAGATATGGCACGCAAGTGATCGAGAACTATGGACTCTCGGAGACTCTCTTTGTGACGGCTCGTTCTGGTGCCCGCCATCCCGATACGGGCTATGTGGGCGAACCGATTCCGGGAATCCAATTGCGTGTAGTCGGAGACGATAAACTTTCTCCCCCAGCCGACGGCGAGATTCAAATCCTGACCCCCGATTTAATGGCCGGATATCTCGATGACGAAGGTCATCTCAAGGAAGTAAGCGCCGACGAGTGGTTTCCGACCGGAGACTGCGGGCATGTTGACTCGGCGGGCGCGTTGTTCGTTACGGGGCGCAAGAAGGATCTCATTATTCGTGGCGGAGTCAATATAAGTCCCGCCGCGATTGAGGAAGTGCTTTTACACGCGAAGGGGATCGTCGATGCCGCTGTGGTCAGCATTCCGCATGAACTTTACGGAGAAGATATTGTTGCGGTCCTTAAACTTGAGGCTGGGGTTGAGTTGGAGTCGATTCTAGATTCGGTTATGGAGCACGCTAGAGGAGAACTCGCCGTGCATCAGCAGCCCGCGCGCTATGTTGCGATCGATGACTTTCCGCGTACCGCCAACGGAAAGGTTCAGAAATCTCGGTTGCGTGAGTTAGTGATGACGAAGCTGCAAATCGGCTCCGGATCATTTCTTGGTCCGCGCACGCAAGTTCCCGCCAGAGCCTCAGACTAGGTCTTTCTCGCGAATTTCTTTGAAAACGGTACAGGAAATGGCACATCGAATGGCACACCAGCCGAGGGTTGGCTCGTGGGCGGGGAGTCTCAAAGTGATCCAAATTGAGCCATTTCGGGGCCGTTCCCTGGATCATGCACGGTAGTAACTTCCGATATCCCTGCCCAGTGGACTAACATTCACCGAGTCGAGATCTGTAAGTTCGGGTTAATACCTGACGAGTTCACTTCTGCCGAGAGGCTTATTTGAGGAGACCATGAAGACTGTACGAAATTGTGCTGTGATCGCGTTTTTGCTGGCTGTTTGCGCGTCGCTGAGTTTTGGCGACGATCCGGGCCGACATCCGGCCTACCTGCATGCCCTTACCGATTTGCGCCATGCCCGGGCTCATCTGGAGCGCGAGACTGATTCCGGCCGGAAGGATCGCGAAGAAGAGCACGCGATTGCCGAGATCGACAAGGCGATTTGGGAGATCAAGCAGGCAGCGATTGACGATGGCAAGAATGTGAATGACCATCCTCCGGTTGATGCGCACATGGACTGGGCAGGTCGTTATCACCGCACGCTAGAGCTTCTCGACAAGGCACACCATGACATCTCCGAAAAAGAAGATGATGGATTTGCGCATGGCTTGCGGCATCGCGCGCTGGAGCATATCGATGAGGCGCACCACATCGTGGAGCGTTTGATCGCGCAGTCCAACTACTAAAACTCAACACGGAATCGTGAACGGCGGAGGGGCTGGCTCGAAGCTGGCCTGAGCCGGGCGAAGTTGCCTGGCACTCCGCCGTTCTCAGTTGATCCCCGTGTTTCGTTTATTGGACCGCACTTTTCCTCCACCAATTTCTTCTGGGTTCACTTCCGAGATCATTTTCTGCCTGCTTCCAAGTATGATTGTTCTTCTTCAGGTCGATCATATTCACGGATGAAATACGGCTTCGTAATCGATAATCGCAAGTGCATCGGGTGTCACGCCTGCACAGTGGCGTGCAAGACCGAGAACCAGGTTCCGGTGGGAGTGAACCGGACGTGGGTGAAGTATGTCGAGAAGGGCGTGTTTCCCAACACGCGCCGGGTGTTTCAGGTCACACGCTGCAATCATTGCGAGAAGCCGCCGTGCGTCACGATTTGCCCCGTGACCGCCATGTACCAGCGGCGCGACGGGATTGTTGATTTCAATTCCGAGCGCTGCATTGGCTGCAAGGCCTGCATGCAGGCTTGTCCGTACGACTCGATCTATATGGATCCGGACGATGGTACGGCGACGAAGTGTCATTTCTGCGCGCATCGCACAGAGGTGGGACTCGAGCCAGCTTGCGTGATTGTATGTCCCGAGCACGCGATTATCGCCGGAGATCTGAGCGACCCTGCCAGCGAAGCGGCGCAGTTGGTGGCGCGAGAGCCGGTACGTGTGCGCAAGCCGGAGCAGGGAACGCAACCCAAGCTTTACTACATCGACGGGGATGAGAGTGCGATCGTTCCGACGGCAGCCCGGCATGAATCGATTTATATGTGGTCCCAGCGAAATGCGGCGGTACTGGGGGGTGGGGCGATTTATCCGCCCGATCATCCGCTGCTGCAGCCGAACGCCGTAGCGGCTTATGACGTTTCGCATGCGCGTCCGTGGGGCTGGCAAGTTCCGGCCTATTGCTGGACGAAGTCGATTGGCGCGGGAGTGCTGGCGGTTCCGGCGATTGCCATGTTGTTGGGACGGCTGCCGGTTTCGCGCGTGCGAGACATTGCGCTAGCTACGGTGGCGCTCTTGTTCACGGCACTGACTACGGTTCTGCTGGTGTGGGATTTGGATCATAAGGAGCGATTTCTGCGAGTGGTGTTTACTCCCCAGAGCAAGTCGTGGCTGGCGCGGGGCGCGTTCATTCTGATTGGATATAGCGGGCTTTGCGGACTGTTCTGGCTGGCAGCGGTTTTTGGAGTTGGTTGGGCCAGTACGATCTTGCTCTGGCCGACCGTGCTAGTGGGATTCTGTGCGGCGGCCTATACGGCGTTTCTTTTTGGACAGTGCGAGGGGCGTGATCTTTGGCAGACTCCGCTGCTGCCAGCTCATTTAATTGTGCAGGCGTTGCTTTGTGGATCGGCGGTGCTGGCGCTGCTGCCGGATGCAATCGGTGGATCCGCCAAAGCTGCCTCATTTGGAGGTGCGGGACTCGTGGTTACGCTGGGATTGCATTTGCTGATGCTGCTGGGCGAAGTGGCGATGCCGCACACCACGGACAACGCTCGCTATGGCGCGCGTTTGATGACGCACGGTCCGTTTGCTCGAGCGTTCTGGGGCGGGGCCGTGGTGATGGGTGGGATTGTTCCGTTGTTTCTGTTGTGCTGCGCGTTTTGGTTCGATGGGGCCAGTCGCCTCGCAGTAGCATTCGCCAGCGTTTTGGCGCTCTTGGGGCTTCTGATTTTTGAGTGGTGCTTTGTGATGGCGGGGCAGAGCGTGCCGAATAGCTAGCGATGCCGGATAGGGCAGTGTGGTCGAAATCCCGTTCTAGTTTCTGCTTAGGGCGGAGCGCCCCGGGACGAGACCTCTTGTAAAGCGTCGAGAATTTTTAGTGGTCGGGGGATCTTGAATGAAGGAGTTTAAGCGGGACGGGAGTCATCTGATTTCTACGCCTCCGGTGGAGAAATGGGACGACTGGGTTGAATTGGATCCTGCGGAGTGGCCTCGTCGCGTGCAGAAACATTATTCGCTGGTGCCTACGATCTGCTTTAACTGCGAATCGGCGTGCGGGCTTCTGGCTTATGTGAATAAAGAGACGGGGCGGATCGACAAGTTTGAGGGGAATCCGCTGCATCCGGCGAGCCGGGGGCGGCTTTGCGCGAAGGGGCCGGCGACGATTACGCAGATTCACGATCCGGATCGGATTCTTTTTCCGATGAAACGGGTCGGGCCGCGCGGCGGCGGGAAGTGGGCGCGGACTTCATGGGATGAGGTGCTGGAAACATTTGGGGCGCGGATTCGGAAGGCCTTTCAAGAGAATCGCGGCGAAGAAGTGATGTATCACGTGGGGCGTCCGGGGCACGACTTCATCATGGAACGCACGCTGCAGGCTTGGGGAATCGACGGGCACAACTCGCACACTAACGTTTGTTCGTCGTCGGCGCGGCTGGGATATTTGCTTTGGCATCATGCGGACCGGCCTTCTCCGGATCACGCGAATGCGCGATTTATTTTGCTGCTCTCGGCGCATCTCGAGTCAGGACACTATTTCAATCCGCACGCGCAGCGAATTATTGAAGGCAAGATGGCGGGTGCAAAGCTTGCCGTGATGGATCCTCGGCTTTCGAATACAGCCAGTATGGCCGATTACTGGATGCCCAGTTATCCGGGGACAGAGGCGGCAGTTTTGCTGGCGATGGCGCTCGTCATCTTGGGAGAGAAGCGGTTTGATGCCGAGTTCGTGAAGAAGTGGACGAACTGGGAAGAACTGGAAGTGGATGGATTTTCTGCGAAGGGGCAGAGTTTTGACGCTTTGATCGAAGCGCTGAAGCGGCATTATGCGAAATTTACGCCCGACTTTGCGGAGAAAGAGAGCGGAGTCAAGGCTGAGATCATAGTCAAGACGGCGCGCGAGATCGCGACGGCTGGGAGCCGGTTTGCCTCCCATCTTTGGCGTGGAAGTTCGTCAGGAAACCTTGGCGGCTGGCAATCGGCGCGAGCCTTGATGTTGCTGCACGTGCTGACGGGGTCGGTGGGAACTCCGGGCGGACACAATTTAAATGCGTGGAATAAGTTTGTGCCGCGTCCGTATAAGAATCCGCCGCCACAAAAACGGTGGAATGAACTGCTTTATCCGCGGGAGTGGCCGCTTTGCGTGCACGAGATGTCGCCCGTGTTGCCGCATATGCTGAAGGAAGGTCGCGGACGGATCGAGGCTTATTTCACGCGTGTTTTTAATCCGGTGTGGACCTATCCCGATGGATTTTCGTGGATCGAGATGTTGCGCGACGAGGAGAAGGTTGGATTGCACGCGGCCTTAAGTCCTACGTGGAGCGAGACGGCATGGTTCGCGGATTATGTTTTGCCCATGGGATTCAGTTCGGAGCGGCATGATTTGATGAGCCAGGAATCGTACGCGGGAAAGTGGATCGGATTTCGGCAGCCGGTGCAACGCGTTCTGCAAGAGCGTGAGGGGAAAAAGTTCGACTACACGTACCAGACGAATCCAGGGGAAGTTTGGGAAGAGGATGAGTTCTGGATCAATCTGTCGTGGGCGATTGATCCGGATGGGTCGATGGGAATTCGGCAGTGGTTTGAGTCTCCGTACCCTGAGCGCGCGGGGCAAAAGCTCACGGTGGATGAATATTACGGATGGATGTTTGAGAACTCGGTTCCGGGATTGCCTGCAGCGGCGGCGAAAGAAGGACTGAAGCCGCTCGAGTATATGCGGAAGTACGGGGCGTACGAGGTGACGACGGATGTCCATCGCTTGAATGAAAAGCCAGTGGGGGCCAGTGAACTCGAGGGATCGAATGTCGAAGCTTCCGGGCTGATCAGGAAGAACGGCAAAGCGGTGGGAGTGATGATCGATGGCGAAGCGGTGGTGGGGTATAACACACCATCGCGGAAGCTGGAATTGTTTTCGAAGACGATGGCAGATTGGAAGTGGCCGGAGTTTGCGCTTCCGGAATATTACCGCAGCCATATTCATAAATCGGCGCAGGATGCTTCTGTGGGAAAAGCCGCTGCCGATTCCGATTCAGCGTTTGATCCGCGCTACATGCCGCTGGTCGAGTGGCCTAAAGACGCGCGCGGCGAGGTGCTGACACTCCTGCCGATTTTTCGGCTGCCGCATTTGATTCATACGCGATCGGGAAACTCGAAATTTCTTTACGAAATTGCGCACAAGAATCCGCTGTGGGTAAATCCCACGGATGCGGTGAAACTCGGCGACATCCGCACCGGCGACTTGATCAAGGTGCATACGGAGATTGGATTTTTTGTGCTGCACGCCTGGGTAACGGAAGGTTTGGCGCCGGGCGTGGTGGCTTGTTCTCATCATATGGGGCGCTGGCGCACGAACAAAGAAGATCAATTGGAGCGCATGTCGAGCGCATGGGTCGATCTCAAGGAAGTGGGCAAGGGGCAGTGGAAGATGCGTCAAACTTCGGGAGTCGAGCCCTACGAGACCACCGATCCGGATACGAAGCGAGTCTGGTGGAGCGATGCGGGTGTGCATCAGAATATAACTTTTCCGGTGCATCCCGATCCGATTACGGGAATGCACTGCTGGCATCAGATGGTGCGGGTGGAGCGGGCTTCGGCGGAAGACCGGTACGGCGACATTTTTGTGGACACTAATCTTTCGTTTGCGGTTTATCAGCGCTGGAAGGCTTTGGCGCGTCCGGCACCGGGGCCGGGTGGGTTGCGGCGGCCGCTTTGGATTCCCCGGGTGCACCGGCCGGAGGAAGCGGCGTTTTACATTCCTTCAGAGAAAATCTGAGGCATTGTTACCGTTGTAGAATGATTGGATGCCTCTGCAAACTGGAAATCCCAATTTTGGCAAAAAGCGCACGCCCCCTCCGGACGAGACTTTTGAAGAAGCGGCTTATCTGAAGGCGCTGGGAGAGAAGCAGAAGATTGTCAGCCTAAAACTTGCGGACGGTGAAGTGGTGCGCGGCTGGATTGAGTATTACGACAAGAATATGGTGCGCGTGACGCGTGAGGATGGTCCGAATCTTTTTATCTTCAAGCATGAAATCGTTTACATTGCGGAAGACAGTAAGAAGAAGTAGAAGTAGCTGGAGCGGCCCCTCAGTTGTCGATCGCCAGTTCGCAGTTTCCGATACTCAACCCCGAAAATGAAAGTCTGGACTTCGCATGCAATCCGATTCTTCTTCTAGTCGCTCGAACTCCTCCCATCCTTCTGCTCAATCTTTGGATTTGATAACTCCTATGCGGGCGATGGCTCGCGAGGCGGGCGCGCTGATCATGAGATATTTCCGGCAGCATGTGAAGATCGAATATAAGGGTGCGGTCGATCTGGTAACCGTCGCGGATCGGGAGTCGGAAGCTCTGATTCTGTCGCGCATTCGCGCGCAGTTCCCCACGCACGATGTGATGGGCGAAGAGGGGACGCGGATCGAGACGGGCAGCGAATACAAGTGGTATGTCGATCCGCTGGATGGGACTACGAACTTTGCGCATGGCTATCCGGTATTTTGCGTCTCGCTGGCGGTCGAGCGATTGGGGAAACGCGTCGCGGGTGTAGTTTACGATCCGACTCGGGATGAGATGTTTTCGGCTGCGCTGGGCGGAGGGGCTACGCTAAATGGCGAGGCGATTCATGTTTCGGCAATTTCGAAGCTGAGCGACTGTTTGATTGGGACGGGATTTCCTAGCCAGAAGCGGCATAAGAATCCGAACATTTATTTTTATCACCAGCTGACTTTGCGGACTCATGGTGTTCGGCGGGCGGGATCGGCGGCGCTGGATCTTTGTAATGTGGCGTCCGGGCGCTATGAAGGATTCTGGGAATTCAACCTGAATCCGTGGGATACGGCGGCGGGCGTCCTGATTGTGGAAGAGGCGGGAGGGCGTGTCACAGATTTTTCCGGCGGGGAATTCGATGTGGCCAGCCGAGAGACTGTGGCGACAAACGGCTTGGTCCACGACGCACTGCTGCATGAGTTCCAGGAAATCTTCGCGGGACGTGGGCTCGAGGAGTTGGCAAGTCCGGTGGAATACGCCAAGGTGCGGCAACTCTAGCGTTTTTTGTAGAGATGCGGCTTACCTCTCTCAGTAAATTCCTATGCTTCGTCCGTCGTAGCATTTTGGAGACGGGCAAAGTTTCCGAGCAGCCGACCAACCATCGAGAATCGTCTACATTCAGAACTCCAGCCGCGCTTGAAACGCGACCATGCGTGGACTGCTGTCGCCACCCAAACCGACGCCCAGCAGTCCGGTCGGCGGAGAGGTCGTGTACGTGAGCGCTCCAAATCCACTCTGCGTGGAATGATTTCCTGGGATGCCGGCCTGCACCACGCTTGGCAGGCCGAAATTCTGATGGTTGAAAACATTGAAGAACTGGCCCTCAAACCGCAACTTCATATGCTCGGATAACGGAAACCATTTTGTCAGGTAAAAGTCGTTCCAGAAGAAATCGGGACCGCGCAGGGCATTACGGCCGAGATTTCCGAACTGGCAATTCTGCGGGTTGTCACCGCCATAGCACTGCCCTGTACTCGGATCGACCGCCGATACGAAAGCGTCCGGATTAAGCCACTGCAGCGTGCCCGCCTGCGTTACACCCGGAATCGGACGATGGTTATACAGCGGAACACCGGGAACGACACTGGCGAACTGTGGCCCGCTGCCTTGCACGATGCCGTTCCCATTTGCTGAATAGGGAGTGCTCAGCACCGAGAACGGAACTCCGCTATGCCAAAAAGCGGTGCCGGATATCTGCCATCCATTGAGTGCGTAGCCCAGAGAACGACTGCGCACTCTGACCGGCAGTTGATAAACATACTGAGCGTTGAGATTGTGGCGGATGTCGTAGTCACAAGGACCGTAGTCGCGGGCCAGGTCTCCCGGAAGAGGCGAGAGAATCCCGCCCGCAGAGAATGGAAGGAATCCGCCGTTCGAAACGGTATCCATGCAGTGGCTAAACGTGTAGTTGAACTGCCCTTGCAGACCATGTCCGAGGCGCTTCATCGCGGTCAGTTGGAGGCCGTTGTAGTGACTGTTCGCGCCAGTGGAGAACTGAGTCACGGCGCCAAATCGCGAATCAGTAGGCTGCAGGTAGGG
>Ga0302275_10000669_pt1 | contig 38416 bp, 41 predicted proteins | sample III_Bog_N2_2_FD_200229 | JGI IMG/M metagenome (GOLD analysis project Ga0302275, IMG submission 200229) | Peat permafrost microbial communities from Stordalen Mire near Abisko, Sweden - III_Bog_N2_2 | ecosystem: Environmental > Terrestrial > Soil > Wetlands > Peat | place: Sweden: Abisko... | reverse complement strand
GGTCATAGCTCCCGCGACAGAGTTTCCGAAACGTGTGCGCGTATCGACGGGAGTAGCTACCGGACTTTTAGTTAACAAGGTAACCCCCGTCTATCCAGACGTCGCCAAAGCAGGGCATATTCAAGGCGCGGTAATACTCCATGCGATCATCAGCAAAGAAGGAACGGTTGGGGACTTGCAGCTCGTTTCGGGACCACCGGAATTGGCTCCGTCAGCGATCGAAGCTGTGAAACAGTGGCGCTACCGGCCTTACTTGCTCAACGGACGCCCGGTAGAAGTGGAGACACAAATTCAAGTAAACTTCACGTTGGTAAGGCGCTGAAGCCTCCTACGCGCTGGCCGCATTCTCCTGCCGAGCGGCAGGAAGTGTTGCGTGCCTTTGATCGTGGCCAAGAGCCTGTCCTGATTTATCTCAAGACGACCGTTATTTATTGTCTCCGCTTCTTTCTGGCATTCTCCCTCAGCCACGTCACATAGCCCTCTTCCTCCAATGTGCCTGCCGCCAGCGCCATCACCGCTTGGGTAGCGTCTTCTTCGCTGGCCTTGAAGTCGAAGCCGTGGAGTTCGAGGAAGAGAATGCCAACTACAAACCCTGTCCGTTTGTTGCCATCGACGAAAGGATGGTTGCGGGCGATGCCGGCTGTGTACAGCGCAGCCATCACGATGACGTCCACAGTTTTGGCGTAGGTGTGGTGCTGGCGGGGACGCGCAAGAGCAGACTGTAAAAGGCCCAAGTCACGCAATCCCGTCGCGCCGCCATGTATCGCCAAGAGGCGGTCGTGGATCGCGAACACATCGCGCTCTTCAATCCAGAGTGGTTCTTTCTTCTTCACGTCGCTTTTTCACTTGGAAAGGGCGCGCAGCGTGTTGCGATAGCGACCGATGATTTCTTCCGCCTTCGTCATTTTCTTCTCGAATGCAGGATCGTAGGGAGTAAGCCGATAGTCCCCGTCGCCTGACTCGATAAGGAACAGACGCTCTCCATCTCCGGCGCGCAGACGGTTCACGACTTCTTTTGGCAGAACCACACCCAGCGAGTTCCCGAATTTGCGAATCTTCAGCTCCACCATGGCACTTCCTCTTGTTATTACAATTGTAATAACATTGAGAGGCGATGTCAAGATCGGGACATTACAGACCGAGACATAACAGGGTCTGTCTGAGAACGAAACTCCTTCACTTCAACCCGGTGGTGGTTGGCCAAAGTCCAAGTAAGACATTCTTGAATTGACTTACCTTATGGTAAGATAGCCCCATGCGGAGCTTTCGTACGGTTGTGAGTTCCAAGGGCCAGGTGGTAATTCCCGCCGAGTTGCGCGTGGAGTATGGACTGGACAGAGGCACGCGTGCTGTGTGGACTGAAGATAAAGGAAGGTTGGTACTGACTCCCATCACAGAACGGCGACTCGACGAGATCATGGGTTCCCTCAAGCCGGGTCCGGGCGAGGTTTCGGCATTCGAGATGCTGTTTGAAGAGCGGGAACGCGAGCGCAAGCGAGAGGACCAATGAGGGCCGGCTTCTCCCGGGGAAGGCCGCGGCGCTACGTGCTGGATGCCAACGCGCTCATCGGGTTCTTCGAGGCCCGGCGAGGGGCGGCGGAGAAAGTCCGGCATCTGCTAGGCGAAGCCGCACGCCTTGATGCGCCACTCTTGATGTCAGCGGTGACTTGGGGGGAGGTCTTCTATATCGAGTGGCGCTCCCGCGGCGAAACTAAAGCTCGCGTAGCGGAAGAGAGTCTACTCGAGATGCCCATCACCATCATAGCTGTGGATCGAGAACGCGCCACACGAGCAGGCACACTGAAACAAAGGTACGGGCTAGGTTACGCCGATGCCTTCGCCGCAGAGCTGGCCATCGAACGTGGTGCACGGCTGGTCACCGCCGATCCTGAATTTCAGAAAGTAGGGAAAGCGCTTTCCGTCTACTCGCTGCCCCGGCACGAAAGGTGACACTCCGCTGGGATCACCAGGATTTTCATTTCCACCGCCCTACGCGTTGGCCGCGTTCTCCCCGCCGAGCGGCAGGAAATACTGCGTGCCCTTGATCGGCGCGGAGACTTTTTTCAGCAGCTCCTGCAGATCTTCGTTGCGGTCGACGAAGTCAATCTCGGAGGTATTTACGATGAGCAGATCCGACTGTGTGTAATGAAAGAAGAAGTGCTCGTAGGCTTTCACCACTTCCATCAGGTAATCTTCGCTGATGGCTTTTTCGCCCGCCGCATTCTTTTTCTTCAGCCGTTTCTTGAGAACCTCTGGAGTTGCCTGCAGGTAAATCACTAGATCAGGCGTCGGCAACTGCTCACGAAAATAATTGAAATAGCGATTGTAGGTGTCGAGTTCCTGATCGTTGAGATTAAGGCAGGCAAAGAGCTTATCTTTTTCAAAAATGTAATCCGCTACAACCATTTTGTTAGACTGCGCGCTCAGATCGAGCGCCCGCAATTGCTCGAAGCGTCGAATCAAAAATGCCAGCTGCGCCTGAAACGCCGCACCTGGCTCGCCTTCGTAAAATGCCTTGAGAAATGGATTGTCTTCCGGCTCAATCACGCGCTGCGCCGCCAGCCGCTCGCCAAGAACCCGCGCCAGCGTGCTTTTCCCTACTCGTATGGGACCTTCAACCGCAATGTAACGGGGAAGCTCGAAAAGCTTGGCCATGGAGTGTCGATTGTAGCCGGAAAACTCGAAAGCAGAATATATTGCTTCGGGCATCTGCGCAATTGTGGATTGCAAAACGAGGTCTGAGGTTCGAGGTCAGATTGCAGAAGTGAAAACCGCGTGCCTAAGGTTTTGGGGTTTAATTCCGCAATCTGACCTCTTACCTCTGCCCTCGAATACAATTCGACCATGCTTCCCGCGTTGATTGGACTGAGCACCGCCGTAGCCGCCTCCGCGGCCGGCTATCAGTCCATGGCGCCGACGGGGCAGTGGTTTGGACGAACCGTCGCCGGTGCCGCGCGGGGAAGCAAACAAATCGCCTTGACGTACGACGACGGCCCTAACGATCCACATACATTGAGATTGCTGGAAGTTCTGGCGCGGCACAATGTGCGCGCAACTTTCTTCATGATCGGACGCTACGCTCAGCAGCGTCCCGACATCGCGCGCGCCGTAGCCCAAGCGGGACACGTCATTGGCAATCACACTTTCACTCATCCTCTGCTCACATTCAAATCAGCCTCCCAAACACGCGACGAGCTCGTCGACTGCCGCAAAGTTCTGCAAGACGCCATCGGAGAACATTCCAATCTATTTCGTCCACCCTTCGGCGGAAGGCGACCCGCAACTCTAAGAATTGCCCGCGAACTCGGCCTCGAACCCATTATGTGGAACGTGACTGGCTACGACTGGAACGCGCCGCCCGCCGGAGTGATCGAAGAGAAAGTCGTCCGGCAAATTCGCGGCGGCGATGTGATCCTTCTCCACGATGGCGGACATCGAGCGATGGGAGCGGACCGCGCACAATCTGTGATCGCAACGGACAACTTGATCAGACGATACAAAGATCAGGGATACGAATTCGTGACGGTGGAAGAGATACGAGTTGTCGGACATCGGTCTTCCGTAGCCGGATAAGCGTATCAACTTTCGTCAATTCGTTCTTGAATCGTAAAGTTCGAGTGCAACAGGACCAACGCTGGGGCCACACTATGACGCGACCAACAACGCAGGCAATTTCACCGTTCTTCATCGTCAGCAACGTTGAGCAAACCATCGCTTTTTACCACGACAAGCTGGGCTTTGAGACGAGATTCCAGCAGCCGGATCGGGACCCTTTTTTCGCCATCATCGGGCGCGACGGAGCGCAGATCCTGGTCAAGTCCGAGAAAGACACGGCGCCGCTGCCGAACCCAAAGCGGCATCCCCACATGCGGTGGGATGCCTACGTTTATGCACCGGACCCGGATGCGCTCGCCGCCGAATTTGCCGATCGCTTTACAAACGGTGCAGCAGCCTTCAGGGTGCCCCTTCAGGATACCCACGACGGTCTTCGCGGCTTCGAGATTTCGGATCCCGACGGCTACGTCTTGTTCTTCGGTCGACCACGGTAGACGGGGGGTAGCGATCTCGCCAAGCCTTTGGCGCTTACCGCCATTACTCATTGGTCTCCCGACCCGGCAGTCAGTTCTACTTTTTGGGCTCGAATCCACGGCCGACCCGGAACACGTGGCCATCGGGGTGGCGAAGGTGCATCTCGCGGACGTTCCAGGGCATATCGGTGGGCGGAAATGTGATCTCCAACCCGGCGGCAACGCAATGCTTGTGCATCGCGTCCACGTCGTCCACCCAGACCGACATCCAGACGCCCTTGTCGCCCGCTTCATCCCCGTCGTGCTGAAACGTGGTGGTGTTGGTGCCGCGACCGCGGCCTCCCTGCGCCCCTTGACAGAGAAATATGCAAGCTTCCTCACCCGATCCAACCGCGCCAAACGTCGGAGGCGTGCCCCAGTCCCACAACTTCTTCCATCCCCACTTCCCAAACCATGCGACCGTGCTGGCGATGTCGGACACGTTCAAGATAGGAGTCAAAGCTTTGGCTTCCATAACCGAAAAAGGATAACACTCAGCGGATGGAGGGATCGATCATTACACTAACTACTTCTCGAGCTATGCCGGCACCGTTGCGAAGGCCTGCCTGGCAGCGGCGATGGTTTGTTGCACGTCCTGCTCGCTGTGTGCCGCTCCCAGAAACGCCGCTTCGAACTGCGACGGCGGCAAATAAATTCCGTTCTCCAGCATCGCGCGGAAGAATCGCCCAAACGCCTTCGTATCGGATTTCTCGGCCGAACCCCAATCCGTAACCGGACCCTGCGCAAAGAACCACGTGAACATCGAGCCAACTCGGTTATGGCAAATGGTTACGCCCGCATCCTTGGCTGCGGCGGCAACTCCGGCGACGACTTTGGCGGCAACTTTGTCGAGCTTCGCATAGATGTCTTTGTGGTCGCGCAGGTAACTCAGCGTCGCAAAGCCGGCGGCCATCGCCAGAGGATTGCCTGACAGCGTGCCCGCTTGATACACCGGGCCAAGCGGAGCAATCAGATTCATGATTTCGCTCGGTCCACCGTAAGCGCCCACTGGCAGGCCTCCACCAATAATTTTGCCCATGGTCGTGAGATCGGGCTGGATCCCGTAGAGTTCCTGCGCTCCGCCAAACGCCAGCCGGAACCCGGTCATCACCTCGTCAAAAATCAGCAACGCTTGATCGCGGGAAGTAAGAGCACGCAGAGCTTCAAGGTATCCCGGCGCCGGAGGCACGCAACCCATATTGCCGACGACGGGCTCGACGATGACGCACGCAATCTGATTCTTGAATTTTTCGAAGGCCTGCTCAACCGCGCCGACATCGTTGTAGGGCAGCGCGAGCGTGAACTGCGTGAATTCTTCGGGAACCCCTGCGGAGCCCGGAATGCCGAGCGTCGCCACTCCCGACCCCGCCTTCACCAGCAACGCGTCGGAGTGGCCGTGATAGCAGCCTTCAAACTTCACGATGTATTTGCGCTTCGTGTATCCGCGCGCCAGGCGAATCGCCGACATGGTCGCTTCGGTCCCCGAGCTGACGAAGCGAACTTTCTGCATATGCGGAAATGCGGAAATCACAAGCTCGGCGAGATCGGCTTCAGCCGGAGTCGACGCCCCAAAACTGGTTCCGCTTCGCGCCGCCGCGATGATTGCATCAATGACCGACGGGGCAGCATGCCCGAGGATGAGCGGCCCCCACGAGCCGATGTAATCCACATATTCGTTGCCGTCCGCATCCCAAATATGCGAGCCCTGCCCGCGGACAATGTACAGCGGATCGCCGCCGACGCTGCCAAACGCGCGCACCGGAGAATTCACGCCTCCGGGAATAAGCTGCTCCGCCCGCCTCTGCAGTTTGCGGGATTGTTCGGTCTTCGGCGCCATGATTTCTTCTCCAGTCGATCCTGTGATCTTCCGACCAGCATTGTTCCGATCAATATAGCAGCGGCTCCACGCGGGGCTGCTGCGCGAGCGATCACATCCACTTGTGATGGCCGACACAGGGGTATCACCAAATATGGTAGTAGCCGTCGCGCTGCCCGAGCTGGACTTTGAGCCCAAACAGTCCACTCAGTCTTTCTTCCTGTAATACATCGCTCTTGGGTCCGTCCGCCACGATCCGCCCCTTCGCCATGAGCAGGACGCGTTCGATCTCGGGAACGATGTCGGGCAGTTCATGGGTCACGAGGATAATTCCGATACCGGATCGAGCGAGCGAGCGCATCGTTTCACGCAAGGCGCGTTGCGCGGAAATATCCAACGAGTTACTGGGCTCATCGAAGAGCAACGCTTGCGGCTCGTGCACCAACGCGCGCGCAATCAAAATACGTTTCGCTTCGCCCGAAGACATTTCCTCCACCGGACGCTCCGCCAGGTGCGAGATCCCTAACCGGCCGAGTGCGTCCTCGGCGAGTTTCCTATATTTCGTATCCACATTGTGATTCGGAAAAATTCGCGTGCTGCTGAAAAAGCCGGACAGAACTACGTCGAGGCCCGCTGGCTTCTCCAGTGCACATCGACATCAGGTCATTGGACACAATCCCGAGAAGCGAACGCAGTTCAAAGACATTCCAGCTCTTCTCGCCGAGAATTCTCATGCTCGACCCTTCGCGGGCCACCGGATAACATTCGCGGGTAATCGTTTTGATGAGCGTCGATTTGCCGCATCCATTCGGCCCCAATACCGCGATGTGTTCGTCGGCATGAACGCGCAGATTGAAGTCGTCGAGCACTACTTTGTCTCCGCGCATCACGCGCAAGTTCCGCATCTCCAGCAGCGGGCGGGCATTCTGAACGCTCGAATTCATCGGACTTTCATAAACCTGCAATATTCCTGCAATCTCTCCGGGCTATCTTAACTACAGTTGCCCTTCTAACCGGGAGGGTTTATCAGGACGGCCTTGGGGGGCTCCGGGCTGTCCTTTTTTATTTTGCCGTCTTTTATTTTGCCGTCTTTTATTTTGCCGTCTTTTATTTTGCGGTCGAGTTCTGCGCGACTCCAGTTTATTTCAGGTACGAGCGCACGATATCGATGAGTTCGTCCGTGGCAAGGGCTTGCTCGGAGCTCATTTTTTTTGGGTCGATGACGTGAAAGCGGATGTGGCCTTCCAGTAGTTCGGCCATAAGTCCGTTCATGGCGCCGCGGGCGGCGGTGATGAGTTGCAACACGTCGGAGCAATCCTGATCGGCTTCCAGTGCCCGTTCAATGGCGGCGATTTGCCCCTTAATGCGTTTAATCCGCAGGATGAGCTTGGGCTTTTCTTCGACGGTATGCATTTTTTCTCCTCGACAGGTAGTATACTCCCCTATAGTATATCGAAGTTGATTTTGAAGAATAAGGCGGCAGCCGGAACGTGATTGTAATCACATCCCGTCGTGATCAGTCGTGTCGCCAAGCATCGCACGCGGCCATTATCTTCGAGACATGATATTGAAATTGAAATTCATTTTCATAATGAACCGCCTCGCACCGAGTTCGCTTCTTCTTGCCTCCCTGTCCCTGTCGGGTCTGGCGCTCCTCGCTTTTCTGGCAGCCCCGGCCCGGGCCCAGTCGCAGAGCGGTTCGGCCGCTGGCTCGGTCGCTAGTCCTAGTCCTAGCCCTAGCCCTGGCCCTACCCCTACCCCTGCCCCTACCCCAGAGAATCCTCCCGCTGCACAGCAGACGGCTACCGATCCTGCAGGCACGCCCGACGCCGATGCCGGCGCGATTGCCGACCCGGAGTCGATGTTGCCGCATTTCAAAAGCACCCGCTTCTGGCTCTCCGGACAGGCCAATTTCATCTTTCAAACTCATCCGGACTTTCACGCCGATTACAGCGGACCTCACAGCCTTAGCGCAGACTACGAAAAAGCCACTTCGCGTGTGATGACGCTCTACACCGGCGTGCGCATCAACGACTCCACCGAACTTTTAGTGGATATCGAAGAGGCGGGAGGCTCCGCGCTCAGCCAAGGTTTTGGACTGGCAGGCAATACCGATCTCGACATCGTTCGCAATCCCGCTCTCAGTAAAGAGCCGTATCTCGGACGCGGCATGATCCACAAAGTTTTCGCCTTGAGTAAAGACAAGATCGAGAACCAGCGCAGCTTTCTTTCGCTGTTCGACGAGTTGCCGCGGCGGCGCTTGGAAATCCGTTTCGGCAAGTTCAGCATGCCCGACTTTTTTGATCTGAATTCAGTCGGCACCGACACCCATTTTCAGTTCATCAACTGGTCCGTCGACAACAACGGCTCCTGGGACTACGCGGCCGACACTCGCGGCTACACGGTGGGCGCTGTGGCGGATTATGAAGATCGCAACTGGGGTTTCCGGTTCTCTGAAGCCCTCATGCCCAAAGTTGCAAATGGAATTGACCTGGTGTGGCGGCCTTGGCAGGTTCATGCGGAAAATTACGAATACGAACTTCGTCATGGCGTCATCCCAAAAAAAGCGGGCGTGGTGCGGCTGCTCGCATATACCAACTACGCCAACATGGGTGTCTACCGCGACGCCAACACGCAATTCGCTCAAGGGATTGTCAAGGTTCCCGACATCACGAATCATCCCTGGCACGTCACCCGAAAGTATGGATTTGGCATCAATGTTGAGCAGGACCTGACGCGAAACTTCACTGCCTACGCGCGCTGGGGGTGGGACAACGGGCGCACCGAGTCTTTCGCCTACACGGAAATCGATTCGACTTTCAATCAGGGCATCGGCGCGAAGGGCGCGCTGTGGCATCGCAAGCAAGACCGCGCCGGCATTGCTTTCGTATCGAACGGCATCAAGAAAGATCATCAGGTCTATCTGGCCGATGGCGGACAGGGATTTTTGCTCGGCGATGGGGGCTTGCGTTACCGGCGCGAAAACATCTTGGAATCGTATTACACGCTTCACGTGTGGCGGGGAATTTACCTGGCTCCTGGCGCGCAGCATATCAACGATCCCGGATACAACCGCGACCGCGGTCCGGTCGTGGTGCCGAGCTTTCGCGCCCACGTGGAATTCTAAGGGCAGTTCTCAGTTCTCGGTTCTCAGTTCTCAGTAAAATCAACTGCCGAGCTGTCAACGCGCAGCGCTAGTTCCGCGTAATGCCTGCGTCTTGCTTGTGCTCGGTGTGTAGCGCCCAGGCCATGCGTGGAGTGTTGTGCGCAATTCCGAAGCGGCCCTGTGCATCCAGCAAAATAATCCCTCCGTGTCCGTCGAGCCGCTGCTTAAGATAATTCATCGCTTCTTTCGCAATCCACTCGGGCAGACTGCCGGATTCCACGCGATCGGCGGCCCACTTTGCCAGCACGAGTTTCATGATCGGCTCTCCCCATCCCGTGGTGGAAGCGGCTGCGCTCAGATTATCCGCGTAGCAGCCACAGCCGATCAGCGAAGAATCGCCGAGACGACCGGGCGCTTTATTCAGCGTGCCTCCGGTCGATGTCGAAGCGGCAATATTGCCGTCGCGATCGAGCGCAACCGCTCCGACTGTGTCATGAGAAATCTCAGGAGCAAACAAATCGTTGCCACGCGTGGATCCCTGCGCCTGATATTCGCGCAACCGTTCCACTTCCCGGGGAATGATCAGATCTTCGTTGCGGCAAAGTTCGATACCATGTTCGGCAGCAAAACGCTCCGCGCCTTCCGCAACAAAATAAACATGCGGGCTGTCGCTGAGAATTTTGCGTGCCGCACGCACCGGATTGCGCAGACGCTCGACGCACCCGACCCCGCCGCCGCGCAGCGTAGAACCATCCATGATGAAGGCGTCGAGTTGCACCTTGCCGTCGCGATTCAAGAAACTTCCGCGCCCGGCATCGAAGGTCTCATCGTCTTCCATGACAACGACGGCTTCTTCGACCGCGTCCAGCGCCGAACCGCCACGTTCTAGCGCGCGCCATCCGGCCGCGGCGGCGTTTCGTACCCCCGCCAGATGCGCCTCTACCATGTCATCGGGAATATCCCAGGCACCGCCATGAACGACCAGCACAGGATTGGTTGGCAATGGAAAGCTCCGCTGAATGTTGCGAGGGTCAGTCTAGCAGGCTAGGCGGCGCGGGCGGGAGCGTCCATCTCAGTGGTACGGTGCCAGGTGTAGATAATTCGATGGATCACCGTGATCGTCGACAGCACCGCTATTACCCAGAGCACGGGAGCCATGACATTGAACAGCGCTCCGATGATCAGCAGGACTAAACGTTCGGGACGTTCCATAAAACCTACTTTGCACAGTCCGATGAGCGATTCGGCGCGCGCGCGCGCATAACTAACCATAATTGCGCTGATCATGGCCAGCGCTGCCAGCACAACATAAAAGAAGCGGCCGCCGCGTGCGTAGAAAACCAGCAGCCCAAAAAATAGCGACGCGTCACTGTAGCGGTCGACGATGGAATCGAAAAAGCCTCCAAAGCGCGTCACCTGATTCGAGAGGCGCGCAACGCGGCCGTCCACCAGATCGAAGAATCCAGATCCGATGATGACCAGACCGGCATAGAAGAACATGCGGCGCTGGTTGTCGCCGTTGGCGTATCCAAACAGAAATGCGGCGTAGGTATTCACCACCAGTCCCATCAACGTCAAAATGTTGGGATTGATGCGGGAGAGAGCGAGCAGGCGCACAATGGCGTCCAGCAGGACGCCGCAAGCGCGGCCCACGCCATTAGTCCAACTCATAGGGCCTCAGTTTTGCAGCTGCCATTCATTTTGACTTGGGCTTCGATTCCAAATCAAGCTTCGCTTCGGCAAGATCGTGCATGGTCGAGAGCTTCAAGATTTCCATTTCGCGGCTGCCGCCGGGAGTCACCACGGTGGCGAGGTCGCCCACTTTCTTGTTCAAGAGCGCGCGACCAATCGGAGAAGTGGTCGATATTCTGCCCGCTGCTACGTCCGACTGTTCACTCGCCACCAGTTCGTACTGCATCTCTTCATTCTTCGTGCTGTCGAAAATCGTTACTGTCGAACCCAGCCCAACCTTATCTTTGGGGATGTTATTCATGTTCACCAGCGACAAGTCAGCCAACCGCTGGCCCAGTTGGCGCACGCGGGCCTTCAGATACTCCTGACGCTGCTTCGCCGTGTGATATTCGGCATTCTCGGAGAGGTCGCCGAGAGCAACTGCCTTTTTGAGTTCCCTCGGGATGTCGAAAGCCAGCTCGTGCTCGAGGGTATTCAGTTCATCCCGAAGCTTCTTTTTAATCTCTTCTGTCATCGCTGAACCAGTGGGCATTATACCGCCGCGCGGCAGTGCGTGGAGACTCGCAGCAGGCCGGGCTTTCGCAGTACCGGTTATCCTTGTCCAAATACATTAGGCCAAAAGACTTAGGCGGATCGCGGCGGGATGCCTTCGAACCAGGCTCTAACTCAGGCAAGCCAGCGGCCGGACGCCGCTTAGCGATTGCCTTCGAGTCGGCACTCGGCTAGACTAAGAGGAGTTCGACGCACCTCGGGCCGGGGCCCATCCATGAACGGAAACGGCGTTTTCCACATCGGCGACAAGGTCGTCTACCCGAACCACGGCGTCGGCATTATCGAGCAAATCAGCAGCCGAACCATCGGCACTTCTGTCGAAAAGTTCTACCTCCTTAAGATTGCCGCCAGCAGCCTGAAGGTGATGGTCCCGTTCGCCAACGCCAACAGCGTGGGCATGCGCCCCGTAGTCCGCAATGGGGAAGTCGATAAGATTGTCGATTATCTGTCCTCTGGCGAGTGCATCAACGCTGCGGACTGGAAAGACCGCTTCAAAGAGAATTCCGATCGCATGCGCACCGGCTCTCTTTCCGACGTGGCTGCAGTCCTCAAGAGCCTGCTGATTCTTGGACAGGCCAAATCCCTTTCTTTCCGCGAAAAAAAGATGCTGGAGCGCGCCCGCTACCTGCTGGTCAGTGAAATTGCCATCTCCCGCAACTGCGACGAGGCTCTGATTGAACAAGCACTGACCAAGGCGCTGACCAAGTGTAATCTGCGCTTCCCGGAAATCAGCGAACTCGCCTCGTAAAATTCCCCTACATCACCCAATCGCAGTTCGCTTTCCTCGTAATTTGCTAACTATCGCGGCGTCTGTGCTTCCATCCAGGACTGCAAAATCAAGATCGCGGCCATTCGATCCACCGCCTGACCTCGTTTTTTGATGGATAGATCGGTCTCCCGCAGCAAGCGGTTGGCCTCGGTCGAGGTCCAGCGCTCGTCCCATAGATGGACGGGCAAGCCAAAATGCGCCTGCAGTTCGGCGGCAAAAAGACGCATCTTTTCCGATTGTGTCCCTTCCGCTCCACTCAGCCGTAGCGGTAGACCGACAACGATCTCGCGGACTTCGTATTTCTCAAGCACCTGCCGCAAAGCTTCCCAGTCGCGGCGCTTGTTCTGCCGCTGAATGGTGTCCACCCCCTGCGCCGTAATCCCCAGTGGGTCGGACACCGCGACTCCGATTCTTCGCGAACCTACGTCGAGGGCCATGATCCGCCCATGTTCAGGGTTTCCAGCCGATTGCATCGCTCGATTGTAGACGGCGAACCCGGAACCTGCCGCAATTCGGCGGCTCGGCGATTTCGGCCCACGATTCAGATAGTGCAATTCCGGCCTATCTAAGGCAAAATTGTGGGCCAGACAAAACTTGGCCCGTCGCTACCCTCCCCAGTCGCAACCGGGCCAGTCTCAAGGCGACGACAAATTTCATGGAAACGCCCGTTCCTCAAGCTGGCCATCACTGGTCGCTGACGCTGCTAGGCATGGCCCTGGTCATCATGTTCGCGTATTACGGCGAATCGGTGCTGGCCGTGCTCTTCTTTGCCATCCTGTTGAGCTTCATGCTCTCGCCGGTCGTGCAGGCGCTCGAATTCCTGCGCCTTCCCCGCGCTACGGCCGCCCTTGTCGCGGTAGTCGTCCTCATCGGATTGCTCTACGGCGTCACGGTTGCCTCCTATAACCAGGCCCTCATTTTTGCCGACAATGTGCCGAAATACTCGCAGAAGATCCGCTCCATCGTGCAGCCCTTTCAGCAGGACGCGGAAAAATTAGAAAAAACCGGCGACGTTGTGGGCTCCCCGGACGACTCCAATGTCGTGCCCGTACGACAAGTGCAAAGCTGGTCCGAAGCGCTCACCCACGGAGCCGGCACATGGACCGACACCGTACTCGCCGCGTCCTTCATCCCGTTCCTCGCGTATTTCTTGCTGACTTGGCAGAGCCACGCCCGCACGGCGACGGTGATGCTTTTTCCTTTGCATCATCGCCATACAGCCTTCGTGACGCTCGGTCTGATCGGAAAAATGCTGCAGAGTTTCATAGTCGGAAATCTGCTGATCGGCCTCCTGATTTCCGCCGTCAGCGTAGCCATCTTTGGATTGCTCCACGTGCCCTTCTTCTACTTCATAGGTTTTCTTAGCGGATTCCTGAGCCTCGTCCCCTACCTCGGAATCGTCTTGGCGATGGTCCCGCCGATCCTGGTCGGTCTCGGCCAACTTGAGGCGGGAGACTTGATCGTCGTCGTCCTCTGCGTCGTCGGACTGCATCTCTTTGCGCTGAACGTCCTCTACCCGAAGTTGCTCGGCAGCCGTCTGCGCATCAATCCTCTGGCCGTCACCATCGCGCTGCTTTTTTGGGGAGCGGTCTGGGGCGCCATCGGGCTCGTCCTCGCCATCCCGATCACGGGAGCGATCAAGATTGTCTTCGACCACGTCGAGTCGATGAAGCCCTATGCGGACTGGCTGGGGGAGTGAACGCTTGCCGATTCGTCGCGCGGCCCTGTACCGTAGCCACTTTGCGGCAGACCCACTTTGCGACAAACCGCTTTGCGACATATTGGGATCGCCTCTAAACTAAGGCCTTGCGCACCCTGCTCAAACTCTTCCTGTTCGCCGTTCTCGCCGCCGCTGGCTGGGTGGCATGGCTGACCTACGCCCCAGCGACTCCGCAGCCGGATACCTTCCTGTTGCTCCGTCCTGGCTATTCCACGCGCCGCATCGCTGCTGAGCTACGAAAAGCTGGAGTCATCCGCAGCGAGCCTGCGTTTCTTCTTTGGCACGCCTGGCATCCCAAGCCTTCTTTGAAGGCGGGAGAATACCTCTTCGATCACGAAGCCACTCTCCCCCAGATTTACGGACGCATTGCCCGCGGCGATATCTACTTCCACGAGGTCACCATCCCCGAGGGTTACACCATGTTCGACATCGCCAAGGCGATGGAGGACGCGAAGCTCGGCACCGCCGCCGACTTTCTCCATATTGCCGAAACCCAGGCCCAGCTTATCTCCGATCTCGCGCCACAAGCCAAATCTCTCGAAGGCTACCTCTTCCCCAACACCTACCAGTTCACACGCACCCAGAGCCAGGAAGAGATGATCGGGATGATGGTCCACCAGTTTCGCCAGGTGGCGCAGCAGATCGGACTCGCGGCCGGCCCCGATGCAACTGGGACTGACGTCAACCGCATCGTCACCATGGCCTCCATCGTTGAAAAAGAGACCGCCGCGCCGGACGAACGTCCCCGCGTCGCCAGCGTCTACTACAACCGGCTGAGGCAGAGAATGGCGCTCGACGCCGATCCTAGCGTCATCTACGCCGAATTGCTGGCCGGCACCTATCAAGGCGCGCTCCATCACGCCGACCTGTCTGTAAACTCGCCCTATAACACCTACCGCTTTCCCGGATTGCCACCCGGCCCCATCGGCAATCCCGGCCGCAGCGCTCTCGAAGCCGCTCTCCATCCCGACACCACGAACTTTCTCTACTTCGTCGCCGACGGCAGCGGACATCACCGCTTTGCTGAAAGTCTCGAAGAACATAATCGCAACGTAGCCGCCTACCGCCGTTCGTTAGGAATGCATTAGCAATTGGAGTTGCGCCCGTGCGACCCGTGTAATTCGTGGTTCAGCTTTCCGCGGTTTTGCCTTGTGCCCCCCAATCACAAATTTGCCGCTTAGCCGGAAACGCTGAACCCTCCACGGCCTTATACTAATCAGATAGATATGTGGCAAAAGTCTTTCCAGGTAATCACATAGGAATGTATCGCACTCATCTGCGCCTGTTTTTGCTTGTGTTTCTCGCGGTAGCCAGTTTTCCGCTGACCGGATGTCTGTTCCGGACCCGGCCGTTCGATCGCCAATTCTCCAACCGGCCGCTGAAAACTTCGACGCAGCAGGCTCTGATCGACTACCTCAACAATCAAGCCGCCAAGATCCAGTCACTGCAGGCGACCGTCGATATCGATGCTTCCGCCGGAGACGTTAAGAATGGCGTCATCACCGATTACAAAGAGATTCGGGGTTACGTCCTGGTTCGCAAACCCTCGATGTTGCGGATGAAAGGCCTGCTTCCGGTCGTCCGGAACACCGCCTTCGACATGGTCAGCGACGGCCAGCAATTTAAGGTTTGGATCCCCACCAGGAACAAGTTCGTAGTCGGCTCGAACTCATCGGAAAATTACGATCCCGAGAAGCGGCTGGAAAACATGCGTCCGCAATACGTTTACGACGCGCTGCTCATTCCTGCTGTCGGAAAGGACGAAATCGCGGTCATGGAGAACGGTTATGAAACCGTCCTCGACTCAAGAAGGCATCGGGTCGAGCAGCCCGACTATGAACTGGCGATCATCCGGCAAGGGCCGCAGGGCTGGTACCTGTCGCGTCGAGTGGAGTTCAGCCGCACCGATCTACTGCCCCACCGGCAGCGTATCTACGACCAGCAGGGTAATGTCGCAACGGACGCTCACTATCAGGACTACAAGGATTTCTCGGACCTGACATTTCCGGGCACCATCCAGATCGAACGGCCGCGAGAGAATTACGACTTCACGCTGAACATCCTCAAACTTGAAGTCAATAAGGCGCTGACCGACGATCAGTTCGCGCTCGAACAGCCAGCGGGAGCCGACGTGGTCCATCTCGATCAGCCGAATCCGAATGCGGCCAAGACTTCGCACGGCCAGTAGTAAAGTGAGAGGTTAGCCGGTCGTAGGCGTTTGGCGAACGACTCGCAACAGAGACCAGCGACGAAACTTAGAAGGACTGCTCTTTCAAAAACACTGCTCTTCAAAAATCATGATGAATCGCATGATCGTCGGCAACCTCGTCCATCGTCCAGTGCGGTCGCTCATCAGCATCGTAGCCGTGGCGCTTGAAGTCACCCTGATTCTGCTCATTGTCGGCCTCTGCCTGGGCATGCTGCAGGACAACCGCACCCGCACCGCCGGAATCGGCGCCGACATCATCGTGCGCCCTCCCGGTTCCTCGTTTATTGCCGGGCTGTCGGGCGCACCCATGTCGATCAAGGAAGGAAGCGTATTGGCGAAGCTTCCGCACGTGAAAAGTGTGGCGCCAGCGATCCAACAGCCGAGTTCAACCGGCACGCTGGAGATTATTACGGGCATCGACTTGCCCAGCTATGAAAGCATGTCCTCCGGTTTTCGATATTTGCAGGGCGGCCCGTTCCAGGGGCCCTACGATGTGCTCGTTGACGACCTTTTTGCGCAGTCCAAGCACGCTAGAGTCGGCGACATGATCGACATTCTCAACAACAAGTTCCGCATCTCCGGAATCGTCGAAAGGGGCAAGGGTGGACGCAAGTTCGTACCGCTGACAACGCTGCAAGAGTTAACCGGCGCAAGGGATAAGGTCAGCGTTTTCTATCTCAAACTCGACGATCCGTCCAATGTCGATGCGGTTGTCGACGAAATCAAGAACGTTCCGGGCATGGAGCATCACCTGGCAAACTCCATGGCATCGTACCTCGCCATGGTGACCACGAGTAACTATCCCGGGCTTTCCACTTTCATCAATGTGGTCGTCGGCATCTCGGTGTTCGTCGGCTTTCTCGCAATTCTCCAGACGATGTATACGGCGGTGATGGAGCGAACCCGTGAAATCGGCATTCTGAAGTCGATGGGGGCGTCAAAGTTCTACATTGTCAACGTAATCTTAAGAGAAACGGCACTGTTGGCCATTAGCGGCATCGTCCTCGGCGTGGCAGTAAGCGTGGCGGCACGAGCTGGCTTGGCCCACAAATACCCCCTACTGCAGGTTGTAGTCGACGGCGGATGGGTGATCCGTGCCACTGTCATCGCCATCGTCGGCGCCGTCGCCGGCGCGCTCTACCCGGCCTTCAAAGCCGCGCAGAAGGACCCCATCGACGCCCTCGCCTATGAGTAAATATAAGCAGAATGGTTGATTGTCACTATCGTTCGTCTTTTTTTCGCCAGTCTTTTTCGGAACTCTGCTGACTCTTGCCGCCGATAATAATTTCTCTCGCAAATCATCGGGGAATGCTCGATACTGCCCCTGAAACTGTCCGTGCTATAATCACGCGCCGTTACGCGAAAGCAATTTAGTACGCAGTTTGTAGGCCTAATTCTCTGGCCCCTGCGCGCGCGAGCGCGTGGGTGACCACAAATACCTAGGAGGAGATATGCGCTTCAGTGATCCGACCCTTTATGGTCGGGACGACGAGACCGACGAATACAGCGACAGCGGCGCCTATGGCGAATCGCTGGAAGAGGATTTGGAAGAAGAGGAAGAAGAGGAAGAAGAACCTACCGTCGTAGGCGAAGAGGACGAAGAAGACGACGAGAGTTCTGAACCGGCGGCACGGGAGCACGTGAAGGCACCCACGCCACCACCAAGCGGCGGCGGATCGGGCGCGCCTCCCAAGAAAAAGGCTCCGGCAAAGAAAGCTCCGCCAAAAAAGGCGCCCGCTAAGAAGGCTCCGGCAAAGAAAAAGGCGGCTAAAAAAGCTGCCAAGAAACCAGCGGCTAAGAAAAAGTCTAAACCCGCAAAAAAAGCGGTAAAAAAAGCCGCCAAGAAAGCTCCGAAAAAAACAGCGCGTAAAAAAGGCCGTCGCTAAGAACCTTCTATTTCCGCGCCGTGGATTTCCGCGGCGCGGAAAATTCATCCTTTACTTCTCCCCCGCTACTTCGAAGTTCTCGTTATCACTTCTACATTACTTCTTCGTTTCGCTGCTGATAATCGCTTCCGCTTCGATCTCCAAAAGCATCTCTGGAGAAACCAGTGCCGTCACCGCCATCATCGAGCACACCGGACGAATGTCCCGAAAAAATTCCCCGTGCGCCTTCCCAACTTTTTCCCAGTCCGCAATATTCGTAAGAAATATTCTGGTGCGAACTACGTCGTTCAATGTAGCTCCCGCTTTTTCCAATGCATGCCGAACGTTTTTCAGGATCTGAATTGCCTGTTCGTATGCGTCTCCGGCAATGATCTTCCCGTCCGGTCCCGTCGCGGTCGTACCCGCTACGTGAACGTACATTCCCACCCGGACCGCACGAGAGTAACCGACGATCGGCTCCCATGGCGTTCCACTTGCTACGTTAATCCTCTCCACTTCGCCCTCCCCTTTTTCGAGTAATCTCTCCCCATGAACAGATTCGCCAGCCAATCCACCGGTAAACGAAATTTTCGATTCCCAGCATCTAGAAATTAGCAGCCGTTTGCTTTAACTGCCAGTAGATACGCACGAAACGGCGCGCCCCTTGCCCGCGTCTAAGTTCTCAGTGGCTCGATGGTCACTTGCATTGGAACTCAATTCACGATATCTAATGCGCACGACTTCTTGTTCCGATAAGTCATTTAAGGAGCGAGAAGCAAGCTGGAAAGGAAGCACGACACATGGAAATCCCGGAAACCCATCCGCTACAGGAGCTCTTTGTCGAACTTGTCGGGCGGCACTATGCCGAGGAGATCGGTATACGCGATCCGCAAATCGTTGGCTACGTCGCTCATCTTTTATCTGAGTTCTGCGACGCCGAGCAACTGATGAAGATCCGCAATGCCACCGGGAAACCTCTAAACGATGTCGGAGAAATGTTGATCGAATCCGACCCCATATATGGACCTGCGCCCTCCTTCGACCGCGAGCGCCAGGTCCGCAAACATATCGGCGACTACACGCTTTTCTATGCCGGCATGTTTCCCGAAAGCATCAATCACCATCGCCTGCGGCGGCAGCGCGTCGAAGGTTTTGTCGATTGGGTCAAGGCCGGAAAAGAAAGCTATTACATCGTTTCAAAATTCGAGCACTTCGAATATGCCAAGGTTGCGCCGCTCTTCGCCCAACTCTCCCAGCGCTTTGAACAGTGCGTTTACGGACTGAATCTCGTAAAAAACGAACTGGAAGTCATGCAACATCCCATCGCCCGCAGAACAAACGAACTCATTATGTAAGAATCGCTCCAGACGCCGAGGGCAGAAGTCAGATTGCAGAGGTGAAAATCCTAAGAACACGGTGCGCAGATTTTCACCTCTGCAATCTCACCTCTGCCCTCTGACTTCTTCTTTTACTCTCGCACCAGCCGCCTGCCCGAAATCTTAAATTTCCCTTCCAACACAATCTTGATCGCTTCCGAATACGCGATGTGCTCCTGCCCGAGGATTCGCGCCGCCAGCGAGTGCTCATCATCGGTTTCCAGCACCGGCACCGTCTTCTGCACTACGATCGCACCGTGATCCAGTTCCTCATCGACAAAATGCACGGTGCATCCTGAAACTTTCACGCCGTAAGCGAAGGCCTGCTCCTGCGCCTCCAGGCCAGGAAACGCCGGCAGCAGCGACGGATGGATGTTAAGAATTTTTCCCGGAAATTGCTGCACAAACCACGGCGAAAGCAGACGCATATAACCCGCCAGGCAAACCAGGTCGACTTTGTTTTGCGCGAGAGCAGCCGCCACTTCGCGGTCGTGTTCCTCCCGCGCTCTTCCCTTGGATGGAATCGCAATCGCGTTGAGCCCGCGGTGGCGCGCCGTTTCCACTCCCGGCGCATCCGGCCGGTTCGAAATTACCACGGCGATGCGCGCATCCGGAATCCGGCCATCCGCAAGGCTGTCGGCAATAGCCACAAAATTCGACCCTCGCCCGGACAATAAAATGCCAAGATTTTTCATCAGGACAATATTATTCACTACGAAGGCGGGAATGAATGGAGAAAAAGCAGGGAACAATCAAACTAATAATTAGAAATTCGGCGCGCTTTTCGCGGCCCACCAGAAATCGAAGGGCTAAGAGCTACCAGCCAACAGCTAAAGGGCAATAGCCTCTTTAGCTGTAAACAACCTTGCGATCGCCCTTGGCAATCCGCCCGACGCTATAGAATTTTTCTCCCGCTCGTTCGAGCAGCGTCTGTGCCTTCTTAAACTTCAACGCTGGAACGACGATCAACATGCCGAGGCCCATGTTGAATGTCCGCAGCATTTCTTCTTCCGGAACATTGCCCAGGTGTTGTAGATGTTCAAAGATAGGCAGGACCGGCCAAGTTCCCAGTTCAATCACCGCCGACGTTCCTTTGGGCAGCACACGTGGCAGATTCTCGGTTATGCCGCCACCAGTAATATGCGCCAGCGCAGCCACGCAATCACCCGCAATCAGCTTCCGAATAATCGACCAGTAGCTGCGATGCGTGCGCATCAGTTCGTTGCCGACTTTATTCTTAATCTCGCTGACGAACGTCTCAGGAGAGTAGCCGGCGATTTCAAAAAGAAGTTTACGGGCCAGCGAATATCCATTTGTGTGCAGTCCGTTCGAGGGTAAGCCCAACACGCAATCCCCTACCTGCACGTCTTTTCCACTGATGATGCGCTCGCGCTCGACCACGCCGACAATAAAACCCGCAAGATCGTACTCGCCATCGGGGTAAAAACCGGGCATCTCCGCCGTCTCGCCGCCAATCAGCGCGCAGCCATTGTGCTTGCACGCCTCGGCCAATCCGCCGACGATCCTCTCGGCCACCTCGGAATCCAATGTGCCCGTGGCCAAGTAGTCCATAAAAAACAGCGGGGTGGCGCCCTGCACGGCAATATCGTTGACGCAGTGGTTTACCAGGTCGCCGCCGACTGTGTGGTGCATCTTCATCTCGAACGCAACTTTGAGTTTCGTTCCCACTCCGTCCACGCTCGATACCAGAACCGGATCGACATACTTCTTATCGACAGCAAACAACCCTCCGAAGCCGCCAATCTCACTCAGCACTCCCTTGGTAAAAGTTTTGTGCGCGAGATACTTGATGCGTTGCTTCGTTCGATTGCCGCGATCAATGCTGACACCAGCGTCGGCGTAGGTGATCGCTTCGCTTTGGAGGTTGGGATTCTTAGCCACTTCTCATTCCGTGTGCTGCAGGGGTGGAGAAACTTTGCGCGCGCCGCCAAGCTGGAAGAAGCGTTTCAAGCGCAACAAATTCTAGCACGTCTGTGGTTGCATCCGGCGGGACGAACTCAGCGCCCGTCGCGACACATCGCCCAACAACGGAAGCCACAATTTCAAGGCACATTCGTTCAGGCGCTATAATGCTCATCCAATTTCTTTTGTCTCGGAGACAGCATGAAATTTCTGATGGTCGTCTTTTTAGGGGTGTTTATGATTCCATTCGCAGGGGCGCAGGAAAACCAGTCCCCGGATGCGGCGTCCCAACCCGCAACCCAGGCCGCGCCGAAGCCAACCGCCAAGAAAGACAAGAGCAAGAATCAGCCTTCGCCCTCGAGCACTGCCGCTCCCGAGAAGGCCACCGAGCCAGGCAAGCCCTCCGAAACGCCCAAACCCGACGCTGAGATTACCGACAAAGACAAAGAAGAGCGCTTCGACGTATCCGAAGTTGCGCCCGTGATCACGCATCATCAGACCGCGATCAACGGCAAGACTCTCAGCTATACGGCGACCACCGGTCGCCTCCCCATCAAGCGCGGAGACGGCAAGATCGAGGCCGAGATGTTTTTCGTCGCCTACACTCTCGATGGACAGGACTTCGGCAAGCGACCGCTCACTTTCGCCTTCAACGGCGGCCCCGGTTCCGCCTCGGTCTGGCTGCACATGGGAGCGCTCGGGCCCAAACGGGTCGTCCTCCAACCGAACGGCTTCATGCCCGCCGCCCCCTATCGCCTCGAAGACAATCCCGACACGCTGCTCGACCACAGCGACATCGTCATGGTCGACGCCATGTCTACCGGCTACTCGCGAGCCGCCACCGCCGAACTCACGCAGAAATTCTTAGGCGTGAAGGGAGATATCCAGGCGTTCGGCGAATTCATACGTCTTTACCTCTCACGCTATGAGCGCTGGAACTCTCCACTCTTCTTGCTCGGCGAAAGCTACGGTACAACCCGCGCCGCCGGCATCGCTGGATACCTCGCCGATCACGGTATCGCCTTCAACGGCGTCACCCTGCTTTCGATGGCCGTCGATTTTCAAACCTTGGAGTGGAACAATGCGAACGACCTGCCTTATTTCCTGCTTGTCCCGACTTTCAACATGATTGCCGGATATCATCACAAACTCGCCGCCGACCTTACGCAAGATATGGCGAAGACGCGCGATGAAGTCGTGCGTTGGTCGACCAACGACTACGCGCTCGCCCTCGGCAAAGGGGATAGCCTCACTCCAGAAGAACATCGCAAAATCGTCGAGCAACTCTCACGTTATATCGGACTGCGGCCCGAAGTGATTGAGGCCCACAACCTTCGCATCGACGTTCCCACCTTTACGCAAGAATTGCTGCTCGATCAGAAACTCATTACCGGACGCCTCGACGGCCGCTTTACCAGCCCCAACCCTGACGGTGACGATCGTCAGTACGATCCCACCAGCGCCGCGATTCTGCCGCCCTACACTTCTGCGTTTTATAACTACCTGCGCACCGAACTGAACTACAAAATCGACATGCCTTACAGAGTCTTTGCCTATGAAGAAGTCGGCTTTCAGAAGTGGGAGTGGGGCAACGCCGTGGAAGGCTTCCCCAGCACCGCCGGCGGCTTGCGCTCCGCTATCATCAAGAATCCTTACATGAAGGTCCTGGTGATGGAGGGCTTTTACGATTTGGCCACTCCCTTTGCTGCCGCCAACTGGACAATGGACCACCTCGACCTCGGCCCGCAGTTTCGCAGAAATATTTCCTATTCGACTTACGATTCCGGACACATGGTCTACATTGATCGCACCCAGCACGACAAAATGAAAAAAGACTTAGTCGACTTCATGGAGAAAAGTCTTCCTAAATAATGAAAGCCTAAGTCTCGATCATGCGCGCCGCCGTCATCTTCGGTCTAGGAACTGTGCCGGCCGCATTGAAGCTATTTCAAGCTGACTCTAAAACCGAATGGCTGGAAGGATTGCCCGCTTCGTCCGATAAGACCGACGCCATCCTCATCTTCGGCGGAGACGGCACGCTTCATCGTCATCTGCCAGCATTGGTGCGGCTCCAAGTTCCCGTGCTCGTCGTCCCGGCAGGCAGCGGGAACGATTTTGCTCGCGCCCTGCAAATTCGCTCGGACCGGGATTCGTTGCGCGTGTGGCGCGCCTTCGAATCCGGAAACATACACGCGCAATCCATCGATCTGGGCGTGATCACTGCATCCGCGCTGCCCGAACAGAAATGCTATTTTTGTTGTGTTGCTGGTTGCGGACTCGATTCCATCGCGACCAGTCGCGCGAACCAAATGCCGCGATGGCTGCGCGCTCACGGAGGCTACGCTATCTCTCTCTTGCCCTTGCTTCTGAGACTTCCCGCCTTCGCCATGCGACTGACGCTCGAAGACATGAAAAGCAAAGACGAGAAAACTTCGTCGCCAGGCAAGCGAACCATGCTCGCCGCCTTCGCCAATACCCAGTTTTACGGCGATGGAATGCGCATCGCTCCGCAAGCTGACTTCACCGACGGCAAACTCGACGTCTGCCGGATTTCCACTATGAATCCTTTCAAGCTCGTTTGCATGTTCCCGACCGTCTATTTCGGCCGTCATCTGCTCTCGTCCAAAGTCGAATACTCGAAGGCAGAGCGGGTGTTGATCGAAACCGAAATACCGCTGGACATTTATGCCGACGGGGAATTTGTCTGCCAGACGCCTGCCGAAATTTCGGTAGCACCCAGAAGTTTGCGAGTGATCAAACCCGCGTAGGGGCGTACGCATTCGTCCGCCCCAGAGGAGCTAAGCTCCGAGATTTTGCTTCGAGATTTTAAACTTTACGAGAGGAGTCCAAGAGAGAGGGAAAGAAAATAAAACACGAAGGCCCTACCGCGCGCGCCCATACCGAGCGTCCAGCGCCAGATTCAATTCAAGTACGTTCACCCGCGGCTCGCCGAAAAATCCCCACTGCCGGTTCTCGGAATTCTCCAGAACCAGGCGTCCGACCTCATCTTCCGGAACCTTCCGTTCCAACGCCACGCGCCGAATCTGAAACTGCGCCGCCGCCGGAGAAATGTCAGGATCCAGTCCCGAGGCCGACGTAGTCACCAGATCGACGGGAATCGCCGTGCCCGGATTCTGCGCTTGCAACCTGGTAACATCTCCCGCCACGCGCGTAATCAGCTGCGCGTTGGTCGGTCCCAGATTCGAACCGCTCGAAGCAGTGGCATCGTACCCGGCGGCGCCTGCGGCCGACGGCCGTGAATGAAAATACTTTGGCCCCGAAAACGGCTGCCCAATCAAGCGCGAGCCGACAACAACTCCCTCGCGCACGATCAACTGGCCGTTCGCCTGCCTGGGAAAAATCACCTGCGCCAGTCCCGTTACCACCAGGGGATACACGATCCCCAGCAGCACCGTCGTCGCGACCGTCATCAGTACAGCCGTAATCAGATTCTTCTTCATTTTGCTTCCACCCCGTATCCTGCTCACTCTTCCCTGCCCGCTTCTTTTCCTAGACGAGTTTGATCCCGGTAATCAACATGTCGATCGCCTTGATTCCGATGAAAGGCACGATCAGGCCGCCGAAGCCATAGACGAGAAGGTTCCGGCGCAATAGCGATTCGGCGCTCATCGCACGGTACGCGACCCCGCGCAGCGCCAGCGGAATCAACGCCACAATAATCAGCGCATTGAAAATCACAGCCGAAAGCACCGCCGATTGCGGCGTCTGCAGCCGCATCACGTTCAGCGCATTCAGCACCGGAAACGTTCCCGCAAACATTGCTGGAATAATTGCGAAATACTTAGCCACATCATTGGCGATCGAGAACGTAGTCAGCGCGCCCCGCGTCATCAATAACTGCTTGCCGATCGCCACGACCTCGATCAGCTTCGTGGGGTTAGAATCGAGGTCCACCATGTTTCCGGCCTCTTTCGCCGCTTGCGTTCCCGTATTCATGGCGACACCCACATCGGCCTGTGCCAGCGCTGGAGCGTCGTTCGTTCCGTCGCCAGTCATCGCGACCAACTTCCCCTCGCTTTGTTCGCGGCGAATCAGATCCATCTTGTCTTTCGGAGTCGCCTCCGCCAGAAAATCGTCGACGCCCGCCTCGCGCGCAATCGCAGCCGCGGTCAGCGGATTGTCACCCGTGATCATCACCGTCTTGATTCCCATCGCGCGTAATTGCAGAAAGCGCTCACGCATCCCGCCCTTCACAATGTCTTTCAGGTAGATCACGCCGAGCGCCCGCTGATTTTCCGCCACCACCAGCGGAGTTCCTCCCGAGCGCGCAATCTGTTCGACGCTCGCCTGAATCTCCCGCGGTAAGGACGTGCCGAACTGCTGCAGATATTTCACGATGGCATCCACGGAACCTTTGCGAATCTCGCGCCCATCCAGATTCACGCCCGACATCCGAGTCTGCGCCGTGAACGGGACGAATACCGCTTCGTGCGAGGCCAACTCGCGCCCGCGCAATCCATACTTCTCTTTGGCCAGCACCACGATCGACCGGCCCTCGGGAGTTTCGTCCGCGAGCGACGAAAGCTGCGCGGCGTCCGCCATTTCCGCCGACGTAATTCCCGGCGCGGCGATAAATTCCGCGGCCTGACGATTGCCCAGCGTGATCGTTCCCGTTTTGTCGAGCAACAACGTGTTCACGTCGCCCGCGGCTTCCACAGCACGTCCCGACATCGCCAGCACGTTGTGCTGCACTAGACGATCCATCCCAGCAATCCCGATGGCCGAAAGCAGTCCGCCGATTGTTGTCGGGATCAGGCAGACCAGTAACGACACAAGCACGAACACCGTCTGCGGAGATCCTGAATAAATCGCAAAAGGCTGCAGAGTCACGACTGCCAACAGAAAGATAATCGTCAAACCGGCCAGCAAGATATTCAAGGCAATTTCGTTCGGAGTCTTCTGCCGTTCTGCCCCTTCGACCAGCGCGATCATGCGGTCGAGAAAGGTCTCTCCCGGATTCGACGTGATGCGAACTTTAATCAGGTCCGAAAGCACGCGCGTTCCACCCGTCACCGCCGAGCGGTCTCCGCCCGATTCGCGAATCACAGGCGCCGATTCTCCCGTGATCGCCGACTCATCCACCGAAGCGACGCCTTCGATCACTTCTCCGTCACCCGGCACAAGTTCTCCCGCCGCTACCATTACCACGTCGCCCGAGCGGAGCTTCGAACTCGGCACGGTCTCTGTCTTACCGTTCGGCAGCAGGCGTTGTGCTTCGGTTTCCGATCGAGCTTTGCGCAGCGTATCGGCCTGAGCCTTGCCGCGGCCCTCAGCCATGGCCTCCGCGAAATTCGCAAACAGCACCGTAAACCACAGCCAGAGCGTGATCTGCAGGTTGAAGGCGAAACTCTGCTTCTCGCGAAACAACAGCAGCGTGGTTACGACACTCCCGACTTCGACCACGAACATCACGGGATTTTTCATCATGGTGCGCGGATCGAGTTTAGCCACCGCATCGACGAGCGCACGCCGTATGATCTTCGCGTCCCACAAACTCTTGCTCTTTTTGTCTGCCATATTGGTTCTCAGAGATCTCTGCCTTAGAAAGTTTTCCCTGCCATCATCAGCAGATGCTCTAATACCGGGCCCAAACTCAGCGCCGGAAAGAATGTAAGTGCCCCTACAATCACAATCACCGACACCAGCAGGATGGAAAACAGCGGTGTCGTCACCGGAAACGTCCCGGCGGACTCAGGCACGGTTTTCTTTTTCGCCAGATTGCCCGCAATCGCCAGCATCGGGATGATCATAAAAAATCGCCCCACCAGCATCGTCATGGCGCCAGCCGTGTTGTACCAGAGCGTATTTCCGTTCAGTCCTGCGAATGCCGAACCGTTGTTGCCGGCCATCGACGTGAAGGCGTACAGAATCTGCGTGAGTCCGTGCGGTCCGGCATTGCTGATGCTCGCCGTGCCAAATCCCTCGACCACCGAAATTCCAGTGAGCACCAGAATAATCAGCGGGAAGACAAGCGTGACCAGCATGGCCATCTTCACGTCATAGGCTTCGATTTTCTTGCCCAGATACTCGGGCGTTCGGCCAACCATGAGTCCGGCGATGAACACGGCCAGCACTACGTAGATCAAAATGCCATACAGTCCTGCGCCGACTCCGCCGAATACGGTCTCGCTCAACATGATGTTGACCAGCGGCACCAGACCGCCGAGCGGAGTGAAGGAATCGTGGACTCCATTGATCGCCCCGCAACTCGCGTCAGTCGTAACCGTAGCGAACAGCGCAGAGTTGGCGATGCCGAACCGAACTTCCTTGCCTTCCATATTGCCGCCCGATTGCGACGCGGACACGGTTTGGTCGACTCCACGCAGCAGCGGATTGCCTCTCGCCTCAGCCCAGTACGCCGCCGTAACGCCGCATACGAATAAGACGGCCATCGCCGCCCACACCGCCCAACCGTGGCGTTGCGACCCGGTCATACGACCCAGCGTGTAAGTAAGTCCTGCCGGAATCGCAAAGATCGAGAGCATCTGCAGGAAGTTACTCAGTGGCGTCGGATTTTCAAATGGGTGCGAACTGTTCGCGTTGAAGAACCCGCCACCATTCGTGCCCAACATCTTGATTGCTTCCTGCGAAGCCACCGGCCCTTGCGCGATGGTCTGGTCCGTCACGGCGTCCATGACGGGCTTGCCGTCCTGGCCAACCATCGGCTTGCCATCCGCTCCTGTTTTTTGCACCTGCTGCGGCTCGATCAGTTTCGCCGTATCGTATGGTTTGAGATTCTGGACGACACCCTGCGAGACGAGAAGCAGCGCGTACACGATGCAGGCCGGCAGTAACAGCCAGAGAGTCGATCGCGTCATGTCTACCCAGAAATTGCCGATTGTCTCTTTTTCTTTGCGAGCGATTCCGCGAATGAACGCCACTGCCAGCGCGATCCCAACTGCGGCCGACGCAAAATTGTGGTAAGCGAGCCCCGCCATCTGCGTCAGGTAACTCATGGTGGCTTCGCCAGAATAGTTCTGCCAGTTCGTATTCGTGGTGAATGACGCAGCCGTATTGAAGGCGAGCGCGGGAGGAAGCGCCGCCAATTTCTGCGGATTCCCCCACGGCAGCAGATGTTGCGCACGTTCCAGCAGATACAGCAGCAACATCGACGCGCCGCTGAACAGCAGCATTGAGAATGCGTATTCCGTCCAGCGCATTTCATGCTTTTCGTCCACGCCGGTCACCCGATAGAGCAGGCGCTCGATCGGACGCACCACCGGATCGAGAAACGTACGTTCGCCGCTAAACACCCGCGCCATAAAAACGCCGAGCGGCTTCGTGATGGCCAGAATCACAGCTAGGAATAGGATGATCTGCAGCCAGCCATTGGTCGTCATTTCAGAATTTCTCCGGCCTCAGCAAGGCATACAGCAGGTAGACCATCAACCCGGCACTCACGATCAGCATAATGATCGATTCAGCATTCATAACGATTTGTCCTTAGCGAATTCGATCGCAGAATTGCACGTATGCCACAGCTATCACAAAGAAAACGACCGAGACGGCAACAAAGATCAAGTCGGGCAAGGAACCACCTCCGCGCGCGCACTAACTTCTACGAACGCTCAGAATTTCACCATGATGTCGAGGTCGAGCAAAGATTCGTCCCGCCTCAAATCGGGGAACCATACCGTGCTGCCCTGGCTTGAACACGCGGTTTGCGCCGCGCTCAGGGTCAAGGCGCCAGAAGTGTTTCCATCATTGCAAGCAAAAAATTGCGGATATCCATTATTGGTGTAAGGAACTCCGCCTGAACCGGGAGGAGTAACTCCGCCGCGCCCCGACCAATACGGCACGCTCGCATGCCGGTAATCATATTCCCAGCGAAACGTGATCCACTGCTTCGGCATGTAATCATAAGTCACGGACATATCCCATGCTTTAAACGGATCCCCGGGATTACCGGTAAAGTAAGGAGCGTTGATTGCCGCCGAGGACGCCGTCTCGCCATTGATTGGCGGTAGCAGCACGAGGTAGCGACCGGGGTTGTTGATCTTGCCGCCTCCAATGGTCAACCCGTGCGTGTCTTTCTTAAACCACGTCCGGTCGTAGAGCATAAAGCCGACAAAGCTCTGCTTCGGGCCGCCTGCGCGGTCGCCGTAACAACTCACGCCACCGCCAAACTCGCAGCCCAGGTCTCCCGTGAAGGAAAACGCCATCTTGTCGACGGTCTGTCCGGGCTTATCAAAATACTTGATCTCCACACTATTGTCGGTGTGGATCCGGGCACGCTGGGGAATGTACAAATCGTCGTGTCCAAGACCGTAGTTATTGGAGACGATGTTCATCCAGGGTCTCGGAGTCCACTTAATCTGCCCGCCCAGGCCTTTTCTCGAGTTAGATGAGCCGTACGATTGCCATCCGTTAATCAGCCAAGGCTCGATCTTCAAATGGGGAGTTGGGAAAATCTGCACCCGCAAACCTTGGAAAAACCACGGCGTGTTCGAAGAAACATAAGACGGCTGATAAGCCCAGTTATCGAAGTTGTAGTAACTGAACAACCCGATGTACGACATAAAGATTCCGGCATCGATATTAATTCCGTCGAGCGCATTGATGTGATAACCGCCGTAAGCTTCCGAGACGTAGCGATCCGCATCAGCAATGTTCCACTGCCCTTTGGAGTAGCTGGGATCATTGCGGACGGTCGCCGTCGAATACATGCCGAACTGCGTCATGAAGCGTGCCCGCACGTTGTCGAGATGGAAGTCTCCGCCAATCCCGAGCTGTTCTAACTGGATTTCATTCGAGCGAAATAATTCGCTCGATCCGCCTTCTGAGTTATCGACCGGTTTATTGAAATCGTAGTTGTAAGTAACGTCCGCACGAATCTCGGGCGTGAAAAACTTCGAGTCAAATGCCGTATCTTTGTTACGCGGATTCCCGTTGAGCCAGGTCCAATCCCAATCGGAAAATGGTGCGATCTTTTCCGGCTTAACGGGAGCGGCCTCGGCGACATTGCTCATCGTTGCAGGAACCGTTTGAACGGGAGCCGCTGCGATCGCTGCGTTGGCCGGCATCGCGGCGGCGCCGGTGGATGTTGTAACGGGGGTAGCCGCTGCGCCTGGGCGAGCCTTCAGTTCAGCCTCGAGTTCCTCAATTCGCTTCTTCATCGCCTCGAGTTCGTTGATGACCTCCGGTGAAACTCCAACCGCAGGCGCGGATGGAGCGCCAACAGTCGAATTGGGAGCCGGCGCATTTTCCGCATTCGCGCTAGCGAGTGTTTGCGCACGCAACGGAAGCGCAAGCAGCAACGCCCCAAGTACAACCGGCAGGGCACGGTTCACGACCACTTTCGCAAGATCGTTTTGAGTTTCTTCCAAATTCATAAATATTAGTTCCTTACTTGCTAGCCAAGTTGCGAGCACCTGCGGAAGTGCGTGTTGATCGAGTGGACGGCGGTGTCGCGCTTCTCGCCTCCCGGACTAGTCCGACTAGTACCCAAATCAAAAACGCCTCAGCACACGCCATAATCGCGAAAAACACACGCAGTCCTCCAGATAACGAGGCAGGCGTCAAACGCGCTGTGTTGATTAAATTCAAGGCGCCATTAAATCGGAGTAAACGATTCGTAAAGAATTCGTAAAGGGCGGTTCTGAATCCCAATTTGAACTCAGGCTGATTAGCAGCCCCATTCGGCTTCGCCAGGCTTGGCGAAATACCGGCGGGATTGGTTCTCGCCGGGAACGAGTTCCACTTCCAGCAGCGCGAGGCGCGCTGCCGCGATCAACCGATTTCTCTCGGACACCGGCACACTTTCCCACGCATCCTTCGTCCGCACGTTACACGGTCTCGGCGAATCACTCGCCAGAGCTTCGTGGTAGTTATGAAAGAGTTGCGCAAAGCGCTCCGGGGATACTTCGTGAATCGACATTTGATTGTCTGCCTTTCCGGCGGCTTCATTGCCGCATTCATTTCATTGGATTCGAAAGACCATAAAACCCGCATAAATTGAAAATAGTGAAACCGTAAAGATTCAGGAGACTAGTTGAAGAGCGGAGATAGAAGGAAGAACTACAAGCGGCGAGTCAAGTAAAAGAGAACGGGCGGAACGAGAAATAGAAAAGAAGTTCTTATCGATTCGCGGGGACGCTCTCAGTCGCCCGGTTCAAAGCGATATCCCACCCAGGGGTCGGTCATGATGTAGCGCGGAGAATTCGGCAAGGGTTCAATCTTCTTACGGAGTTGCGCCACGAACACGCGCAGGTATTCCACCTGTTCCGTACTCTCGCCGCCCCAGACGGCCGCCAACAACGCCCGATGCGTTACAACTTTGCCGATGTGGCGCGCAAAGTACAAGAGCAAATCGAATTCTTTTGGAGTGAGATGAACGCCCCGGTCCTTTACCGCAACGCTGCGTGCTCCGGGATCGATCTTGAAGTCCCCAACCTGGATAGGCTCGAGCTCCGACTCTTCCGTGCGTGTGCGGCGAAGCGCCACGCGCACTCGCGCCAATAACTCCTCCATCCCAAATGGCTTCGTAACATAGTCGTCCGCACCCGCATCCAGCGCTTGTACCTTGGTGCGTTCCTCCCCGCGTACCGATAGCACGATGATCGGAATCTGAGTTTTTACGCGCAAGCGACGGCACAATTCAAGTCCGTCCATGTTCGGCATGGCAAGGTCGGTTATGACCAGATCGGGAGTCCAATCCTTCATGATCTCGAGCGCCGTTTCACCGTCATTGGCCACGCGAATGTCATATCCATGGCTCGACAACGAAGTCCGCAAGACGCGTGTGATCTGCGACTCATCGTCGACTACCAGGATGTGCTTATGATCAGGCATTTCCCGTTATCCCGGTTCCTGCGTCACGATGTGTACGTCGACCGCCGGAGCGTCGCGCAAGAACTGGTGAATCGCGGAAAGATAAAAGTATCGCTTCCAGCCGCGTGTCGCCGAACGTCCAAAAATAACTTGTGTAATGTGCTTTTCGTTCACGAACTCGGCGACCGCATGGGCGACGTTCTTTCCCTTCAGACGGACAATCGACGCTCCTACATTCTCCGCAAAGCGCACATTCGCCGCCAGCGTGCGCTGGTTCGCCTCACTCGAATCCTGCCCGAGATCGGTATAAACAACATAAAGCTCCGCATTCATGCCGTGCGCCATCCGCGCGCCGCGCGCCACCAGGTATTGCGCCGCCGGATTCGAACTGATGCACACCGCAATGCGCTCGCGAATGGAAACCGGCGCCCGATCCTGAGGCTGGTCGCCGCGATGCTGCTCCAGGCTTAGGTCGACCTGCTGCGCTACCTGGCGCAAAGCCAATTCGCGCAGGGCAATCAGATTCGTCTCGCGAAAAAAATTCTCCAGCGCACGCCCCACGCGTTCCTGCGGATACACGTCGCCGCGCCGCATCCGTGCCTGCAGCGCCTCCGGAGTCAAATCGATCATCACCACTTCGTTGACTCGCTGCAGCACCCAGTCCGGAACCGTCTCGCGCACCTGGATTCCGGTCACGCCCTGCACCGTCGGCGTCACACTCTCCAGATGCTGTATGTTCATCGTCGAAAGAACATCGATTCCCGCGTCCAGCAGTTCCAGCACGTCTTCATACCGCTTGCGGTGCTTGCTGCCTTCGATGTTCGTATGAGCGAGTTCATCAATCAGCGCGACACACGGTTTGCGCGCCAGAATCGCGTCCACATCCATTTCTTCAAAGAGCGCGCCCTTGTACTCAATTTCTTTTCGGGGGACGACTTCCAGACTTGTGACCAAGTCCCCGACTCCTTTGCGGCCGTGGGTTTCCACAACTCCAATCACCACATCTTCGCCGCGCGCATGACGCCGGATCGCTTCCGTCAGCATGGTGTGCGTCTTGCCCACGCCCGGAGCGTACCCCAGAAAGAGTTTGAAGCGCCCGCCTTTGTTCTTTGGCGCGCACTCCTCCAGCCATTGATCGGGAGTTTTTGGCATCGCGCTTATTGTCGTTGAGAGTTCCGACTTTGTCGATCTTTGTTCATCTACATTTGTTCATCTACATTTGTTCGTCGCAAAGTTGACCGCGAGTTTCATGCCACGACGTCTTCGCGCGAAATATCGTCGGCTCAGTTACGTACAAAGAAGCTCTCAGTTACAATCGCCTCGTGACCGCTGCCGCCAGATCCGCCTACGGATATCTGTCTGCCGCTCTCGTGGTCGCTGCCATCACCCTGGTTGGCTATCGCTGGCTCCATCTCAATCCAACCACGCTTGCGCTCGCTTACCTGCTAGGCGTTCTCGCCATCTCCGCATCATGGGGATTGCAGCAATCCGTCTTCATGTCGGTCATCGCGACCCTCGCCTTCAACTATTTTTTTCTGCCTCCCATCGGTACCTTCACCATCGCCGATCCTCAGAACTGGATCGCGCTCTTCGCTTTCTTAGTCACCGCAGTCACGGCCAGCGAACTCTCGGAGCGAGCCCGCCGCGGCGCCCGCGCGGCCGTCGAACGCCGCCAGGAACTCGAGCGCCTTTACGCCTTCAGCCAGTTGCTCCTCTCCAGCGACAACCCGGCGGAGTTACTGAATCTGATTCCGCGTTATATCGTGGATTCCTTCGGCATCCGTTCTGCCGCCATCTTGTTATCCAACCGCAATGATGTCTATCGCTCCGGTCCCACCATCGACGGGCTCGAATCCCGTGACTTGGAAATGGTCTGCGTACGCGGCGAGCCGCGTTTCGACGCGGCCAGTCAAATTGCCTTCATGCCCCTCCGCATGGGGATGCGCGTCGTGGGTTGCCTCGGCGTATCGGGTTCCGCGCTGTCGCGGCAGACTCTCGAAGCCATCGGCTCCCTGGTCGCGATCTCCATCGAGCGCGCGGGCGCTGTCGAAAAACTTAGTCGCGCCGAGGCCGCGCGTGAAAGTGAGCAACTGCGTTCGGTGCTGCTCGACTCCGTCACTCACGAATTTCGCAGCCCTCTAACCGCCATCAAAGCTTCCGTGACCTCGTTGCTCGGCAGCCCTCATCAATCGGCAGCTCATTCGCCCGCAGGTCATTCACCCGAAGAGCAGCAGGAATTGTTGACCATCATCAACGAAGAAAGCGATCGCCTCAACCGCCTGATTGGCGAAGCGGCCGAGATGGCAGCCCTCGATGCCAACAAAGTTGAATTCTGCTTCATCTCTGCGCCCATCGGGCCCGCCATCGAAGAGGCGCTCGCGGAGATCAAGCAACTCGTCTCCCAGCATCCGGTGGATATACGAATCCCCGCCGACCTCCCTAATGCGCTCATGGATTCCTCCCATATCAAAGAAGTGCTGGTCCACTTGCTTGAGAATGCCGCGAAATACTCGCCCGCCACCGCGCCCATCCGCATCACCGCCGAGGCCAAAGACAAAATGATCACCATTAGCATCGCCGATCGCGGCCCCGGCATTGACGATTTCGAACAGTCGCTGGTCTTCGAAAAATTTTATCGTGGACGAAATCAGCGTGTACAAGTCCACGGCACCGGCATGGGACTCGCCATCTGCAAAGCCATCGTCGAAGCCCACGGCGGCTACCTCGGCCTCACCAGCCAACTGGGACATGGCTCTGTTTTCTATTTCAGTTTGCCGGTGGGATAAGCACAAAAAGCTAAAGCGCTGGAAAACTCCACTCATAGGTAGGGACTATGAGTGCTATGGGGATGTTACGACAACTGACAAGCTATGATGTGTCAGTGGCGGACCCTGCATGGCACATCCCGATCTGAACGAAGGATTACGCGGATAAAAACCTTCAATCGTGCAGCTTTTCCCACCAGTGGAATGGCCTAAAGGAAGAAAATGAAAGTGCTCCGGACCGGCTCTTCGATTGCTTTTCCGCACTGGTTTTTTCCAACGATAACTGTCATCCGCACTTCATCGACTGAATAAACATTTTACTGTCGATGTAGCTTTCCAGCCACGTTCCCGCCTCGACAATCTGCTATGGTGGGCCCACTAGGATTTGAACCTAGAACCAACAGATTATGAGTCTGCTGCTCTAACCGTTGAGCTATGGGCCCACGCTTCCCATATCTTACACATTCGATCCGAAAATCGACTCTACATCCTGACAGACCTGGAGGCTCGATACCGTGCGGCTAGAGGCTGCGCATGCCCGGACCGCTCGCCCGCACTGCCGCCGCCAAACAAAAAGTCGTTACCATCGTCACTCATCCGCGCCTCGGCGCAAGCGTAAACTTGTCGCAGGATTTTCGTATGAAAAAGTTGCGGTTCCTGCTTTCCTTGACCAACGACGATAACGATTATCAAGTCGAACAGACCTCGGCCGCCAAACATGCTGCCCAGAAGTTCGGCGTCGACCTTGATATCGTGTATGCCAGCAATGATGGCATCGTCCAGAGCCAGCAGCTTTTGTCGCACATCCAGTCGACGACGTCGGCGCGGCCCGACGCCATCATTTTTGAGCCTGCCGGATCGACCGCCCATCCCCAGGTTGCCCGAGCCGCTGCATCCGCTGGCATCGGAGTCGTTCTGCTCAACCGCGACGCCGATTACATTCCCGAACTTCGCCGCCTTTTCCAGGTCCCCATCTTCGCCATTACCTCAAATCATGAAGAGATTGGACGCATCCAGGGCCAACAACTCGGCACCCTGCTGCCGAACGGTGGAAATGTTTTGTACATACAGGGTCCTCCGGAAAGCCTGGCCGCCAAACAGCGCTATACCGGATTGCTCGAAACCAAATCCAATGGCGTTCAACTGCGCGTACTCAAGGCTCATTGGACCGAAGCCAGTTCCTACAAAGCCGTCAGTTCGTGGCTCCGTCTTCCAACTGCGCGTCAATCAAAAATCGAAGCGGTCTGCGCGCAAGACGATTCCATGGCCATGGGCGCACGCAAAGCATTCGAAGAATGCCCCGACCTTGCCGCGCAATTACTGAAGCTTCCGTTCCTCGGTTGTGATGGCCTTCCTGCGACCGGACAAGCGTGGGTGCGCAGCAATCAATTAGCCGCCACGATTTTCATTCCGCCCAATGCGGATCTTGCGATTGAGATGATGGCAAAATCGATTGCCTCCGGCACACCGCCGCCGGAGCGCACGTTTACTACCGCAAAGTCGATCCCTGGCCTCGATGCGCTCTCAAGACAATCTTCGGACCGAGCCCGCACCCGCGCTGCCACGCGCTGATTCGCGCTGATTCGAACCTGCGCCTGCTTTTCCTTTTTCAGTGTAGGTTCAGCCCCTGCGGGACTATCGAAACGGCCGCTCTAAACCGCGGCAGGCGGCGTAGATGTCGGTGGAGCAGTTGCCGGAGGAGCCGGGGGAGCAACCACCGGAGTCGGACTGTTATTCACCAGGTCTTTCAATTCTTTGCTCGGCTTGAAAAACGGAATCTTTTTCGCCGGCACCTCGACGCGATCCCCGGTCTTCGGATTCCGCCCCACGCGCGGTTTACGCTGCCGCGTGCGAAAGCTGCCAAATCCGCGTATCTCAATCTTGTCGCCGACGCGCAGCGAGCGCACCACGCTGTCAAAGATCGTGTCCACAATCACTTCGCTGTCTTTGCGGGTCAATTCCGCCAGCCGGGATACTTCTTCGATCAGGTCCGCCTTTGTCATATGCCTCTTCGCTCCCTTTGCGCCTGGTCCCTCAGCCGGGGGCCTTGTAGCCGGAGGCTTCTATAGCCCCTCGCTCGTCGCCTGCCTATAACCTTCTCAAATTTAAGGGGTTCTATGCAAGTGCAGTTCCCGGTTCCGGTTTATAGGCCCTCTCCTTCTGAGAACTGAGAACCGAGAACTGAGAGCGCAGAATTCAGCCTACTTCCACAAATAGTAAAACCCAGCCTGCTGTTCCAGCAGTTTTGCCCGAGAGGGCAAATAGTCGGAAACATCCCCAAACAGCAGATCGAGCGCCGATCGCTTCTCTTTCGCAGGATAGACAAGCGTCGGCTCTCCGGAAATATTCACCGCCCGCGCCGTATCCTTCACCGCGCCCTCAAAATCCGCGACCTCATCGATCAACTTCAGATCCAGCGCCTGTTGGCCGGTCCACACTTTTCCATCGGCAATCGAGCGGATATCCGCTTCCTTGGCGTGACGCCCGTCCGCGACCGCCTGTATGAACTGCGTGTGCATGTTATCGATCAGCCCCTGCATGTACTCGCGTTCCGCAGGAGTCATCGCCCGCGTGGGACTCCCCGTATCCTTGAACTCTCCCGCCTTCATCGTGATCGGATCCAGCTTCGCCCAGCGCATCAGATCGCCATAATTCACCCACTCGGCAATCACGCCAATCGAGCCCACAATGCTGCCCTTGTCGGCATAAATTTTGTTGGTCGCGGAAGAAACATAATATGCGCCGCTCGCTCCCACGGTCTCGATCGAAGCCACAATGTGTTTTTTCTTCTCGTCGCGAATCCGCTTCACCTCGCGATAAATCTCCTCCGAAGCGGCCACGCCGCCTCCCGGAGAATTTACATGAATAATGATGGCCTTGATCGAATCGTCGTCGGCAAACTTCTTCAGCTGCGGGACAACCTGTTTAGGCGAGAAAATCACGCCGTCCAGTTCGACCACGCCGATCTTCGAGCCGAACCCAGCAAACGATGATGATTCTTCGTCGTTCCCGCCGAAACTCAAATAAACCAGCGTAAATACCGCGACCACGAACAGCGTAAACAATCCGCCGCCCACCAGAATCCATATCCAAATCCGTGAACGCCCTTCAGCCATAATCAGACGAGTGTAGCACCGGGCGCGTCAGGCTAGCACGGGCGCGCGAATGTCACTGGACTTCGAAGTTCTTGGGATCGAGTGTCTGACTATGCGAGATCTCCGCCAATATGGTATCGAATTGGATTGTGTAGACTTGCGGCGCAGAGAGCGGCGCATTGGTCAGGTTATTCGCGCCATAATGCTTTTTTGAATTATTGTTGTATTGTGGCGTAGAACCACCTGGGTTCGTCGGAAGACGTACACTCGTCCCCAACATGCCCGACCCCGTAGAACTCGAGGTCTTTAAGAACCTCTACCACTCGATTGCCGAAGAAATGGGCGCCGCGCTGCGGCGCACTGCCTTTTCTCCCAACATCAAAGAGCGCCGCGATTACTCGTGCGCCGTCTTTGATTCCGCGGGACAAGTCATCGCCATGGGCGACCATATGCCCGTCCATCTCGGCTCCATGCCCATGTCCGTCGCCGCTGCCGTGGAAGCCTGCGTTCTGGAACCAGGCGACATGGTCATGCTCAACGATCCCTTCCGCGGAGGCACGCATCTCCCCGACATCACTCTCGTCATGCCGGTTTATTTGGACCTGGCGGTCGAGAGCAGCGGGCGGGGGCGCCCGCTCCACACACAGACAAGCAAACCCAATTTCTACGT
>Ga0302275_10000661_pt1 | contig 38603 bp, 21 predicted proteins | sample III_Bog_N2_2_FD_200229 | JGI IMG/M metagenome (GOLD analysis project Ga0302275, IMG submission 200229) | Peat permafrost microbial communities from Stordalen Mire near Abisko, Sweden - III_Bog_N2_2 | ecosystem: Environmental > Terrestrial > Soil > Wetlands > Peat | place: Sweden: Abisko... | reverse complement strand
GGGCAGGGACCAAATCCCCCCAGCGCTATTGCTTGCCCAGTGATATACGGTGGTCGAATCCAACCCGGGCTGCGTCGTATTGGGATTCCTGTAACGCTGGGTGACGTTGAGATTTGTGTCGTAAGTAGAGTTCGTGATGGTGCTGTAACTCGTCTGCCCGCCATCAAGCACAGGGTCCGGCCAATCCGTATAGGTTTCCGTAGTCGAAGTCAGCGCGCCCTGATACCCGGTAAGCGCCGTCCAGGTATTTGTCTTTTGATAGACGAATTCGTTCGAGTTCGAGGGACGCCTGATGTCTTCGGTAAGCTCCTGACCGGCAAAAATTGGGGTTTGAGCGTAGGTGAAGTCCATGACGTTGCCATTTGGATCGGTTTCGATAACATGCGAGAATCCGAAGAACTTCCGGTCGTTGTACAGTCCGCCGGAATAAGTCCAGGAATAGCCTTCGATATACGGAACCTGTTGGTCGTCGCGGGCATCGGCGCGGAGCATCCAACTGACTACATAGTGCGGCAACTGCAGATCATGGGGAGCGCGGTTGTAGCCGACCAGCACCTCTTCGCCCAGCGGCCCGACCGAGTACTGCATCATGCCGTCGGAGAGCATCATGCCGTTGGGGTTCTGGTTTTGGTCGGTGGTGCTGCAGGCGCTATTGGGGCACCAGCCGCCCAGGTAATAGGTACTGGCATACCCGGCGGAGTTGATGGGAATCAGATCGATTATGCCGTCGCCGTTGATGTCGCCCATGGCCACTGTCTGCGCATACTTGTTGTTCCCCAACGTCCCCTGGAAAGGGCTCAGCGAAGCAAGTTGCGTTTCCATGCCGGTGTCTTCCTGAAACCCCGTTCCAGTATTTCGAAAGGCTTTCGGCGAATTCCCCTGCACGGAGTAAAGCAGGTCGACCAACCCGTCATGGCTGAAGTCAAAAAACTGGAGCCCGGTTGGCGTACCATCGGACAGGTTTACCGAGGTCAGTCCTGTGCCTTGCAGCGCTAGCGTGTAATTCGGGTCATTCACCCACGTTGTGCCATTGAAGAGCAGAGCTTGCTGGGAACCCGCGGTGCCCATGTTTACGAGGTCAGCCAACCCGTCCCCGTTGATATCGACAACATTCCAGCCCGTTGGCCAGGTGTCGTTGATCATGAATATGCCGCTTCGAGCCAGAAGCGCCAACTCATGCGACAGCGCGACATTCTTCACCCAGCCCGAGCCAGTATTCAGATACACAACCGCTATGCAGACGTTCCCGCTGCAGGCAGCTGAAACGCAGGGATTCCCACCGCTCGATTGGTAAAGCGACCAGACAATATCCGGCAGCCCATCCCCATTTACATCGGCAAAAGTAACGCCTGCCGGAGCCCCATTCACTTGGTTCCCACCTGAATCGGTTCCGGTATAGTTCAGCGTGAATGGAAGGGTACCGGGAGTGGCTCCACTGCAGTTGGGCTGACCATCCTCCGCATCGTAACTGGATTCCGCGCCGGGCAGAGTCCAGTTGGGCGCCTCCGTCCAACCTCCCGAAGAGGGGTCGCCTGGGATCGAGGTATTGAGGAAAACGTGCCCCAGGCCGGTCAAGTTTGGATACTGTGCGGCGAGGAAAGGGTTGGCGGCTACGATGTCCGGGAGTCCATCTCCGTTCACGTCCAGGTACTGAACGCCCTGTCCCTCGGTTGACGATGTGGTTCCACCGCCCGCGACACCTTGCTCATAATCGACCGACGGGGCTGGGATATGGAGCGTCTCGCTGTTGTTGTACCACGTCTGGCTGAAACTGAAATGCCCCAGGCAGTCCCCAATCCAGATTTGACCGTCTTCATTCAGGTCAGCGCAGCCATCGCCGTTCACGTCCATAAACTGCGTTCCGAGGCCTGCCCCATTCTGATCGCTCATGGCGACTTCCCCGTTGGAGGCGTTGCCCACCAAAGTCATGGCTCCCTGGGCGGGGTCCCATCCCTCGGCGTGATTGGTATACGTCATCTTCCGCAGCGGAATCGTGGATTGGTTGTCGTCGCCAACGAGCGAAATCTGGCTCAGTACCGACTCGCCGATCTTGGTCAGTGAGTACGTCATCTGATAAGACCGCGCCAGCTGCTGCGTGGGAACAAGCGTCGAAGCGTTGATCGATGTCAGGCGCAGTCGGTGTGTCTCGCTGACGCCGTGAATCCACGAACTGGTTACATCGGGCCGGATTCCATAACTGAAGGTGACCTGGTTCGCGCCGGTATTGCCCCCAAAACCGGTGTAATTGATCGTTTCCGGATAAAGTGCGCCCTCGTCGTTCAGATAGGCATAAGTAATGCTGTTGCCGGAAGGGTCCGTTACCGAGTCAAGCATCCACAGCCCCGTGCCCACCCGCGACGCCGTTCTCGATCCAAACGTGTACAGGTTCCCCTGGCCGTCCTGCATCGTCCAGCCGCCATTGCTGGTCTTTTCAAATGTGCGGTGCACCAGTTCGGAGTGCGAAACATATACGCCGTTGCCGTTGTTGTACAGTTCTCCGCCCAGCCCTGCAATTTCGAAGCTGAAGGTATCCGTCTCCACAGCCGCAGGCAGGCCGTTCCGGAGATCCTGCTCGACATACCCGATGGTCAGGTCCCATCCCACGCCAAGCACGCCGTCGCCGTTCCCTGAGCTATAGTTCAGCATCAAATGCGGTTCAACACCGCGTCTCCCCGGCGGCACGACAATCGAAACGCTGTCGGTCAGCATGCCGTAGGGCCTGGCCACCTGCACGCTCCTGGGCTGACCAAGAACCATGCTCAGCGGTGCTTTGCTCTGGGGATTACCGGCCACTTGCGCACTGGCAATTGCGGTACACATTAGAGCGAACAAGGCCGTTACGACGATTTTCATAAGGGAAGCACCATGCTGGCGCATTGAGTTGTCTCCGATTTTATGAGTCCGCTGCATTTGCGATTTCAGCGGATGAGAGGCAGACAGGGTTTCGCGCCTGTTAGAGTCGGGCGTCGTATATGCGGTACCGGGGAGGGTCGAAAAGAGTGCCGTGCGGAACGCGGTCGTGCGCAGACCGTGTGTACAGCATTTCAAAGCTGACATCCAGGGAAAACCTCGGCATTTAGGAAAGTGAATCGCTGGAGGCCTCTTCAGCCTCCAGCTGCAAAGCAATGGGGAATCCAAGTTGTTGAGCTCGCTTTCGAGCAGTGGGGAACCAGGGGTCGCAGGGAAAGTTGACTGACTTGAGGCAGAGTACACTCCACCCTTCGCAAAAGGCTATGGTTTTCATCTAAATTCGAAATCAATTCTATCTAAACATCCATACCCTTCATTCTGATATACTTAGGGGCATCTCGACGAGTCAGGACCTGTTCCCCATCCACGCTAGGATCGCATCAAATGAAAGCCACAGCCTTCAAGTTCGGCCCCTTCGAGCTCGATTCCATGCGGGTGGAACTGCGGCGGCGCGGCATCCGGCTCCGAATCTCCCCATCTCATTTCCGTCTGCTGCTACTCTTCGTCACCCGGCCCGGCGAACTGGTCACGCGCGAGCAGATCGCCGCATGTCTATGGAAAGAAGGCCAGAACGTTGACGTTATGGGCGGCATCAATACTGCTGTAAACAAGCTCAGGAGTCACCTCGGAGACACCGCCGCCACACCCAACTACATCGAGACCGTCACTGGTACCGGCTACCGCTTTGTCGCCCGCGTGGTAGAGATCGATGAGCCCGAAGAGCCGCTTCAGGCCCCCGCGCCCGCCTCCTCCGACGCCGCACTCTCTTCGCCGCCACTACCTGCGCCAGTGCTTCCCGCCCGGCAAGGCTTTAAATTTCGAGTCGCTATAGCCGCGGTGGTTGTCGTGCCGGCTTCAATTCTCCTTTATTGGCTCTTCGCGTCCGCATTGGCCCCGAAGGCTCCAAGGGCGGAGCTTGAACTGGTGTATGCGACCTCAAGTGGAGATATTCGGTCCGCCGATATCTCCCCGGACGGCAAGCTCATCGCTTACGTGCGAGACACAGCCGGGCGGCAAACCCTGTGGGTCAAGCAGCTTGCCACCGATCGCGTGCTCCAGGTCGACGACTTGGATGGCGACCACTGCCCGGGCCTCGCATTTTCTCCCGATGGTAGCTACGTTTACTTTGTTCGCAAGCCGGAACTCAACCCAAACGGCGTCCTTTACCGCGTCCCTTACCTCGGAGGCACTCCGGTAAGAGTTCTGAGCGGCATCTCCGGCGAGCCGGCTATCTCTCCGGACGGCCGGCGGGTGGCCTTCATCCGCAGCACCTTGGCCACTCATGGCGAGGACAGTGTTGTGACTGCCGGTGTGGACGGCTCAGGGGAGAGGACGCTGGCTAGTTACGGAGCCCCTGGGATTCACTTCAACCGAATCATTTGGACTCCCGATGGGAAATACCTCGTCTTTCCTTTTCAGTCTCACTTGATGCTCATCCCTGCGGAAGGTGGGGCAGCCCAGCAGATTCCAGGCGATCCATGGGTCTCCATCGATGACCTCGGAGCACTGCCACCTGGGCGCAGCCTTGTCGTGGTCGGGCTGAGGAAAGGCAGCTTGCGCCCACAAATCTTCGCCGTTTCACTTCCAAGTGGCGAAATTCAGCAGGTGACGCATGACCTTTCACAATACGTGGCGGTGCGTGCAAGCGCCGATGGCAAGGCATTGTTGGCCGTGCAGAACCAGATACTCAGCAGCATTCAAGTTCTCGCGACCGGCAGCAAGTCTGAAGTGCTCACACTAAGCGCGGAGAATCAGGCTCAGAATGGCGTGGACGGGTTGGCTTGGACACCCACGGGAAACATCATCTATGGATCCCTGTCGGACTCGCACCGGGAGTTCCGAGAGATGGAATCCGACGGCACAAACCAGCGAATGCTATTGAGCGGAAGCGCACCCCTAGGATTCTTTCAACTGGTCGTATCGCCGCGCAACGACTTCATCGTCGCCACCCGCTGGTTTGAAAACGACGTGGCAAATATCTGGCGCCTCGACCTGAACGGCCAAAACGCCAGTCAATTGACCAACGGGAAGCAGGACTTTCCGCTCTCCATCACCCCGGACGGCAAATGGATCGTCTATGGCAGCCTTCAGGGCGACCGATCGGTCCTCATGAAGGTGTCCAGTCAGGGAGGTTCGCCAGTCCAACTTACGGATTACCAGGCGGATTCTCCTTCCGTGTCTCCGGATGGCAAGTGGATAGCCTGCTTGACTGTATCTAGCCGCAATAAGTCCCCGAGCCTGGCAGTTATTCCCATTTCAGGTGGCGAGCCAACAAGGTTAATTGAGTTACCCGCCACTGCCTCTCCCCCGTTTGACTGGTCTCCAGACAGTCGGCAGGTCGCTTTTATCAACAGTCCCGACGGAGTTGGAAACCTCTACGCGCAGCCGCTCGCCGATGGGCCGGCAGTTCCGCTAACGCATTTCGCCTCGGGCCGGATTTTCAATTTTCAGTGGTCTCGCCAGGGCCGCATCGTACTTTCTCGCGGTTCGGACACTGTGGATGCCGTGCTGATTAGAAACTTCCGCCATTAGCAGCGGGGCTGGCGCCTGAGCCTTTATCGGGCAAGGCGAGCTTGGGTGCCGGCTGGTGATCGCCTAATCCAAATGGGAGATCCTCCGGCTCTGCCGCATAAGCCCTAACTGGTTTGAGAGAATTTCTGTTCTTGCGATTTGCGCTTGCGAGGCGCTTCAGCGAAGCCTTTGGCTATCTGGCCCCAGTTTGCCAGCATGTCGCTCAGAGCGAGGGCCGGCTGGATCGCTGCGGTAATTTGGTGAAATGCACAGGAAAACTCACGCCATCGGCTGGGAAGTCGCTTGGTGTGCCAATGGGTAAACAGTTGCCAAATCGAACGATTGGCATAAGGCGTTTGCCGAGTTCCTAGACCAGAATCACTCGGAGGCCCCTCTCCAGGTATCCGCGCATTCGGCGGAATCAGCAGGTCGTTGATCAAGCTCTTAGCGGACCGATTACCCGCCACGCATTCCGTAATCCAGCGTAAACAGGAGAAACTGAACCCCTCTCCGCGGCGCCGAACAATCCTCATAGCTCTCTAAATTATTCACAATAAAAGGGATTCGCACTGTACCTAAATTTGTACACGAGATCCGCGCGCGATCCGTCTGCGGCGCATTGGACGCCGACGTAAGTCAATAATAGGAAATGACTTAGATGGAAACCAGTTGGTGCCGGGAGGGGGGGTCGAACCCCCACGACCTTGCGATCGGCGGATTTTGAGTCCGCTGCGTCTGCCAGTTCCGCCATCCCGGCTTGGGGTGGGAACATACTTGAAAAGTATCGCACAGCCCTTGAGCGCCGCGCCAGTGTTTTGGCCGGTGCCGCTTCCCTGCAACAAAGCGTATAGACGCTGAGCGCTTCGCCGATCCATCGAATCCCATCGCTTTTCCCAGAGTTTCCACACCCTCGGCGCCTTTTTCCTGTCCTTGAATTCCGAAAAGCCGTCCGCCGCCGCACTGCCACCGTGCGACAATGGAGGTAACCGTGATGAACCCTGCCTCTTCTGCTGCTGTTCCTTCACCGGTCGCGGTCACCCCGCAGTTGCTCGCCGCACACAGCATCACTGCGGATGAGTACGACCGCATTTTGGCGGCGCTTGGCCGCGTGCCTTCCCTCACCGAACTTGGCATTTACTCGGTAATGTGGTCCGAGCACTGCTCTTACAAGTCCAGCCGCGTTCATCTCAAGCGTCTGCCCACCAAGAGTGACCGCGTCGTCCAGGGGCCTGGCGAAAACGCCGGCATCATCGACGTGGGCGACGGCTGGGGATGCGCCTTCAAGATCGAGTCACACAACCATCCAAGCTATATTGAGCCTTTCCAGGGCGCGGCCACCGGCGTGGGCGGCATCTTGCGCGACATTTTCACCATGGGTGCGCGGCCGCTGGCGGTCATGGATTCCCTCCGATTCGGCTCCATCGAGCCCGGCACTGGCGAGCCTGAAGTGCTGGCTAAAAATCACTCCATCGTCGAGGGTGTGGTCAGCGGCATCGCCGGCTACGGCAACTGTTTTGGCGTGCCTAACCTGGGCGGCGAAACAAAATTCGAGTCCTGCTACAACGGCAACCCGCTGGTCAACGCGTTTGCCCTGGGCATGGTCCGCATCGACGAGATCTTCTACGGCAAGGCCTCCGGAACCGGCAATCCCGTCATCTACGTCGGAGCAAAAACCGGCCGCGACGGCATTCACGGCGCAACCATGGCCAGCGAAGAGTTTCACGAGGGCACTGAGGCCAAGCGACCCAATGTGCAGGTGGGCGATCCATTTATGGAGAAGCTCCTGCTTGAAGCGTGCCTTGAAGCCATGAAGACCGGCGCCATTGTTGGTATTCAGGATATGGGCGCGGCCGGTCTGACCTGTTCCACCTGCGAGATGGGCGCGCGCGGTGGCGTTGGCCTCGATGTCGAACTCGACTTCGTACCGCAGCGCGAAACCGGCATGTCGGCCTACGAAATCATGCTCTCCGAAAGCCAGGAGCGGATGCTTTTGGTAGCCATCCAGGGCCGCGAGCATGAAGTCCTCAGCGTCTTTGAAAAGTGGGGTTTGGACGCCACCATCGTGGGCACCGTGCAGCCTGAGCCGCGGCTCCGCATCCGCCACCACGGCGAACTCGTCGCCGACATTCCCAACCAGTCCCTCACCGACGATGCTCCGCTCTACCACCGCCCCGTAGGCACATGGCACTGTCCGCTGCCCCTTGATCCTCCCGACGAAATCCTGCTCAAGCTAGCCGAGGACCGCGACTACAACGCCGATCTGAAACAACTCCTCGCCAGCGCCAATGTCTGCTCCAAGCGCTGGGTCCATGAGCAGTACGACACCATGGTGCAGACCAACACCGTGATGGGCCCCGGCGGCGAAGCCGGCGTCATGCGCATCAAGGGCACGGGCACCGCGGGACACGAGCGCGGCCTGGCCATGGCTCTCGACGGCAACGGTCGCTGGGCCTATCTCGACCCGAAACTTGGTGCCATGCACGCCGTCGCCGAGGCAGCCCGGAAGGTGGCCTGCACCGGCGCAATCCCCGTCGCCGCCACCAACTGCCTCAACTTTGGCAATCCTGAAAAGCCGGAGATCATGGCCCAGCTTTCCGCGGCCATCGACGGCATTGGTCAAGCCTGCATCGCCCTAGGCACGCCCATCACCGGCGGCAACGTCTCTCTCTATAACGAAACCCGCGGAGTCGGCATTTATCCCACCCCGGTACTGGGCATCGTGGGCATTCTGGACGATGTGGCCAAAGCTGTCCCCGCGCACTTCCAGCAAAAGGGCGACGCTATCCTGCTCATCTGGCCCATCCCGGCCGGAGAAACACCGGACCCCAAACTCGTCGTCCCATTCGAGCCATTGCCCATCAGCCAGTACCCGCTCCCCGCCTATCAGGAAAAGCCCGTCGGTTCGGCCGAGCCTGACGCACCCGACGCCGTGACAGCCGCTGCGCTGACTGCATTTGGCTCCTCTGAATTCGCCAAAGTCATCCTCGGTGGCACATGGGGCAAACCACCCGCGCTCGATCTTGACGCGGAGGCCAACCTGCACAAGCTGCTCATCGCGCTCGCCGCCGACAAGCTCCTCTATTCCGCCTGCGACATCGCCGACGGCGGCATTGCCGTAGCTCTCGCCCAGGCAGCTTTCCCGCTCTCCATTGGCGCAACCGTCGAGCAGGACCCGTCGCTACTGGCTCATCCACTCTTCGGACTCTACGCCGAGCCGGCCTCCACCATCCTGGCCACCGCCCACCCAGACAACATTGAGAAGATTGAGTACCTGGCCGGTCAGCACAGCTTCTTTGCTGTCCGCATCGGCACTACTGGCGGTTCCCGCCTCGAAATCTCAGTCGATCGCCAGACGTTCATCTCCGCGCCCCTCAGTGCCCTCCGCAACCCCTGGGCAGAATCCCTTCAAGCCACCCTCCACGATGAGGTACTCGCGTGACACAGCGCCTCTATCAAGGAGTGGAAGGCGTCGTAGACCGATCCGCCGAACTACTTCCGCAGTCGTCTCTAGTCCCTGGTCCCTCGGTCCCTCAGTCCCTGCAATTCGTTGCCAACGCCGACGAATTGCACGAAGAATGCGGCGTCGTCGCCGTCCACGGCCATCCCGATGCCGCGCGCCAGGTCTATCTCGGCCTCTATGCCCTGCAGCACCGCGGCCAGGAATCAGCCGGCATCGCCTCCGCGGACGGGCAGCGCCTCGCCAACATCAAGGGCATGGGCCTGGTAAGCGAAATCTTTACCGACGACGTCCTCGCCAAGCTTCCCGGCTCCCTCGCCATCGGCCACACACGCTACTCCACTACTGGCGACTCGGCTCTGCTCAACGCGCAACCCATTCGCGTCGACTCCGTCAAGGGCCTCATCGCCATCGCCCACAACGGCAACCTGGTCAACCTGGGAAACCTGCGCACCAGCCTCGAGCGCGCCGGAGCCTACTTCCAAACCACCAGCGATTCCGAAATCATCGTCCAGCTCATTGCCCACTCCAAGGCCGGCACGCTTGTTGACGCCATCGCCGACTCGCTCGGCCGCGTTGAGGGCGCCTTCTCCATCGTCATGATGACCCGCGACCGCATCTTCGCCGCCCGTGATCCACGCGGCTTCCGTCCGCTCTCCATCGGCCGCATCAAGAACGCCGAAGGCCCCGATACCATCGTCTTCGCATCGGAAACCTGCGCCTTCGACCTGCTCCGCGCTGAGTATATTCGTGACGTCCTTCCCGGCGAACTGGTCATGGTCACCGAAGACGGCCTAACCAGCCGTCAGTACTCCACAGGCGTTCCGCAAACCAGTTGCATCTTCGAGCATGTCTACTTCGCCCGCCCCGACAGCCGCATCTACGGCCGCTGGGTGCAGGAGTCGCGCGATCAGATGGGCCGTCAACTCGCCCGTGAATCCGGTGTGCCCGCCGACGTAGTCGTCCCCGTCCCCGACTCCGGCGTAACAGCGGCTCTCGGATACGCGGAAGAAGCTGGCCTGCCATTCCGCATGGGCCTTATCCGCAATCACTATGTGGGCCGCACCTTCATTGAGCCCGAGCAGCGCGTGCGCGACTTCGGCGTGCGACTCAAGCTCAACCCAGTGCGCAATCTTTTGGAAGGCAAGCGCGTCATCCTCATCGACGACTCCATCATTCGCGGCACAACCTCGCGCAAAATCGTCCGCATGGTGCGCGGCGCAGGAGCCAAAGAAGTTCATCTCCGCATTAGTTGCCCGCCCACCATCTCGCCGTGCTTCTATGGCGTCGATACCCCCAGCAAGCGCGACCTGATTGCCGCCAACAAATCCATCGAAGAGATTCGCCAGTATATTGAAGCCGACTCCCTGGCCTATCTATCTTTGGAAGGCCTGCTGAAAGCCTGCGAGACCAAGGAAAAAAGCGGCTACTGCACCGCCTGCTACACCGGCCACTACCCCATCCAATGGGTCGATGTGGACGAAATTCTCCCCGCCGAAGCCGCCGTCTAGTCCTGCGAAGAAACTCGTAAGTAGCGCCGGTCTCCAGACCGGCTGTCGTGCGGGTCTCCTGGCCCGCGCATTAGCGCCATTCACCAGGCCGAAGTAAAATCATCCCTGATCACGCCCCGGCTATCGGGACGCCTGAGGGCAAGCATGACCCGGTTACGACTCCTCTTCGGCAGCGCCATCTTTCTCGGCTCGTTCCTCCTTTTTCTCGTTGAGCCCATCGCCGCCAAGCAGCTTCTGCCGGCCCTCGGCGGTTCAGCCGCAGTCTGGATCACTTGCCTCGTCTTTTTCCAGACCGCACTCCTCCTGGCCTACCTCTATGCGCATTGGCTGGCGCAACGCTCCTTCTGGAATCTCCATTTCCTCCTGCTGGGGCTCGCCTCCGCCTCCGCATTCGCCTGGGCTTTCCACACCGCCGACTTGAGCGCAGCATCCCAGCATCCTGTCTCCGCTATCTTCGTTGCGCTCGCCCTTTCCATCGGCCTGCCGTTCCTGGCCCTCGGCGCAACCAGCCCACTCCTCCAGGTCTGGCTTGCACGCCTCGAAACCGGCGCCATTCCTTACCGCCTTTTCGCCCTCTCAAACCTGGCTTCGCTGTTGGCTTTGGCGCTTTATCCAAGCCTGCTGGAGCCGCACTTCACCTTGAAAGCGCAGCGCCTGACTTGGAGCTGTGGCTTTGCTGTCTTTGCCCTGATCTCAGCAGCACTTACCTTGAAAACGCGCTCCGCTTCCCCTGCATCCTCGGAACTCAGGCTTGAAGTAGAGTCCTCCATAGCTCCCGCGCCGTTACTCCACAAGCTTCTATGGGTCCTCTTGCCCATGGGCGCGGCCATGCAACTCAGCGCGGTTACCAGTTACATCACGCAAAACATCGCCGCCATCCCGCTGCTCTGGATTCTTCCGCTGGCGGTCTACCTCATCACCCTGATCCTCGCCTTCCAATTCCCCCGCCTATTGCCTCGCGGAATCCTCGTCCGACTCCTGGTCGTCATGCTGGCCGGCCTCGGCTACGCGCTATCGCAGAGTGATGTGTCCTGGCCCCTGCGCGTAAGCCTGCCGCTCTTTCTTGCTGAAGTCTTCGTCTCCTGCCTGTTCTGCCATACTGAGGCTTACGCACTGCGCCCAAAACGTCCATCGCAGTCGACGCTTTTCTATCTTTTTTTCGCCGCCGGTGGCGCGCTTGGCTCCTTCCTCATCGGCATTGCATCGCCGCTCATCTTCTCCTTCAATTACGACCTTGCACTTACTTTCTTTGTAACTGCCCTGCTCGCCCTCGCAGTTACATGGTCCAGCGGCTGGCCGCAGCGCATGTTATGGACCACCGCAAGCGTCCTGATGCTGGTCCTCGTCTTCATGCTGCAAGTGGCTTATCACCGCGACACGCCCTTCGCCGTCCGTAACTTCTACGCAAGCCTGCGCGTGCGTCAATCCCTCTCGGCCTTTCCCGGAGCCACCCTGCGCACCCTCACCAACGGAACAATCCAGCACGGCACGCAGATATTCTCCCCGGAGTTACGAAAAACTCCGACCACTTACTACGCCGAGGATTCAGGCGTCGGTCTCGCCATTCGCTTCTGTTGTAACGGAGACGCGCGCAACATAGGGGTTGTCGGCCTCGGCACGGGCACCATCGCCGCCTATGGCCAACCCGGCGACCGCATCCGCTTCTACGAAATCAATCCCGCGGTCGCGCCCATTGCGCAGAATATCTTCACCTATATCCGAGAATCGGGCGCGCAGATCAGCACCGTCGAAGGCGATGCTCGCTCCTCACTTGCGCATGAGTCCCCGCAGAACTTCGATGTCCTGGTCATCGACGCATTCTCAGGCGACGCCATCCCCATCCACCTGCTCACCACACAGGCCATTGACCTCTACAAACGCCACCTCGCCCCCGGCGGCATTCTCGCCTTCCACATCTCCAATCAGCATGTGGACCTCGAGCCGGAGATTGCGCTGCTGGCAAACGCCGCCGGCATGCATGTTCGCCGAGTCGTCAGCCTTGCCGACGAGCAGCGCGGCGAGTACACGGCCACCTGGATGCTCCTCACCGAAGACCCCGCGTTTTTTGAGAAGCCGGAGATTGCACCCCATGCGAAAGTTCCGCATCAAGACGTCAACGCCCGGCTTTGGACCGACGATTACTCCAGTCTCCTGCCACTTATTCGTTGGTAAGTGCCCGCCGTCCCACTTATTCGCCGGCTAACTCGCTCGCCGGAACCAGCTTCACGACAACGCGCTTTTTCAAGCTCTGCGTCAGCGCAAACATCGCGCCTGCGGCGCATAGCGCAGGCAGCGCCAACCCGCGCAGCCCTGCCTGATAACTCCCCGTCGCATCCTTCATCAGCCCCATCCAATACGGGCCAACAAATCCGCTGAACATGGTAATCGTATTCATCGCGGCAATCCCCGCCGCAGCCGCGCGCCCGGCAAGGAACTGTGTCGGCACCGCCAGCGCAGGCCCCTGCATCGACATGAAAAATGTGAAACTCATTGCCAATGACGCCACCACCAGCCACGGCGAGCGCGCATAACTCGCCGTAACAAAGCCCACCGCCATCACCATGCAGGGCACAATGCAATGCAGAGCCCGCTCTCCGCTTCTATCTGAGTGCGCTCCGTTCACCAGCATCGCCACCGCGCCCGCCAGCCCAAAGCCCGCAATCAGATATCCGACATTCGCCACGCTCCATCCGGTCACCCCCTGCAGAATCGCCGGAGCGGAGAACCCATACGCATAACTCGTCGTCAGCGCGCAGAAGAAGTAAGCGCCAATCATCCACACCTTGGGTGACAGCACAGCCTCCATCACGCCCGCATCCTGCCCCAGGTGTGCCCGCTCGCCGTCAGCCTTCAGTTGCGCTTGCAGCCATGCCTTCTCCTGCGACGTGAGCCACAGAGCCTTGTCCGGCCCATCCGGCAGCATCTTCAAAATCACCAGGCTGAACACCGCCGCCGGCAGCCCCTCCACCAGAAACAGCCACTGCCAACCCGCCAGCCCCAGCTTGCCCCCCAGCCCCAGCAGCCAACCCGCCAACGAGCCCATCGCCACCGACGCGAGTGGTAGCGCGATGTAAAACCGGCTCACAGCGCGCGCCCGCATGTTTGCCGGAAACCAAAGTGTCAAGTAGTAGATCACGCCCGGAAAGAATCCCGCCTCCGCCATCCCCAACAGCAGCCGCATGGTGTTGAACTGCCACGGTGTGCGCACAAACAACATGCCCGCAGCCAGCAACCCCCATGTCAGCATGATTCGCGCCAGCCAGCGCTTCGCCCCATAGCGCAGCATCAGCAGGTTCGACGGCACCTCGCACAGCGCATAGCCAATGAAGAACAGCCCCGCGCCCAACCCATACACCGACGCGCTGAAATGCAAATCGCGATTCATCTGCAGCGAGGCAAAGCTGATATTGATGCGATCCATATAGGCCAGGCCGTAGCCAACCCCGATCACCGGAATCAACCGCAGTCCCGCCTTGCGCTGCGCTGACCTGCCGATCTGTGCCCAGTCCGCTTCGCTGGCCGGGGGCACGCCGGGCATCGCGGCCAAATCGCTCATAAGCACTCACCTCAGGGCACAGTGCAGTCAGGTCAGCAAAGATAGGGAAAGGCGAACTCGCTGGGGTAACCAGAATCTATCACAACATCACTCCGCAGGGAACGAAATCCCGCTGGCCCAAAAGACTCTTTCCAGTCCTTGAGGCTCGTGTGCGCGCTGATTTCAGCCCTGCGCCGTCATCGACCCAGTCATCCGCCGCGCCTTCACATCCCGCATCGGCGGCTGCCCAAAGAAGCGGCTGTATTCGCGATTGAACTGGCTTGCACTCTCGTAGCCCACTTCGAACGCAGCGCTTGCCGCATCCAATCCCTCATTGACCATGCGCTCTCGCGCCACGTGGAGTCGTAGCTGCTTTTGATATTGCAGCGGGCTCATCGCCGTCAAGGAACGGAACTGGTGATGCAGCGTCGACACACCCATTCGCGCCACGGTCGCCAGTTCTTCCACGCGCAGCGGCTTGGCGTAGTTGGTTCGCAACCACTCCACCGCCCTTGCTGTTCGCTGGCTCTGCTCTCCCAGCGTGGCAATGGCGCGCAGATGCTTTCCCTGCGGGCTGCGCAACAACCGAAAGACAATCTCACGCAGAATCAGCCCGCTGAGAAATGGAATATCCTCCGGCTCGTCCAGCAGATCCACAAGTCGCGAACACGCATCCAAGAGTTCGAATGAGCTGATGCCCACTGCCATGGCGCGGGCGTCCGCGGACTCCTCGCGCAAGTGAAATTCATGTTGCGAAAGTATCTCCCGCACCGCCGGCATTTCGAGCTTGAGTATCAGCCCGAGGATCGGCTTCTTTTCGGTCGCAACAGTTACCTGGCTCACCACCGGCAAATCGACAGAGGTCAACAGAAAGTTTCTGCCGTCGCAAACATACGTCGTCTTGCCCACGTTGATGCGCTTCTCTCCCTGTACAAAAACAATCAGGCTCGGCTCGTAGGCGGCCGAGGCGCAAGCCGTGGGAACCGACCGGCGATAGAGGCGCAGCCCTTCAATCTCGGTCGCCATGTCTCCTTCCGTAACCACTCGATCGGCAATCTTCCGCGCCAACTCAGCCCGCATCGCATCCGCGGCTTCATGCCCGCTTGTTTGCTCCTCTTTCTTACCACCCATCGGCGTCATTCCTCTCCCTCCAAGCTAATTCAGGATTGACAAGACCATGCATGAAAATCCATGCAGCGACAGAAATAGGCAAGAGATCGGCAGAATCGGGATACCGCTCGAAGAGTAAACTCTCGTAGGCTGAATTTGCAGGCAGATTGCCCACCATCTGCCTGGGGAGCCGAGAATATTCATGTACGATGCAAAAGCCTATTCCGTCGCAAGCGCAACTTCGCCGCTTTCTTCCACCACCATCGCCCGCCGCGAACCCACCGACCACGACGTTCAAATCGAGATACTCTTCTGCGGCATCTGCCACTCCGATCTCCACATGGCGCGCAACGAGTGGAGCTCTGTCATGCCCACCGTATATCCATGTGTTCCCGGCCATGAGATCGTCGGCCGCGTCACCAAGGTCGGCCCGGCGGTCACCAAATTCAAGCCAGGTGACCTTGCCGCCGTCGGCTGCCTGGTTGACTCGGATGGCACCTGCCCCGAGTGCCAGGCCGGCCTCGAACAGTTCTGCCAAAACCAGACGCTCACCTACGGCTTCCCTGACAAGCACAGCGACGGCGTCACCTACGGCGGCTACTCTGACTCGATCGTTGTTACCGAGCGCTTCGTCCTCAGCGTTCCGTCGAATCTCGACCTCGCCGGCGCCGCGCCGCTGCTCTGCGCAGGCATCACCACCTACTCGCCCATGCGCCACTGGGGAGTCACCAAGGGCAAGAAGGTCGGCATCGTCGGCCTCGGCGGTCTCGGCCACATGGGCGTCAAATTTGCCCACGCCTTTGCAGCCCACACCGTCGTCTTCACCACCTCGCCCGGCAAAAAGGAAGACGCGCTTCGCCTCGGCGCCGACGAAGTCGTTCTCTCCCGCAACGCCGATGAAATGGCCGCGCACGCCGGCAGCTTCGACTTCATCCTCGACGCCGTCTCCGCCGATCACGACATCAACGCCTACATCCAACTCCTCCGCCGCGACGGCAACATCACCATGGTCGGCGCCCCAGAGAAACCCCTCTCCGTGGGAGTCTTCGGCCTCATCATGGGACGCCGCAGCTTCTCCGGCTCGCCCATCGGCGGACTCGCCGAAACCCAGGAGATGCTCGACTTCTGCGGCCAACACAACATCACTGCCGACGTCGAAGTCATCCCCATCCAAAAGGTCAATGAGGCCTACGACCGCCTGCTCAGGCAGGATGTGAAATACCGCTTCTCCATCGACATGGCTTCGCTCAAAAGCGAATAGCTCTCCAACATTCGCAAAAATCCGACACTGGGCCAGTTTGAAGGGTATGGGCTTCACAGGCTGCGGAAAAACTACCAAATGGCCGAAGTTTTGAAAGGGCACGGCTTCAGCCGTGCCGCAAGTGGCTGAAAATAAACGCTGGGCTTTAGCCCCCGAGGGATGTTCTTTGTGAATCTTGACTCAAAACCCGACTTTTTCCGCAGCCTCTTTAGCCCCGGAGGGAATGCAATTTCGAGCAGACCCAATACCAAGAATCCGCAGGAGAACACAAATGCAAAAACGCAAGCTAGGCAACAGCAATCTCGAAGTCTCCGCCCTCGGCCTCGGCTGCATGGGCATGACATTTTCCTACAGTCCCTTTCCGGAGCGGAGTGCCTCCCTCGCCCTGCTCCGCGCCGCTGTCGAGCGCGGCGTCACCTTCTTTGACACCGCCGAAGTCTACGGCCCCTTCAACAACGAAGAACTCATCGGCGAAGGCCTGGCACCTTTCAAAGGACAGATCGTCATCGCCACCAAGTTCGGCTTCGATATCAACGACGACGGCACCCACGGCCCCAAGGGCACTGACAGCAGCCCAGCCCGCATCCGCAAGGTCTGCGATGCCTCGCTCAAGCGGCTTGGCGTCGACGCCATCGATCTTTTCTATCAGCACCGCGTCGATCCCAAGGTGCCCATTGAAGACACCGCCGGAGCCGTCAAGGACCTGATCGCCGAAGGCAAGGTCAAGCACTTCGGATTGTCCGAGGCAGGTGCCAACACCATCCGCCGCGCCCACGCCGTACAGCCAGTCGCGGCCCTGCAAAGCGAGTACTCCCTCTGGTACCGCAAGCCCGAAGAGGAAATCATCCCCACCCTCGAAGAACTGGGCATCGGCTTCGTCCCCTTCAGCCCTCTCGGCAAAGGCTTTCTCACCGGAAAGATGGATGAAAGCGCGACCTTCGCCAAGACCGACATCCGCAGTTCCATCCCGCGTTTCACCCCGGAAGCCCGCATCGCCAATCACGCGCTCGTGGAGTTGCTGGGCAAAATCGGCGCGGAAAAAAACGCAACCCCGGCGCAGATCGCGTTGGCCTGGCTGCTCGCGCAAAAGCCCTGGGTCGTACCCATCCCCGGAACCACCAAGCTGCATCGCCTGGAAGAGAACATTGGCGCCGCGTCGATTGAACTCACCGCCCCCGATCTCGCCAAAATCGAAGAAGCTGCGGCTCTGATCAAAATCGAAGGCGCCCGCTATCCCGAGAATATTGAGAAGGGGACCGGGCTCTGAACAAACTCTCATCGGCAACTGCAGCCGCTATACTTTCGCAGGAGATAAATCGCATGGAAATCAAAAGAGCCGGCACGCAACCCTCCGGCAAAGGCCCCGCCGATTGGTTCACCGGAACAGTTCGCATTGATCCGCTCTTCCAAGCTCCCGATCCGGCCCTTGTCGCCGGCGCTCATGTGACATTCGAGCCCAGTGCGCGCACCGCATGGCACACTCACCCGCTTGGCCAAACGCTCATCGTCACCTCCGGCTCCGGGCGCGCGCAGCGCTGGGCTGGACCCATCGAAGAGATCCGCCCCGGCGACGTCGTCTGGTTCGCCCCCGGCGAGAAGCACTGGCACGGCGCAGCCCCCACCACCGCCCTGACCCACATTGCCATCCAGGAGCGCCTCGACGGCAAGTTCGTCGACTGGCTGGAGCACGTAACCGACGACCAGTACCTGGCGTAGGGGCCCGTGGCAAAAGCCGGGTTTTGAAAGGGCACGGCTTCAATAGCCTGCCCTGAGCGAAGTCGAAGGGTGCCGCAAATGGTTGAAAATAAACGATGGGCTTTACAGGCTGCGGAAAAACTACCAAATGGCCGAAGTTTTGAAAGGGCACGGCTTCAGCCGTGCCGCAAATGGTTGAAAATAAACGATGGGCTTTAGCCCCCGAGGGATGGTTTTCGGGCATTTCGACTTTCACCACGGGCTGTTAGTTCTAGCGCCGCGTCGCCGCCTAATCCCCTGAACGCGCCAGAACGCATCAACTGTCATCCGTCATCTGCAACCCGCAATCCGCCTTGTGCCTCAAGTCACAGGACGTTCACACTCCGCGTGTGATAGCATCCGTTTTCTTAGTGATAGACGCCGGGCGGCCACTCCTTCCAATTTCCGCCCCGGCGCCGGTCCGGACCTCGACATGGATGAGGGAGACGGCAGACCGGGACACGTGGCCCTCCAATTCGGCCACATGGACGCCTTAAACGACGCCCCAACGCCTTCCCTGTGCCAATCTCGCACCATCCCCGCGCCGCCCCCCGTCCTCCACTCCCATCGCAAACGAAGGCCGTAGAGCTCATCCAACCCACGCCCTTATTTCAAGTACTCGAATCAACCCAATCCCCGCGCCTGTTTTCTGGCGCGGGCCAGCCGAAGGCAGTAAAACCCACCGGAGGTGGTATGAAAACGTATCAGGGAAGTGAGATCCGCAACGTAGCTGTAATGGGGCATGCGCACAGCGGCAAAACCACGTTTATTGCCGCACTGCTGCATGCCGCGAAGATGACCACCACCCAGGGCCGCGTGGCCGATGGAACCGCCGTTACCGCCTATGACGAAGAAGAAATCGCCCGCGGCGCGACCATGCAAAACGCCGTCGCCTTTGTTGAGTGGCAGGGCGTAAAAATCAACCTCGTCGATACCCCCGGCTTCCACATGTTCTCGCATGAAGCCCGCGCTGCCCTGCTCCCGGTCGAAGCTGCCGTCGTCCTCGTCAACGCCCAGAATGGCGTAGAATCCGTCACCGAGCGCGTCTGGAGATACGCGGAAGAAGCCGCCATCCCCCGTGTCGTCGTCGTCAACCAGATGGACCACCCCAAAGCCGGCGGCGGCAGCGGCCTGTCTGCCTTGATCGACGATCTCGTGGCGCGCTGGGGCCGCAACTGTGTGCCCGTCCAGTTGCCCATCTCTGACTCCAAGGGCTTCCACGGCGTTGTCGACCTGGTCACCATGGAAGCCTTCTATTACGAGCCCGGCGGCGATGGACGCGGCAAGGTCACCGGCGAAATCCCCAACAATCTCGCCGCCGATGCCAAGGCCCGGCACGAAGCACTCGTCGAGCTCGTAGCCGAAGGCAAAGACGAGCTCATGGAAGAGTACTTCGAGAAAGGAACCATCCCCGAAGATCACCTCATCGCCGCGCTCCACGAGGCCATTCGCGAAGACCGCATCTTCCCCGTCCTCTTCTCCAGCGGCCTGGCCAACATGGCCCTCGACCACCTGCTCGACTTCATCAAGGTCTACTGCCCATCGCCCGTCGAACGCGCCCCCTTCAGCGTCCATGCCCCCGCATCCGTCGCCGTCGGCGCCAACAGCGGCAGTACCGACGACGAGGCGCTCTCCCTGCGCACGGTTGCCGACACTGAACCCGCCGCCATGGTCGTCTTCAAAACCATGACCGACCCCTTCTCCGGCCGCATCTCCTTCTTCAAAGTCATCAGCGGCGTCATCAAAAACGATGTCACCGTTGAAAACTACACCCGCCGCGGCCAGGAACGCCTCGCTCACCTCTCCGTCATGCAGGGCCGCAAAGCCGTTGAAGTTGCAGAGTTGCATGCGGGCGATTTAGGCGCAGTCGCAAAGCTCCGCGAAACCCTCACCGGCGACACCCTCGGTCAGAAAGGCGCAGAAATCCAGATCGACCTGCTCCCCCTGCCCGAGCCGGCCATGACCTACGCCATCGAGCCCAAGTCCCGCGCCGACGAGGACAAGCTCGCCCCCGCCATCCACAAGCTCATGGAAGAAGACCTGCTCATCAAGTTCTTCCGCGACCCCATGACCAATGAGTTCCTCATCGCCGGCGCCGGCCAGCAGCACATTGAAACCATCGTCAGCCGCCTCAAAAAGCGCTATCACGCCGAGGTCCATCTCCACGCGCCCAAGGTGCCCTATCGCGAGACCATCCGCGCCAAAGCTGAAGCCCCAGGCCGGCACAAGAAGCAGACCGGCGGCCACGGCCAGTTCGGTGACTGCAAAATCCGCATGGAGCCTCTCCCTCGCGGCGGCGGCTTCGAGTTCGGCAACGAAGTCTTCGGCGGCGCCATTCCCCGCAACTTCATTCCTGCCATTGAAAAGGGAATCGTCGAATCCGCCGCCCGCGGCTACCTCGCCGGCTTCCCGGTAGTCGACTTCAAAGCCACCGTTTACGACGGCAGTTATCACGACGTAGACTCCAACGAAATGAGCTTCAAGATGGCCGGCCGCCTCGCCTTCCGCAAGGCTATGGAGTCCTGCAAGCCCTGCCTGCTCGAGCCCGTCATGAAGGTAGAAATCGAAGCCCCAGACGAGTTCGCCGGAGCTTTGATGGGCGACCTGAGCAGCCGTCGCGGTCGCGTCCAGGGCACCAACTCCAAGGGCCGCACCACGTTAATCAACGCCCAGGTCCCCATGGCCGAAATGCTCACCTACGGCACCATCCTCACCTCAATGACCCAAGGCAAAGGCAGCTACCGCATGGAGATGGACCACTACGACATAGTCCCCCAGCTAGTAGCCGACAAAATCCTAGCCAACGCCAAACGGCCCGTCGAGGAGGAGGAAGAGTAGCCGCCTGCGGTGGGGCGGACGCTCGCTATCCGCTCGCAGAGGATGCGCGGTCTCCCAGGTCTCAAAATGTCGAGACCTGTGGAGCCCCATCATTATGGGGTGGTCAGACTTCGGCCGCCGGCCGCACTGACGCGGATGACGCCGCGCCCCGCTAAATTATCCCCGCGTCTCTTGCACTTGCGGGCGTAAACTCAACTATCGAATCCAAATCGGAAAGCGGTAAAACCGGGGTTGTAATATCCTCCAAGCTGCCCAGAACCAGTTCTCGGTAAGGTGAGAGGCCGGGTTCCGCCACTATCCGATACTCGCGCTGATGGGCGTACCGCGATGATTTCCGAAACACGCCGGTCTTACCTGAGTACGTTCCCTGGTCGAAATACTTGACTAGGTCTGCACGTACTTTGAGTCCTATTCGGAAAGCGATTTTGCGAATTCTGTCGAAGAATGCTGCCGGGTTGAGAATGAGCACAAAGGAATCCCCAAAATTGAGATTCTCGCTGTGTAATAGCGGCCCCTCTTGCGGTTCTGTTATAGCAAACATACAGAAGACATTCCGCTCTGCTTCCCGATTCATTTTGAACACGATTGGTCCAGCCAGTTCCTTGGGATCGACCGTGTGCTTTCCAATAAGAGGATGCTCGATTGTGAAATCACCAACATCCTTGGGCTGATAGATCGAATATGACCCTTCCAGCCTGTCATTGCGGGCTGCATTGGTCTCCAGGTCCGCAAAATAGCTCAATGTCCTCATGTGCATTACGCCTTCCTCCCTGAATGCACGGAGATGCTCAGCAGCGCCAAATTTGAACAGAATCAGCATCGAAGCTTTGGAAGGGGTATCTTCAACTGTCATAATGCTCTGATTGTAGGCTGGTAAAGCTCAGAGGGCATTTTCAATAGACCTTGGTCAACGAGACGGACATAGGCACCGTAAGACAATCCCAGTTTTCTTTTGAGCAGAGAATACGGCTGACGCTCACCGGTTCCATCTTCGAGCTTATCCAGGTAGAGAATCCCATCGACCTTCTCAGCGAGAGAGGGTTCAGGTTGAGCTTCGGTTTGACGTCCTGAAACAAACATAACAGCTCACTGGACAATCGTGAACGCGGTGGTTTTGGCCTGTGTGTCATAGGCGCACTGCAACTCTACCCGTTGAAATGCGCCAAAACCGTTCTGTAGCATCACCTTGTTTGTAACCATGACCAGCACTCCCGGTGCTGGAACATCTTGCAGATACTTGTCGAACTTTTGCTCTAGCCAACCGGTCTCTTCCCACTTGAATTCGTATTTCGCCACTGATTTCAGGTAGTCGTCTGCCTCAACTTCGCAGTGCGACATGGCCTCGATTCCATACTTCTGATCCAAGGCGGCGGAATTGCTTAGATCCACAGGTTGAGGCGGCGGATCGGATACGGGCTCACTGGTAGGACTTACGGGGGTTGGCTGAGCAGATGGGTTCGCACCTGATGGCACTGGGTTGGAACCAGCGGCGGTCTGCTGTTGTGAGGTGCTTGGCGTAGAGTTTACAGCGAAATTCCCGATGACCACCAGCAGCAGGGCGATACCACAAGCCACAAAGAAGAGCTTCAAGAGTCTCATGCCGACCTCCTCATCTGGCGCTATAAGGAACTCACAATCATATCCCAGACCAACCCGGTGGCGAACCATTAGAAGGGGCGGGTGCCAGGTGCCCCATCCTTTCCACAGTCTCATCCTGGAAAGGGTGGGAGACCGCGAACCTCGACCGTCCGTTTTCGGCTCTCCGCCCAGCATCTTGAAGAGCGCTCGAACACCAACCAACCCCAGCCGGACCAGGAAACCCCCAATCGCTACCCCCTCCACGGATCAAGCAGCTTCACCGGAATCCCCCGCACATCCCGAATGTTCCGGGTCACCAGAATCAAATCGTTCAGCACAGCAGTCGCAACCAGAAACGCATCCACGACTGGTCGTGGCCGCTCCCTGGACCATTCTCCCCACAGCTTGGCAGTGGCAGTATCGATGCTCAGAATCCGGTCGGCAAAGCTTGACTCAAGGCCATCCACCCACGCCGCCAGCCGCGCTGCCTCATGGGGATCGGGATCTCTGAGCTTCTTCGCGGCAACGCCCTTGCGCAGTTCACCCAGGGTGAGGACACTGATGAATCCAGAATCGGGGTCGTTGGATTTGAGGAAAGAAACCACACCGGGATCGGGTCTCAGTTTGCGGGTTTCGCTGATAAAGTCGGTATCAAGAAGGTAGCGCATGTCTCCGCTCACAACTCAATCTCCCGGCCCGTGTCGCGGCTGGATTCGATCTCGAAGTCGTCCACTTTTGGCCCGCCGAGTAGGTATTCAAAGAAGTTGGGCTTGTGAGCCACCAGGGCGCGGTAGTCATTGATGGATAGAATGACAGCCCGCTCCGCGCCATGGCGCGTGATGATCTGCGGTCCCTGTTCATGGGCCTTCTCAATCACCTCGCTGAGGCGAGTTTTTGCTTGTTGAAGCTGCCAGGCCATCGTCCTACCCTCTCCCTATTTCAACCAGAATTATAGTTGTTCTAGTTGAATTGGTCGGTCCCTAACTTCCCATGGTTCCTCCCCTTTTTGAATGCTTCCCCAGATTTGCAGTCTAATTCGCCGATTCGTGCACAATGGATTCATGGCAGTCCAAAATCGGCCGTTTTAAGCCCCAAAACCCCCTCGCCCCCCCCTCGACCCCCACCCCCCCACCCCAAAATGCCTCTTTCGCGTTCGAATTTTCTGGGTAAACACAACACAATCAATCATTTGCAAAAACGCGCCATGTACTAACCAGTAAACACAACCCGCAAAAAAGGCCACTTTTTGCCTCTTTTCAGCCCAAAAAACCCCAGAAGTCGCACTTTTTGCCCCAGGAACAGGGGTGCCGCAGCCGCCTTTGCGGCGTCCCGCGCAAATAGAAAAATGCGCATGGGAAGCCTGAATCTGCCTCTCCATCCGCGCTGGGTTGAATTTGTCTTGATGAAAAAGCCGTCATGAAGCGAAATGCCCGCGGCGAACCGCTTTGCTCATCCTTACGCCGCAATGGCTTCAATCGCTTCCATATGAATCCGCTTGGCATCGGTGTCAAGCTTGCCGCTGACCTTGACCGACTTGCCTTCGAACGTGGATGCGCGCGAAGAATCATCAAGCTTGTAGATCGTTCCGGACGAATCCTTCAAGAGGTACTGCTCGCCGTTTTTAACGATCGTTCCGGTAAATCTGGTTGAGGTGCAACAATCGTGCCAAATTCAACCGGATTGAAAGCAATGGAGGTAGTTGGTGAGGTGCGCGGTCAGGGTAGGTAATAACTACCGGAAGGCCGCAAAAAACCCGAGCCGCGGCAGCCCTAATCCTCCCGGTCTGACTGCAGCTGCCGCGCCAGAGACCACTTCAACTCCTCAATCCCCTCGCCGGTTACCGCTGAAATCGCGTGAAACTCCAGCTTCCTCCGCTTCACATGCGCCGCCAGCTTCTTCAGCTTCTCGGGATTGGCGCTATCAATCTTGGTCGCGCACACAATCATCGTCTTCTGCGCCAGCGGAAACTCGATCGACGGCCCTGGATTGTCGTCCATCGGCTGCTCCGGTGTGGTCACCGAAAAGCTCGCCAGTTCCTTGTTGATCACCTTGAAGTCTTCCACCGGGTCTGGCCTGCCCGACGCGTCCGACACGTCCACCAGGTGCAGCAGCAGCCGGGTCCGCTCAATGTGCCGCAGAAACTGAACCCCCAGCCCCGAGCCAAGGTGTGCACCTTCAATCAAGCCCGGCATGTCAGCCACAACATAGGAAAACTGGTCCGGCTCTTCGCCCACAGTCACCACGCCCAGGTTCGGCTCCAGCGTTGTAAACGGGTAATCGGCAATCTTCGGCCTGGCCGCGGATATGCGCGAAATCAGCGTCGATTTGCCCGCATTCGGATAGCCCACCAGCCCAACGTCCGCAAGCAGCTTCAGCACCAACCGGTAGTTGCGTTCCTCGCCCGCCCGCCCCATCTCGTGCTCGCGCGGAGCCTGGTGGACCGACGTCGCAAAGTGCTGATTTCCGCGCCCGCCACGTCCGCCCTTGGCAATGACGACGCGCTCGTCCGCAGTCTCGAAGTCGTGCACCAGCTCGCCTGTATCCTGGTCGTATACCGCTGTGCCCACCGGCACTTGCAGCGTAACGGAGTTGCCGTCAAGCCCGGTGCAGTTTGAGCCCAGCCCGTGTTCGCCGCGCTGCGCCTTGTGCTCCGGGTTATAGCGGAAGTGGATCAGCGTGTTGTGCCGCTGCGAACTCACCATGATTACGTCGCCGCCCCGGCCCCCATCGCCACCGCTTGGACCTCCGCGCGGAACAAACTTCTCGCGCCGGAAGGCCATGCAGCCATTGCCGCCGTCGCCGGCCTTGATGCGTATTTTTGCTTCATCGATAAACATGCAGAAAACCAGATTTCAGGTGTCAGAGATCAGTGTTCAGTGAGAAAGCCCGCTTGCCGCTGCATACTGTCAAGGCCAAATCACCGATGCCGTCTTTCCAGTTTACCGAATCAGGCTTAGAATCGCTGTAAGTTCACTTTTGGGCCATTCGTGCGCCGAACCGGGAATACCGCCCGGCTCATGTATTTCCTCGATGCCGCCCCCCGGACCTGCCATCAAGAGCATGCCGGAACCGTAAAGATTTGTCCTTTCCTCCCATGATCTGCTGCGAGCGAGAGTTTTCATGGCTTCGGCGGATAGAGGACGGCGAAAAAACTGGCTGCTGGTTTTGCTGGCGCTTGTCGCGACCCTATGCCCGCTAGCGAGCGCGCAAACCTTCCCCGCACAAATCATTCCAAACGGCCCCTCTGGAATCCTGACCGGAAAACTGACCGATCTCTACTCCACCCCGCTCGCCGACGCAACGCTGACGGTGCGGAACCAGGCCACGGGCGCCCAGGTCCAACTCACCACGCGCAAAAACGGCGCCTTCCGCATCGCTGGCCTCGCACCGGGCGTATACACGGTCGAAGCCGCAACCGCCCGCCTCGGCCGCGGACACCTCGAAGGCATCGTTGTCCCCGCGGGCCAAGAAACCCGTGTCCTGGCCGCCATGGAATTTGAACCCGGTCCCACAGAAGCGGTTTCTGCCCTGCCCGTTCCCGCCGCCGTGGCCTCCGTTGCCGCCCCTCCCTCCGCGGCCATCGACCCCCTCCGCAACCTGAACCTAATTCAGCGCAACGCGGCACAGTCGCCCCGCGAAACCCCCTCCACACATCCAGCCGTAATCTCGGCGACGGTTGCCACCGAGTCACTTCGAACCCTGCCCATGCCGGCATCCCCCCTCCCAAGTCCATCGCGCATCGCGCTCACCCCGCAGCCAGTGACCGTCTTCACGCCGACCGTCAAGCCCCTCATCGCTGCAGCCTCCGCAGGCCTTGCTGTCTCCCTGGCTACCGACGCCGTCCGCTTCGCAATCCAGTCCGCCAATCCCCCGCCCACCGCAGCCTCTCGTCCACACTCCGCCCCACTCACCCCGGCGATCACCACCACCGTATCGTCATCGGAGTTGCAGGCCCTGCCCATCGCCGGTCGCCGTTGGCAGGAGTTTGTGCTCGATTCCTCGATCGCCGCCGCCGGAGACTCCCCAAACTCCTCGCCCGGCGCCAGTCGCCAGCCCACTGAGACAAGCATCGACGGCGCAAGTACCCGGACAGCCTTTGGCGGCCAGGGTGGTTCAGGACCCGAGTCGTCCGGCCCGGGGTCAAACGGCCAGGGCGGACGCGACCAGAATGGAATGGGCCAGGCCTGGGCCGGAGGCCGTGGACTCCAGGTGGCCCAAATGGCCATTCGCGAAGTCGAAACGGCTGCCGGAAACATCCAGTCTGAAGAATCCCGCGCCGCTGGCGCCCATGTCAACATCCAGACTCAGCGCGGGCAAAACGGCCTCCATGGGCAGTTGTTTTTCTCTGACCGGCAGAACACCTGGGGCGCCCAGAATCCCTTCACCCAGTGGGTCAAGCAGACCGCGTCCGCCACCCTGACCACTCCCCCGGTTTTCACCGCCGAGTCCTTCACGCCGCCCGACCACCACTCCGTCTGGGGCCTGGGGCTTGGCAGACAGATTCGGCGCGACAAGCTCTTCTGGTTCGCCGCCCTCGACACCTACCGCCGCAACGATCCGGGCCTCGCCACCGTCAAGCACCCCGCCGAGTTCTTTGCCCAGCCCTCCAATGACCAGATGCAGGTGTTGAGCGCGCGGCTAGGCCTGAGCGGCAACAACCCCGTTGCGGAAGGCCTCCAGGCATATTCCAACATGCTCACCACCCTCGCCGGTCTGCTAGGACCCGCTCCCCGAACAGCCGCCCAGGAGGTTGGATTCGTCCGCCTCGACTGGCAAGCCGCTGAGCGCCACCGCATCACGCTGGAAGGCATCGGCGCACTCTGGAACTCCCCGGGTGGCGGCCTCACTCGCGTCTCTGAGACCTTCGGGAACAGCAGTTTTGGCTCAAGCAAGGCCAGTGAAGCCATGCTCCTTGGCCGCTGGGAGGCATTCCTCACCCCCAACCTGCTCGCGGTCTGGCAGGGTTCCATGGGCCGAACCATCCAGACCGCGCATGCCGAAGCGCCTTCCGTCTTTGAGCAGTCGTTCCTCCCCCCCAACCGTTGGGGCCAGTTGCCGCAGATGGTTGTCGACTCGCGCTACGGCTTCACCCTCGGCAACCCCTCGAGGTTCGGCTCCGGAAGCTATCCCGACGAGCGCGTTTCGCAGACCCAGGAGACGTTGGACTGGGTGCACGGCCCCCTGCTCGTCCGCGCCGGCATTGAGTTCAGCCACAACTCCGACGCCACCTCTCTGCTGCGCAACCAGACCGGTACCTACTACTACTCCAGCGCTGAAAACTTCATCTCCGACGCGCTTTCTTTTGCCAATTTTGGAATCGCCGGCCAACTCAATCCCGACAGCCAGCACAATTGCGATCAGACCGGGAAAGTCTGGCGCGACTCCGGCGGCAATCTCCGCGGCCTTGGCTATCTGCCCTGCTATTCCTACTACTCGCAGGTCATGGGCCCCAATCAATGGAGCCTCAGCACCAACGATTGGGCCGGATTTGCCACCACTCAATGGCAGCCCGGCAAATTGCTGGTGGTTTCTGGCGGCTTGCGCTGGGAACGCGAGCAACTGCCTGCGCCACTCCCTCTGCTCGCCAACCCCGAGCTGCCGCTCACCGGCCATCTGCCCGGTCTTGGCGACCAGTGGGGTCCGCGCATCAGCCTTGCACTGGGCGCTCATGAGAGCCACTGGCCGGTGCTGCGCCTTGGCTATGGCATGTATTTTGGCCGCACTGAAAACGCGACTCTCGAAACGGCCCTCACCCAGACCGGCAGCCTCAAGGGCGATCTCAACTTCTTCATGCGCCCTACCGACAATCTGCACGCAGGTGGCGCGCCGCCATTTCCCTATGTGCTCAGCGGAGATCCGTCCAGCATTGTCAAACCCGGTGCGGTCGAATTCGCGCCCACCTTCCGGAATCCCGAAATCCACCAGGCAGTTGTCGCTGTCGAAGAAGCGCTTCCCAGCCATGTGCAACTCACCGCCAGCGCCGAGGTCAGCCTCGGCCGTCGCCTTCCCATCTCCATGGACACCAACTTCGACCCCGCTATCAATCCCGGAACCATCACCTACGCCGTGGTCGACGCCTCCGGGATTGGCCCGATCAAGCTGCCGCAAATTACAGTTCCGTTCTATGCCTCCTGGCCATCGGCGACTTCTGCTACAGGGTTTGCCGGTCGCCTCAACCCCGACTTCCAGCAGGTCTCCCAGATTCTCAGCCGGGCCAACTCAACCTATGAAGCCGCAACCCTCAAGCTGGTTCGCTACGGCAGCCGCGGCCTTTCCCTGCATGCGCACTACACCTACGCTCACGCCATGGACTGGAATCCCAACGAAAGCACCACAGTCGCCGGCAGCGACGTGCTCGACCCCGCCGACTTCACCCAGGAATACGGCACCAGCAACCTGGACGTGCGCCACTCCGCCACGGCCATGCTCGTCATCGAGTCCCCCTGGAAGCTGCACGGCGTGCCCGGCCGCGTCGCCAACGGCTGGATGCTCTCCGCCACCAGCCAGTTCCGAAGCGGCCTGCCCTACACGATGCGCACCTCCGGCTCCCTGGCAGAGGAGTTCGACCACACCACCGGCGCAGCCATCGTCGCGCTTGGCCCAGGTATGAACGGTTCCGGCGGCGACAACCGCGTCTACGGCATCGGCCGCAATACCTTCCGCTACCCGGCCACCTGGAAAGCCGACGCGCGCATCGGCAAAAAGTTCGACCTCGGCCGCATGCGACAGTTGGAGATCTTGGCCGAAAGCTTCAATCTCTTCAACCACCAGAACGTCACGGAACTGGAGACCACCGGCTATTACCTCCAGTCAGGCTCCGCGTCGGAGCTGCCCACGCTCAACTTCCTCACCGGTCTCAAAGCCAACACCACTGCCTTCGGCCAGCCGCTCAATGTCAACGCAACCAACTTCTACCGCGAGCGTCAGATCCAGTTTGGCGTCCAAATGCGATTTTGACCCATTCAGACCCTCCAACGAAGCGGCCGCAGCCAACATTCCGTGCTTTCCGTTATCATTCCCGGATGATTTCCGCGCGCCTGCGTCGCTCAATTCTGGCCTGCCTTCTCACTGCCTTTGCTGTCTTCGCCACCATTTCCTTTGCCCAGACCGATCTCTCCCAGCAGTACCTCTGGCAACCAGTCCGCATTGGCGGCGGCGGCTGGGTCGTCGGCATGGTTCTCCACCCACTCGATCCCACCGTCCGCTATGCCCGCACGGATGTCGGCAGCCCCTACCGCTGGGACTCGACCGCCCAGGTCTGGGTCCCCATGCGCGTCCTCAACACCGATGGCTCCGGAATCCAGTCGCCCTCGGACACCTCCTCGCCCTCGAATTACGGCGTAGACAGCATCGCCGTCGACCCCACCAATGCCAGCATCGTCTACCTGGTCTTCCCCACCGTGCACAGCACTGACATCGCCTCCCCTACCAACTTTGTCGAAATCTACAAAAGCGTAGACGGCGGCAAGAACTTCACCCCCGGCAGCATGCAGGCCGCCTCCATCCTCGGCAATCCCAACGGCAATAACCGCATGGACGGCGAAAAGCTCGCCGTCGACCCCGCCAACTCCGCCGTCCTCTACTACGGCAGCGATTCGCAGGGCCTCTACCGCAGCCTCGACGACGGCGCAACCTGGACGCAGATGCCCATCAGCGGCTCCAACGGCTCTGCCGCCAACATCGAATTCATCAACATCCAGTTCGCCAGGGCTCCCGGCACAGTCACTGTCAACGGAGTCGTCCGCAGCAAGACCGTCTACGCCGTCAGCATCAACAACAGCGGCGATGCCGGCGGCGACGTCTTCCAAACCCAGGACGGCGGGCAGACCTGGACCGACATCTCCACCGGTGTCACCGACTCTGCCAGCGGCCAGAGCCTCACTCACCAGGCGCTCAGCTCCTCCATTGACGCCGCGGACAATCTGTACATCGTCGAAAACAACGCCACGGACGGCTATCTGCACGCCTATTGGAAGTACTCCGCCGGCAAGTGGGCCAGGGTCTCGCTCGGGAGCAGCGCCAACCAGGCGTTGACTGGAATCGCAGTAGACCCTACCAATCCGCAGCGCATCTACGCGCTCTGCACCGATACCAGCCTGAGCCGGTCTGACGACGGCGGCGTCACTTGGATCAACCTCGGCGCCCCGATCTACTCGAACTCCCTCGGCTGGCTCCCCCAGACCGTAGGTATGAGCAACGGCCATTGGCACAGCAACGGCGGCATCAAGATCGACTCCGCCGGCAACCTCTGGTCGCCCACCGGCCAGGAAGGCCCCATCGCCATCCCTGCCGCCACTGCCGGCAGCGCCACGGCAACCAACCCTCCCAAGTGGACCATCCAAACCAAGGGCATTGAAGAACTGGTCACCATGGACATGGTCGTGCCCCCCGGCAGCAACGACACCATCATCGCCACCGCCATGGATACCACCGGCTTCTATATTCCTAACCCCGACAACTTCAGCGCCGTCCAGATTCCGCTCCAGCAGGAAATCATCTCCCAGGGCACCTCCGTTGCGTATGCTCCAGACGCCCCCGGCTACATCGCCGTCACCACCAGCAACGTCTACAGCAACGGCAAAAACTACTCCGGCTACTCCACCAACGGGGGCCAGACCTGGACCCCCTTCGGACCCGCCCTGCAGCACGCCTGCGGCACAAGCATGTGCGACATTCCTGCCGGCCTGATCGCCGTCAGCGCCCGCGGCGCCCGCACCCTGGGCAGCGACCACATCGTCCTCTACCCGCCGGAAAGCCTGGCCCCCGAGTACTCGCAGGACGGCGGCGCAACCTGGCACGTTACCCAAAGCTTCCCCCTTGCCTCTGACGGAGTCACCATCGGTTCCTCCAGCTACACCAGCTTCCCATATGCTGAAGTCAACCAGCACACCCTCCGCGCAGACCCCTTCACTCCTGACAAGTTCTATCTCAAGTTCATCCACGCCCCCGCCTCGCTCTACATCTCCACCGACGGCGGCCAGACCTGGCTCCCACAGAACAATGCGAACCTTCCCGACCAGGCCTGGACCGGCCAACTGGTCGTCAATGGCAAGCTGCAAAACGACCTCTGGTACGCCGACGGCTGGCAGGGCTCGTCCCCCCATGGGGTCTTCCACTCCACCGACGGCGGCCAGACCTTCCAGCAGATTTCCGGCATCACCCGCGCCATTGTGATTGCCGTCGGAGCAGGCAGCGGCAACGTCGGCGACGCGCCCTATAGCGTCTACTTCTACGGCCAATTCGCCGCCAACTCTGCCTACGGCATCTTCCGCTCCACCGACGGCGGCAATTCCTGGAGCCGCACCTCCTACTACCCCACCGCCCTCTACGACATTCCCCGCACCATGGCCGCCAGCCAGGACACCTTCGGCAAAGTCTACGTCGGACTCAGCGGCAATTCCTGGGTCTACGGCCAGGTCAACTCATCCGGCGGTGGTGGTGGTCCATCCCTTCCCGGAGCCCCAGCTGGCCTCACCGCAACCGCCGCCTCCGCTTCCCAAATCAATCTTGCCTGGAGCGCTGCTTCCGGAACCGTAACCAGCTACAGCGTCTTCCGCGGAACCGCACAGGGCGGGGAATCGAATACCCCCATCGCGACCGGCGTCACCAGCACCACCTATGCCGACGAATCGCTCGCTGCGGGCACCAAGTTCTGGTACCAGGTTGCCGCAGTCAATGCCACTGGGCAGGGCCCGGCCTCAAACGAGGCCAGTGCGACCACCGCCACTCCGACGATCTCTCTTGCGGCCGCTGCGGGGGCTTCCACATCCATCACCGTCAACGCCGGTGCGGTAGCCACCTATCAGCTGGTGCTCACTACATCCAACTACACCGGCGCCATCACCTTTACCTGCACCGGCGCACCAAGCGGCGACATCTGCACCGCGCCATCCGCACTCAACGTCACCCCCGCCACCACCACCACGGCCATCAGCGTTTCGGTGCAAACTGCCGCCGCGTCCGCAAGCCTCCGCAACGATCTCCGCCGCGGGGAAATGGCACTTGCAGCGTTGTTTCTGGCTCCCTTCCTGTTTTGGCGCAGAAAGCGGTCGGCTCTGATGCTGGTGATGCTCGCCGCCTCGGTTCTGCTGATGGGAGCCGGCGGTTGCGGATCAAAAACCACCGGCGGCGGCACCACGCCTCCACCTCCGGTCGTGTCAACCCTAACCGTGACAGCTTCCGGCCCCGGCCTGACTAATGCCACGCAAAAACTGACGCTCACTGTCAACCAATAGCGCTGATCGATGGTCCAGATCTGAGATGAAGGGTGCGGGCTTCAGAGGCTGGGGGAAAAGGCACAATCCCAGAATTATTCCAGTCCCCGCTTTGCAGGGGCTAATGCCCATTGATTCTATTGGCGTTTTACGGCAGCGTCTGAAGCCGTGCCCTTTCAAAACGGGTCTACACCAAATGCAAAAATGCCCTTTCCCCCGAGGGAACCTTATTTCAAACGGAACCATCGCTCTACGGCCGCCGCTCCCATCCGCAAGTCGCGTCCGCCGCAACCGTCTTCCCATCCAGCCTGAAGCAAGCCGCCCCGCTGATGTCCGTGCGCAACGTCCTCACCCCCGCAGCCTGCAGCTCTTCCAGCACCTCCATCCGCGGATGCCCGTATCGGTTATGCAATCCGCACGAGATCACAGCCCACTGCGGAGCTACGCGCGCCAGAAACTCAGGACGTGTAGACGTAACGCTGCCATGATGGCCCACCTTCAGCAGCGTGCTCTGCAACCCCGGCTCCGCCAGCATCGCCTGCTCCACCGGCGCCTCCGCATCCCCTTCGAGCATCACTGAGGTCCCACCGAACGCCATGTGCATCACCATGGAGTCGTTGTTGGTCGGTTCCGGCCCCGGCTGATAGTCGCGAAACGGCGCCAGCACCGCAATCTGCGCCGCACCAAACTGAAACACATCGCCGGCTCGAAGAGACCGCACCCGCACATGCAACTCCGCGGCCTCGTCGAGCAGAGCGTTGTAAGCCCCAAAGCGCGGATTATTCCCCACCCAAAGCTCATCCGGGTGAAAATTTCGCAGCACGGCAGGCAACCCGCCCATGTGGTCGGAGTGGGCATGGGTCAGCGCCACCGCATCCAAATGCCGAATCCCCCGCGACCAGAGAGCTTCCGAAACCACTTCCTCGCCGATGTCAAAATCCTGCGGAGCCTGGTGCGGGCCCCCGCCAAACCCGCCCCCGTCCACCAGCAGGGTCTTCCCGTCCGGCGTAATCAGCAGCAGCGAATCGCCCTGCCCCACGTCAATCGCCTCCATAAGCAGTGCGTCCCGGGGGTGCTCCATAGGCCGCGGAGACACGGCAGCGAACGCCGCCAGCCCCATCGCCCCCCATGCCGCCGTGCGCTGCCATCGCGGCCCCCGCGCCAGCACAACAGCCGCCGCCAGCAACGCGCAGAACGCTGCCGACTGCACCATCAGCGGCCCCGGTATCCGAAAATCCCCCATTGCCAGAGTGCCAAAAAAATGCACCAGCCAAAGCCCAAAGTGCAGCAGCACAGCCACGGCAATCCCCGGAACCGCAGCCGCAGCCGGCCAAACTATCGAAACCAGCAGCGTTACCAATGCGGCCGGCATCAGCAGCACCAGCAGCGGCAAAATCAACAGGTTCACCGGCAGTGCAAACACCGTAATCCGATGGAAATAAATCGCCATCGGGAGCGTCATCGCCAGTTCCACCACGCAGGAAACTACCAGCGCTTCGTAAACCCGCAGCACAAAACGCAACACCCACGGCACCGTCTTGCGCATGGCGCGGTTGAAGCGCGTGCCTTCAAAAGCCGCTGCAAACGTCCGCAGAATCTCGCGATACTGCGCCTGTGGCGGCGGCAACTTGGCGTCAATCGCCGTAACCCACAGGTCCCGCGTGGCCAGAACGTAGGGATGGACCGAATGGGCCAGCATCGGCGCCGCCACACCGGCGATGGATACCACCGCCAGCAGCGTCATCTGCAGGCTGGCGTCGAACAGGCTCCGCGGGCTCACCACCAGCAGGCACAGGCTGGCAAACCCGATCGTATTCAGCGGGTTGCGCTCGCGATACACCAGCCGCGCCAGCAAATAGAGCGTAATCATCCACAGCGACCGCTGCACCGGCGTCGCAAAACCGGTGAACAGCGCATACGCAAACGTAGCCGCCAGTGTCATCAGCGACGCTGGAATCCTTGGCAGCCCCATCCGCTGCAAGACCCACAAAATGCAGCCCGCCACAATGGCCAAATGAAACCCTGAGACCACCAGCATGTGAAAGGACCCCGTGCGCTCAAAGCCCACCCGCAGCGCATGCGTCAAATAGCTGCGATCCCCGGCCACCATCGCCGAAAGCATTGCCGCATCCTGTGGCGACAGCCGCAGCACAACCGGCAGGCCCCGCATCGCCCGCGGCAAGGCCAGCAGCCGCTCGCTGGCCGCATGCTGCCAGCCACTCAGCCGACACGCCAGCCCAGATTCAGTCACCCCTCCCAGCCGCTCCACCCGATCAAAACTCACCGTTGCCGTCGAAGTCATCCCCTGCTCGACGAGATACTCCTCCCGGTTCCATACCCCTGGGTCGTGATACGTCTCCGGCTGCAGCAGCCGAGCCACCACCCGCACCCGCTCCCCGCACCGGAATGCCTGCGCATCCTGCGCATTCCCAGCCGGCCAGCGCACCGTCAGCCGAACGCCCCCGGCCGCCGGCCTCTGCTCATCCAGCTCGTCGGTCACCAACTCCACGCTCGCAACCCGCAAGTCGATCCGCTGCGAAGGACGTCCAACGGCCCCCGCCGCCACCGGCTCATCCAGATTCAGCTCCGCCTCTGACCGCACCGGGCCCGCATCCACAACCGTGCCTTCCACGGTGCGCGCCAACCCGTCTGACAGCGCTGTCAAAGCTGGCGATGGCGCCGGATAAGGCTCCATTTCCGCGCACCAAACCCCCAGCAGGCACCACAACGCCGCCAGCGGCACCCACGCAACCCGCTGCGCCCGCCAGGCCGCAAGCGCGCACACCACCGCTACCAGGCCGAGCCCAACCAGCACCACACTTGGCCGCAGCCACGCCCAGTTCGTAAGCGCAATGCCGCCGGCAAACAGCCAAGCCGCATGGAACAGCGGTACCCGCCCGAGTTTTAAGGGTTCAGTCTGCATCCCGCCGAAAGGTCCAAAAGACTCTATGGCCGTCGAGCCTAACGCATTTCTCGCCAGGATGTAAGGTAAGCGGTCACACGACCGGCCACGGCTGCCAGCGCCCAGTTTACAAGCGTCGCAAATGAACCACCGTCTCGAGGTGAAATGTCTGCGGAAACAGGTCCGCAAGCGTCACCGATTCAATCGCATACCCCGATGCGATCAGTGCCTTCAGATCCCGCGCCAGCGTTGCGGGGTCGCACGAAACATACACCAGTCGCGGAGCGCCCAGCTTCCCCAGCAGCGCGGTAATCTCCGCTCCAAGCCCGGTCCGCGGCGGATCAACTACGACCAGATCGGGCACCACCTGGTTCGGAATCACCAGGTCAGGTCGTTCTCCCGCGACAACCGTCCGCAGAAAATCCAGCGTCGCCGCGCACGCCGCTGTCCCGCTCGTGCCTTCAAGATTCGCCGCCAGCGCATCCGTCGCCGCCGGTGCGGACTCAACCGCCACCACCCGCTCAAACCCCGCCGTCAGCCTGCGCGCAAACAAACCAACCCCGGCGAACAAGTCCCACGCGAGTGCGCCGGATTGTCCAGCGGTTACTGCCTCCACAAGCCCGTCTACCAACCATCGATTGACCTGGAAAAATGCGCCCTGGTCCACGCGATATTCAAACCCCGCCGCTGGATACTGGATCGAACCCGCGCCCCACCTCGCCAGAGTTCGTGCTGGATGACCTGGGCGTCCGTCGGCGGCCAGTTCCGCGCTCTTCAGTGCCGGGAGCCGCTCGCTTAGCGCCTTTGCCAGCGGCTCCAGCCGAACACCGGCCGCTTCCGCCGCAAAGAAAGTTGCGAGCAGCTCTGTCTCGTCTGGCGAGCAGAACAGCAGCACTTCTGTGGGGCGCAGATTGAATGGGACGCGTTGAAGGCTCTCGCCGACCGCTTGCGCTGCGTGTATGAGCATCGGCGCGGCAATTGGACATGCGGCAATTGGAATCAGGCTGTGCGAGCGGCGGCTTCGATAGCCGGGGCGGCCCTCAGAGTCAAAGGCCAGGCGGACACGGTTGCGGTAAGCCCACGGATTGCCCGCGAGAACGCCAATCTGGTCCCGTGGCGTGACGCCGCCCCGCTCCAGCGTCTCGCGCAGAATCGACTGCTTGAAGGCGAGCTGGGTTTCATAGGGCGCGTGTTGGTAGTTACAGCCTCCGCAGGTGCCGAAGTACTGGCACGCTGGGCGAATGCGGTCTGGCGAAGCCGACACAATGGAGACCAATTCCGCAGTCGAGTACCCGGACTTGTTCTCCGTTATCCGCACCCGCACCCGCTCGCCCGGAAGCGCCAGCGGCACGAACAAGGCCTTGCCCTCAACCCGCGCCAGAAACGCCCCACCGTAGACCGGCTTTGCGATTTCGACGAGCTCAGTTTCTCCGGCTGTGTTCGGCTTGGCTTGGCGTTTGGCTGGCTTCATTGCTGGCTCATGTAGAACAGGCTAAGGCGCGGGAGGTTGTAGTGGACCAGCAACTGCTTCTGAACAAACTGGTGCTCCACCTGGCGCAGTTGCACCGCTCCCATGCGCGCGCGATACGGTGCCAATTCGCGGGCGGCATGCTCCTTCAGCCGAACCAGCAGGTCTTCCGGCGCCGCGGCCGTCAGGGATGCGTAGAGCTTTTCTTCGAGCACGGTCAGGGTCCGCTCCAATGCCTCAAGGTCGTTTGCTACCGCGCTATGTTGGGCCGATTCTGGTGAGCGTACCGCCGCCGCCAACTCCCGCAACCGCACCGCCGTTGCCGCACAGGCCCCCGTTGCAACCGCTGCCCCATCCAGCGCCAGGGCCGCCGCCTCAAGATGCGCGGCAACCCGCTCATGCTCAAATCCAGACTCGCGCGCCTCCGCCCCCTCCGGCTTCGGAGCAGCCGTCCCCGCAGCCGCCTCGCGCAACTCCTCCGCCGCCTCCATCACCGCCTGTGCACACCACGCCAGCCCATTGATCTGGCGCATGCGCCCCTTCTTCTGACGCGCCTCGTACTTGTCAAAAGCCGCATCAATCCCGCGAAGAACCGCATCCAGAGGAATCCCCGCTTCTTTCCAAATATCAATCAGCGCCCAGTCCAGCGTAGACAGCAACAAAAGCGCCCCCCGCCGCTGCTGGAAGCGCTCCTCGATCTCCGTAAAATAGTTGAAATAGTTCAGCACCAGGTACCTTGGTTACTCCGTCCGCACGACTACTCGTTCTTAGTATCCTGAATTCTCCAACCAAACAAAAACCTGTCATCCTGAGCGAAAGGGGCCCCAGGCGCACTTCAGCATGGGGGTGGTGAGTCGAAGGACCTGCATTTGCACTTCGGCCTCACGCTACTATCCCGAGAGATACCACACATGATCCAGCACGAAAACCGACACAAAAGGTGCTTTGTAACAGGGCATGACTTTAGTCGTGCCGAAAAACCCATAAAAAGATGTCGGGCTTTAGCCCCCGCAAATTCAAACCAAGACGTAGCCGCCTCCAGCTTCCCCGATTCCCAGCACAAACACTGAGAATACCGGAAATGTGGAGGTCAGTACCAAGCGGCTCTACGCTTGAGGAGCCTACCAGAGATTTACATAGACATGGACATCAGAACTCTTGGGGACTCTGAAACACGGCGGCTGAGTTTGAATTCCGCGTTGCCGGTTGTTATCTCACCATCTCTATATGGTTAGCTTGAGGCAAACCAGATCCATCAATGTGCATGTCCAATCAAGAGACGCCAGATGACCAGCAGCAGCATGATTACTGCCAGATATAAAGTAACCAGGCCGCCGAGCGCCACTTTGAAATCGGACATAAGGGCATTGGAGAGAACTGATCTATTGTCTCCTGCGGACCCCGATTCGTTTAGGTAGACGGCCCGAACATCCTCAAGGTGTGAGGTGATGGCGAACCACGCAGAAACGACGATACACCCCACTGCCCAGAGCAGGGTGTCGTATTGTAGCTTT
>Ga0302275_10000659_pt1 | contig 38626 bp, 30 predicted proteins | sample III_Bog_N2_2_FD_200229 | JGI IMG/M metagenome (GOLD analysis project Ga0302275, IMG submission 200229) | Peat permafrost microbial communities from Stordalen Mire near Abisko, Sweden - III_Bog_N2_2 | ecosystem: Environmental > Terrestrial > Soil > Wetlands > Peat | place: Sweden: Abisko... | reverse complement strand
ATGGGACTCCTGGCATCCTCTGCGGTCGACTCCTGGCGCAAGGGCCGCATCGATTCTCTGGAGTCGGAGATTCAGGGAAGCCCGAACAAGATCTCTTCGTCCATAGCGATCTTCATGCGATGGGCTCAAGAAAAGGGCCTCAAGCCAAGTGAAACCGACTACGTGCGATCAACCCGGTCCGGAACCGTGCCCCTGCAGTTTTTCTTGAGCGGTGACCCCCAGATCGAGAAGATCTTCCGTACGCACTACGTATCGCCCGCGCTCTCCGAGCGTAGGCAGCAGAAGCTTCAGGAGAAGCTCGAAAAGGCTCCGCAGCCGGTCGTGTTTCTGAACCTGCGCGACGCGCAATGCTCGGAATGCGGAGCAGAGATTGCGCAGGGTTCGATGCTCTTGATGGAAGCGGACCAGCCGCTTTGCCTTTACTGTGCGCGCCTCGGCGGCCTGGAGTTTCTTCCGGCCGGCGACACAGCTCTGACGCGACGGGCCACCAAGTACAGCGAGCGAGCCGCCGTTGTCGTGCGGTTCAACAGAGCTCGTAAGCGCTATGAGCGGCAAGGCATTCTGGTGGAAGAGACCGCGTTGGCGAAGGCAGAACAGGAATGCGTTCAGGACGCCGACGAACGGGTAGCAGCGCGGGCACGGGCTACGGTCCTGCGTGGCCAACAGGATCGCAAACTGGTTGCGCAGATGATCAAGCTGATGGCGGAGCTGTTCCCAGGCTGTTCGTTGACCGAAATTGCAGCCATTGCCGAACACACCGCTGTCCGGGGCAGCGGCCGCGTTGGCCGTTCGGAGGCGGGTCGAAATTTCGATGAAAAGGCGCTGACCTTGGCGGTTGGCGCCGCAGTTCGCCACAACCACACCCCGTACGATGAATTATTGGCCAGCGGTGTAGACCGCGCCGACGCACGCCAGCAGATTGCAGGCCAAGTAGAAGAGATTCTGGCGAATTGGCGCAAGTAAGGCGTGCCGCCGACAATCCAAAAGAACGGAAAGATGTTCGCGAGCGGGGTCGACGAGTGCCTTGGACCCAGCCACTCTGCATCCTGAGTGGTTGCAACTTGGCTTTGACGTGGCTCGGACTGAGCCGCGCCCTGTTCTGGGTCCGGCTCCTGAAACTTGAGACGGTCAGCATTCCTGAGGAGCGCCTGTCATTTGCATATGGCGCTTGTATCAGCCGTGAGGTTGAACAGCTGGCATCTCGTGTTGGAGAGGGGAATAACAGGGTGGTCATATGCGGATCGCCTGCGTTATCCCTAGCATGGTCGACCTATCTGACAAAGCGCGGCGTTGAGGCCGTGGTGCTGGACAAATCGACACAGGAGGCTCATTACCTCGCGGGGTTGCAGGCGCTGATCTGCATGAATCGAGCCTAATCTGTCAGAGTGCCGACTCACGACAGTCTCTCTGAATATCCGAGAGTTGGCCCGGACGCTTAAGTGCGTAGCGATGAGAAAAGCCTAAACTAGTTCGTAATTGTTCGTTAGTATGTACTTGTAGGCACGGATTGGCGAGCGCCTTTCCGGATGCTGAATTCAGGAGTGGGGCAATGCCGGCAATTGATTTCTTCCAGTGCAGTCCGACCGCGAATGGAATCGGCATAATCCTGTGCCTGATTTTCCTGCGTGATTCCAACAACCAAACGATCCGGGGAACCTCTGGGGGCCGGTTGAAGCGATCATTCATACCCATCTTTGCATTTGCGTTCTGTCTTTCGGCGGCTTCCAATGGCTGGGCGAGCGACAGTATTCCAAAGACTGCCTGGAAGCGAGCTTTCGGACTTCCCCTGGAGAATTCCGGAATAACGCGCGTGCCTGGCGATATCGATGACGGCTACTGGCAGGGCGTTCCAATCGGCGGCATTGGGGCCGGGACATTTTCCCGCAGTTATCGCGGCGAATTCGCCCGCTGGCATATCAAGGCCGCAAACCACAAGTACGAGCCGGTCGACGCCAATCAGTTCGCAATGTTCCAGCAGTCCGAGGGCGATGGTCAAGGGACTGCTCAGGTGCTGATGAACGGCCATCCGCAGGATTCCAGTCTGGCGAGTTGGCAATGGGATTATCCGGTTGGCGCGGGCGATTACTATGCACTCTTTCCCAAGGCTTGGTTCGATTACAAGTGGAACAAGTTTCCCGCGCATGTGGTGCTGGAACAATTCTCGCCTGTCATTCCCAACAAGTATCGCGAATCCAGCTATCCCGTGGCTGTCTACCGCTTGCACGCCGAGAATCGAACCAATAAGAAAGTCACTGTCTCAGTGCTGCTTTCCTGGACAAATATGTCGGGATGGTTTCGGACGATTACGCGCGATTTTACAGGCGCGCCAAATCAGGGCAACCACAATTACTCAATGAACGAGAATATCGCCGGCGCAGGAACGATGAAGGGAATCGTCTTCGACCGAAACCGCGCCGGGGGCGCACCCAATGAATGGGACGGCCAGTTTGCTATTGCGGCGCTCGATTCACCGGGCGTCGAAGTCAGAAAACAGACGACGTTCCAGGCAAGCGGAGATGGAAAGGCCGTCTGGACGCCTTTCTCGAAGAATGGCAGGCTGGCTAACGATGGAAAATCGTGGGTTAGCGATAAGGAGAAGTTGGCAGGCGCTATTGCGGTGCGCTTCACTCTGCGGCCGGGAGAGACAAAGGTCATTCCCATGGTTATTGCGCGGGACTTTCCGCTGGTGCAGTTTGGAGAAGGGAGAAAGTGGAACAGACGCTACACGGATTTCTACGGAACGTCTGGCAGGAATGCGTGGAAGATTGCACGCGACGGACTTCTTCATGCGACGCAATGGAGTGATGAGATCGACCAGTGGCAGGCGCCTTATATCAACGACGCTAGCAAGCCGCAGTGGTACCGAGGGATGCTTTTCAATGAGCTCTATGCGCTCACCGATGGAGGAACATTTTGGGGGCGACAGGCAGGTTCAGACCTGAAGGCGCCTCCAACATTCGCGGAGCTGGAATGCTTTGACTACGCATATTATGGAACGCTCGATGTACGTTTCTACGCGTCGCTTCCCTTGCTGAAGTTCTGGCCGGACATCGATAAACAGGTCCTACTGGAGTTCACAAATACCGTGCCCAAGGAGTGGCCGGAACAAGGGCTCTGGGTGTGGAAAGCGGCGCAAACAGGCCAGCCTGTCACGCACAAGCGCAAGAAAATTGGCGCGGTGCCGCACGACATGCAGGTTTCGGCGATGAAAAAGATTTTCGATGTCAACGTGACGAAGTTCGGTCACGGCGAGATGGGCGCTGCCAACGGGATGTCGGCCGATGGCGCGATTCTCACCAACGCTGAGGCGAAGGAGGTCTGGGTCGGAACGACGGAGGGCTTCGCCGGGCTGCTGATGAGCGAAGGCCAGAAAGACGAAGCATGGAAGGCCACATGGGGACTTTACCACGTAATCTACGAGAGCAAAGGATATTGGTTCCGGACCCCCGAAGCGTGGGATATCACGGGGAACTTCCGTGCCGGGATGTACATGCGCCCAATGGCCATCTGGGCACTGGAGATGACGCCGGCTAGACCAAGGGGACCTGAGCGAGATTCGACGCGGACCGGGGCGCCGCCTCGCGACGTCACGCGTTAATCCCCGCTATACTCAGCCGGCGTGCTCATATTCGGCCAAAACGGAATTGTCGAGAGGCGCGGTGACAGAACAATTCTTGTAGAGCGCGCCATCCTTCGTGATCACATGCAGGTTCTTTTCTCGCACTACAAGGTCAAGGACCTCGAGTGGAGCGCCATCGACGAGGAGCAGATCGGCCAGATAGCCTTCCTTCACCTGTCCGAGTTCGTTGCCCAGGTCCATCACCTGTCCGCCGATGCGTGTTCCGCACTGTAAAGCCTCGCTTGGAGAGAAGCTGAGCAGATCCACGAAATGTTTCAGATCCCGAGCATTGTCGCTTTGCGGTGATTGTGCGAATCCGTAGTCCCCTCCTATGAGGATGCGCACGCCGCGTTTGCGAAGCTCGGTATAGACCGCTGCCGTAGTGTCGATGACCCGTTGCATCTGGCGGCCGATCTCCGAGTCACGATGGAAGCCTAACTGTTTGCCCTCGTACAGCGTGCTGTAGATAATGCCGATCGCCGGGCCAACGAAGATCCGATCCTTCGCGGACTCGAGCATGTCGATCGCCTCCTCATCCGCCGACTCACAGTGATAGATGACGTCGATGCCGCAGCGCACGGCGCGCTTCACGGACTCTGCGGGGCGCGCATGGCAGTTGACTTTCTTGCCGAAGTCGCGCGCAAAGTTGACTGCTATCTGCACCTCATCGTCGCGCATCACGGTGAACCCGCGGTGTGCCGTGGGGCTCAGGCCATCTCCAGAAATGTTCACCTTGATGTCGTCTACGCCTTCGCGGCATCACAGGCGCACGACCTTTCCTATTTCCTCCGGACCGTCAGCAATCATGCCGAAACTCTCGTAATACATTTGCGCTTTGCGCTCGTCCACAAGGCCGCCGGTGACTGTGATCTCCGGGCTTGCCGCACGGATCCGCGGCCCTGGGAATTGTCCCGCATTCACTGCATTGCGGATGACCACATCCAGGCGCAGCTTCGAAGTGGCGGCACTGTAGGCGCTGGTGAATCCGTGATCGAGCGATGTCTTCGCATTGCGAACAGTCAGCAGAACGTGCTCTCCGGGAGGAATATTGCCGAGATCGGAATCGTTTACCGCTCCGCCGAAGGAGATATGCGCGTACCCTTCAACGAGGCCGGGCATCAGCGTGCGTCCGCGAGCCTCAATAACGACAGCTCCGTCCGTCGCCAGACGTTCAGACGCCCGACCAATTGACTTGATTCTGGAGCCTTCGACCAGCACGTCAGCGGGAAACGCGGGCGCTCCGCTCCCGTCCCACACACTGGCGCCGCGAAATAGAATTGGTTTCATCACATTAACCTCCTTGCGAACTGAAGAGCCGACGTTTATTGAGCATTACCGATCGGCCACGTAGATACCGATGCGATCCGCGAGGCCAGGTGACAAGCGCGCGATTACGATGCCGTAAACCGCGGATACCCCAAGAGCGCCCAGTGCGATCCACGGGAAAATATTGAAAGGCCATGGCTGCCCGGGCTGGACGAGTCCCCACAAGGGAAACAGCATGATCAGTGTGCCGGCAATCGGCAACAGAGCATGACGATAGATGCTGAGCTCACTTCGGTGGACACGGAATACATAGATTGGAAGCGCATTAAGCGCATTGCGGCGAAGACGGCTCTCGCCGGCTGTGTTTTCGATCGCCTCTATTCCATTGGCCGGCATTGCTTCCTTTGACTCACTCCATGGGCATTCGGGCGGCAGCTTCCATCTGCCGCGCACATGAGCTATTCGTCCCGAACAACGTTACGCAGTGTGCCAATTCCCTCGATCTCAACTTCGCATACATCGCCATGCTTCATGAACAGCGGCGGATTTCGCGCCATACCAACTCCGGCCGGTGTGCCGGTCACGATGATGTCGCCCGGGGAAAGCGTAATGGATTCGCTCACAATCGAGATCAACTGGGCCACGCGGAACACCATGTCGTTGGTTGTTGCGTCCTGCACAATTGCACCATTGAGGCGGCCTGAATGTGCAGTCCCTTCGCGCCAGACGGAAGTTCGTCGGCGGTGACCATGAACGGACAGAATGCGCCTGTGCCGTCGAAGTTCTTCCCAATCGTCCATTGAGGCGATTTCTTCTGATAGTCCCGAACAGAAGAGTCATTGAAAATTGAATAGTCAAGCACGTGGTCAAGGGCGTCCCGCTCGGCAATGTGTCTTCCGCCGGTGCCGATGATGGAAACCATTTCGCCTTCATAGTCAAGCTGCGTAGAAACCCTGAGGCGAATGATCGCGGCTCCGCAACCGATGAGGCTGGAAGTGAATCGCGCGAAGATTGCGGGATAGTCGGGCACCGTGAAGCCGCTCTCGATGGAGTGATCGACATAGTTGAGCCCAACGCAAATGATCTTTCCGGGAGCTGACAAAGGCCGGAGGAGTGCGACCTGGTCCAGGTGGATTTGCGGCCCATCGGCAAGCATTGCGGCTGCACTCTGCAGCGCGCTGCGGCCCTGCTCGATGAGAACGTCCAGATTGCCCGGATAGCCTTCGTCATCGTTCTTTAGCCCGTGAAATTCGCCATTCGGGTCTGCAATCGCCAGCCCCGCCTAGTTTCCGCTTTCGAATGCGGCTAATCCCTTCGTTGTTTGTAATGTTTCATCAGAACGTGGACACGGGGCATAGGTGGATAGTACTTCCTTCAACATCGCTTAGAAATGCATATTTGTCAAACGGATATTCTGTTTCGGCGCCCGGGCACACCCCGGCATCTCAAATCAGGAAGACGGATGGATTCGGCCGAGGATTGGAGGCTCTTCTCAGCGCTCAACTACCGGCATCCTCCCTCCACGAACCGCTGAAGGCCAAGCCATTTCAGGAGATCGACTGAGGCAGCAGGAGCGACGGCATTGCCTCAAGGGCGAGTGCGATTGCTCCCCAAAGAACTGCAAACTCGCCCAGGCTGGCGGCCGCAATCTTTGGAACGGCAAACTCGCAATGCTTCAGCTCTCTGGTAACGAAGCTGAGCAGAGTGGGATGGCCGCCTATCTTTCCTCCCAATAGAATCAGGCCGGGGTTCAGGACAAGGGAAAGATTGACAATTACGTCTGCTACGATTCCGGCGCGGTGAAGGATGATTTTTCTGGCGAGCGGGTCTCCAGTCTGGGCAAGATTCAGAACTCCTTGAGCATCCGTCTGAGTTGCGGCGTGGCGTGATTTCGCGGTCGCTTCGCGCCAGCTTTTGAGGATTCCGGAGTTCGTCAAAACCGATTCCAGTTCTCCGAATTCGTGCAGCGCCGGTTGCTTTCGCAGAACGCGTGGCAAGCGGAGATATGCGATTTCACCCGCAGACCACTGTGCGCCATGGTGCAGCTTTCCCTCGAGAACAATGCCTGCACTGACATTTGTCCCAATGTCGATGAGGATGAATGTCTGCTCAGTGCGCGCTGCTCCACGATGGCGTTCCCCGACGGCGGCGAGATTGGTGTCGTTCTCAACGACGATCAGGCAATCGACATGCTTGCTCAGCAGTCGGCGCAATGGAACGGAACGCCAATCTTCGAGCGTGCTGACGGACAGCACAATTCCCTCTTCGACGTTTGTAATTGCCGGGACGCCTACCACGAGCGCGAGTAACTGCTCGCGTGCCTTCTTGTGCTTTCTGAAAAGCCGTCGAGTCTCTTCGCCGATCAAACTACAGATTGCTTCGGGATTTGTTTTCTGGCCGTCGAGCGGAACCCGCGCAGTATCCAGCTCTTCACCGCTCAAATCGGTCAGCAAAAAGGACAAGAAGTGCGATGATATCTGTACGCCGAGGATACAACCCCGTTCCGACTTGAAGCGGATCATATCGGGGGGGCGCCCGCCGCTTGACTCGCCTTCACCGAGAGGCTTGATCAAATTGGCTGTAAGCAGATCGCTGACGACATTGGTCACAGTGGGCGCGCTCATGCCCGATGCGCGCACGAGGTCAGCTCTTGAGCACGACCCCGCTTCGCGCAAGAGCTTGAGAATCGTGAGCGCATTCGTTCGCCGCAGCAGCGACGGTCTGCCAACCGCTATAGGTTCTTTCTTCACGGTAACTCGTTCAAGATTGGAGCGATGAATGATCTTTCTTCACAAAGTATAGCAAGCGGTGTGAAGGTACAGAGCGTTGGTTGGAGGCAAAGGTGAAGAGGGCTCTGCTTGAGCTCAGAATTGGAGACGGACTTTTGACTTCGTAAGCACCCAGGCCACGCAAAGGATGCATACGGTAAATACGAGTGTCTTGACGACAGCAGGCCATCCGGCAGCGAAATGCGTGTCGATAAACGTAATCCCAAGCGATATTGACAGGAAATACTATAAATCCGGCAACAGATATGTTGTCAGTGTATTCTCGCCGGCGGGGCGAATAAAGAAAGCCCAACCCGTCCGCCGCTTCACGTCACAAATCCAGAACAACAAGGCGAACACGAGGACAGCCGCGCCTATGCTGTAGAGAGACCAGGTGGGCGTTGCGCGGATTTTCGAGATTCCAAGCGGCGTCAGTACTCTGCCCGCCGTAAGCAGCAGCCCGAAGAACGCTGCGAAGCCGATTACGCGGCGCGGATTCAATGGGGATCTGGAACCGAGGCAGATTGAAGAAGTAACCACACCCGCCATGATGATGCATGCCATTGCGCCGTTGCCAAAAGGCCGCAAATAGAGAGAAACCCGATTGGGGAACGCGAGTATTCCGGCGGTCGACAACACACAGAGAGCCGCCAACAGAACCAACCACGCGGGCTGCATCCAGACCCAGCGGCGGGTCGGAATGTAGAGAATGGACACGGCAAGATAGCTGAGCGCGATGAGGCCGAGTATCTCAGGATAGGAGAAATCCAGCCAGGCGGAATGCCCGTCCGGAATTGCTCTGTGAAAGATTGCGAGTAATGCGATGACGCCCAGGAGGCCGATGAAGCGGAGAATGCGGGGATACGCCGGGAACCGCTCTGACTTTCCGTAGACATTCAAGTAGAGGCCGGTACACACGATGGCGAGGAACGCCCAGAGGCTGCCGCTGATCGGCATTTGGCCTGGGTCGCATTTTTCCGCATTGGACAGGATGAGACCGAGCACGAGCAACCCGAGTACACGCAAAAGCACATGCAACCACAAAGCGGGCAACGATGGGTTGCGCTTCAGCCGTTGGGCGACCGACAGCGGCATCGACATTCCGACAATAAACAGGAAGAACGGGAAAACCATGTCGACATAGGTCATTACGTCTTCCTGCGCGTGCGCGCGATAGGTCCACCAGGGCAGCCCTCAGGCGTCAGATAGCTGGTTGACGAAGATCATGACCGCCATGGTCAGGCCGCGGAAGATGTCGATGGAGACGACGCGTGGGACCTTTGTAAGAGGTGTTCCGGCGTGCAAAGGAGTGGTAAGCGAGGTGTTCATTGGATGTCTTTCCGCCGGTTGTGGTCCGCCACTGGAATTTGTTGATCGTCGCGAACTGGATTCCGGGGCGAATAGGTTGCAGCATATCAGGGAACAAGAGAATAAAGAGGCGAATTCCCGATGTTGAGCTCTTTCTAAATAAAATTACCAAAGATTTGCCGACTTCTCTACACTAATTCTTAACTCAGGCTCCGAGCATTTCGTATCCCAGTCTTAGAAACTGTCCAAAAACTGTTCCGCGGGAGGCGATAAGCAGCAAGAGCCCGTCCCTCAGGGGCTAAAGCCCTCATGTATTTTCAGCCACTTGCGGCACGACTGAAGTCGTGCCCTTTCAAAGCAACAGGAGTTTTTATACAGGTTCTTAGAGGTGATCTTTCGATGAGGAAAAAGCACCATACCACTGAAATCTCTAAAGTCTTTCTCGCTGCGGGCTGCTTCATTTTTTGCACACACGCTTGTTTCGGACAAGTGCGGGTCCTTGTCGACCAGGTCGGCTACGAAACGCAGGCCCCCAAGCAAGCCATCGTGGAAGGGGCCGACAAGGATTATCCGCAGAAGTTTGCGCTGATTGACGTCGATTCAGGAAAGGCCGTCTACGAAGCGAGTCTTCAACCCCCCGGTAAAGTCTTCGCGTGGGAGGGGCGGGAGTTTTGGACAGCAGATTTCTCTTCGTGGCAGAAGGCCGGGCACTATGCCGTCAAGGTTCATGATGCGAAGGACGACATTAGCTCGTGCGTCTTCGATATTGGCGATGACATTCTTGAGCGCGATACACTTTCCAACGTTGTGTTCTATTTCAAAGGGCAGCGTGCCAGTGGACTGATGGACCAGGCAGACCGGCATCTGCAACTTCCCGGTCAACAGAACTTTGTCGATGCACACGGTGGCTGGTATGACGCAACTGGCGATTACGGCATTCATCTCTCCCACCAGAATCCAACATCGTATTTCAATCCGCAGCAAGTGCCGCTGGCGGCGTGGAGCCTGCTTAAGAGTTATACAGAGCTTGATGCGCGAAAGGATGACAACTTCACCGAATATGAGCGCCGCATGCTTGACGAGGGACTTTATGGAGCGGATTACCTGGTACGCATCAAGCGGCCTAGCGGATCATTTTTCGAGACGATCAACGCTCCAGGCAAGGAGAAGCTGGCGAAGGACCGTGCGATTGGAAATCCTAACTGGAAGACGCAGATCAAATTGAAGGCGACCGATTCCACTGAGAATGTTGCCAAAGCTGAAGGGCCGTTTGCATACGAGGCGAGCTTTCGGGCCGGCGGTGGCATGGCCATTGCGGCGTTAGCGCTGGCGAGTACCATGCCTGTAGATGGCGAGTTTCCGCGCAAGGAATATTTGCGCACGGCAGAGGATGCCTTCCAGTTTCTGAGCGCGCATAACCGCGAGCTTTTGAACGACGGCGTGGAGAATATCCTCGATGACTATTGCGCGTTGATGGCAGCGACTGAGCTCTACAGCGCAACGCAGAACGAGGCCTACCGGAGTGCAGCGGATGAACGGGCGACTAAGCTGATGGCGCGGCTCACCACATTTGAAAGCTGGCGCAACTACTGGAGGGCCGACGATGGGACGCGGCCTTATTTCCATCCCTCGGATGCGGGGCTTCCCGTAATCAGCCTGCTTGAGTATTTCAAAATCGCGTCGCCCGCAGCGCGTACGAAGGTGCTGGAAACGGTGCAGCGCTCTCTTCAATTTGAGCTAGCGGTAACTTCAGAAGTCAACAACCCATTCGGCTATGCGCGTCAGTTAGTTCGAACGGAAGGAAAGGTGCGTACTGCCTTCTTCTTCCCCCACGATACGGAGGCTGCGCCGTGGTGGCAGGGAGAGAATGCACGGTTGGCATCCATGGCCGCGGCCGCGCGCATGGCGGTTCCTCTTTATGCGGGAAAGCCGGAGTTTCAGTCGAAGCTGCGTGCCTATGCATGGAACCAGCTTCACTGGATCCTCGGGCGCAATCCCTTCGATGCCAGCATGCTGATGGGCAGCGGGCGCGGCTATGCACCGTATATGTTCTTTCGCTCTTACAAGTACACAGGCGCGCCGGGTGGAATTATGAACGGGATTACTGCGGGACTCGATGATGAGGATGGGATTGCTTTCAATCTCGGTTATGCGGTCACGGGCAAGGATGAAGATTGGCGATGGACGGAGCAGTGGCTGCCGCATGCGGCCTGGTACCTGTATGCGGTGAGTCTTCCTCATTGAGGAATCCCGAGCTGGTTCACAAAAAAGGGCGCCGCTACCAAGTGCCGTGGCGGCGGCGCGGAGAAAGTGAAGCACTCGTTGGGGGCTCAGCCGCCTCCGAATGTGCAACTAGAATGCGTACTTCAGGGATAGTTGGGTCGAGCGATTATTGCTGACTGTTCCAGTGATCTGCCCAAAATTACCGTCAGTCATTCCGCTGTCCGGCGCAGCGTAATCGGCGATGTTGAAAGCATTGAAGAAATCGGCACGGAATTCCATCCGATGCTCGTGCCAGACGGGGAAGCTCTTGAAAACGGCCATGTCAATGTTTTGAAAGCTCGGACCGCGCAGAGAGCCGGGCCTTACCGTGCCGAATGAGCTATTCGATTGCTCCTGAAAGGTGCATTTTCCGTCGTCGTAATCGGGAGCGCAGGATGTTCCCTGCACCTCGGTTCCCCAATACGCATTGATGGAGCGGTTGACCATATTCAACGGACGAAGCTGGTTGGGCCGTGCCGCGCCGCCGAATGCGTTCACGAGGCTGGAGTAGTGTGAAGGGGATGAGACGGTAGCCGGAAAACCGGAGTAATAGACTTGTGCTCCGGTCAACCTCCATCCGCCGATGACAGAATTCAGGACGGGGTTCCAGTTGCCGCCGAACTGCTTTCCGCGGCCCAAGGGAAGCTTATACACGCCGGTGACAGAGATGTTGTGGCGCGTGTCCGATCCTGCCGGCCCCCATTCGCCTTTGGGATTGTAAGCATCCTGCTGATAGTATTGGCCGCTCCAGATGTTGTACACGCCGTAGAAGCCAATGTTTTCGGTCATCGAGTGCGAATATGTATAGTTGGCTGTCAATTCCAGGCCCGCGGTCAAGTGCTGCCGAAAGACTGCCTGGAGCCCGGCGTAATTGTTTGCCGACTCAGTCTGCGTGATCTTGGCGACGCCGCCTTGTCCGACAATGCTGGCTTTCGGAGCGGTTGCCGTTGGTGAAGTCCACTGGTTGCCCCAGTAGGGATCTGTGAGATGGTGGCCGAGGATCCCGACATAACCAACTTGCAGACTGGACGCGTGAGCGATCTGATATTCAGTTGTCAGGCTGTACTCCTGGGTCATCGCCGGCTTTAGATCTTTCGGACATATGTAGAACGTGGTGGTCGGAACCTGGGTTGTCGGGAAGCCGTCCGATGCCTGGTAATAGACGCCCGGAGAGTACGTAGAGCCATCCGTCGCCGGGGGTGACTGACTCCTGTCTCTTCAAAGTCCGTGTGGAAGGGCGGATTCTGCGTGAGGCGATGGTTGGCGCCAGTACCCTCGAGATAGCTGGAGATGCCGTAGCCGCCACGTACAACAAAGCGCGGCGTCGCCTGATAGGCAAATCCGATGCGAGGTTGGAATTGCTTGTAATCGGGGTCGTAGAGAGCTCGGCTGTTGCCATCGACTCCCGCGTATTCGATCTGCAGCGTCTGCATGTTTACGTTAGCCATCTTGTTGTTGACTTCGAAGATGGGTTGATCGAACTCCCAGCGGACGCCAATATTCAGCGTAAGCCTGGTGTTCAGCTTGAAATCGTCCGGGGCAAAAGTGCCGTCGCGCCACTGGCGCTGTCCGGTCCTTCCCGTCACCGCACCAATTTGCACGTCCTGTGCTCGGTCGAGCAAGAAGTCAGCGAACGGGTAGGACGTGCCGGATTCAGACGCAGGGGGCGCGGGGTTGGCACTGTAAACTCCGTTGTAATTGAATGCACCAAGCTCACCGTCGTTTCCCGGGTAGAAGCTGTTTTGCTCATAGCGGAGAAACTCCGCCCCGAACTTCAGCGGATGGCGGCCCTTTTGCCAGGTGAAGCTGTCCGCATAGCCAAAGACATTGTCGATGAAGATTTCCGGAGACGGATTGGTTCCAAAACCACTGGGATAACCGTTTCCATTTGTGCCATTGAAGTTCTGAGAACTGAATCCCGCTGTCTGCTGGGCGTTTCCGGGGATACCGACCAATTGATTGCCGGTGAGCCCGAAGATTCCAGAGGGGTCGGTGGAGACGCCGTTGTTGAAGTGGATCCTTCCATAGCTCGCGGTAAAGGAGTTCACCATGGAAGACGAAAGCGTGTGCACCCAGTTGGAATCGAAGAAATGGTCTGGATAATTGTTGCCGATGGGGAAGTTCACCGGGAGCGGGTCTGCTGTTGTGCCGTCTATTGCGTAGCCCAGCGAGGAACGAAAGGAAACTTTGTCGCTTAGCCGCAGGAGCCAATCGACTTTGGCGTCGCCTTGATCATTCCTGGAATAGCTGGCGCCCGGCCCTACAAAGTTGCCATTGATTCCGAGGGGATCGCCTGAGTTGGCGGGGTGATTCGGCAACGGATAGGCCTTGGGGTTATTGAACAGAAAGAGCGCTACCGGGTTTGCGATCGGGATTTGATTGTTTCCGTATGGTTTGGGCAGGCCGGTAGATGGGTCGATTGTCTGCGTATCGTATAGTTGCGTCGGCTGCGCCGCAAGACTGCCGGGCACCAACAACGACGAGAGGTCGCCTGTGCGAAAGGCGGCGGGAGCTACACTCGATACCGTCTGACCCTCGGTGTGATAGCGCATCGCCCCATAGTCAACGAAGAAGAACAGCTTGTCCTTCAGGATAGGGCCTCCAAAGGTTCCACCATATTGCGCCGTCGTGTACTTACCCTTCGGAATGTCGTTCTGATCGTTACTCCAGCTGTTGGCATCGAGTTTGTTGTTCTTGAGAAACCCGAAAACGCCGCCATGCAGGCTATTGCTGCCGCTTTCCATTACAGCGAGGACGGTACCACCGTTCACGTTGCCGAACTCCGTATTGGCGTTCGACTCGATTACGCGAATCTCGGCTAACGCGTCCGGGCTGGGGGCGTAGCCAATCGAGTTGTTGATGTTCTCGTTGATCTCTTGTCCGTCAAGCAGATAGTTGTTGGCCTGCTGGCGATTGCCTTCGACGGATACCTGGTTGCCCGCATCGATGTTACGCTCGGTCGAGTCGCTTCCCCCGAATGAGCTGAAGCCCGGAGCAACCGCGCCTGGAGTGCAGACCGTCAACTGCGAGAAACCCCGGCCGTTGAGTGGAACGCTGTTGGTGGTGTTTTCAGAAAACGACTCGCCAAGCGTTGCACTTTCGGTGTTGAGGATCGGCTGCATTTGGCCGGAAACTTCCACCTTGGTTGTGGCAACGCCGATGCTCAGAGGAATATCGACCTTGGCAGTCTGGTCGATCTCAAGCGTGAACGGGCCGTAGTCGGCAGTCGCGAACCCCGGCGCCGAAACGGCGATCCTATATTGTCCGATTTGAAGGAAACGGATGGAGTATTCCCCGGTTCCGTTAGTCCTGGTTACGGTTGCGACAGCGGATGCGGTGTTGGTCGCTTTAACCGTGGCGCCGGGCACGATTGCGCCGCTTGGATCGGTAATTGTTCCACGAATTGTACCGGTTACTGTCTGTGCCATTCCTTGCAGGATGGGCAGACAGAGGGAAAGCAGGATCATGGGCAATCCAAAGCGTTTCATTAAGGCACTCCTTTCTTCCTTACGATTGTAAAGAAAGTTTACGCAAGCCAAGGTCGAGCTAGCTTGGTACCGATTCCCTGACATTCGGGGTGGGTGAAGGCTACACGCGGGAGCACGATAATGCAAGATCAAATTCGCGTCAAACGATCAACAAATATTGTGCCGATCGAAATGGCAGATCCTTGTCCAAGTCAATCAATTGTTGCCCGTGCCGGCATACTTTTCCATTATATTATTGAATAAGAAACACTTATCAAGTCAACTACAGGTTGGGACGAGGCACATATGGGTCTGCTCACTTTCTTTGCCAGCGGTGGGTTCGCCCTCGCGTTCGCCCTGCCCCATAACGATCATTCATGTAATTGACAACGATGAGCCGGCTTGCGCAGGCGCCAGGAGATAAACCGAATTACCGCAGAGGGGCGAGGAGTCTGATATGAATATTGAGAAAGAATATGATGAAACCTAAGAAACCAATCAAATCCGCGGCGTATGCGGTTCTCGTGTTTTGGACGGCGCTGGTGTTGAGCAACCAGGCACGGCCGGAGAATGCGGCCGGGCACAAGCGCCTCATCGCCTACTACCTCTATCAGGACCAATCCAGGGTTCCTGCGTATACGGCGAAACAGATCCCCTTCAAGAAGCTCACGCACCTCATCCATGTCGCCCTTATCGTTGACCCAGCGGGCGACGGATCGATCCAGATTTCGCCGCACGCAATCGAGGCAAGCCTAATCCCAAGGGCCCATCATGCAGGCGTTCAGGTGCTGGTATGCGTTCAGGGGGCGGCTAGCGCATTCAGCAAAGTCGCAGCCAGCCCGGCGGCACGCTCGCGCTTCGCACAGAATCTGAAAGACTTCATTTTCAAATACTCCTATGACGGCGTGGATATTGATTGGGAGGTACCTGAGAGCTCGGCAGAAGTGGCAAATAATGTCCTATTGATGCAGGCTCTTCGAGATGCGCTTCCTTCGCCACGGTACCTCGTGTCGATGGCGACGCCGTCTGAGCCGGGACATTGGGGCGAATTCGATTTCGCGCACCTGACGCCGCTTGTGGATTTTTATAACGTGATGACCTACGACTTCCACGGACCGTGGACCAACCATGCAGGCCACAATTCACCGCTGTTTTCGAACGAGAACGATCCTGGCCACGACGGCAGCATCGACGACAGCATGAACCTCTATCTGAACAAACTTGGCGTGCCTCCGGGAAAAATCAATCTGGGCACGGCATTCTATGGATACGAGTTTCCCGTGGGATTACTGCACGGCCCCTGCAATTGCGACAAATCTACGACTAGCCGCGACTACGGCACATACATCAAGCCGCGCATGGGAAAGGAAGGATGGGTTCAATCGGTTGACCCTGTTGCTATGGCTCCGTACCTGGCTCGTGGCAATGCAACGCCTGGCTTCATCACATACGACGATGCGGATTCGACTGCCAGGAAAGTTGTCTACGCCCTGGAGGTGAGAGACCTAGGCGGAGTTTTCATGTGGGAACTGTCAGAGGACTACGACGGGAAGGAGCAGGATCTGTTGGACAGCATGTTCAAGACCTTCAGGCGAATGAATGAGCATTGGCATTGAGGAACGCCCTCAACCAATTCGCATCTATTTGATCTTTTGAAGGCCGCCAAGATCGACGGCCGTAGAAGGATTGTCATCGGTTTCATTCGCCACGTAGAGCCGGCTCGATCCGGGAACTACGGCGAGCGCGTAAGGATTCTTCCCGGCAGGAAGAGTCGCAAGGACACCGTTGGTCATTGCGTCGATTACCGTCACGGTGCCATCGCTGGTATTTGCCGCATAGATGAGATTCCGGCTTGCATCGAAGGCAATTGCCTTTGGATGATTACCGACAGCGACGGCGGTTCTCTTGCCGCCGGACTTGGCGTCGATGACCGAAACCGTGTTTTCTCCAAAATCGGCCACGTAAAGCTTGTGTGTTTTCGAATTCACCGCAATCGCGCATGGAATCGCGCCGGCCTGAAAAGTGGTGGGGGCAGAAGAATTGCGCTCGAGTGCAGCAACATCGGCATCTTCGATTCTGGCCACGTAGACTGCTCCCGTTCCATCGTCCACGGTCAAGCCCCAGACATGTTTTCCGATCGGCCGCTCGGTCAGCTTTTGGCTGGCAACGTCGAGCACCTTCACCGCGCCGCCATATCCGAGCAGATAGATGGTTCCTCTCCTGGAATCGATCGCGATCAGGTCCGACGAGCCTGTCTTCAGGTCCGTAGCGGTATTAGTCGTGCCGTCAAGAATACTGAGTTGATCGCCGAAAGTGTGAGTGATGTATGCGTCGCCGGTGACGCTGTTGACCGCGACTGAATACGGGTGACTCCCGACAGGGACTGTGGCCGCGATGGCGTCTGAGTTGCCGTCGAGAACGGTGACCGTGCCGTCGCCTGCGTTTGCAACATAGACCTTGCCATTGATCGTATTCACGGCGATTGAAACCGGCGCGGATCCGACCTTAACTTGATGCATCTGCCCGCTTGAGGCGGAGTAGATTTGAACTGCGCCGCGGTTCGTGTCAACCGCGTAGACTTTGTTAGTTGCCGGGCTGAATACAATGGCACGGGGATTAATCAGCCCGCTGCTCGGCGGACTTAGTTTTGCCTGGGCCAGTATTGGTTGGGCTGCGAAAGCAATCGCAACGGCGCTTCCTGCTAAAAAGAGAATGGAAGAAATACGAAGGGTGGCTGCCCAGAAGCGAAATTCCATGAGATACTTCACCTTGATTAATAAGTATGCTCACAACGAGCGCGTTGCGCAAGGGGACGTGTCCAGCTTCGGCCTACGCGGCCGCTTCGTCGACCAGCATGCTTGATAGCGAGGCTTATGGGAAAGCCCGGTTTCTTTTTCGACCTGAAAAGTGGTAAGGAGTTGAATGCCCTTGCCTTCGTTCTGCTGATTTCGATGGCCGTCCAGAACCTGGCCGGCTTGGCGGATGCGCAGCAGGCGCGGCCAAAGTTCAAGGTGATCGCAATCGCTGAGAAGGGCGGCATTCACAGGCCATTTGTCGATGCGGCCAAGGTTTGGCTGGCACAGGAGGGAGTGGCGGATGGATTCACCGTCGACTACATTGAGAACACGGATCTGATCGACGACGCGTTTCTGTCGAAGTACAAAGTCTTCATTCAACTGAATTTTCCTCCCTATGCATGGACTCCGACAGCGATGGCTGCATTCCAGCGCTATATCGAGGAAGGCCGCGGTGGATGGATCGGCTTCCATCACGCAACCCTCCTTGGCGAATTCGATGGCTACCCGATGTGGCCATGGTTCTCAAGCTTCATGGGCGGCATTCGCTTCACGAAGTACATTCCAACGTTTGTGACTGGAACAGTCCGCGTCGAGACCCCGGAACACCCGGTTATGCAGAATCTCCCTGGCCACTTCGTCATTGAGAATGAAGAGTGGTATACCTACGACAAATCGCCAAGGCCTAAGGTGCATGTGCTGGCCAGCGTCGATGAGGAATCCTATGCGCCCTCAAGTGACATCCAGATGGGCGACCATCCGGTGGTATGGAGCAATGAGCACGTGAAAGCAAGGAACGTGTATATCTTTATGGGCCACCACGGGGAACTGTTTCAGAATAGTGCCTTCACAAAGCTTTTCCGCAACTCGATTATGTGGACGGCCCATCAATGATCAATCGTATTTACCTTGCTTTCGCAATCGTCGTTCTCATGGCGGCGCCAGCCATGATCCTCGGGGAACAGCCGGCGCTTCACGTTCTTGCGTTTTACTCAATGAATGTTGAACGCGACCACGTTGACTTTGCCAAGCAGGCGCTGAAGTTCTTTTCGGACGCCGCAAAGCGCGAAAAAGTCCAATTTGAGTCCACAACCAACTGGGACGATCTGAACCCGCAACGCCTAAAAGGGGTCGAAGTTGTGATGTGGCTGAACGACTCAGCGCATACAGAGCCTCAACGTGCGGCCTTCGAACAATACATGGAGCATGGGGGCGGCTGGTTTGGTTTTCATTTTGCCGCGTACAACGACAGCGGCACACACTGGCCCTGGTTCGTCCAATTCCTTGGCGGCGCTGTGTTTTATGGGAATAGCTGGCCACCACTGCCCGCGACGCTGGACGTCGATGATAAAGCTAGCTCGGTGACCAGGCATCTGCCGCCACACTTTTTATCGCCTGCCAATGAGTGGTACAGCTGGCAGCCCAACCCGCGCGCGAACAAGGACGTAAAGGTCCTTTTGACTCTCGCCGCCTCCAACTTTCCATTGGGCTTCAAGGACACGCTCACGGGCGGCGATATTCCCGTTGTATGGACGAACACCCGATACAGAATGATCTATATGAACATGGGCCATGGTGACAAGATTTTCTCCGACGCGCATCAAAACCAGTTCTTCGAGGATGCGCTGAAGTGGCTTGGGAGCAAGCAATAGGCGCGGGGTTACTACTGCTCCATAACTCCGTACTCAAAGCGCGGCTGCAGACGGCAGCCTGTTCTCTCGACCATCGCTAGTGTGAGCGCCTGTGGAACGAGGATGGAAGTAATTCCCTCCCACGGCTCCGGCAAGCAATCAACTCGAAGGGGAAAAAGCCTCTCTGCCGGTTCGCGATCCTGGCGGATACGAGCACGACCTTGCCACCGCGTCTATTGCACTCCTCGGCCAGTTTGACGCCGAGTTCGGCGACCCGCCCGAGGGCAAAGACGATAGCCATGTGGGATGCGTCGATATCAAGGTTCGGGCCATGGCGAAAACCTGCCCCTGTGTGAGCCGCGGCGCGGTGTCCCGTCATTTCACGGATGCAAAGTGCACTCATGATCGCGCCTCCGTAGGCAGCGCCCCGCCCGATAATCTCAGTGTTCGCGGCGCCTCGGCAGAACTCTTCGAGCTCGCCCCGCAGGGAGAAGATGTGATCGAGATTGCCCGAGAAGACTTCCGCCGCGGCTTCAGCATCTTTCTGCCAGGGGAGCCCAACAATCTCTGACGCGACGATGACGGCCGCAGCGGTGGCGTTGGTGTAGGTCTTGGTTGCGTTTCCGTATTCCGGCCCTGCAAGGATTGGCAGCTTGTTTTGGGCCAGCCCCCAGCAGGTGCTTGCGGGATTGTTGCAAATCAGGGCTAGCGGTCCCTGCGTCCCCCGCTTGAACAATTCAACCAGCTCTGCGCTTTCCCCTGATGTCGTAAGCAAAATCGAGAGAGCGGCGTCGTCCCAACCTGAAGCGCCGTAGTGCAGCCACTCACCCGCATCCACCGAGAATGAGGGCCTGCCGTGGGTTTGGAGAAGGACTGACCCGCTAATCGACGAGCATAGGGATGCTCCCATGCCGAGAAACAGAACCGTACCTTTGTTTGCGGCGGCGAGGCGAAGCTTTCCCTGTTCGGCGCGGAGCTCGGGATTGGTAGCATAAGCTCGAATAAGTTCCCGGAGCTTGATCGGCTGCTCGCGGCACTCAATTTCGAGAATCTGGATTCCATTGGCGGAAAGCAGTTCCGGAGCCGGCTCGATCCCTGAGATCCAGCGATGTACGCGATTGCTCGTTGTGTTCATTATGCCTCCCGCTGCTCGGCAAATATTGTCGAGTTCGTTTGTAATGAAAACTTACAAAGTGATTTAATTGTAGCAAAGACCGGTTGAACCGTGTTGCCATTTGACTGGGGGGCTCTTGACTGACGTGATTTCGACTTCGCGGCCCAGCGTTAACAACGCCTTCATCGCGAAGGTCTCTCTGATCGCCGGTCTGGGAGGCATTCTCTACGGTTTCGATATGGCGATCATCGCAGCTGCGCTGATCTTCGTTCGCGCCACTTTCTCCCTGTCGACCGAAATGGAAGAGGTCGTGGTGAGCGTAGTTCTGGTCGGGTCAATGGCGGGGGCGGTCCTGTGAGGAGTTTTCGCAGACCGTGCCGGCAGGCGCGCCACGCTGGTATGGGGCGGCGCGCTCTTCATCGCCGGATCGATCCTTGCGGCCATTTCACCCAATGTTTGGACATTGATAATCTCTCGAACTGCGCTTGGAATTGCCATTGGTCCTACCTCTGTAACGGCACCCGTCTATGTCTCTGAACTTGCGCCGCCGCAGTCCCGGGGCATGCTCATAGGACTCTATCAGTTTGCACTCACGGGTGGGATTGCCCTCGCCGACCTGGTTGGCTATTGGCTGGCGGGTGAACATGCGTGGCGCTTGATGTTCGGCCTTGGAGCGATTCCTGCGCTCTTCTTCCTGCTGCTCGTGCTTACTGTCCCTGAAAGCCCACGCTGGTTGGTTGCGCACGACAGATCGAGTGAAGCTGAAGCTGTTCTAAGGTCATCCGCTGACGAAGCGGGCGCACGATGGCTGTTGGAAGATATCCGCGCCAGCCTGACGATCACAGTGGAGAAGCGCTGGAGGGCTCTATGGACTCCAACCGTGCGCAAGGCGCTTCTCATTGCAGTCGGATTCACTGTGCTGCAACAGGTGACCGGCATCAATACGATCATCTATTACGGCCCACAGCTTTTTGCCCTGGCCGGCATAGGATCTGACAAGAATGCCATCTTCGCTACGCTTCTTGTGGCAGTCGTGAATGCGGTCGCGACGATTATTGCCGTGGCGCTTGTTGATCGTGTTGGCAGAAAAAACCGCTTTTATATTGGGGCGTTGGCGGTATGACTCTCTCGCTCTTTCTGCTTGCATACGCTTTTCACAACCAGGCACTCCTGGGTCCTTCGCTTGGCATGATTGCAACCGCATGTCTGATGGTGTACATCACTTGCTTTGCATTCAGCATGGGGCCGATTGCCTGGATTATTGTTGCGGAAGTTTTTCCTTTGCGCTTGCGTGGCCGTGGTGTGGCTGCCGCCACCCTAGGGTCTGGTATTTCCAACACGGTTGTCTCGCTCACTTTTCTTTCGCTGATCAAAGCCGCGGGGAATGCGGTCACTTTTTGCATTTATGGATCACTCTGCATCGTGACACTGTTCTTTGTACGCTTGGTCATGCCTGAAACCAAAGGGCGCGAGTTGGAAAGCATTAGCGCTGAACTCGAGCTAACAGTCGATAAACCGTAGCGCGCCGGCAAATACAAAATGGAACTGATCGTCGAGGCATCACAAGCAATGTCAAAGGAACGCATCTCAAGCCCGCTTTCGACTCAAGGAATTCTGCAGGAATCCGTCGCCCGCTATGCGATTGGCGCAGATATCGGGGGAACAAGCCTGCGGCTGGCTCTTGCCAACGGCGCTGGCACAATCCTCGGTAGATGGTCGGGCCCAACCGCCGGCACAGCAGATGCGGAGATGGTTGTGCGCCTTATGCGCGCGGGAGTCGATGCGCTTTTGCGCGAAGCATCGATACCGGCTGAATCTCTGGGTGCGATCGCGGCCGGCGTGCCCGGTGTCACCAATTCCGACCAGGGCATTGTGATTGCGACGTCGTATTTGATGGGCTGGCGCGATGTCCCCTTGCGCCAGATGCTGGAAGCTGAATTCGGCGTGCTGGCGGCCGCGGACAATGACGTGAATCTGGCCGCCATTGGGGAGCACCGAGCCGGCTTGGCGCAAGGTGAAAGCGACTTCGTTTTCCTGGCAATTGGCGCCGGCATTGTGCTGAACGGCAAGGTTCACCGTGGGAGCAAATGGACGGCGGGAGAGATTGGTTACATGCTCGTTCCCGGCACTTCAGAAGCTTCCGTTGAACGCGGCAAGCCGGGTGCGCTTGAGGCCGTTGCCGGTGGCGAAGGGATCAAAGCGCAGTGGCAATGCCGCTGGAGCCGCAATGCCACAGACCTTCCAAAAGATGTATCACCAACGGAGATATTCGATCATGCGCCGGAATCCAATCCCCTGGCCCAGGAAGTTCTTCAGCTTGCCGCACGCACCTTGGCATATGCCATTTACAACATTTCGCTAATCCTGAATTCTCCCTTGTTCGTGCTCGGCGGAAGCGTGGGAATTCACCCAGCACTCGGCGATGCCACGCGTCATGTGCTTGCAGAGCGAGGCGCGCGCGTTCAGCCCAGGTTGATCCGAAGCGCATTGGGTGCGGACGCGCAGTTGATTGGGGCAGTCTTTATCGCACTGCAGGCCGCAAATAGGAAACAACTGCCACTGGAAGCTGAGACTCCGTTAGTTCGCTCGACTTTGTGCGTGCCAGAGTGAGGGATAGCGCGTGAATCGTCCGTCAAGATGGTTGCAGCAGGGGAGAGCGATTCATGTGCTTCAGTTGCGCTTCCAATATTCGTTGAACCCCTGATATTCCGCGGCAACGTTCGCCAAGATGATTCGCCGAAGTTCGAGAATGTCGACAGAACCCAGCTGCTTATAGAGAACTTTCCCATCGCCAGACGGCAGGATGGTGTAGGGCACAGCCGAGTCCCATGCTGGGTCGAATGCCTGTTGCGATGCGACAGTATCCGTCGAGGAGAAGAGGAGATTGCGACTCGTTGCATGCTTTTTCTGCAGGAATCGTAGCACGCTCGCATGCTCATCGGGCATGTTGACCGAGACGGTTACAAGGGACAGGTCAGGATCGCTGTACATGCGGAATGTATCTTGAAGATCTGCAAACTCCGCGATGCACGAGCCACACCAGGTGGCCCAGAAATCTACCAGCGTCATTTGGTGTGAAGGGTTAGCGCGTAGTTTGGCCAGATCGGATTTCGATACCAGGTCTACAGTGACCGGCTGTTCTTCAATCTTCTGGAGCGTGGCTAGCCGGTCCGCCGATTTCTCGCTCCACTTGGTTGAACAGCCCATGGCGCCAGTATGCGTGACGGCAACTTCCTTGTGAGCGAGCAGAGCGTCGATTGCGTTGCGCGCATCCTGTGTCCTCACCAACTCAATGCGATAACTGTCGTCGATGCGGCCTTCGTAGCGAAGGCGCCGATGCTCGTCGAAGATAAATACATGCGGAGTCGCCTGCGGCCCATAAGCGCGCGCCAACTGCTGCGTATCTCCGTCATATAGGTAGGGGTAGGTGAGGTGTTTGTAGCTGACCCGAATCTTCATCTCGTCAAGAGTGTCGCTGGTGTCGGATGAGTCGAGCTCATCAATTCGCAGCGCTTTCGGATCGTTCGGCTGAATGGCGACGAGATCTGTTGTTTTACTGCTCACTCCGCTGCCCTTTGTCATGCGGCGCCCCAGCGCAGAAAAAACAGCCGCCGCTGCGGAGGCGCATTGACTACGAAGAGGACAAGCGGTTCCTCCTGGAAATCAAGAGTGTCATCGAACCGCGAATCAAGGGATTGAAATGCGCAGCTTAATGGAGAACCTGCTAAATCGATGTTGGTAAGCGGCCCAGACCAAAGGCGATATTGGCGCGCCGATCGGAGACGTAGCTGGAGCAGTGAACGATCACGTCGGCCTGGAGCCTGCGCCATTCGCCTGATACCCGCCGCCGTAGCATTCTCGCTACGACCCCTGAACCGAGAATCTCCAGCGTCGGTGCACGATGAAGCGGACTAAACGCGTCAACTCGGCGAGAATTAATCCGCCGCCTTCACTGAGCGTAACCCCATTGTTAATAAGACACTTAATGGTCATTTGGGCGTATTAGTATCGAGAAAACGCCCCAGGGTCCGAGAGCCTCCTCGGTCCCCGGCCCGGCGGCAGGGAACGAGTTTTCAGTCGCCATGCCGACTTGTAGATTACCATTTCTCGATTTTTTGTTTTGACGGTGGCAAGCGTGTCGATGTACAACTTCGAAGTACCATTTCGAATTGAACATAATGTTACGAATTGAGACGCCGACACATGCCACGGAAGAAAGCACCGAAACCGGCAAACGCATACCATGCTCACCGCGAGCGTCAGCGCCGCGGGATCCTCGATGCTGCCTGGAACTTGTTCGATGAACGCGGAATCGATCGCGTACCGATGGCCGAGATCACTTCGGCCAGCGGTATCCAGCCTTCGACGATGTATCGATATTTCGCCAACAAAGACGAAATTGTCTGGACGTTCCTGAGCGAGTCGATCCAAGACAGCAGTGGGCGCGCGAAGCAAATTTGCGATGCCGCACCCAACGCTCTCGCCCGGCTCAGCGCCCTGTTTGACTTTATGGCAGATGAACTGGTGAACAACCCCAAGAAGATCCGGTTCATGGCTCAATTTGACGCGATGTACGCGCGCGATTGGCCGGCGGAACGACTCATCTCCCTGGAGTTGCAAATCAACCCTGAAGGGTTTGAGGTCTTCACCGCACTGATCCGCGAAGGGATAGCCGACGGCTCACTTCGTTCCGATCTCGATCCCGGCATGACGATGCACGCAGTTATCAACGCTGTGATCGGAGCCCAACGCCGGCTCGCCTCTTTGGGAAACAAAATCGAGCGGGAGTACGGCAAGCCCATCGATCACCTGTTCCGCGAAACGATCCGTGTGATCCTGCTGGGATTGCGCGCTCCGGAAACTCCAACCCACCCCCATCCGCAGAAGGCGAATACCGGCAAACGCCGCACCAGAAAGAGGTCCTCATGAATCTGCAACTCCGCACACAGATCGTTCTCGCCGCCATGCTGACATGCTTGATGCCTGTCTCGATAAGCGCGGCAAGCGCGAACCTTGCCAGGCAGGAACTTGCGGCCGATGCCGGGTGGAAGTTCTTCCTCGGCGATCCGAGCGGCGCGGAGGCGCCTTTGTTTTCCGATGTGTCCTGGCGCGCGGTCAATCTGCCTCACGATTGGAGCATCGAAAGCAAGCCCGACAAAGACAATTTGAGCGGAGCAGGTGGAGGGTTCTTCCCCGGTGGTATTGGATGGTATCGCAAGACGTTCCACGCTCCCGCCGATTGGAAAGGAAAGCGCGTAAGCGTTGAATTCGATGGGGTGTACCGCGATGCCACCGTGTATCTCAACGGACACAAGCTGGGGACACATCCTTATGGCTACACAGCGTTCGCATTCGACCTCACGCCGGAGCTGAATTTTTCAGGTGCGAATGTCCTCGCGGTGCGCGTGGATAACTCGGCCCAGCCGAATAGCCGCTGGTACAGCGGCTCAGGCATCTACAGGCATGTACGCGTGGTGGTGACGGATTCCACGCACGTGGCGCATTGGGGCGTTTTTGTTACTACGTTGAAGGTGGTGAGCGCGTCGGCCCAGGTCGCGATCCACACGCGAGTGGCCAATGAGGCGTCTGGCCCGGCAGAGGTGACGGTTGAGACGACGCTGATCGACAAGAAGGGGAGTGAGATTGGCCACGCGCAATCAAAGCTGAGCATTGCTTCCGGTAAGGACGACGAAGCGGCGCAGGAGGTCACCGTGGCGAATCCCGGTATCTGGTCCCCTGAGTCGCCCACTCTATATCGCGCGGTCTCGACGATTCGCAAAGACGGCAAGGTAATCGACCAGGTGACCACCGCGTTTGGCATACGCTCGCTTCAATGGTCGGCAGAAAAGGGACTGCTGTTAAACGGCAAGTCAGTGAAGCTGACCGGGGGCAGCGTCCATCACGATAACGGGCCTCTCGGCGCCGCCGCGTTCGATCGCGCGGAGGAGCGCAAGGTGGAACTGCTGAAGGCCGCTGGCATGAATGCGGTACGCACGGCGCACAACCCGCCGTCGTCTGCCTTCCTCGACGCGTGCGACCGTCTCGGTCTGCTGGTCCTCGATGAGCCGTTCGACGTGTGGCAGGCTCACAAGGTCAAGTTCGACTACGGCACCAACTTTGATGAATGGTGGAAGCAGGATGTTTCGTCGATGGTGCTGAGAGACCGCAATCATCCATCGATCGTGATCTGGGGAATCGGCAACGAGATTCCAGAACTGGAGGTGGATCGCGGCGCTGCGCTCGGCAAGCAGCTTGTGGACCAGGTGCGAGCGCTCGACAACACGCGCCCGCTGACCCTGGCGTTTCCCGGCACAACGACCAAGCCAACCGCGCAGGCCGTCTTTTCGCAAGTCGACATTACCGGATACAACTACAACATCCTTCCCACATATCAGAAGGACCACGAGCAGTTGCCCGCGCGCATGATGCTCACCACTGAGTCGTGGCCCGCGAAGGCCTTTCCACTGTGGCTTGTTTCGCACGACAATCCTTATGTTCTTGGCGACTTCACGTGGACTGCCATGGACTATCTCGGCGAATCGGGTATAGGCGCATGGCAATATGGCACACCGCAACAGGCAAAGATGGCGGATGGGATGGCTGGCATGATGGCGGGCACGGCCATGATCGACCAACTGTTCACAGGAATGGCGGAAGGTAAGGACGCGATGGCCGACATGGCCAAAAGCAGCTCCGATCCAATCGCCAAGGCCATGATGGAGCTGTTCTTCCATCCATATCCCTGGCATGCGGCGGTCTGCGGCGATCTCGATCTGACAGGCTTCCGAAAGCCGCAGTCGTATTATCGCGACATCGTCTGGAACGGCGGCGATCGCGTCTATGCCACCGTCCGACTGCCCGAGCCTGAAGGCAAGAAGATCATCGCAATCATGTGGGCGACTTATCCCACCCTTCCTTCGTGGAGCTGGCCGGGACAGGAAGGCAAAGAGCTCCAAGTGGAGGTCTACTCCGGCGCGGAAAAGGTGCGGCTCTTTCTGAATGACAAGCTGATCGGCGAAAAACCCACGGGCAGCGAGCAGGAGTTCAAGGCGGTGTTCTCGGTGCCATATGTGGCGGGAACTTTGAAGGCGGTGGGCCTGCGTGGGGATCGCGTCGTGGCGGAGAGCGTGCTTACGACGGCGGCAGAAGCCGCTAGGCTTCGCTTGACGGCTGATCGAACGGTGCTCCAAGCGGACGGCGAGGACCTTTCATTCGTAACAGTCGAGGCGGTGGATGCGAATGGTCATCTCGATCTACAGGCGAATAGAGAAGTCCGGTTCGAGATCAGCGGGCCCGGCTTGATCGCCGCGGTGGGCAACGGAGACGGACAGGACCCGGATTCTTACCAGGGCGATCGGCGCAAACTCTACCAGGGACGAGCACTTGTCGTGATTCGCGCGTCGAGACGGACCGGCACGATCAAGCTGACCGTCAAAGGCTCCGGACTGAGCGACGGTTCGTTGACCATCAACGCCGAGGGTGCCCAGCCGCACGATGAATTACAGTAGCGGAGCGAGTTACAAGCGCGCTCACGCGAATAACTGTGGGAATGCTTGGACTCCGACCCCAAAACGCGCGTTCATCCCCACCTTTTCGGTGCGAATGCACTTATTGAGCCCTATTTAAGTGCCGCTCGGGCAATAAGTACCGAGAACGCCGATGGCAACGGTCATCAATCCGGCCGGGACTCATGGGATTCCAGTCGCCATGCCGTTTATCTATCAACCTACCGCAACACGGAAAGCTTTGATTACTCCGCCACCCGCTACCTGACTCTTAACTTCCTCACACTTGAGTTGATCGCAATCTCATTTTGAGCTGGTGCAGGCATCTCGACTAAGAAACTCCTATTCCAAGACCTCCGAGAAAAAGCGCAGAGTAGCGGTAACAAAAGGGGATTTCGCATTTTGAGTTCTAAACCCTTCAAGGAAAGGCCTTTTTCACAACGCGCGCCGTCGCTGAAAATCGGAATCGTATGTCTGCAGCATCTTGGTCAGAAACTGGTAAAAAGGCAGTCGCGTTCCGTCGGCTTCCCGGCGTGCCCAGAAGCCCATCGCAGTGCAATAAACGTAGGCGTCGGTCTGGCTCGATGCGCTTTTTCCCCGCCATTGCGGTGGCGACAGCGATTTTAGATCCGGATCGTTATCGATTGGCGTATCGAAGAAGCGATTCTCGAGCCATGAAATACCGACTTTATCAGGGCGTGGAATCGATCCACTGCGATAGATCTCCGCCATCTTCGCCAGCTCTTTTGGCTTGTTGTTCAGCGTTGTGTACGCGATCAGGAAAATGCGTGCGTCACGCTGCATGTAGGTGTCGTACACCTTCTGCGCCGCTTCGGTTCTCGGGGGCAGCAGGTTATCGGCCGCCCATGTGACGAATGCCGGGTTGTAATGCCCGAACGTGTCGGCATGCCAGTTCGGCGTGTCCCCGTGCGGGCCGCCCGGAAGGAAGATCCGCATCCCTGAAAGCTGCTCAACCCGGCTGATGCTCATGTACTTCGAGAGCTCGCAGAATAATAGCCGTATTCCGACGACCGAAGAGTTCGCGAAGGCTTCACTGCACGGAGTTTCGTCGAGGGCTACCCAGGTGTTGTTTACATCGTCCTGCAGCCTGGCTTGCTTGGCCGCCACTTCCGCTGAAAGTGAAGCCTTCGCCTGGTACATCTGCACAAGCGCAAAGACAGTCAGGCTCACGAGCATCGTCGCCACGGTTGCGGCGATAAGTTGATTGCGCTTGCGCCGGGCAGCGGCTTTGTTCTCCTCTTGCTCGCTCCTGCGCAGCAACTGCCGCTCTTCCTCGCTCAGTTCCTGGGGATGCTGTTTCTCAAATTGCATGCCCTCTGCCAGGCTGGCACCGGACAGCAGCTTGTCCTTGCTCCGCTCGAGCGCCGAAGCAACCGGGTTGTAGTAGCTCGCCTTCCAGTCCAGGTTATCTTCCCGCACCGGTTCAACCAGCCTGTCATGCGCCAGCTCGTACCAGGGGTTTCCTCCGCGCAGGTCGGCGCGAACGATGTAGCAATCGCGCAAAATGTCCACCGCCGTGTTGGTCAGGCCTTCCGTATCGTTTTCGCCGCGAAACGCCAGACCGCGCGTGCCTGCTGGGGTAATCAGCCGCTCGCCGAACCAGCGCCGCAGCGCGCGCTCCGTCACTCCGGAGACGCGTGCCTTGGCCAACGAGTCGCGATAGAACTGCGTCAGCGCATCGTCCACACTTGCGTATTTGGCGATGTCGGTGGCGTCGATCTCCGCCTTTGCGCGCGAAGCGTCCCCGGTTGTTCGCGTCCAGAGCTGCCGGCAGACAATCTGCAACTGCACAGGCTCAACATATTGGCCGAGTGCGAATCCATTGGTGCCGGCCGTCCCGGTCCGGATGCGGCGCAGGTTGTCTACCAGTGATTCGGCCGCTCCGGCTGCAAACGGCATTCCCGCTAGCGCTGCAGGCTCTCGAATCGCCTCCAGCGCGTTCTCCACGCCCAGTCTTTCCAGGCGCATCCGCGTACGCACCCGGTCGGGCAGCAGCACGGCATGCGCTTCCAGGTCGGCAAGGTAGTCTTCCCGCATGGAGAGCAGCAAGCTGAGTTGCGGATGAGCGGTGAGGCATTGGCCCAGTTGCTCAAAGAATTCTGTGCGCTGTTCGGTAAGTTCCGGATGAAGAGTAAAAATCTCTTCAAACTGATCGAAAATGAGCAGGTGCGGCTGCGGTTTCCCTGCGGCATCGGCCGAGAGCGCTTCGCCGAACGCTGCGGAGAATGTTTCCCCACGGGGTCTAGCAGGGAACAGGTTCGCGATTGCATTTTCCACGTACAGATTTGCCGACGATGGATCGGCGCTTCCCGTCACACGTGCGATGGGAAAGATCTCAACGCGCTTGCGCCGCTTCAGTTCCGGAATCAGGCTGGCCTGCAGCAGAGACGTTTTGCCCGACCCCGACTGCGCATACAAGAGCACCGCCCGCCGCGCGATGACCAGCGATGCAAGCTCGCGTGTCTCCGCGGCCCGGCCGAAGAATCGCCTGCTGTCGTTCTCAGTAAACGCGGCGGGACCAACGTAGGGATTCTCAAGCACGGCGATATTCCCCCCATCGTGCCCAAAGGTCAGACATGAATTGGTGCGTGTTACCCCAATAGATATCGATGCGCGCGTCCGCGAAGTATTTCTGGAAGTAGTCGATCACTTCCTTCTCCTTGGCTTCGTCGCGCTGGTTCGCTTCCAGTTGCACGGCCACATGCAGCATATTCCAGCGCTGCAAATCGAGGTGGGTCAAGAGGCCCCGCATGATGATTTTGAAATCCAGATCCTCCAGCCGGTATCCAAGAAACAGCAGCGTCGTGCTGGCCAGTTGCTCGTTCACACTGACCGGAAGAAAATATTCGTAATCGTGCGAGATGCGCGCCATGTAATCCAGATGATCGTCCTCGGTGAGCACCATCGAAAGCAGATCTTCGTCAGTGCCGAACAGATGCAGCACTACCGGATCGTCGGGCGAGGCAGGCGGGTTCAGATCGCGCCGTTCAATCGCCGGATCGCGCCACGGAATCACTTCTCGCCGCGCCTTGCCTGATTTGGCTCGAAGCGCGAGCGTCATGAAGTTGTCGATATTCGTAGTGACGTAAAGGGGCAGTTCCAGATCGGCGAGCTGGTGGTGAATCTCGCCCTCAAACCGTTCCTGGCTGCTCCTGGCCCAATCTGCGGCTTCAGCAACCTGCGAGAAAGTCTGCGGCATTCCTGCGGCGGCAGGCAGGCCCATCTGCTTGCGAAACTGTTCCACCAGCACAGAAAGAAACTGCTTACGCAGACGACGATTGTCGATGGTGCCGATGAATTGCGTGACGCGGGGCAGACTCGTGTTATCGGGGAAGGGATAACTGAATTTGGCGGCCAACTGACCGGCGAGGTCTTCGGGGCGCGGCAGCATATCTGCCGTTACTCCGGAACCAAGGAACGGCGTACACTCTTTTGCCGCGATGTTTTCGAGCAGTGTTTCCCAGAAACTTTCGCCGCGGGAACCCACAATCACGCCGCGGTTGCCAAGCAGTTGGCCCGACCGCAGACGCATGAACAATACCGGAATGGCTGCGCCTGGAAGCCGTGCGGTCATCACTGTGGCCCGCGCCAGGTTTGCCGCGCGATCGACTTGGCCGTGCTCCATGAGCGCGCCGTAAAATGCGCGGCTGAATGCGGTCGCCGTGCTCACCGGAACAATATCCTGCATGGCCAACACAGCCGGTACGCCTGCTGCAACCAGTTGCGGGGCAAGCCCGCGAAAAGCGTCGGAGGGGCTGCGGGTCGCGGTCTGGCAACTGGACAGATAGACCAGCCGCAGCTTGTCGTCGGCGTTGGTGTCGGCGTCAATCAGTTGCCGCCCCAGCATCGCCGCGATCTCGGTATCCTTCACCACCACGGTCTTGCCTTGCGCATCGCACAAGAACAGGGCGGATGTACCGTCTACATATTTGCCGTGCCCTACGAAGTGCAGAATGTGGATTCCCTTGCGCAGTGCGGCCTCTATCGCCGGCAGCGTGCAAGGGCCTTCCAGCTTCGCCAGCTCAATCTTCGTGTTGCCCGCGAACGCGTCCTGCAGCAGCTTGAACTCCGCCTCGGAATCAATCGCCGTCAGCCCAAAGTCCTGAGGATTGGTTGGGCTCGCCACCGCCACCAGCACGCGCACGGGGCGCTTCAGAATCGGGCTCCCCGGAACCCACGGCCCTGCAATGTACCGCGAGAAAGGAGTTGCCTCCAGCGCCGCCACGTCCAGCGCCACTCCGCCTTCTCCCGTGTCGCGCAAAAGCTCCCAGGGGATCTGGTGCAGCTCCGGAGCGCCTTCGTCGATGCGCAGCCGTATGCGCCGTTGCGGCCGCAGCCCACGCGCATTGGCCCACGCCGTCTTGAGCGCATCGTCCGAGAAGAGCCATCGGAAAACCAGCTCGCCATCCTGGGCGGAAGCCGACCCCGCCGTCAGCGTGGGCAGATCGGCCGACAGCTTTCCACGCGGAAACTCAAGATCGCCGTTGAACGTGATTTCAACGGGATACCCGTTACCCTCTTTTTTCAGGATCCGTATTTCGAGATCGGCGTAGTCCACGGTCTATGTCCCGTACGTGCACGCATAATATCAGCTATTCACCCGTCTCAGCCGTGAACCTCCATTTCACTGGATCCATCCCGCAAAAGCGGCCGCAGATGGCTGAGGCAAGTATCCAACGTCGGAGGGCGGCTGCAGTTTCCCCCGCATGAAACCACCAGAAGGCTTAAAAGGTCGAAAACGCGCCCCAAACCGCGTACAACCCCTTCGTCCCCAGCCGAACGCCGCCGACTTGCCGGCTTACCATTCGTGATCAGTTGTGCAGAGCTCTTGCCTGTTCAGGCCATGGTTGGACCCGCGAGGCCTATTCGATACAAAGCGCACCGGCAGCCACCGGTGCGCTCTCCGCCCGAGTCAGGCTTGCGTATAGTCCATGCCGTCAAGGTCGGCGATAAGGGTTGGCCCCGTCGGCTTCCAGTTCAACTTCTCTCGCGTGAGCGCGCTGGAAGACGGCATATCGAGTCCAGCGAACATTCCAATCCAGCCGAAGTGTGCCTCAACCTCCTCCGGCTCGATGCTGACCACTGGTACCTTCAGCCCGCGGCCGAGCGCCTCGGCGATGGCCTTCATCGACACGCCCTCTTCGTCGACCGCGTGGTAGATCGCTCCCAGTTCCGCCTTCTCAAACGCCAGGCGGTACAGTCGCGCCACGTCGGAGACGTGCGCCGCCGGCCAGCGATTGCTGCCGTCGCCGAGATACGCCGACACACGCTTCTCCCGCGCCAGCGCTGTGACGTATGGCACCAGCCCTTGCTTGCGGGTGTTATGAACCTGCGGCAGCCGCACCAACGAGGTGCTGACTCCGCGCGCCGCCAACTCCTTCATTACCGCCTCCGAAGCCCCGCGCGGGTTCCATGAAGAGGCCGGGCTCTCTTCCGTCGATGGCTTACCGTCAACATTGGCGGCGATCCCCGTACCCGAGGTGATAACGAAGGGCCGGCTTGAGCCCAGCAGCACTTCGCCGATCGCCACGATCGCCTTTCGATCGTCTTCCGCGTTCTTCTGCATTTGCGAGAAGTCGTGGTTGAAGGCGAGGTGAATCACGCCGTCCGAATCCGCTGCTCCCTTTCGCAGGCTGTCGAGATCTTCGATGTTGCCATGGAGCACCTCGGCTCCAACTGATCTCAGAGTCGTAGCGCCTGCCTCAGAGCGGGTCAGCCCCACTACGTGATGCCCTGCCTGAATTAATTGCGGAACAAGCGCCGAACCAATGAATCCCGGCGCCCCGGTCACGAAGATACGCATGATGATTTCTCCTTTTCGGCCATCTAGACCGTCAATCATCTGATGGATTCAGTTGGCGGACGATCTATACTGAAAGTCCGTATGATCGGTCCAATCGTCCCGCGCTCAGGCACTCCGAAATCTCAGCTCTCCGACTTACAAGGTCGATGGCCAAGTCAGGGGTTAGTCCAACACATGGACCCGCTCTCCGAGATCCTCTCCCTGCTGAAGCCTCGGAGCTACTCCTCGGGCGGGTTTGGGTTGCTGGACGACATTGCCATTCACTTCCCGAAACATCAGGGCATCAAATGCTACGCCATGCTCGCCGGCCAGTGCTGGCTGGTGGTCGAGGGCGTGCCCGAGCCGGTTCTGCTCAACGCCGGAGACTGCTTTCTGCTTCCGCGTGGACTTCCGTTCCGGCTCGCCACCGACCTCTCGCTCGAACCCATTCTCTTTAGCGATGCCATCACCCGGTTGGGCATCATCCGCGAAGCCTCTGGAGTTACCGAAGGCGTGCGCTACATCGCCGGAGGCCACTTCGCCCTGACCGGCGGCCACGCCGAGATGCTGCTACAGTCGCTACCGCCCATCGTCCACATCCGCCGCGAGTCGGATAAAGCCGCCATGCGCTGGTCGCTCGAGCGCATGCGCGAGGAGCTCCGCGACCCACAGCCCGGCGGCGCGCTGATTGCGCAGCAGCTCGCCTACACGATGCTGATCCAGGCCCTGCGCCTGCACCTGGCTGATGCCGCCAGCGCTGGCCGCGGCTGGCTCTCCGCGCTGTCTGACAAGCACATGAGCATCGCCATCGCCAGCATGCACAACGACCCGGGATATGCGTGGACGCTGCAGTCGCTGGCCGAACGCGTCGGCATGTCTCGCTCGGTCTTCGCCCTGCGCTTCCGCGACACCGTCGGCGCCACGCCCATGGAGTACCTCGCTCGCTGGCGAATGCTTCTGGCTGCCGACCGCCTGAAGAACTCCGCGGACGGTCTCTCCGCCATCGCTCAGTCGCTCGGCTACGAGTCCGAGAGCGCCTTCGGTAAGGCCTTCCGCCGCGTGATGGGCTGCTCTCCAAGGCAGTACACGCGGTCTACCGCGCCGAGAGCCATTCCTGTAAAGCACGCCGCTGAAGATCACGAGCAGGAACTTGTAATGGGGTAGAACGCCCATAAGCGCTAAGATAATCCCCCTCGGATGCATGGACGACATTTACCTGGGTTGACAATGGCGTGCCAGTCTTAGCGATAGCTTTGGATCGCGGTGCCTGGTAGCTATGCTTCAACGATGCCGTTCGTCAGAAATAATCGACCAGCTTCACTTGCCGGACACCGCCGCCCTGCAGGGTGAAAGCCAAGATAGTTCCGCTTGCACCATACTTCAGACCGCCGAACGATGCCTCGGGCCACGCCTGCGCCGATTTTCCATCGATCAGTGCGACCTACGGCTTCCCTGACTTCAGTTTGATCATTTCCCCGTCGACGACGAACCTTCCGTACCCGTGGTGATGGATCGTCTTGGGGTGCTTCTGCACCGGATCGGTCCATGCCTTCACTACTTGGAGGATGAAGAGGTTGAACTTGCCCACCAGGCGTGTATCGACCACTTGGCATTCGAGGTTTGCGAAACACTCCGCCACCAGTGGCGGCGCCACGATCCCGGCTGGCACCGGGGTCAGCTTGAACTTCTTGAATTTCTCCACATCTCGGCCGGAGCAATTGCCGATGCCCACCACGATGGGCGCGAGTTCCAGCGCCGGGATAGCGATCACGCACTCTTTCGTCGCCCGCAGGGCAGCATAAGTGTAATTTGCGTTGCTGACGACACAAGCAACCAGGGGCGGTTCGAACTCGACCATCATGTGCCATGACATTGCCATCACGTTGGCGTGGCCCTTGCGGGAGGTGCTCAGCAAAACCACCGGACCCGGTTCGAGCAGTTGGTAGACCTCTGACAGTGGCAAGTCTTTCATCACCATGGTGTCTCCCATTGAGCTGAGTTGACCTTCTTGAGGCCGATAGAGGCGGTGCGGAAGCTCCCAGAGGCGACTGATATGTCCGCAAGAATACTTCTGTCTCACGGCCAACATCGGCCCCGTCGGTTGTTCCTGCCGGCTTTCTTCGATGGTAACCGCTATGCGCTTCGATTTCCGATAGACATTTGCAACCGGTAGTGTCCAAAGAGAACCTCGATGGCAGCTTCGCATTGTATCCAGCGGCAGGGGTATCGCAGGGCTTCGTCCGAGCGGCGACTTCAATCTCTACCTGGCCGCAGTTCCCAGCCGATAATCGGCCTCCATATGCCCAACCAACTGCTCCTGCCAAAACAGGACCGGCTTGGTCTTCATCGCCACAAACAGCGGCGACTGGTCTGCGTAATGCGGCGACTGCTCATCGGTCGTCGCCGACCCGAACTGGTGGATGCTCTCGGAACTTAGCTTGCCCGCCTTATCCCACGTCACAAACACGATCAGCGTGTCGCCGTCGGCGGCCGTCAGGGTCCCGTCGGCCTGCGGTTCTCCGTACACAGCGCGGTAGATGTCCGGCCCGCCATCGATGGGCAGGTCCACCTTGCCCCGCCGAAACCTGTTCACCGCGCCCCACTCCGGATCGAGCCGTCCAAAGTGCGTTTTGAGCGTGGCGATGGCCTTGCGCAGCGCGTCGATCGTGCGCGGCGGAGTGCGGCCCTCCATTCTGGCCATCAACACCGGTTGGCAGGTCAGCACGGCCAGCGCCGCGCCGCGATTCCCCACCTCTGTCCGCCGGTCCCAATGCCGCAGAATCTCTTGTGCCGCGCGCACCTCCGCATCGCCGCCCGCATCTAGCGCCAGAAACTCCGCAACCAGCCGCGCCACATCGGAGCGCGCGCTGTAAGTCAGATCGTATTTGTACGCCCGAAATGTCTCCGCCGTGATGTGCGTATCGGCGCCATAGGTCTCCAGCGCTCTCCAGGCGCGGTTGGTCATGTTGGTTTGTATGCCCAGCGTTGCGGAGTAATCCTGCGGCTTCATATCGTCCGCCGGTGCGGTTGCACGAAACGGCGTATTGTTGGAGTTGAAGACAAATCCCGCCGCCGGATTCCACAGCTGCGGCGTCTTTTCGAAGGGCAGATAGCTCCTCCAGATCAGGTCCGTCCGGTCTCCCGGCAACTCGCCCTTCCAGTCCACGCCCTCCTTGCGCGCCGGGAACAAGCCGTTATAGACGTATCCAATATTCCCCTTCTCATCCGCATAGGTGAAATTCAGGCTGGGCAATGCCTGGACAGCCATCGCCGCACGCCACTCGTCCGCTGTCCTGGCCTTGTCCATCCTGAAGTACTGGAGCGGCTGACGCATCTCGTTCATGCCCGCATAGCGGACGGCGAAAACCCCTCGATCCGTCTTCAGCACCGGGCCCTGTTCCGCCCACAACACATCGCGGTGCACGGTCCAGATCAGCGGTCCCCAGATCTTCACGCGAATCTTTGCATCGCTCTTCTCAAAGTCGCGCCACTTTCCGTCCAGCAGGTACTGGTTGGCGTTGGCGGGATTGATGGTGAGCTTGTAAACGTTCGCCAGATCGGGCTCGTTCACGGTGCAGGCCCACCCCAGGTGCTCGTTGTGGCCGTGCAGCATGAAGGGCGATCCGGGAAAGAATCCCCCGGCCACATGCCAGCCTTCGCCACTCTCCAGCACCGCCTCATACCAGGCCACCGGCCCAGTGTACGGCTGGTGCGAGTTCACCAGCAGCCGCGTGGCGCCATCCGCCGAGCGCGACGGCCCAACCGCCACCCCATTCGACCCCACGGCCAGCGAACCGCCGGGGAAAAGCAATGCCGCCGCATCCTTGCCCGGCTCGCCCTGTGCCGGGCTGCTCAACCCGCGCAACGTCTTGTCCAGTCCGTAGAAGAACGGCATCTTGAAGGCAAAACCGGCGGCCACATCCTTGCCCGTCGCCGGCAACATCCCCGGCTTCACCTTCTCCGGATGCAGCGCCGCATAATAGTTCACGCCATCGGCATAGGCTTCCAGCACGCCGCGCACCTCCGGCGGCAGATCGCTCTCGTAGCGCGCGTTCACCGTCTCCCAGATCCTGAACAGGTGAACCAGGTAGTCCGTTACCGCGGCACTCTTCCCGTCGCTGGCCGCAAGCTGCCCGCGCACCGCAAGCGTAACCTGCTGGATGGTGGCAAAGTCATCCTCGCAGTGGGCAAAGCCGAATCCAAAGGCCACATCCAGGTCTCTGGCTCCAATCACATGCGGCACGCCAAACTTGTCTCGCAGGATGTGAACGTCGTATTGCCGAGCCTTGGCAATCAGCGTGGCCCGATCGGGCGGCTTCGGTTGCGACATCCGGTCCGGCACGATCAGAAACGCAGTCCCTCCGGCTGCGGCGCACACCACCACAACCAAGCCGATCTTCAGAAACTTCATCCAGCGCATGATTGCCTTCAGCATAGTCCACGCAGCGCAGCAGCTCTTCAGCCGCGGCTTTTTTCGAGTCTTCCTTTCTGGAAGTCAGCGGTTGCTTCTCTGTTTCACGCCGGATGAAACCATCTCCAGCTCGGTAACAAAATCCCCGCTGATAAGCCGACATATCGGGAGTAATTCTCGATTAAATTCCGGATAGCTAACAACCCTTAGCGCTCAGACCTGAGGCCCAATTGTGCTTCAAACGCCGAACTGTCTAAGATGATGATCGATGTGTTTGTACATTAAAATGGCCCACTGCTGCGGTTTGAGCGGACCAAAGAAAGGATGGGGGTGCTGGGAGCAGCACGCTGCGCCTTCATTGGCGGAGCGATCGATCGCTGCGATGAGATAGCCGCGTTCTCGCTCGAAGTCGCACTTGATGTGGTCCGCGGAAAAGAGCTCCGGCGACGAAGGTGAATTGCGACGCATGGGCTTGTCATTCCCGAAGACCAGCGGCTTAATCAGCAGGCCCATGACGTTGGCAGGGAGCGGTGCACGTTTGGGGTTGATAACGCCCATCGCCATCTCTAAGGCAGAAGTACAGTGCGTAAGGGTCTGGGCGACGGTCATATTACCCCACAGCCGCTGACTGTGATGATGGAGCTCCAAAATGCGCTGCTTTGTATCTCCCGCCAGAC
>Ga0302275_10000655_pt1 | contig 38750 bp, 31 predicted proteins | sample III_Bog_N2_2_FD_200229 | JGI IMG/M metagenome (GOLD analysis project Ga0302275, IMG submission 200229) | Peat permafrost microbial communities from Stordalen Mire near Abisko, Sweden - III_Bog_N2_2 | ecosystem: Environmental > Terrestrial > Soil > Wetlands > Peat | place: Sweden: Abisko... | reverse complement strand
GGGCGCGGGAGAAGGACCATGTGATGGAAGATTTTCTTAATATCTTCAACCATCGCATGATTTCATTTTTCTATCGAGGTTGGGAGAAGTATCGTTTCTTTATCGAGTACGAGAGAACGGGTGAGGACCGGCTTTCCATGCGGTTGATGGACCTGCTGGGACTGGGCACCGAGGGGTTGCGGGAACGGAGCGGCATCCCGGATGTCGCGTATCTGAATTACGTGGGACTTTTGGGGCGGCATGTACGTTCAGCGGCATCGCTGCAACAGATTCTGGAAGACTACTTTGGAGTAGACGTGCAGATTCAGCAATTCGCGGGGACCTGGCGGAAGTTGAGTGCGGAGAATCAAACATGCTTTACCGGATTCGGCGGCGCCAGCGAGCGATTGGGCGTTGGGGTGGTTGCGGGGGACGAGGTTTGGGATCATCATGGGCGGATCCGTATTTCGCTTGGTCCGATGCGCTTTGCGCAGTATTTGAAGTTTCTGCCCGGACAGGATTGTTATCACGAGCTGGTGTCGTGGTTGAGGTTTTACTCAAATGGGAGCTACGAGACAGAAGTGCAACTGGTGCTGGCGCGAGAAGATGCTCCGGCATGCGAGTTAGGATCGGGAGGCGAAAAACGCCCGCAACTGGGGCTGGTGAGCTGGTTGAAGACCAGGCCACTTGATCGCGATCCCGCTGATGCTACATACCTGGTGCAGTAAGTAGTACGATGACCGCTTGGATTGGTAGCCTCCCAGGTCTCAAAAGTGAGACCTGGGGCACCCAAATCCGCGGGCGAGATTACGAAGAGTTTCGATTGCGAGGACGAGGAAGCCATGAGCACAAATCTGAAAGCACTAATCGAGAAACTGAATGATTCGACGCGGCGGGCGCTTGAAGCAGCGGCTGGCCTGTGCGTAGCGCGCACGCATTACGACATCGAAATCGAGCACTACCTGATGAAGGTGCTCGATGGCAGCGATAACGACGTGGCCGCGATTCTGAAGCACTATGGAGTGGACCGCTCGCGGCTGACCAAAGAGTTGGAACGCAGCCTTGACTTGTTGAAGAGCGGTAATGCGCGTTCGCCTGCGTTCGCCCCGGCCGTGGTAAAGATGCTTTCAGAGGCTTGGACAGTGGCCAGCATCGACTTCAATGCGGGCAATATCCGCACTGGCTTTACGCTGCTTGCGCTGCTGGGCAACGATGACCTTTTCCGCATGGTGAAGGAAATCAGCAAGGAACTGCAGGCGATTCCGGCTGAGGGGTTGCGGGCTAGCTTCTATGAAATAGTGGCCACCTCGCGGGAGACGCAAACCAGCCTGGGAACCGCAAGCGAAGGAACCGCGGATCGCGGGGTGCAGGCGGACGACACAGGCGGGCCACCGAGAACGGGCAAGACTCCGCACCTCGATCAATACACGGTGAACCTGACTGCAAATGCCAAGGCCGGAAAGATTGACCCGGTGCTGGGGCGCGACCAGGAAATTCGCCAGATGATCGATATTCTCATGCGGCGGCGTCAGAACAACCCGATTCTGACTGGAGAGGCCGGCGTCGGCAAGACGGCGGTGGTGGAGGGATTTGCGAATCGTGTTGCGGAAGGCGATGTGCCGCCGGCGTTGCAGGGAATTCATTTGCACAGCCTGGATCTGGCGTTGTTGCAAGCCGGCGCGGGCGTCAAGGGAGAATTTGAGAATCGGTTGAAGGGCTTGATCAATGAAGTGAAGTCATCGACGGAGAAGATCATTCTCTTTATCGATGAAGCGCACACCATGATCGGCGCGGGTGGACAGGCGGGCCAGAACGATGCGGCGAATCTATTGAAGCCGGCACTTGCCCGCGGCGAATTGCGCACCATTGCGGCAACCACGTGGTCGGAGTACAAGAAATATTTCGAGAAGGACCCGGCACTGGCAAGAAGGTTTCAGGTCGTTAAAGTTGAGGAACCGACGGAAGAGGTTGCCTGCACCATGCTTCGCGGGATTGTGAAGTCGCTCGAGAAGCACCACAACCTGCGCATCCTTGACGAAGCGATCACGGCAACGGTTCGGTTGTCGCATCGTTACATTGCCGGGCGCCAACTACCGGACAAGGCTGTGTCGGTGCTGGACACGGCATGCGCGCGTCTCGCACTGGGACAGAACTCGACGCCTCCGCGGCTTGAGGATGTGCAGCGGCGTATCGATTCGCTCGCCGTGCAAAAGCGCGTGCTGGATCGGGAGACGAAGATTGGCGCGGATCACGCGGAACGGCTGGAACTGATTGCGGAACAGATGACCGCGGCGAAGGAAGAAGAGGCGGTACTCAAAGAGCAATGGGAGAAGGAAAAGGGTCTTATTGAGAAGATCCGCGCGCTGCATGAAAAGCTGGAAGCGCCGAAGAAAGAGGATGGCGCCGCGCCGGAAGACCCGGCCGAAACGCTGGCTGAGTTGAGCAAGATCGAGTCCGAGCTTGACACGCTACAGGGTGAGAAAGGCATGATGCGCGTCTCAGTGGATGCGCAGATTGTGGGCGAAGTAATTTCGGCATGGACGGGAATTCCGCTGGGCAAAATGGTTCGCAATGAGATTGACACGGTGCTGAGACTCGATGAGCATCTGAAGAAGCGGGTCATCGGGCAGGATAATGCACTGGCGGCGATTGCGCAGAGGATACTGACCTCGCGCGCGAATCTCGACGATCCGGTCAAGCCTGTGGGAGTGTTTCTGCTGATAGGGCCCAGCGGCGTGGGAAAGACGGAGACGGCGATTGCGCTGGCGGACGTCTTGTATGGCGGCGAACGGAACATGATCACCATCAATATGTCGGAGTTCCAGGAAGCACATACGGTTTCGACGTTGAAGGGTTCGCCTCCGGGCTACGTGGGATACGGGGAGGGCGGCGTGCTGACAGAAGCGGTGCGGCGCAGGCCCTATTCGGTAGTGTTGCTGGATGAGGTTGAGAAGGCGCACCCCGATGTGCTTGAGTTGTTCTTCCAGGTGTTCGACAAGGGCAGGATGGAGGATGGCGAGGGAAGGGAAATCGACTTCAGAAACACGATCATTCTGCTTACCAGCAACGCGGCGACGGAGACGATTATGAAGCTTACCGCCGATCCTGAGACGACGCCGAATACGGAGGGAATGGTGAAGGCGCTGAAGCCGGAACTGGACAAGGTCTTCAAGCCTGCTTTCCTGGGCAGACTGATGATTGTGCCCTACTTCCCGGTGCGCGACGAAGCTCTGAAGCAGATCATTCGCCTGAAGCTGGGCAAGATTCAAAAGCGGCTGGCGGAAACGCACAAGATTGCGCTGGAGTACGACGATATTCTGCTGAACGAGGTGGCCGCTCGCTGCACCGAAGTTGAGAGCGGAGCCAGGAACGTGGATAACATCCTGTCGAATACGATGTTGCCCGACCTTTCGCGGCAGATTCTTACGCAGCTCGCGGGCGGAGAATCGCCAAATCGGGTGAGTGTCTCGGTGAAAGACGGTGCGTTGACGTACGAATGGAGCGTTGCGTCGTGAAGGGTACGGGCTTCAGCCCGTGCGTCACGGCTCAAGAGTGATAGGGCTTTAGCCCCGGAGAGAAGGCATTCAAGAGTTTGCATTCCCTCAGCGGCTAAAGCCGAGACCTAAATTCGCCGCTAACGTACGGGATGAATCCCGTACCCTTCAAAGCGCATGGTTTCTGGACAGGTCCTAATAGGGCGCGGTGGGTTGTCAGCGGAGAAGCGAACACGTTAACGAGAAACTTGGTAAGGGACAGGCGGGGTTGGCATGGCAAGTCTGAAGCAGGCAGACCGGTTGATGCAGTTTACGAGTCCGCTCGGCAAGGACGTGCTGCTGATTGAGTCGCTTGAAGGCGCAGAGGGAATTTCGCGGCTCTTTGAGTATCGTGTCGATTTGCTGGCAGAGGTGGACACGACGATCGACCCAACGGCGATCGTCGGTTCCAAGGTCTCAGTTGCGCTGGCTCTGAACGATGCGCAGGGATCCAGGTGGATCAACGGGATTGTTGCGTCGTTTGAAGAACGTGCGGGCGACACGGAGTTCGACGTTTATCGGGCGCGGATTGTGCCGGCCATGTGGCAACTAACGTTGAGCACGAATTGCCGGGTCTTTCAAAACAAGACAGTGCTGGATATTGCCAAAGCGGTGATCGGCGAGTATGGACTGTCGATATCCGATCAAACGAGTGGAAGCTATCAGCAGCTTGAATACTGCACCCAATATTCCGAGACGGATTTCAATTTTGTCTCCCGCATATTGGAAGAGAGCGGCATCTCCTACTGGTTTGAGCATACGGATCAGGACAACAAGATCATCCTGGGAGATAGCCGGAACGCTTACCAGGATTGCGCTTTGTCGGCTTCAGTTCCCTACGCTCTGAATCAGAAAGGGGCCGAGGGAGCTTATGGGGCAATCGTTACTGAGTTCACCTCAATGGCGACGATGGTCTCAGGCAAGCATTCGACGGCAGACTACACGCACATCAACTTTGCGCGTTCGGATGCGCCGGACAAGACTAGTACCAGTCCGTATGGGAAGAATGCATTCGATCAGTACCTTTATCCGGCTGGCGTAGAAGGGTACGCGAACGATGCTACGGAAACGACAACGGATATTGAGAAGTTGATTATTGAGACGCGCCAACTCGCTTCCGATTCCACGGCAGAGGTTCTGATCGGAAAGTCCAGTGCGCGCTCTTTGTGTGCGGGCTATACATTCAGCCTCGAAGATCACCCGCGGAGTGCGTGGAACCGCAAATACCTGCTGACCGAAGTGTCGTTCAGAGCGGACCAGGTTCCTCCGTATCGAGCGTCCGAGGCGCGCAAGAACAGGGAATATAGCAATCGGTTTTCGGCGGTGTCGTCGGATATTACATTCAAGCCTGCATTGACGTTTACCAAGCCGAAGATCTACGGACCGCAGACCGCAACCGTGGTTGGTCCGAGCGGTGAGGAGATCTATCTTGATAAATACGGCCGCGTAAAGGTGCAGTTCTTCTGGGACAAGCTGGACTCCAAAGGAGCGACCACGAATACGACGTGGGTGCGCGTTGCCCAGAGTTGGGCAGGCAACGGATGGGGGACTTACCATTGGCCGCGCATCAACGACGAGGTCGTGGTTCAGTTCCTGAATGGCGATCCGGATAACCCTGTGATTACGGGTTCGGTTTATAACGCCAAGAACATGCCGAAATACTCCCTGCCCGACAATGGGACCCGATCGGGGATTGTCACTCGAAGCAGCAAGGGCGGGTCCGGGTCCAATGCGAATGAATTGCGCTTTGAAGACAAGATGGGCTCCGAGCAGATCTACATTCATGCCGAAAAGGACATGGGTGTCTCTATCGAGCACGACCGCGCGATCACGGTGGGCAACAATGACTCACTGACCGTGACACAGAACCAGACGGAACTGGTGAAGGGCAATTTCAATCGGGAGGTCAAGGGGAACACAGTCGAGAAAGTCGGCGGGAATACGGATTTCGACCTTGCTGGGAATCAGACGGAGTCAGTGGGCGGCAATCTCAGCCTGAAGGTGGGTGGGAACCAGACGGAGTCAGTGGGCGGCAATCATGGCCTGAGTGTAAGTGGGAGCCAGAGTATTTCTGTGAGCTCGGCCTATTCTCTGAACGGCAGCAGCACGATCTATATAAACGGCGGCACCAGCGTCGTGATCCAGGCGGGCATGGAACTTAGCCTGGTAGCCAGCGGGAACTTTGTGACCATCGGACCTTCCGGAGTTTCCATCTCAGGCACGATGGTGCTGATCAACAGTGGTGGTGCGGCTGGTTCGGGGAGTGCGGGAAGCACGGGCAGCCCAGGTAGTCCGGCATCTCCTGCGGCTCCCGATACCGTGGATGACGACGATAGCGGGGGCAGCAATGCGGGAGGGGCGGGCGGCAGTTCTTCTCCGGCCAGTTCTCCGACGGCGGCCGCGGGTCTGCCAAGCGTGAGTTCCTTGTCGAGTGCTGCTAGTGGGGCTCTGGGCTCAGTAGCGGGCGCTGCCAGCCAGTTAGAGCAGGGAGCCCAGTCGGCGCTGAATCAAGCGCAACAGGCCGGGCAACAAGCCGTTCAACAGGCGCAGCAGGCCGCGCAACAGGCAGTTCAGCAAGCGCAGCAGGCCGCGCAGGCACTGGCGCAACAAGCGATGCAGGCAGCCCAGCAACTGGCGCAACAAGCACAACAGGCTGCGCAGCAGGCAATGCAACAGGCGCAGCAGGCGGCGCAACAACTCGCTCAGCAAGCGCAGCAGGCCGCTCAACAGGCAGTGCAGGCGGCACAGCAGGCGGCGCAACAAGTCGAGCAGCAGGCTCGCCAGGCATTCAACCAGGCTCAACAAGCCGTGCAGCAAGCAGCAGCTCAGGCGCAACAGGCGGCGCAGGGAGCCTTGAGTCAAGCGCAACAGATGGGGCAGCAGGCGCTTAGCCAGGCTCAACAGATGGCGCAACAATGCGCGCAGGCGGGGGCGCAGGCAGTGCAACAGGCACAGCAGGCGGTGCAACAAGTCCAGCAGCAAGCTCAACAAGCCGCACAGCAAGCGCAGCAGGCGGCACAGCAAGTCGAGCAGCAGGCACAACAGGCCGCGCAACAGGCACAGCAGCAAGCGCAGCAGGCGGTCAGCCAGGGACAACAGGCTGCCCAGCAGGCAGTGAGCCAGGCGCAACAAGCCGCACAGCAGGCACAGCAGGCAGTCCAACAGGGAGTTGCGCAGGCGCAGCAGGCTGCAAATCAAGCTCAACAGCAGGCGCAGCAGGCAGCTCAGCAAGTGCAGCAGGCTGCAAGCCAGGCGGCAAATCAGGCGCAGCAGGCTTCGCAGGGTGCGCAGCAAGCGGCGCAACAGGCGATGAGCGGTTTAGGGAATGGCTTGTAACTCTCGGACGGTGTATTCGGTATTTCTCTCAGGAGAAGTAAGGGTATGGACGCCGGCATGGCGGTCTGGGGACCGGCGCAGCATCTTGGAAGTTACAGAATCAAATGGTCCTGGCACTGGTAGCGTCCGAAATGCAACCGCAGATCTATCTACTCCGTTCGCTTGGGTCCGGTGGTTGCTTAAGAATGTGGTCAGGTTGAGGGTTGAGGTTTCCCACCCTAACGACAAGAACAAGAACGTCGCGAGGATGGGGCAGGGAGCTATTTTGGCGGGTAGGGCACGGCGTTCATTTTCGATGCGCGAATTGATAGGGTGAGGTTTGACGCAACCATCGGCACAACACGGCGCAGCTACATCTTTTCCCACCATTGGAAGATGGACTGTTACCGCGATGCCGGCCGGATGGATCTATATCGCGGGATTCGGCATAAAACAGATGAGCGCGGTAGCAGGAGCGATCGTCGCAAGTGTCGGAGTGGGGCAAGATGCGCTCGATGAAGAGAGCGGGATGGCGGCTTATATCGAAAAGCAGATGAAGCTGATTGAGAGCCGCCTGAAAGAAGTGAAGTGTGCGGGGCCCAAGGTGATTTCATTTGCGGGTGCGGAAGAGGCGTACTTGCTGTTCGTTCGACATAGATTGGACACGGCCGGCAACATGCTGCATGCCCAAACCTACGCGCGGGTTGGACGCTGGGTGGGGATCGTAACGCTGACAGCCTTGGAAGCTCAACTCAGCGCAGTGCGGCAGGACTACGACGCTTTTGTAAGAGGATTGCGAATCGGTCCATCGCAGGCGAGCTAGAAAACCGGGAGAGGTTTGGAAGTTAGAGCAGGAGAGGAGAGAAACCGATGCCGCCAGCAGCACGAGTCACGGATATGCACGTGTGCCCGATGGTCACAGTATTGGTCCCTCATGTTGGAGGTCCAATTCTACCCCCGGGCGTCCCCACGGTGCTTATAGATTTTCTGCCTGCCGCGACGGTAACTTGTATGGCCACATGCGTCGGTCCGCCCGACATTATCGTCATGGGCTCGCTGGGGGTGATGATCAACTTTCTTCCCGCGGCAAGATTGATGGATCCCACCGCACATGGCGGAATGATCATGTTGGGCTCACCGACCTGCATCATTGGCGAGGTTGGGATACCAGTGCCGAGCATGGGTGGCCTGGGTGGGGTTTTGGGTGGGCTGGCTGCCAGTGTGGCTGAAGTGGCGGCGGGCGCTCCACCGGCGGCCAGTGCTCCCGCACCGAGTCCAGTTGCATCGAGTCCAGCTACACCGAGTCCGGCAGTGCCGGATGCGAGTTCGTTGTCCAGCGCAGCCGGTGGTGCTTTGTCGTCAGCCGCAGGGGCTGTCAACCAGGCAGCGCAGGGTGCCCAAGACGCAGTCAACCAGGTGCAACAAGCTGCACAGCAGGTCGCGCAGCAAGCGCAGCAGGCTGTGCAACAGGCACAGCAAGCTGGGCAACAGGCAGTGCAACAGGCGCAGCAGGCGGTGCAACAGGTCGCTCAGCAGGCACAACAGGCCTTGCAGCAGGCTCAACAGGGCGTACAGCAGGCACAGCAGGCAGTGAACCAGGCGGTAGGCCAGGCGAAAGCCGCGGCTCAAGGGGCGTTGAATCAGGCCGAACAGCAAGTCCAACAGTGCGCACAGGCCGGAGCGCAGGCTGTGCAGCAGGCGCAACAAGCGGCGCAGCAAGTTCAGCAGCAGGCGCAGCAGACCGTCCAACAGGCTCAGCAAGCGGCTCAGCAAGCGGAGCAGCAGGGGCAGCAGGCGGTCAACCAAGCCAAGCAAGGGGCCCAGCAAGCGGCTCAACAGGCCCTCACACAAGCTAAACAGGCGGCGTCCCAGGCGCAACAGGCCGCGAAGCAAGCACAGCAACAGGCTCAGCAAGCGGCGCAACAGGTGCAGCAAACGGCGAGTCAGGCACAGAACCAGGCACAGCAGGCCTCGCAGGCTGCGCAGCAATCGGCGCAGCAGGCCGTGAGCCAGCTAGGGAAGGGGTTCTAGCAGTACCTTGAACAGGTCAGCTTTTATGGCTACTGGCCGATGGAGTCCCAGACCTTCAGCAACGAGGGTGAAACGTACGCACGCACCGGGTTGTAGTTAGCTTTGCGGGCCTCTTTGAAAAAGAAGATTCCTTCCTGCGAAGGACCCTTCGACTGCGCTTGCGGGGTCCTGAGCAGGGCGCGCTCAATGAGTGCCGCACCGAGATAGAAGTTTGCCGCACCCGGATTCTGAGCGGTCTGCGGAGATGCAAGATAGTCCATCAGGGCAGTGCGCGCATCGTCGAATTGTCCCTGGTAAAAGGCGCGGATTGCCGATTTGAGTTCACTCGTGGCAGCCGCGGGATCGGATTTGATCGTGGCTTCGAGCGTTGCGGAGTGAGTCTGCGCTTCCTTGTTGTCAGGTTGAAGCTTCAGGACCTCACCGTAGCTGCTGAGAGCAGCGGTGGGATTGCCTTGTTTCTCCGCAGCGCGCGCATCGGTTAGAAGCTTGTTCACCTTGGCGACGGTATCCGCGTTGGGCGGGGTTGCGGGTGTGGCTCCGGGGCCGGTCTTCGGGGCGCCGTTCTTACCGTCAAAAAACTTGGAGTTGCTTTTTGCCGCGATGGCGTTTTGGAGTTCGGCAATCCTCGCCTTGACGTCGACGGGTCCGTGGGCATTCAGGGTATACGCGTAGCCGAGAATTTCGATTGCGTGCTGAGGGTTGTCATTCTGGGCTTTGTTGGCCGCATCGATGTAATCGTTGTACAGCTTCACGTCTTTGACGTAGAGGTCCGCAGTTGCCTTTGAAGCCTGCGTAGTCATGGTGGGGGCCAGCGTCGTTACGGAGTTGAAGTCACCCCTCTCCCAGGCCGCTTTTATCTCAGCCACAGCCATTGCGGAAGACTTTTCGTTCTTCACCGCGTCCAGGACTACTTTTGCCTGGCTGAGCAGCTTTGGGTCGGTGCCGGAAACCTTGCTGGCCAGCGTTTCCGCTTTTTCCAGGTCGTGGCTCTGGTAGGCGAGAAGAGCACTTGCGAGTGCGGCTTCATCGTCGTGAACCAGTGCGGCACGATATCCATTACACGCGTCTGAGTACTTCTTCTCCTTGGGCTGCAACTGCGCGGCCTGGCACGAGTCTTTCACTTGGAGGGCGTGGTCGCTGCCTTCCTTCGCTGCCTTCTCGTAGAGATCCTTGGCCTGTTTCTTGGGCTTGTCTTCGGACTGCGCCCGCATGGGAACTGCGGAGAGCATGAGACAGACGATGCCAATGATTCGCAGCAGTTTCATTTTGACCCTCCGACGATTTCGTCGAGCGTTTTGTCGTCGATCGGTTGCAGTGGGATGTTGCATACCTGTGGAGTTTGCGCCGCGCCGCATGACTGGGTCTGCGTATTGCCATCGGCACCCTTCACGACCACTGTGTATGAGCCGGCCGCCATGCCTTCGACGCGCATCGGCGTCCAATGATCGCCGGCGGGGAGGGGAACTGCCTTTCCTTTATCCGAAGTGATGCTGACTACTTCACCGTAGGGAGTTGCTGAGATTTGCAGAGCGCCAACGGGAGCGGCAGGCGCAGGGCGCAGGAACCAATATGCAGTGCCGCCGCCAGCCAGCACCACAACGGCCAGGCCACCAAACAAAATGCCCTTCGGGAATCCGGAACCGGTTGTAGCAGTCTGAGCGGCTGCCTGCGATGAAGCAGCGGCGACATTGGTCGCGTCCGTGACGGGCTTTGCCGGTTTTTTGGGAGGAGCCTTCGAAGCCTCTTTGGCGAGACGTTTCAAGTTGGATTGCAGCCCGGAGTCCGCAAATTCGGCAACACTTGAAACGCTGCCCAAAGCTTCGATGGCTACTTTGCGTTCTTCCTTCTGAATGGATTGCGTCGCCGATTCGATTGCCGCAGTGAGTAATCGATTGGCAATCTGACCGCGTTGGCTCACGTAATCCGCGATTGCGGAGGAGACTCTTGGGGAGTCACCATAGGTCTTGCGAACCGCTTGCAGAGCATTGATGCCATTGCGCAGGTCTTGTTTCTGGAGTGCCTCGGCGGCCAGTCGAAGGGCCTCGACTGTTACCCGTTCCTGTTCTTGCCTTGCCCGTTCCTTCTCTTGTTCCTTTTCCTGGCGTACGCGCTCCTGTTCCCGTTCCTTCTCTTGCCTTATGCGCTCCTTTTCTCGCTCCTGCTCTTGTCTGGCGAGTTCCTGCTGCTGTTTGGCGCGCTCCTGTTCTGTTCTGATGCGCAGCTGGTCTTTGGCCGAATCCAGTTTGGCACGCAATTGAACCACGCGCGGATTCTGCTGAATCTCCGGCGGCTGGCCGGAGAGCAATTGGATTGCCGGTTCGAGATTGCCTTCGCCCAACGCCTGGGCGCGAGACAACACAGCATCGATGCGCTGGGTCAACTCGGCCTGGCTGGCGGTGGCTTTGCGCAGCAGTTGGTCAACGGCCTGATCGGAGGTTTCCAGAGCGACGGGTTGCAGGATCTTGATGGCAGCTTCAAACTGCCCGGCGGCGATGAGCGGTTGCGCCTCACGCATGGCGTTAGCCGCCAACTGGCTCAGTTCAACCTTGCGCTTCGTCTCCCGCGCATAATTCATCAGTGAAGAAATATCCTGGCTCTCACCGCACTCAATTGCCGCGGTCTCAAGAGTTTGAATTGCCTGATCGAATTGTCTGGCTTCCAGCGCCGCCTGTGCCTGCTTGAGGAACTGAGTTTTCCGTTCCTCAGTCTGGGCCTTCCGGGTTTGTTCGCCGACCTTTGCCTCAAGAGCAATCAGGTTGGCTTCCCCAGGCACCTGCTGTAAAGCCTGATGGACGATGGCCAGAGCCTGGTGGGGGTTGGTCGCCAGAATGTTATAAACATCCCGCGTGGTCGTCTCGACCAGGTTTCTGACGGCTTTCTCCTGCTGCTTTGCTTCCGCATCGGCCTTCAACTTCAGCAGCACGGCTTCACCGGGGAGGCGTTCCTGCGCCCGCTGGATCAGAACAAGCGCACGCTCCGGATCCTCCGAAGCGATGCATTCCGAGATCTCCGCCACAATCTGGTCTATGATCTTGCGACGCCGCTGCTCCTCCTGCCGGTCGATTGCTTCCTGGAACAGCCGCTGTGTCTCAGCATCCGTTGGGTCAATCTCCAGAGCCGATCGCAAACTTTGAATGGCATCCGTATATTGGCGGGCAGACAACTGATTTCTGGCGGACTCGCTCAACTGTCTCAGGTTGCGTTCACGGCTTGCCTTTTCGACATCCTGAACAATCCTTGCGCGCTCGTTGCGAAGATCCGTATTGCGCTCGTCGATTTGAAGAGCCCGATCGATCAGCTGACTCGCCGTATTGAAGTCGGCGCGTTTGCGTGCCTCTCGAGATTGCTCGAGGAGCAGCGCCACCTTCTCCGCCTTCTCTTTCAACTGGCGGGTATGTTCGATCTTCTCGCTTAGCTCGGGATTGACCGGATCGATTTCCAGGGCCTGGTTGTAGATGTCCAGCGCCTCTGAATAGCGCTGCGAGAGCACGGCTTCCTCGGCATCCGATAAGAGCTGCCGGAGTTGCACCGTTTTCTGCTGCCGCGAGAGCTTCTCCTGAACGTCGCGCAGGAGCTTTTTGACTTCCGTGTTCTTGGGGTTGAGGCGCTGGAGATCGAGCAACACCGGCCTGACGCTGGTCCACTGCTCCAATTCAATCATGGGCTGCATGCCTCTGAGTGCAAGAGTCACATGCTCGCGCTTCAGGCCTTCGTTGATGTTCTCGATATCGGTGGCCATGTCCTCGGCCGTCTCGTATCGATCGGACGGGCTCTTTGCCAAGGCGGTGTTAATCAGGTGGTCAAGGGCTGGCGGATAATCGGTCAGAAAGGCCGAAAGCGGGTCCTGCGGTTCGCGGACAACCCGGTGCAGGGTCGCTGGGTCGTCGCCGGGAAATGGCAACCGCCCAGTCAGCAATAGATAGAGAATGACACCGGCAGACCATATATCGGCTCTTCCGTCCGCGGGCTTGCCCAGAAGTCTTTCCGGCGAAATGTAATGGAAGGTGCCGATAACCATGCCGGTCTGGGTGTGCCCGGAGGCTTTCTCAAGCCGGGCAACTCCAAAGTCAACGATCTTGATATTTCCATCCGGCTGCACCATCAGGTTGGCCGGCTTTATGTCGCGATGAATAACTCCCTTTTGGTGGGCATACCCCAAACCGAGGCAGAGTTGGCGGATGATATCGAGTTTCTCGATAAGAGAAAACTGACGCCCGGTGCGCAGAAGATTCTCAAGCGAGTCCCCAGGGACAAACTCCATGACGATGTAAGGATTGCCATCCTGCTCGCCGAAGTCATAGACCGTGACAATATTGGGATGGTTCAGGATGCCCGACCGGGCCTCAAGCAGGAAGCGCTGACGCAGCTCTTCGGTAGCCTCGGTCAAGGTCTTGATGGCGACTTCCCGGCCGACGGACTTGTCCAGTCCGCGGTAAACAACGCCCATCCCGCCAACGCCGAGGATGCCCAGGACGGGGTACTTGCCAATTTGCGTGACTGTTGTGCCTGCATCCATGCTAGCCAAATTTCTGTTCTGGGGTCGGAGATAGGTTCAACACATAATAAACCGGGATTGGACAGCATAGCCAATACTTTCGCAAAGGTTTCTGCCCAAAGAAGAAAGGGCGACTGGCCGGAGTCCGGTTTTCAGGCTAATTCATGGCTTGAAACGGCTTGAATGGGATGGCGGTCTGCTAACTTGGAGTGGCCTGGCAAGAGGGAGGGCGGGGATTGAATTCGCATCATCGAAATAACCCTTCGAGCAATCCTTTCCCAGCTTCGTTACAATGCTGACCTATGGACGAGCTGCCCTCCGAGACCCGGGAAACAGTAACAGTTGAATTCACCATTGGCCTTGACGCGGGTAAATTCACTGCCACGGCAACGGTCCCTGCCGGCCGAACGAACCTGACCCAGATTTTGCCCGTTCTCCAGGCCATTGACGATTCACTGATTGCCGGCGTCGGTTCCCAGTTGAACCAGGTCGGCCGCACCATATCCTGCAAGGCCGGTTGCGGAGCGTGCTGCCGCCAGATGGTGCCGATCAGTATCTTTGAGGCTGAGGCGTTGGTTGCGTGGATTCGAACGCTTCCCGAGGCTCGCCAGCAGGAACTTCGCCATCGCTTCGATTCGGCACTTCGCAAACTCGCTTCTGCCGGACTGATTGACCGGATGGTCAACGAAGAGTGGCTCGCTGAAACCGAATCCGCCAGAAAATTGGCCCTTGAGTATCTTTATCAGCGGGTTCCATGCCCCTTTCTGGAAGATGAGTCCTGTTCCATTCACCCGTTCCGTCCCCTCATCTGCCGCGAGTACCTGGTCACTTCTCCGCCTGAACACTGCTACGATCCAGCTACTCTCAAGTGCGACCCAGTTCCTATGCCACTCTATTTCTCCCGTGCCCTCAACCGCATCGGGGCTGAACTCGAACACGATTCCCGCGGTTGGATTCCCCTGCTGTTTCTCTTTGCATGGATGAAGGCCGGCGCGCATCCGGGCGAGGCAATCTCCGGCGAAGGCCCCCAGGTGCTTTATGAATTCGTCAAGAACCTGAGCCAGGGCCGACCGCCTTCCGAGCAGGAATAATCCTCTGCCAGAAATGCTTTCGCGGAAGCGTCACAAAAGCCACGCGCCAGCCACCTTACAACAGACAGCGCCCGCAAGGGTGGTCGACGAGCCCTTACCGAATTTCGGCTCATGCCGAAGTCGGAATCCCCCAGGGCTCAACCAAAGGGTGAGTTGGAATGGCGGCTATACCGATGCAATCGACAACCAGGAGATGGATGAGTTTGGGCTGGATAACGCTGGCGATGCTGACGGCGATGGGTGCGCAGCAGTCGCATGCGGGAACTGTGATCGACGCCTGCGTGGGCAATTTCGATGGAATCACGCGGATCGTGAATTCGGCGAGTGACTGCCGGCCGCACGAGCATTTCGATTCATGGAGTATTCAAGGGCCTGCTGGACCGATGGGCCCGCAGGGGCCGGCAGGTACCGCAGGGCCAAAGGGTGCAACAGGAGCTCAGGGAGCTCAAGGTGCTGCCGGGCCAGCGGGGCCTCCGGGAGCTGTCGGCGCACAAGGGTCGGTTGGGCCGGCAGGACAGCCGGGCGCACAAGGGCCGGCGGGCGCGGCCGGAGCAGCGGGGCCAACTGGAGCGGCAGGACCGATAGGGCCGGCTGGAGCAGCAGGAGCGTCTGGTGCGGTTGGACCGATAGGGCCGGCTGGACCCACAGGACCTGCTGGCGTCCAGGGACCAGTTGGACCGCAGGGTGCTCCAGGCACGATTCCTGCGAATCTCCAGGCAATCTCGAATCAGCTGGGAACAAGCGGCTACAACAATAAAGATTTTGTAGGCAGCTCTGGCCAGTGCTATATCGGCGATATTATTCTCAGCGTGAACGGATATGGCACCACGGGCGGTGTCGCCGGTGGCAGTTGGACACCTGCGGATGGGAGCCTGCTTTCGATTTCGCAAGATACGGCTCTTTTCTCGATCCTCGGAACGACCTTTGGCGGGGATGGGACCACCGACTTTGCGCTGCCGGATCTTCGCGCGTTCGCGCCGCAGGGGTTACAGTATTCGATTTGCATGTTCGGCATATTCCCCTCAAGAAACTAGAGAGGAATTCTTCGATGAAGGAGAACGGTCGGGTGCCTCAGAGCCTGTCCTGAGCTTGTCGAAGGATCTCGCTTGTGAGACCTGGGAGACTACCAATCCAAACGGTCATCGTACTAGAGAGGAATTCTTCGATAAAAAACGGTCTGTGAGCTACTCGCAGGCCGTCTCTCTTTGTGCGCCAGGCATGGCGCGTAATGCTGGATACAACGTTATGCTGCAATCCAATATAGCCGAATGCCGCCACCGGACAGCCTTTCCATGACAGCAAGTCTGCCGCTCCGCAACTGGAGGCCAGTGCCAACGATTAAGTGTTTACCGATGGGTACCGCCGGTTTGGCGACAAACCAGGCAGAACTCAATACCAGTCGAGTACTGCCCCGGCTCCGCTTGCGTTCGAGTCATCACCAGGCCCCCTGAACGGGAAGACATTTCCCTCGTATTTCGCATTCATCTTCCGCCCTGGATCTTAGGGAAGATTTTGTGCCCGTCGAGTTGGCGCAACACCGGGTGCGTAGTTAGATTGTTGTGGCACGGGTGTCAGGAATTGCAATACCTGCTGAACAATGGATTGCTCGAAGATTGGGCCGGGATGGACATTATCCGGACTCAACCAGCCGCTTGGCACGTTCCCGGACGCAAAGGAGGATGTGTCCGGGTTGGCGTTTACGATGTTGGCTTCCGGATAAGTCGACGTGATAAAAGCTGCCAAAGGAGTCTGATCCAACCCGCTGTTCTCGTCCAGTGGCAAGAGATGATACACGGTGATTCCGGCTCCCTGAAGCTGGCTCACAATGCTGGCATAGTTTGTGTAGGTAGAGGAAGAACAGCAATCGTTTCGGCCTATATTAAGGATCACCGCCTTGGGTTTCAGCGCGATAATTTCTGGCACCGTGCTCAATCCTTGAGCCGATGTATCGCCGGCGCCAGCCTCAACGACCGTGCTGAAATTAGATTGAATTGCGGTACACCACCCGGTCGCATAGGTGTCCGGACCGTAAGCAACGGTCTTTGAGTCTCCGACGCAAACTAGATCTGCGCCTGTTGCGGCCTGAGAAGCGATGTTAAGGCTGGTCAGCGTTTGAGTGCCACCAAAATTGAAAACTGCAAATTTCCCTTGATTTGGCGATATGTAATAAGCGGTGTCGTAGGAGAAGAGATTTTGATAGCTCACCCTCACGGTCGCAGAATTCGTAGTGATATCTTGCGCTGTGGCCGTGATTGTGTCGAGATTGCGGCTCACAGTCAGTTGAATCGTATCGCCCGCGCTGAAGGACAGGGCGGAGGAAGAGGTTGCCACGTGCAACATCATGCTGTTGCCCAATTCGTCTACGTAAACTAGACCTGAAGTTGCTGAATTTGATAAATCTACGGAGCGCAATCCAAGGCCAAGGCCGAAGCTGGTTCCAGATATATCCCCTGCTGTGATTGTTGCTGTTATGGCCCACATCGGAAGGACCGTCGCCCAGTTCCAATCCAGGCTTTGCGTGTAAGTCCCTTCCCCGCCTGAAAAGAGGAGCCCCTGGGGGGTGATGGCAGGGGTGGTCCCATTTGCTGTAAACGCGGAGAGGGAGGCCCAGGACGATGCATCGTAGAGGGTCCCGAGCTGATTGTTTGGACCGGAGACCGATACCGCAGCGGTGCCGATTTTGGTTGTGTCCTGAGTAGAAACGGCGGTAATTGTCACCGTTCCAATCACGGCGGAACTGAAGACGCCCGATGAAGTGATCGCGCCGGCTGTTGCCGACCAGGTGACCGCGGTACTAAATGTCCCAGTTCCCGCTACGTTTGCCGAACAGGGAGATGTTTGGCCCGTCAGGATGGAACTTGGGGAGCAGGTGATTGAGACTGAAGTGATCGCATTGGGGACGGTTATCGTCACCGTTGCTGAGCCTGACTTGGTGGAGTCTTCCGTCGATGTCGCAGTGATGGTCGCATTTCCCGCTGAGGTTGCTGTGAAGACACCTGACGAAGCGATTGTTCCGCCCGTCGCCGACCATGTGACCGCGGAACTGTATGCCCCGGTCCCCGTGACCGTTGCCGAGCACTGACTGGTTTGTCCAGTCTGGATGCTGGTGGGAGCGCAGGCAACGCTGACCGAAGTGATAGTGGGGGGAACGGATATGGTCACCGTTGCTGAGCCTGACTTGGTGGAGTCTTCCGTCGATGTCGCAGTGATGGTCGCATTTTCCGCTGAGGTTGCTGTGAAGACACCTGACGAAGCGATTGTTCCGCCCGTCGCCGACCATGTGACCGCGGAACTGTATGCCCCGGTCCCCATGACCGTTGCCGAGCACTGACTGGTTTGTCCAGTCTGGATGCTTGTGGGAGCGCAGGCAACGCTGACCGAAGTGATAGTGGGGGACGCTTGGGTGCCACTGCTAACGTCGCTGGTGCTGCCGCCACCGCATCCAACGACACACAACGAACCAAGGAAGGCAAAGACAAACAAAGTCTTTCCAATCATATACGCCCACCTTCAGGCCGCGTTCTTGAGCGAAGGCGCAGCCGGAATCACGATCTGGGGATAATGTTTCCATGAGTCTACACCCTCAGGAAAATTGAAATCTGGACGGTCTGACGTTACGCCTGATTTACCGGCCACTCGGCAGTTACTGGTTGATTAATACCTCACGCGCCCGCGGCTTGGATGAAGCTGTTGCCTCTCCTTACGCAATCGCCGGACTGCACTACGCCGTATTCGGTGGCGGCATTCCATTGAATCGGGCGGCGGATTTCACTGTAATCAGCACCGTCGCAGGCAGGCGCCGAAAACACCCGGACAAACCGCGGCCAGTCAGGGAAACAGTCTCCAATCTTTTCCCAGAGTTTGCAGTCTAATTCGCGGAAACGCAAACAATCGATTCATGGCCTCAAAAGCACTAAAATTCCGCGGTTTCCTCCAGTCCCTCAATTCAACCCCAGACGATGATTTACCCCACCCCTCCCCCGTATTCTTGCTATGCATATGAAAACAATCACGTTACATCAATAACAACCAGAAATGCCCGCAAAAACAAACAACTTACGTCTTGGAGCCTGACTGAGATCAGCCATTTTCCGCCAGGAAAGCAGCAGTTTTGGTGAACGCGGTCTGGACTGGCGCGAGCACTGTGACCTGTGATTGAATCGAATACGTGAGTGGCGGGGCATGGAGGCCAAGGGAAATTGGCGCGACCCGTCACCCGAACGGAGAGATGACGATGGCGAATTCCCTACTTCCCCCCGAAGAGCGCAACCTGACTCCAGACCAGGTGGAGGCGCTGGATAAACGGCGCGACCTGGGCCACACGTTGCTGGTGATCGCCGGCCAATTCGCCGTGATTGCCACCATTCTGCTGCTTTGGGTTGGACAGGATCTGACCTACTCGCCGGGATGGGCGCACCCGATTGCTTTCTATTTCGCTATTGCGTTGGGGATTATTGTGGTGTTTGGGATTACCGGGCTGGCGCTGCGCAAGGGTACGCCGCGGATCGATTGAGCCTGGCTTGGCGGAGGGCGAACCGCAGGCGCCAAAGCCCCGGCCTACCGCCCGAATGCGGTAGAACCTTATAGGTGCCGATGGCTGCTGCAACTTTACATCCTTCCCCGATACCTACGGCCCAACGGCTGACAGACAGCCACGGTCGCGTGATCCACGATCTGCGTGTCTCCATCACAGACAGCTGTAACTACAAGTGTGTTTACTGCCGGACTGGGGAGGTGGGGGCACAGTATCCCGAACTCGGGATTAACGAGTACCTGCGGCTGATCAGGCTGTTTGTGGACCTGGGCGTCACCAAGGTTCGGCTGACGGGCGGCGAACCGCTGTTGCGCCGCGGACTGGTGGACCTGGTACGGGAGCTGGCGGGAATGCAGACCTTATCGGGCGAGCCGCTGGACCTGGCGCTCACCACCAACGGCCACCTGCTGGACAAACTGGCCGCGCCACTGAAGGCCGCGGGGCTGAACCGCGTTACGGTGAGCATGGACGCGGTGGATGCGCCGACATTCGAGCGGATTACGAGGGTACCCGGCAGCTTTGAGAAGGTTCTGGGCGGAATTCGCGCTGCGCGTGAGGCAGGGCTGACGCCGCTGAAGATCAACTGCGTGCTGATGCGCGGCTTTAACGACGACCAGATTGAGGGCTTTGCCCGGTTTGCGCGCGAAGAAGACGTGGTGGTGCGGTTTATCGAATTCATGCCGCTGGAAGAGGGGCGGCTTTGGACTCCGGAGATTGTGGTGACGCTCAAGGAGATTGTCGCGCGAATTGGGCGAGTGATGCCGCTGGCGCCGATGGCTGCGCGCGAGGCAAGCGAGACGGCGCAGCGCTACACATTTGAGGACGGTGCCGGCGAGATCGGGATTATTGCGCCGGTCAGCCAGGCGTTTTGCGGGGCGTGCAGCAGGGTGCGGCTGACATCTGACGGAAAGATCCGGACCTGCCTTTTTTCGCAGGTGGAGCACGATCTCTACGGCCGACTGAGGGCGGGTGAGACGGATGAGGAACTGCGCGCCTACATTTCCCGTACGGTTCAGGGAAAGGAAGCGCGCCATCATATCGGCGAGCCTGGATTCCTGAAGCCTTCGCGGTCGATGGTGCATATCGGCGGCTAGGGAGTGGGGTCCGCTCTGCGCGAAATCCGGCTGCGCGCTGGAACGGCGGTAGTTCAATATTATCTTTCGCTTCTCCGGCCGGTTGTGACAGAATGCTCTCAAGTTTCTCCCCTTCAATTTGGGCCAATCAATGACAAACGGAACGGCAAACCGGATCCCGCTCGCAGATCTGCTTGTCTTCCATCAGTTGACGCGCTCGCTTACATCGAGCTTCGACCTGGATACGATTCTGCGCACCATCCTCGAACACATGGAGCGAACCATTGAGGCGGAGCTGTGGACTCTGCTGATGCTGGACGAACCCAGACAGGAGCTCTACTACGCGCTTGCCGCGGGTGGGGAGCAGGAGACGCTGAGCGGCCTGCGCGTGAAGGTGGGCGAGGGCGTGGCCGGCTGGGTGGCGCAACACGGCGAGTCGCTGATTGTTCCTGAAACCGTGGACGATCCAAGGCTGGGCAGAGAACAACCCGGCAACCCGCAACGGGTTCGGTCAGTCATTGCGATGCCGCTGCGCGGACGCAAGGGAACGCACGGCGTGATCCAGATTTTTAACCCGCGTGCCGACCGCATGACCGACTACACGATCGCCTTGCTGCATATTCTGGCGGATCACGCGGCTATCGCTATTGAGAACGCACACGACGTGGCGCGGATTCAGCAATTGAGCATTACCGACGACTGCACGGGACTCTACAATTCCCGCCATCTCTACGACGTGCTGGGCCGGGAGTTGGAGCGATGTACGCGGTTTGGGGTGCCGGTGAGCCTGGCTTTTCTTGACCTGGACCGCTTCAAACTGGTCAACGACGCGCACGGGCACCTGGTGGGCAGCGAGTTGCTGGCGCGCACGGGGCGGCGGCTCCGGGAGCTGAGCGGCAAACGCGACCTCTGCTTCCGCTACGGCGGCGACGAGTTTGTGGTGCTGATGCCGGAAACCAGCGTTGAGGATGCACAGGCGAGCTGCACGGAGATGCTGAACGCGCTAATGGAAACACGGTTCCGCATCCGGCCGGGACTGAAGCTGAGAGTGAGCGCAAGTGTGGGTTTGGCGGGTGCTCCGAACGATGGGCTGACTGTCCATTCGATTATCGGCACGGCGGATACACGGATGTACGCGGTGAAGACGAATGGGCGGGGAAAGGTGCGCGGGGCTTAGGGCTTAATGAAGTTCGCGGACGTGCGCGGGTCGCGGGTTTCTGGTTGTGGGAGCGGTGGGCTGCCGGCTTTTCGATCGTCGAGAATTGTCACGACGAGTTTGGGGCGGACGGAATCGGCTTCGTCCCCGGTCAAAAAGCCCCTCACGTATAGATCCCTTGCAGTCTCGCGCATTTGATCTTCTTCCTGAGTCACGCGGTCTTGTAACTCGCGGAGAAACTGGCTGTCGCTTTCATAGGTGATGGAGTCTTGACGCTCGACGGCCCAGGGAATCTTCTTTGTGTCTCCGCCAAGCATCTGCACTACAAGATGTACGCGCGTGGACGCTGTGAGCGGATGAGGATAAAAGCAGGAGCCCCAGCCCGTGTGCTGGTCGATGCGGACGTAGGTGATTGTGTCTCCACCGGCTCGCACTAACACCGGGTTATGACTGTGGGGCGCGTTTTCTTCAATTCCATAGAAGAAAAGTGGCGGCCAACCTGTTTGGGGCGCACCACCCCCTCCATCTCCGCAACCACCCGAGGAGCCAAGGCCACCACCAACTCCGTAGTTTCCGCTCACGACTGTGACATGCAGGGTTTCTTCCGACTCGGCTAACACGCTGGCGGCGAAGCCGGGCGGAGGAGCTTTGCTGAGCAGCATGGCGGCGATGCGTGGAAACGGAGAAGGATGTTCGCTGTTTCGCATGTCATACCAGGTGAGCAACAGAGGCGTTGCTTCGCTGATAGGGAGCCTGGATGCGAGGATTGCGGACTGATTGGGGAACGAGGACGCTATGGCGGAGAGAGCAACTGGGGGCACATTTTTATTACGCACGATGAGTGTGTCCAGGACATCGGACATGGCGTTGATCTCTGCCCTGCCTGCTTCGTCGCGATCGCTCTCGGGAGGTGTCCAGTTCTCCGCGAGATTCAGCATGGCGGGTGTGGCTTGGTCGTCGGCGTTAACGCGGGCGAAGTATGCGCCCCAGGCGACCAGGCGGGGATCGCCGCTGTTTAACCATGTTTGGATGTCGGCGCGGGTGACCTTGGTGTCGACGGTGATTTCTTGGGCGCGAGCCTGAGCCAACGCGCATGAAGCGAGCACGACGATTGCGGCGATAACCGGGTGACGATTGAACATTGTCGTTTTCTTCATAGAAGTGCCGGGAGATGAGTATCCGCTCCTCATGAACGAGGCTGGTTTAGGGTTGAGGTTTCCCGCCCATGCGATAGGAAAAAATCGCAAGGACGGGGCACGGCGCTTTTGTGGCAGATCCGGTACGGAGTTCATTGCAGATGTAACTCGCATCGCGAGCCAGGTTGCTGTAAATGAAATGCAAGGACTCATCCCTTAAGACGCAGCACGAACGGCCTGGTCTCGTTTCCCGTTTGAATTAATTTGTATTCGATGACTGGATACGTCCTGCTCAAACGCGGAGCGGTTCCTTGCGGGCTGAGGGGTGGGTGGTGCGGGCGGCGAAGTACATGGAGACTACCGTGATGTCGTCGTTCTGGCCGAAGTGCTTGGCGGTCTGGGCGATGTAGCGGGCGGACTCGTTGCTGACCTGCTGGGTGCGCTCGAAGCCGAAGAGTTCGCCTTGCGCGTTGGCGGCTTCGACAACTCCGTCGGAGAGGAAGATGAGCCTGTCGCCGACGTTGAGCTGGAAGGTGGCCTGCTGGTAATGCATATCGGGGATAACGCCGAGGGGCAAGTCGGCGGCCAGTTCCAGTTCGCGGCCGTCGCGGTAGGGGCTCAGATGGCCTGCATTGGCGATAGTCATGGTGCCGTCTGGATAGACGCGGGCACAGACGCAGGTGGCGAAGCTGATCACAGTTTTTTCGGCGGAACCCGGCAAGGTGCCCGCGCCAACCAGGACGTGGTTGAGATTGTTGAGCACGGTGGCTGGGTCGTGCGACAGCTCGTTGCGCAGTGCGCCGACCAATGTGCTGGCGTTCATGGCGGCCTGAAGGCCTTTGCCGCTTACGTCGCCAACGACGATAAGCATGGAGTCGTCTTTGAGCGGGAGAACCTGAAAGAAATCGCCACCCACGCCGTTGGCGGGCAGATAGGCGCTCTCCAGCATGAAGTTGTGGTTGGAGGGCAGCTTGGTGGGGATGAGCATGGCCTGGACGCTGCGCGCGGCTTCGATTTCGGCAGCGGAGCGCTGCTCGTCCTGGCTGACATGGATGAAGCGATAGAAGATGACGGCCAGCAGGCTGGCGAGGAAGACCGCATAGGTAGCGGTGCTGATGGGAAATTCAATAGGTCCGAAGTGGATTTGATGGAAGGCGAACTCTTCGGGAATCCAATGCTTGCCGGCGAGGTAATCGAGAACGGTGCCGGTTGAATCTGCCGTGGACGCAAGGAAGAAGGGCAGCAGCATCACTCCGGCGTCAGGGCGGCCTTTACGCCAGGCGCGGAAGAGCAGCACGGTAACCAGGATGCTGAAGACAACTTCAGCGGAGACGGAGAGATATTCGTAGATTTGATCGAGGTGGACCAAATAGAGAATGGGAAGCAGGAGCACGGATATCTGGACAGTGCGAACGATTTTTCTATTCTCGCTGGCGGTAAAGCGAAGCACGAACTCAAGTGTGACGGCCATGAAGATGCGGCCTGTCCAAAGGTTGAGCACAAGAAAGATCGAGTACGGCAACAGCGCAAGGCCGAAGAGCGTTTCGCCGGTGCCCATGAACGACACCGAGAGACAAAGCAACGCGAGCCACAGATATTCCGAGTGCGTGCGCTGGGCCAGGTAGAGCGTGGCTCCGAGCAAGGACACGCAAAGAAATAGAAAACTGACCAGGATGCCGGCAATCAACTGCCGATCCCAGTGGCGATCCGTGGCCGCATCGAGCCTTTCCGCGATGTCGTCTTGCGCGCCGAGTTCAACCTTGTCGAGCAGCCCGCGGGCAATGATGGTGCGGGGACTGGCCCATGTTCGGATGGCGAGAACAATGGTGCCATCCGCGGCGGGGTTGGTGAGATGCGCGATCAGCGGCGGGGATTGATACATGTCCGGACGGTCCGACATGCCCTTGGTACGCCCGGATAGGATGCCGTTGATGAATACATCGAACTGCGCGATGCTGTTGCCGGTAACGAGAAGATCGGTCTGCGGATCACTGGGGAGTTTGCTGAACTGGGCGAGTTGCTGCGGCTGCAATCGCAGGCGGTACCAGCCATAGCCGGAGTAGGATTCGTAGCCTTGCTCGGTAAGCGGCTTGCTGAGAACCATGGTTGGCCAGGTTGAGTCGTCGAATGCAGGGTCGGCCCAGCGGGGATCGTCGCCAACCTGAAAACGCCATGGCCCGTCGAGGAGCATGGCGCCGTGGATTCTGTCTGGGATACCTGTAGCAGGGGCGGCTGTTGGTTGGGGCGCGGCGGTCGATGGCCTTTGTGCGGCGAGGGAGATGGTCGACAGGCAGAGAACCACCAGCGCGCTTAGGATGAACCGCTCGGTCGACTTTGGCGCTCGCTCAACGATCTTCATGCTTGTCCCAAGTTTAGAGCAGAAAAAGAAAACGTGTCGACGGAAACGAGTGTGGGTCGTGCGCTTGTTCTGATACGGAACTGGTGCGATGATCCGATGTTGAAAAAAGAAGAAGCAGGTCCTTCGACTCCCTTCGCTGCGCTACGGTCGCTCAGGATGACAGAATTGGTGGGATGAATTGAATCGCGGGCTATTTCTCCTCGTCCGGGTTCCGATTCGTGATTTGATCTACGCCCAGGCGCTCCAATTGGTTCCGCCAGTCAAGCGACTCGACGAAACTTTTCGATTCGCGCCAATTGGGTTCGACGATTACATGAAGCTCCAGATAGACGCGCGTGCCGAGCAGCGACTCGATTTTCCTTCGTGCTCCGGTGCCGATCTCCTTCAGCTTTGCTCCGCCTTTGCCGATGAGGATCGCCTTCTGGCCGTCGCGTTCGCAATAGATGGCGGCGGCGATGCGGGTGAGCGGCGGGCGCGCTGGGACTGCTCCCTTTTTGCGCGGCACAAACGGCTTGGGCTCTTCGAATCGCTCGATCACCACGGCTGAGGCGTAGGGGACTTCTTCGCCCGTCTCGACCAGGATGCTCTCGCGAATGAGTTCGGCTACCATGAAACGCTGGGGCTGGTCGGTGTATTGATCGGCAGGGTAGTAGCGCTCGCCCTTGGGGAGCGCGTCGATAATCTTGCTTACCAGCAGGTCGAGGTTGTCGCGCTTGCGGGCGCTGATGGGGATGATCTGTGCGAAGTTGAATTGCTTTGTGAGGGTGTCGATCAAGGGCAGGAGATGATCTTTGGGGACGAGGTCGATCTTGGTGAGTACGAGGAAGACGGGGCAATCCACCTTCCGAATCAACCCAAAAAGAAACTCATCCTCACTGGCCCAGTTGGTTCGCTCGTGCTTGGAGTCCAAAACAACCCTGTCATCCTGAGCGGCCAATAAAGAGCTGTCATCCTGAGCGGAGCGCAGCGCAGTCGAAGGACCTGCTTCTTTTGTCGGCTCCGCAGCTTTCTCCAACTGCACGCGTCTCGTGGCGTCCATGAGCACGAGGACTACATCGCGCGTCTCCAGCGCTTCGTAGACTTCCTGCAACATGCGGCGGTCCAGATGGGAGCCGGGCTTGTGAATACCGGGAGTATCGACAAAGACAATTTGCGCCGCGGGATGCACGCCTTTGATCGCCTCCACTTCAACGACCCCGGCGATGCGGTTGCGGGTGGTCTGCGGCTTGGCGGAGACGATGGCTACTTTTTCACCGGTGAGGGCGTTGAGCAGCGTGCTTTTGCCGGCGTTGGGGCGGCCTAGAATTGCGACAAATCCGGATTTCAAAGGGACAATACTCCTGTCCTTCTATTATCGCGGATTGGCGGGGGGAAGGCTGCTGCGATATGCGTGTCGATGGTTGCGGAAGGGATAATTGAGAGGTTCGCGGTCTCCCACCCTTGCGACAGAAAAGAGTCGCAAGGATGGGGCACGGAGCTTCTGGCGACGGTCACAACGACTCGTGTTTTACGATGGCCGGGGGGAATACGCGGAGGCGCTCCACGCGGCGGTCGGTGGAGGCTACTATCTCCATGCGGAGGCCGATGGGCTCCAATAGAACTACTTCGCCGGCCAGGGGGATGCGCCCTTCGATCTCGCTGACCAGCCCGCCGAGGGTTGTGGCTTCGTAGGCTTCACCGGGCTCGATGGGTTCCCCGAACAGGTCGGCCAGTTGACCGACGGGGAAGCTGCCGGGGACGAGCCACACGCCGTTGGGCTCGCGCTGGGGTGTTTCGATGGCCGTCTCTTCTTCGTGCTCGTCGCGGATGTTGCCGACAATTTCTTCGAGCAGGTCTTCGATAGTCACGAGGCCGGAGACTCCGCCGTATTCGTCGATCACGATGCGCATGTGCTGCTTCTCGCGCTGCATTTCGCGGAGCAGCTCGTAACCGCGCTTGGTTTCAGGAACGAAAGCCACTTCGCGCTCGATGGTGGCAACAGTGCGGGTGCGGGCTTCTTCGTCGGTGATCTGCAACAGGTCATGCGCGAAGGCGATGCCGGTCACGTTATCGAGCGTGCCGAAGTAAACGGGGACGCGAGAGAAATTGTGCTCGCGCAACTGCTCCAGGAATTCTTCCAGCGTGATGGAGGCGGGGACGGCAAAGACCTCTGGGCGCGGTGTCATGACTTCGCGCACCAGCTTGTCGCCAAACTCTACGGCGCTGCGGACCAGGTCGATGTCGTTCTCTTCGAGAATGCCCTCTTCTTCACCGGCTTCGAGCAGCGCTTCCACATCGACTGCGGATTCTTCTTCGTCGCTCACCGGCGTCTCCGCAAGGGATGCCACCGAGAAGAAGAAGCGCACAAACACGGTGATCGGCGTCATGAGCCACAGCAGAAGGCGGATGGGCCATACGATGCGCCTGACCCAGCGGCCCTTGGTGCGATTGAAGAGGATGGAGGGCAGAACCTGGTTGCAGAAGACGACGATCAAGACTACGACGAGAACGGCCTGGATGATTTCGGGATAGGTGGGGCGGGCGAGATAGGGGGCGCGATCGAAGAGGACGGCGCCGAATTCGAGAGCGATGATGCCGAGCGCGAGCTGTTGCAGCACCGCGGCGGAGATGGCGGCGTGTTCGCGGCTGAGGCCGAGTTGCGGCTCGATCAGTTCTTCCCACGCGTCGAGATTCTCTTCGATTTCGTGGGTGAGGATTTTGCCGAACTCGGCGTAGACGCGGTTGATGTAGGAGGCCAGCGTTTCAACCACGGCCAGCAGCAAAACCATGAGGATTGCGAGGGGACTCATGGGCGTTTGGCCTTGGCGGCGGGATTTGGTTTCAATGCTGCTTTGAAAGGGCTCGGCTTTAGCCGTGCCGCTGGGATGAAGGCAGAGTTATTGGGCTTTAGCCCCCGAGGGAAGGTCTTTTTAGCCCTTGGCATTCCCTCAACGGCTAAAGCCGAGACTCTTTTGGGAGACTTTGCGGCACGACTAAAGTCGTGCCCTTTCAAAGATGGCGATGTCGACGCGGTCGCGCGCTCGATGAGGCCTTGCGGGAGTTTCAGTTGGGCGCGGAGTTTGCGCTCGCGTCGCGCCATTTTGCCGTCATCGACTTCATGGTCGTATCCGGCAAGATGCAGCAGGCCGTGGAGGACCAGCACTTTGATCTCGGTCGAAAGCGAATGTCCTTGCTCGGCTGCCTGACTGAGGGCCGTGGTGACGCTGATGGCCAGATCGCCGGCTATGCCTTCGGCGCCTGGGCCTTCCGCCGGGAACGAAAGCACGTCCGTCGCTTTGTTTTTGCCGCGGAATTGCCGATTGAGCTTGCGGATGGCTGCGTCTGTGGTGAGCAGAACGGTGACCTGGCCCTTGAGGCGCATGGCTGTTTGCGCGGCGGCTAGAAAACGGGACAGGGTGCGCGCGGAGAGAAGCTGAATATCGCTTGGATTTGCTTTGGATTTGGGCTTTGGGACGGAGGCACCGGACCGCTTCGCCATAGTTGCCTTGGGCGCGGGGTCGGGGTCCAGATCTGGGTCGAGGATGATCATCGTGCTCAGGGCCGTGACGTGCACGGCCCCGATTCATGTTCAATTCTACGCTAGAACGAAAACAGGGCGGCAATTGTCTGCATCGGCAGGATCAGGCGCATGGACTCCTGCAGCTGGATGAATCCGTGCGCGGCGTAGAATTTCGCCGGGTGCCCCATCCTTCCGCGTTCTTTGCGGAAGGATGGGCGCATCGAACCCCAAGCCTCCCACCTCTCCACAGTTCGCGCATCGAAATCGAAACCGAATCAGATGCCCTTCAGAACATCCTCCTTCGTCACGCCCTTGTGCGAGGCAGCGGCAGAGAGGATAGCGTTCAGTGTGCCCACTCGAAGCGGATGATGTTCCGGAACGGCAATGCGCTGATGACCGGGCCGATCGGTCTCGAGAATCACGTGGCTGCCGACCTGATGGATCTGCCGGTAATCCCAGCGCCGGCAAGGGTGCTTCACCAGCTCCTCACCGCTCAGATCCCGCGGCAGCTTCATGCCACGGCCAGCACTTCGTCGCGCACCAGCCGCAGCCGGATCGAAGCGGGCGGGGCCGAGTCGAAGAAGTAGGCGTGAACCGCCTCCCGCGCGTTGGCCTTCAGTTCGTCCCAGCTATCGGCCTGCGTGAAGATACCCTCTCCGATGGCCTCGGCAACAAACCCGCCGTCCGCCTCCTGGATAACATCGAAAATCAGCTCCCTCATGCCGATCGCGCCTCCATACATTCGATTCTAGTACCGAAATGGGGGTGGCCTACATCTGAGCAAATAGACTATGCGGGTTGCCCCAGGTCCCAATTTTGGGACCTGGGATTCCAATCAACTCGGTGCAAGCAATCCTTGGTTGGCGTTTATTGCGGTTTGGGCGCATGCAACGGTTGCGGCTGCGGGCGGTTGTCGTGGGGTTGCGCTACTACCCCATCTCCAACATTGATGGGCTCGCCAAGCGCTAGCGGCAACTCTTGCTGCGCTGGTTTTGCGGACTCGTAGGCCCGCACAATGCGCTGCACCAATGCGTGACGCACCACATCGAAATCCTCGAAGTGGCAGAAGTGAATGCCCTCTACCCCGTCGAGAACATTGATTGCGTCGATAAGGCCCGACTTGCGCGGATTGGGCAAATCAATCTGGGTGATGTCGCCTGTGATGACGGCCTTGGAGTTGGCGCCCATGCGGGTGAGGAACATCTTCATCTGCTCGATGGTGGTGTTCTGCGCTTCGTCCATGATGATGAAGGCGTCGTTGAGGGTGCGGCCCCGCATGAAGGCCAGAGGCGCAACTTCAATGACGTTCTTCTCCAGCATCTTGTCGACCTTCTCGGGCTCGAGCAGGTCGTAAAGGGCGTCGTAGAGCGGACGCAGGTAGGGGTCGACTTTTTCCTGGAGGCTGCCGGGAAGGAAGCCGAGCTTTTCGCCGGCCTCGACCGCGGGGCGGACGAGAATGATGCGGCTCACCTTCTTGGCATTGATGGCGGCGACGGCCATGGCTACGGCGAGGTAGGTCTTGCCGGTACCGGCGGGGCCAACGCCAAAGGTCATATCGTTCTGCTCGATCGCCTCAACATATTTGCGTTGGTTGATGGAGCGCGGCTGGACGGTCCGCTTCACTCCTGCCGACCGCTGCTTGCCGCTGTCGGCCAGCGCGCGCAGGGTGGTTGCCGGATCGGTTACGACCAGGCGCAGCATCCCGTTCAGTTCCCCGTTGTGCGGATTGATACCTTGTTTTCGCAAGGCCTCGAAGTCCTGGAAGATGCGCTGCACGCGCGTCACACCCTGTTCCGGTCCCTGCACGTGGACGGCATCGGAGCGGAGATCGATCCGGACGCCGAGTGAGTCTTCCATCAGCCTGAGGTTTTCATCGCGAGTCCCGAACAGGGGCTCAAGGTTGGGCGTGATCTCCAGAGCGATCTTCAAAGGAATCGGCAGCCTCCAATGCGGTGGGTTGGGGTGGATGTTGACCGGTTGCGGCCTGAAAAGGCAGCCGCCGGCGCGGATGTGAGGGTGATAGCGGCAGGTTTTGAAGAAATTCCGAAGGCGCGGGGCGAGCCAGAGCGGAAGCTCTGGGCTTTCTGACGAAACCGCGGATTGGCGTGGGCGACCAAATCGGGTATCTGCGCTTGAGATTAGCGCCAAGAACTCCCGGCGTCAATCCATAGCGCAATAAATCTAGATGACGACAGTGCCTTGGCGGGTACCTGAGGCAAATGGATACCCAGTTTCTGGGGGTTACCAAAACACACCAGACGTTTAGCCGGTCGTTCGCTCTGAACCCCGGGGAATTGCATTCCGGACTGCAGACGCACGCCTCGACGATTTCGCGCTTATGGAGATTTGGGGTTGCGGGGGCAAGCTGGATTCAAGCCCAGTGCGACTTCAATTTCGCGGTTTGCCAGAAGCGTAGCTATTTTGTCCTTCATGTATTTCAGGGTCAGGTGATGATGCTCGATATCATAGGAGCCTATGCAGTCCGTTGCCAGAACGATTGGCCAATCTCGCCTCCAGCCAATGAAGAAGGTGGCGCGCACGCTGCGTGCTCACGAGGACCTGCTGATGAACTGGATTCGTGCTCGCGGAGACTTTTCCGCGGCGCCGTCGAAGGCCTCAACAACAAGTTGCGAGTGGTTACCAGACGATCCTATGGTCTTCGCACCTACGATGGCATGAAAATCGCGATGTATCACACTCTCGGACAACTTCCTGAGCCTGAGACTGCCCACGATTTTTGCTAACAAAGGGCATTTATATTCCCCCATCGTGTGCAAAGTAGTGCACATGCAGAGAGGGTCTCGGCTGTAACTCATTTGTTTTTTATCGGCGAATATGGAACCCCGCATGCAGTCCTCTGCCGTGGAGGTTTCATCCATGGGGTTCCGATATTGCAAACTATCCATCATGATGCTCATGCTCGTTGCGTCCCTGTATGCGAGGGCAGACGCATACTCCGCAGCAGGGTTTTCGGGTGGTGTTTCTTGGGGAAGCGGGTTCGACAACCTTAGCTGGGGATCCACCGTTTCCGGTACGTTTGTTTACGACAACAGCTTGATTCCAGGAGCAGGTTCCGGATACCAGAACGTGTTTTTTGGCGCCTTTCCGGACATCGCCAACATTCCGCCGGCGACTGCGTTCCAGATAACACTTTCGCCAACCCTGAGCTTTGATCTATCAAGTGCTCTCCCTGATTGCTTTTCTCTGTGTGCCGCTGTCCAATACAACGATGGGGCGTTCAACGGGTTCTTTTTCGAAGCGCTATTTCAGAACGCAGGCAATACCTACCAGTTCGACGATCAAGGCGGTTTGTGGTCGATTTACGATGCCCCAGGCGGCATCGAAAGCAGCCAAGCGGTCGCGTCCGGTTACATCAACATTGGAGATAGCGGCATAACAAATCCTACGCCGTACTCTCCTCCCCCTCCTCCCCCTCCTCCCCCTCCACCCGTACCCGAGCCAGGCACTTTAGCTCTTCTCGGCTCTGGTGTTGTTGGGTTGGCCGGCGTGCTGCGCAGGAAGATCGGCCAGCGCGTCTGAGAGACCCCAAATTGCGAGGCGGTTGTTTCTAAACGAGAGCTCAGGTGGCCTGCTAGGTCTATTTGTTTACCGGCGTGATAAGTTCCAGCACTTAAGCAGGCCGCATTGAAGCGGTTGCCTATTCGTCAATTACGTTTCAGTAAATAGCGAAAGGCGGCACAGGCGCTCTGTACCGGGCGGCTAATGAGCGGCGTAAAAGAACTGACCCGCGTGGCAGCATGGATATATTACCGGCACAAAGGGCCAAAGCTGCGGCTGTCCCGCACTGGCTTCTTCAAGGATTTACGCTGACCGGGCCCCGGTGCGGCATGACCACTGTGCTACGCTGGGCAGGTCCGGAACAATCCCGATGAAACTTCTCTCTGCCTCGGAAGCTATATGGCCCGCCTTGCTGCGGACATACTCCTATCTCTTCCGGGCCTTCCAATGGGAGACCTTCCTGAAGCTGGCAATTGTCGCCACAATCAGCGAAGGTTTCCTCGTCAGCTTTAAATTCTGGGTTCCGAATACTTTTCCGTTCGAAGTGGATACCGCGGCATGGAAGTCGTTCCTGCTCAAGCCGGAGTTTCTGCTCGTAACCGTCCTTGCCGCCGCTGCAATATTTGTTGCCGGCATCTATTGCTACCTGATCGTCATCCGCCTCCGCTTCTCCTTCTTCCATTCCCTGATTCACCAGACCACGGAATTTCGCACCGCATCGAGGCTCTATTCCCTTGAAGCGGACCGCTTCTTTACGGCTTGCATGCTGGTCTGGCTCGGCTTTCTGGTAGCACTGGCGCTGCTGGTTGTGCTCTTCGTTCTCGCGGTATATACGGTCGTCGGCACGCCAACCGCGGCGGGCAAGCTCGATCCCGGCAATTTTCTGATCATGTTCTTTCCCTGCATCGGACTCGCGTTTGCCCTCATCCTTGCCGTTTGCGCGGCCAAGGTGGTGCTGAACGACTTCATCCTGCCCCACATGGCGATTGAAGGAGCATCCTTCCGCAAGGCATGGGCAGACGTCAGAATACGCATCGCCGCGAATCGGGAGACATTCATCTCCTACTTCGTTTTGCGGATGACGATGCTGCTGATTGCAAGCTTGGTTCTTGGCTTTCTCGCCTGGGTTTTGGGGCTGATTGTCTTTGGCATTCTCAGCGTGTCGGCAACTGGATTCAACTCCATGCTGGACGGAACGGAGGACGTGCGTGTGTATCTGCTTATAGGCGCCCGGCTGATCTTCATTGTGCTTGGGATGGGCGCTGGATCGGTAATCGCGGCGAGCTTCGGCGGCCCAATCTGTGTCTTCCTGCGCACCTATGCGTTGTTCTATTATGGCGGCCATTACAAGGCGCTCGGCAACCTTCTTGAGCCCTCGACACCGCAATCGGCAGCGATTGAGCGCATGGCAGAGACGCAAGGAGTTCGCGGCTAAAGCCGACATTGATTTTGCTGGCATTATGCGGGGGTAAAGACAAGCACTCCCCCAGGGGCTAAACAGCTTGCGGAAAAACTCGATTTAACTCGGACTTTCGACCGCTCTGTAACAGGGCACGACTTCAGTCGTGCCGCAAATAGCTGAAAATAAAGCTGGGCTTTAGCCCCTGCGGGATGCCTTCACTCAATTTCGACCCAACTCCCGAGTTTTCCGCAGCCTGTGAAGCCCGCACCCTTCACGCAAAACGAAGTTTCTTAGACATGCTCTTAGGTTTGCGGGGTCATTCTGGAAACATTTGTGGGCGATGCGGTGTCGAATGAGAGTGAGGGCAGGAATGATGGACCCTGTGCAGATCCTTTCCGATCCCGTTGTGGCTGTCTCTCTGCGCGTCGCATTGGGAGGCTACGTGATCTATATGGCGCGCAAGTTCTATGCCGATCCCACAGGCTATTTCCGCAAGTCGGCGCGGCAAATGGTCGACCTTCGCTGGCTGGAACCGACCATCCGCGCCCTGGCCTGCTTTTGTCTGTGGGGCGGATGCTTCATTGTCGCCACGGCTGTCGCGGTGCAGATTCTTGACCTGCACGGCGAAGTTCTGGCCATCGCTCTGGTGACGGTGGCTGCGGTTACTACCTGGCTTTTGCTTCCCAAACAACGCGACGCCGGCGCGGAAGACAAACCCAGCATTCAAGATTGAAGCATGACCCTCCTCAGGAACCTTTCCGGCTCTGTCAGTGTCCAAGAGAAAGAGGGGTTTGCCTCATACTGAGACAGGTCTTCGTCGCTGGGGTGGTTGCACCGGGGTCCCCGGCGATGCCCAGAGGGCGCCCACTTCATCGCTGGGGTGATTACGTGTACGCTGAAGACCGGAGTCTATTAATGCGTTGGTCGCGTTGGATCACTATCCTGGCTTGTTCCGTGCTTGTGCTCGTGAGCGTAACGTCCGCCGCCGCACAATCCGCGCCGCCGAAAGCAGCAGCCAAGACCGAGGCAGTTACCAAAATCGTTCTGCCCCCGGTGCCGGTCGCGCTTTTACCCGACTCGTTTGCCGGATGGGTTGCAACAAACAAGCCGAAGAGGGTCGCCGACCCCGCGCAAGCTGACCCAGCCAACACAGACGCCCTCAAGGAATACGACTTCAGCGACGGCATGCAGGCCGACTACAAGCGCAGCGGGGAAACGCTCAGTCTGCATGCTTTGCGCTTCCACGATGCCAGCGGCGCGTACGGCGCTTATTCGTTCTATCGCCAGAACGGCTGGCCCAAGGAAGACATCGGCACCGGCGCAACCTCCAACCACAACCGCGTGCTCTTCTGGCTGGGAAACACGGTGATCGACGCCAACTTTTCCCGCATCGGTCCCATGTCCGGCTCGGAGCTGCGCGAACTGGCCACCCACTTGCCCGTACCGGATGGCTCCCGAGCGCTCGCGCCGCCTATCCTGAGCAACCTGCCCAAGGACCAAATGGATGGACAGACAACCCACTATGCGCTTGGACCGGTTGGCTATGCGGGATCGGGTGGCGTGCTACCGCCAGACCTGGTGGGATTCGATCGCGGCGCCGAAGTAGTGACGGCAACCTACACGCTGCGTTCCAACCCGGCGACGCTCACCATCGTTGACTACCCCACGCCGCAGATGGCCGCTGCCCAGGAGGCGAAGATCCGTGCCTACATCAAAGCCGGCAGCCAGGCACAACCTGCGTGGCCAAAGCCGCTCCAGGACTCGGACCTGGCGTCGATTGAGGTACGCCGCAGCGGCCCGCTCGTAGCGCTGGTCAGCGGCGACGCAATTCCCGAGGAGAGCCACAAACTGCTGGCGACGATCCACTACGAGGCCGACATTACCTCCATCCCTCAGCCGGGCGGGGATTCCGAGGTAGCCAAAACAGCCAAGCTGCTCTTCGGCATTGCCGGCCTGGTGATCATCGGCGTGAGCGCGGCCCTGCTGCTTGGTTTCTTCCTTGGCGGAGGCCGGGCCCTCTACCGAATCGCCCGCGGCAAGCCAATCTCATCGGTCTATGACGAGGAGTTCATCCACCTCGATCTGCGGGAGGAGTGGGTCGAATCAGCACCGGCTATTGACAGCCCGCATCCGAAGGGTTAATACGGCCCTCGAATCTGTGGAAAACTAGGCGCAAACCCTAAGAAAACCCCTGAAAAAACAGAAATACACGGGTGTTTAAAGGCGAACAACCATCGAAGATGCAATCTGTGCCGTCGATTGGAATTGATTTGCAACTAATTGAATTTAAACGATTTATTTCCTCATCGATTTATCCTTGACACTCCCTTCCCACATCCCTACTATGCAGCCAGAAAGTTCTGATGGTTTTGCCTCCGTTGGAACTATTCTCCCTGAGGAAAGAGCTGCCCTGTTGCCGGGCGGCTCTTTCCGTTTTTTGAGGGCTCCCAAGTGTGAGTTCTCTAAAGCTCACCCAACAAAAAATCTGTCATCCTGAGCAGCCCGACCCGCTTCCAGCGAGTTAAGTTTGCAATGAGCCCGGTGCCCGATTCGCAACAATAGCTCCGTGCCCCGTTCTTGCGATTTTTTTCTATCGCAAGGGCGGGAAACCTCGACCCTAAGCCAGCCTTGTTCGTAGGGAGCGACCATAGCGAAGGGAGTCGAAGGATCTGCGGTTCGGTCTCTTAAGCCACAAGCCGCTTACCGCCCAGCCCGTTCAGAATCCCCCTCGGGTTCCCCTTCCGGTTCGCTCCACTGCTCCCCACACGCCTCGCAAAGCCAAGAATTGGTCGGCTCCGCACTCTCCAGCACCGGGTCTTCCGCTCCGCATTTCGGACAAGTGGGCGGAACATACTCCGGCTCCTCGATCTTGGATTCTTCGAGGATCTCCTGCGGGATGGGTTGGTTGGCAATCTCGATTGCGTGATCGAGCTGGTCCGCTGCCACTACGACTCGGGGACTACTACTCATCCCAAAGGAATAGCGCGACGACCCGGGCTTTTCCACCCAACTGTCGATTCCCGCACGCTGCAACACCTGTTTGAGTTGGTACGCCTCTTCTGCGGTGTTGCACTCGCACAGCAGCGTCTTCCAGGTGTAATCCTTCGGCGAATCGTCCTTGTCATCCCCAGCGGGTCTGTCCGCCTGGCTGAATTCGGCATCCGCGTCGAAATCACTGGCAAATCGCGAAGGAGCGGCAGGCGCTGCGTATCGAGCCGCCGCCTTTGGAGCGCCCGGCTCATCCAGTCCGCGGTTCTTCAATTCGTTCCGAAGAACCTGCTGCGCCGTTTCCGTCAGGTCGCCGAAGCTGTCCGCCAGTTCCTCAAGTTCTCCATCGAGCATCTCGCGGTAGTGCTCCGTGAGTCTCTGCCATTCTTCAGCCGGATTGATTTGCATGAGCAGCAGTATAGCCGCATTTCCAGGCTGCGGAAAAGCTCGATGCTGTGAAAGGGCACAACTTCAGTCGTGCCGCAAATAGCTGGAAAAAAAGGTGGGCTTCAGCCCCTGAATAATGCTCTCGTAGAAGCTTGCCTCCCATCACATCTTTTTCCGCGGCCTGATTTCGCCGCGTCTGACCTTTACCTTCAGCCAGCGCAACGATACAATCGGATGAGCAGCAAGCCGACGTAGCTCAGTTGGTAGAGCAACTGATTCGTAATCAGTAGGTCGCCAGTTCAACTCTGGCCGTCGGCTCCAATAAATCCTAAATAAAGGCGCGTAGCCCACACCTGATCAACCTCAAAACCGTGGGTGTCCCAGGGCCCTCTTCCCGGAGCGAAGACATGAAAATAGCCCCGGATGAAATCCGGGGAAAGCGTCCCGATCCAGTTGTCGCGTCCTGTAGGGACGCGGTGAGCCTCTCTCTCTCCCCGCTCGGCCAGCTTCATGCGGCTGCCTCATCTCGTGGTCGAGCTTCCGCCACTACGCCCATGGGTTCGAAGGAACTGTGGAGATCGAGTCGGAAGGTACCGCCGCGAAAAGGGAATCTCTGGGGACCTCGGCCTCACGGTCCTGTCACCCCAGGTTTGTGGTTCCCCAGGTCTGAAAATCCAGACCGGGGCACCCACCATTCGGAATTAAACCGAGATGCGGACCACCCGCCAATCGCATGAACAGTCCTTGTTTCCGTAGTTGGCTCCGTCGGTTGCCCAGAACGGAGACGTGTCCGCCCCCTTCCCGGAGGGAAGGCATGAGAATAGCCCCGGATGAAATCCGGGGAAAGCGTCCCGATCCAGTTTTCGCGTCCTGTAGGGACGCGGTGAGCCTCTCTCTCCCCGCTCGACCAGCTTCATGCGGCTGCCTCATCTCGTGGTCGAACTTCCGCCACTACGCACATGGGTTCGAAGGAACTGTGGAGATCGAATCGGAAGGTACCGCCGCGAAAAGGGAATCTCTGGGGACCTCGGCCTCACGGTCATGTCACCCGAGGTCTGTGGTTTCCCAGGTCTGCAAATCCAGACCTGGCGCACCCACCGTTCGGAGCTAAACCGAGATGTGGGCCACCCGCCCCTTTGCGGCCCGTAGACGCATCGGCGGAAAGTCCGGGTGGGGTAGCCGCCAGTTTTTGCGGGCCACTTATGCACAGCCAAAATCGCGCTACACTGCGTCTTGAGGTTACAGACATGAGCTGGCGAATGGACGTTATAGCGGGTATGAACACGGTGCTTCCATTCTCGCGTGGCGAGAGCTACACCTTGGCGGAGCTTGAACGGCGCTCACCTTACCACCACGGTGGCATGAAGCCACAATGGGAGTTTTTTGACGGCGCATGGAGAGATGTCATGGATTACTTGCGCTCTAACTTCGGGGCGCTCGGCGAGCTGGAACACCGGGGATACTGCCGACTCCAAACGGATGCGCTACGCGAAAAGATCGAACGGAACGAGCAGGGGTACCGGGAATGTCTCCGGCTTGCCGCGCTGCCGGGCCGCGCGTAGTCGGTGCCTGTTTTGATGCATGTTACGTTTGGGATTTGGCGCTTCTTGGTGCGACACAATGCAAAAGTTGTACTGTCTGCATGTGATCTAAACAATGGATTTATTCTACATCTTTGAAAAAGGGAAATAGAGGGACATGATGCCTATTCCCCTACTTAAAGGGTCGAACTGTTCAGCGGCGAGGGCTTCTAGTGCCGCACTGCATCCTAGGCCGCAAGTCTGACGGTATTCCCTCCTTCTATTCCCAAGGAGCGAAAACAGGCCCTGGAGCAAGCTCAGCCATTCCTGAAAACAATCTCCAATTTTCTTCATGGAGTTTGCAGTCTAATTCGCGGAAACGTGCATAATCGATTCATAATCTCCAAAGCAACACAAATCCCTCAGTTCTCTCCTATCCCTCAGCTCGTCCGGGATGAGCCCGGTCTGCACCCGAACAGCTACATAGCCCCCGCCCCTCCCCCACTTTCGTTGCAAACAAACAACTTACGTAGGGCCGCCATTAAAGCCCCAACAAAACAAACAACTTACGTATAGGGGTCCGTCGGGAATCCCCCATTTTGCACTGGGAATGCAGCAGTTTTTGAGCGCACCCGAAGCCGTTCTATGAGTCAACATCCTGTCGTCGGCCATTCAGACGATTGCCTTGAGGAACGAGGGGTTTTGCGTCTTTTCTGCCAGCCCTGGGTCTAAT